>Ga0268386_10001242_pt1 | contig 17440 bp, 9 predicted proteins | sample RVTome_15_FD_200260 | JGI IMG/M metagenome (GOLD analysis project Ga0268386, IMG submission 200260) | Soil microbial communities from uranium-contaminated site in the Upper Colorado River Basin, Wyoming, United States - RVT150D86... ...
GGTCGGGCTGACCACCGGCGAGCCATCGGCCGCCGACAGCAAGTTGCGGGTCGACAGCATGAGGGCCTTGGCCTCTTCCTGCGCCGCGGTCGAGAGCGGCACGTGGACCGCCATCTGGTCGCCGTCGAAGTCCGCGTTGAACGCGAAGCAGACGAGCGGGTGGATCTGGATGGCCGAGCCCTCGACGAGCACCGGCATGAATGCCTGGATGCCCAGCCGATGGAGGGTCGGGGCGCGGTTGAGGAGCACCGGGTGGTCCTGGATGACCTCCTCGAGCACGTCCCACACTTCGGGACGCACGCGCTCGACGATGCGCTTGGCGCTCTTGATGTTGTGCGCGAAGCCCTTCTCGACGAGCTGCCGCATGACGAACGGCTTGAACAGCTCGAGCGCCATCTTCTTCGGCAGGCCGCACTGGTGGAGCTTCAGCTCCGGGCCGACCACGATGACCGAGCGGCCGGAATAGTCGACGCGCTTGCCGAGCAGGTTCTGTCGGAACCGGCCCTGCTTGCCCTTGAGCATGTCGCTCAGGCTCTTGAGCCGATGGTTGCCGGTGCCCGCGATGGCGCGGCCGCGACGGCCGTTGTCGATCAGCGCGTCGCACGCCTCCTGGAGCATCCGCTTCTCGTTGCGGATGATGATCTCCGGGGCCTCGAGGTCGAGGAGCCGGGAGAGGCGGTTGTTGCGGTTGATGACGCGCCGGTACAGGTCGTTGAGGTCGGAGGTCGCAAAGCGGCCGCCGTCCAGCTGGACCATCGGCCGCAGGTCCGGCGGGATGACCGGCAGGGTGGACAGGATCATCCACTCCGGGCGCGCGCCGGACTTGCGGAAGGCCTCGATGAGGCGCAGCCGCTTGATCGCCTTCTTCCGGCGCTGGCCGGAGGTCTGGCGCATCTCGACGTGCAGGTCCTGGCTGAGCTGATCGAGGTCGATCTGCTCGATGATCTTCTTGACCGCCTCGGCGCCCATGCCCGCGTCGAACATGCGGCCGTGCATCTCGGTCAGCTGGCGGTACTCGGTCTCCGAGAGGATCTTGAGCACCTGGAGGTCGGCCAGGCGCGCCTTCTCGTTCTTGGCCCACAGCTTGGCGTCGTCGGTCTCCTGCCGAACCTGCTCGCGCTCGGAGGCGGTGGCCTCCTCGATCCCCGAGGTCAGATCGGCCACGGCGGTCTGGTACTTCTCCTCGGCCGATGCGAGCGCCTCCTTGGCGTCCTTCTCGACCGCGGCGACCTCGCCCTTGACCACGGCGCGCAGCTTGGCGAGCGCGTCCTTCGACGTCTCGCCGGCGCGCCCGATCACCTCGCCGGTGGCGGCGAACACGACGTCGTCGGTCAGCGTCTTGCCGGCCTGCTTGATCGTGGCCTCGACCGCCTGGGCGGCCGTCATCAGCTCATCGGTGCGGGTGGTCTGCTGATCGGTGATCCGCTGCTGCTCGGAGGCATGGGCGGCCTCGACCTCGGTGCGCTTCTCGGCGACCGCGGATTCGAGCTCGGTCTTCTTGTCGTCGACGATCGACTGGGCGCGGGCGATCCGCTCCTCGGCCTCCTCGTCGATGCGCTGGATCGCCTTGTCACGCTGCGCCTCGTCGACGCGGGTGACGACGTACAGGGCGAAGTAGAGGATGCGCTCCAGGTTGCGCGGGCTGATGTCGAGCAGGATGCCCAGGCGGCTCGGCGTGCCCTTGAAGTACCAGATGTGGCTGACCGGGCTGGCGAGCTTGATGTGGCCCATTCGCTCGCGGCGTACCTTGGACCGCGTGACCTCGACGCCACACTTGTCGCAGATGATGCCCTTGTAGCGGATGCGCTTGTACTTGCCGCAGTAGCACTCCCAGTCCTTGGTGGGACCGAAGATGCGCTCGTCGAAGAGGCCGTCCTTCTCCGGCTTGAGCGTGCGGTAGTTGATCGTCTCGGGCTTCGTGACTTCGCCGGACGACCATCCCTTGATCTGCTCCGGCGAGGCCAGGCTGATGCGGATTGCGTCGAAATTGTTGACTTCAAGCATGAGCGGCTTCAAGACTCCTGCGGCGGCATGCGCCGCTGCTGCGCTCGTTGCCGAGGTGGACCAGACCCCGGCTCAGGATGGACCGATGTGGGAGCACGCGCGACGCCGTCCCCGGCGCCGCGGTGCGCGAGCTATTCCTCAAAGCCCTGGAGATTGATCCCGCCGAGGTCCGGGAGCGGATAGCTTCCGGTGTCCTCGATGAAGCGGATCTCCTCTTCGTTCTCGTTCAGGATCTCCACCGACAGCCCGAGCGCCTGGAGCTCCTTGATGAGCACCTTGAACGACTCCGGCACGCCCGGCGACTGGATCTCCTCGCCCTTGACGATCGCCTCGTAGGTCTGCACGCGACCCATGACGTCGTCGGACTTCACGGTGAGGAGCTCCTGGAGGATGTTGGCCGCGCCATAGGCCTCGAGCGCCCAGACCTCCATCTCGCCGAATCGCTGCCCACCGAACTGCGCCTTGCCGCCCAGCGGCTGCTGGGTGATGAGGCTGTACGGGCCGGTGGACCGCGCGTGGATCTTGTCCTCCACCAGGTGGTGGAGCTTGAGCATGTAGATGTAGCCGACGGTGACCCGATGGTCGAACTGCTCGCCGGAGCGCCCGTCGAAGAGGACGGTCTTGCCGTCCTTCGGCAGATTTGCCCGCTTCAGCGCGTTCTCGATGTGCTCCTCGGTGGCGCCGTCGAAGACCGGCGTCGCCGCCTTGAGGCCCAGGGCCTGCATGGCCCAGCCGAGGTGCGTCTCGAGGATCTGGCCGATGTTCATGCGGCTCGGCACGCCGAGCGGGTTGAGCACGATGTCGACCGGGGTGCCGTCCGGCATGAACGGCATGTCCTCCATCGGGAGGATCTTGGCGATGACGCCCTTGTTGCCGTGACGCCCGGCCATCTTGTCGCCGACCGCGATCTTCCGCTTCTGGGCCACGCTGACGCGGACCATGCGGTTGACGCCGGGAAGGAGCTCGTCGTCGTCGTCGCGGCTGAACTGCCGGACGTCGACCACGATCCCCCGCTCGCCGTGCGGCAGGCGAAGGCTGGAGTCACGGACCTCGCGGGCCTTCTCGCCGAAGATCGCGCGCAGGAGGCGCTCCTCGGCGGTCAGCTCGGTCTCGCCCTTCGGCGTGATCTTGCCGACCAGGATGTCGCCCGGCTTGACCTCGGCGCCCTCGTAGATGATCCCGTCCTCGTCGAGGTTGCGGAGGCTCTCCTCGCCGACGTTCGGGATGTCGCGGGTGATCTCCTCGGGGCCGAGCTTGGTGTCCCGGGCCTCGATCTCGTGCTTCTCGATGTGGATCGAGGTGAACAGATCGTCCTTGACGAGGCGCTCGCTGATGACGATGGCGTCCTCGTAGTTGCCACCCTCCCACGGGAGGAAGGCGACCAGGATGTTCTGCCCCAGGGCCATCTCGCCGGCCTCGGTGCTGCTGCCGTCCGCCAGGAGCTGCCCGGCGACCACGCGATCGCCGACGTCGACGACCGGCCGCTGGTTGATGCAGGTGCCCTGGTTGCTGCGCAGGAACTTCTTGAGCTTGTACGTGTCGCGCTCGTCGCCCTCGTCGCGCTCGACCTGGATGTGGTCGGCGGTGACGCTGACGACGGTGCCGGCCGCCCTGGCGACCAGCGTGCCCTGCGCGTCCAGGGCGGCGCGGTACTCGACGCCGGTCCCGACCACCGGGGACTCCGGCTGGAGCAGCGGCACCGACTGGCGCATCATGTTCGAGCCCATCAGGGCGCGGTTGGCGTCGTCATGCTCGAGGAACGGGATCATCGCGGTGGCGACGCTCACGATCTGCTTCGGGCTGACGTCCATGAAGTCGATGACGTCGACCGACTCCTCGAGGAACTTGTCCTTCCATCGGACCAGCACCCGCTCCTCCGCGAATCGGAAGTTCTCGTCGAGCTCGGCGTTGGCCTGCGCGATGTGGAACTTCTCCTCCTCGGTGGCATCGAGGTAGACGATCTCGTCCGTGACGATCGGCCGGATCCGGACCTGCGCGACCTTCGCCTCCTTGATCTGGGCGAACAGCTTGTCGTCGATGGTCGTGCCGGCCTTGGCGACCGGCTTTCCGCCGTCGGTGAGGACGAGACTCTCGGCGAGGATCTGCCCGATGACATCGTCCTTCCGGTCGCGGGCACCCACGAATCGGCGCACCTTGCGGTACGGCGTCTCGATGAAGCCGTAGCTGTTGATCTGGCCGTATGTCGCCAGTGAGCCGATGAGGCCGATGTTCGGCCCTTCGGGCGTCTCGATCGGGCACATCCGGCCGTAGTGGGACGGATGGACGTCGCGGACGTCGAAGCCGGCGCGCTCGCGGCTGAGGCCACCGGGGCCCAGGGCCGACAGGCGGCGCTTGTTGGTCAGCTCGGCGAGCGGGTTGGTCTGATCCATGAACTGGCTCAGCTGGCTACCGCCGAAGAACTCCTTCATGGCCGCGACCACGGGGCGGATGTTCATCAGCCCGCGCGGCGTCGCCTGGTCGGAGTCGGTGATCGTCATCCGCTCCTTGACCACGCGCTCCATGCGCAGGAGGCCGATCCGGAACTGGTTCTGGATCAGCTCGCCGTTGGCGCGGATGCGTCGGTTGCCGAGATGGTCGATGTCGTCCGGCGTGAGCTGGCGGTCGGACCGCTGCTTCAGGCCGTCGACGTCGAGCTCGATCAGGCGACCGATGATGGCGACGATGTCCTCCTTGGTGATCACGCGACCGGCGCGCGAGTCATCCTGCGGGAGGGAGATGCCCATCTTGTCGGCCACGGCACCGAGCGACTTGTTCAGCTTGTAGCGGCCGACGCGTCCCAGGTCGTATCGGCGGAAGTTGAAGAAGAGGCTGGTGACGAGCGCCTTGGCGTTGTCGGCGGTCGGCGGGTCGCCGGGACGCAGCTTCTTGTAGACCTCGATGAGCGCCTCGTCCTGCGTCTGCGCCGGATCCTTCTCCAGCGTCAGCGCGATGTACGGGTGCTCCGGCTCGGTGTCGACCTTCGCGAACATCTTGGTGATCTCGGAGGTGTCGAAGCCGACGGCGCGCAGCAGGGTGGTGACCGCGATCTTGCGCTTGCGGTCGACCTTGACGCTGAGCAGGTCCTTGTTCGACGTCTCGAACTCGAGCCAGGCCCCACGGTTCGGGATCACCTTGGCCGAGTAGAGCTGGTGGCCGGTGCCCGGATCCTCGGTGGCGGTGTAGTACACGCCGGGCGAGCGCACGAGCTGCGACACGACGACGCGCTCGGCACCGTTGATGATGAAGGTGCCCTGGTCGGTCATCCACGGGAAATCGCCCATGAAGACGCGCTCGGTCTTCACCTCGCCGGTCTCGAGGATGCGGAGCTCGGCATCCACGTAGAGCGCGCGCGCGAAGGTCTTGTCGGTGGCGCGGCACTGCTCTTCGCTGTGCTTGGGCTCCTCGAACTCCAGGTTGTTGAGGTAGAGCTCGAGATTCTTGCCGGTGAAGTCGGTGATCGGAGTGATCTCGTCCAACAGCTCACGGAGGCCGGTGGAGACGAACCACTCGAATGACTGGGTCTGGGTCTGGATCAGGTTCGGAAGCGGGAGAACCTCGGGGATGTGCGAGAAATTCTCACGGGTCGGGGCCAGCTCAAACCGGCTGGCAGACTCGGCCAAGGCCATTCAGGACTCCTGGGAAAAGGCATGGTGAGGCGCGGACACGCGAACGAGGAGTATATCAAAGCATTCCGCTTCGTCAACCGAAGCGGTTCGGTGGTAGTGGGTCATGTTGAGTGATCACTGATGGTCCAGCGTGTGATCGCTTTGTGTCCGACCGTGTTCAGCGCACTGTCCGATGCTGTTCAAACAGTGTCCGGCCTCACCTCGACGCCCAATCCGCCGCCGCATCACTCAGCGCGATGTCCGTGAGACGCACCCATCAGTGTGGAGGTACGTCCGGCACTCGTCGTCGGTGAGCGTGCGGTCGACGGACGATGTCGCCAGCTCGATCATCTCGTCGGTATCGACTGGCATGTGGCGGATGATCCCGCCCCCGTCCTCATAGTAGAAGGATTGGAAGTCGGGGCTGAAGTCGAAGGCTCCGGTGCCGATGAGACCGGTGACCCTCAACTCCATGGTCATCTCGGCCGAGTCGAGGTCCCAGAACCGGTAGGTTCCCTCGGCGCTGGATGTGGCCAGCTGCCCCCGATCTGTGATGATGGCCCTGGGCGCGCTTGAAGCGTGGACCTCCCGGTCAAACATGACGGCCTGCTCGATCGGCGCCCCGTCGGCCAGGGCCGCGACGTCCATGACGAGTGCATCCGGACCGTTCGTTCCCACGGCGAGGTAGCGCGCGTCGTGGCTGAAGCTGAGGTAGGCGGGCAGGAATCCGGGTCGCACGGTAGGGCCGATGGTGGCAAGGGGGCGTTGAGCGCCCACCTCCCAGATGTCTACGCGGCCCGCTCCCGAGAGCCCTTCGTAGACGGTAAGTGCAGCGAAGCGCGTGCCGCTTGAATCCGGTGTCGACACCGCGCCGTGCGTGAGCCGTCCCGATGGGTATTCGATGGCCATCTCGGACGTCGAGACATCGAACACGCCTCCGCGCACGTCGGCATCCCGACAGGTTATGCCGCTCACTCCCGAACCGGCATCGACGACGACGTAGCGGCCATCGGATGATGCTCCCGTTGGGCCGGTGCACCCCGGCAGACGACCGGTCTCACGTAGCGTGGCGGCCTCAATGACAACAGACGATCCATTTTGATGGGATCCGGCCACGTTACCGACGTCCTTCGCCACCTGACCGTGCCAATTAGCGTTGATCACCATGTCCCGGCCGTGCACCTCGGCCGCGGAGTCGCGTTCGAAGACACCGATACCGACGGCGTCGAAGCTAAGGATGACATGCGCGTCCGTGACGGCGAGATCCACGGGTCGACGGCCGGAGGTGGAGATGTCTCCGCCCGTCGGTGTCGTGGTGTGGATCCGGAGCTCACCGGTGGACAGGACGACGGCTATATTATCGGACCCATTGCGGAACGATGCCGCCGGGATGACCTCACCTCGACTCGGAAGCGTCGCACGACTCCGCCCCTCGGCTGCGTCCACCACGGCGACACCCGACTCGCTCCCGCTCACCGTCATCAGCGTCCTATCCGAGCTCCAAGTGATGGCACGCGGATTCTGGTAGGGAACCGGGTCGAAGATGGGCATGCCGTTGAGTGGATCGATGACGGCGATTCGGCCGCGTCCCACGTCACCGATGGCGATGCGGTTGCCAACGGGGCTCGGTGCGATGACGTCCGGGGTCGAGGCGATGACTCTGAGCCACGATGGGCGTGTGTCCGGGCATGGCGGACAGCGAAGGAACTCGTTTGGGAGGTCGATGGCCATCAGCCCGCCGACGGTCTCCGTGCCGAACACGAAGCCCAGGATCAGCTGCCCAGTCCCCGGGGCCAACGCGCCGGAATACGTGTTCGAGCTTGGGATATCGGTGGTGTCGGATTGCGGCGCCCATGAGATCACCGCTCGTTCGGAGCCGGTAGCCATGTTCCAGACAACGAGATCGACGGGCCGCTGATTCGCCATCGTGCCAGCCGCGGCAACGAGCCCCGAACCGTCGAAGGACACGTCGCGATAGCCATCGTGACCGCTGCTCAGGTGTTGGATCCGATCACGGCTCGAGCTGTCGTAGAGGAACAGCGCGCCTGCACCAGCTCCCGGCGGCCCGCTCGTCGCGACGGCGATCACCCGGCCATCCGGTGAGTATGCGATCCCCTCGACCGGTCCCGACGTATCCGGCTCGGAGATGCTTCCGACCAGCTCGCCGGTCGAGGGATCGCGCAGCGTGACCAGGGCGTCAGGGAGCTCGGGGGCGTCGATGGCAAGCAATGAGCCGTCGGGGCTGTAGGCGACGGCCTTCGAACCGACGCCGGGGATGGCGGTCACTGACTTGCCGGCGACGTACGCCGACCACAGGGCGTGAAGCGCCTGCGGCGGCGTCGATCCCGTTTCACGCCCGAGACGGACGGCTTCGATGGCCAGAAGGAGGGCGAGCTCAGGATCCTCAGCGCTCAGTGCGAGCGCAGACAGCGACAACTCACGGACCTGTGCCGTCGCCGCGTTCTCGGCGTTCTGGCGGGCCTGCACCCACGCGATCGCACCGGCGCCCATGGCGGCGATGAGCAGGACCCCCGCGCCGGCGAGGAGCCCTCTAAGGATCCGGTTCGTGTGCCGCTGACGATCGGCCGCGTATTCTGAGCTCGTCCTGCTGGCGCGCAGGAACTCCTCTTCTGTGGAGGTGAGCTCAGACTGGCGGTCAGCTGCCCACTCAAGTGCGGTGGCAAGACGGGCACCGCGATACAGATCGCCTTCCTCACGATCTCCCGAGTCCCAGACCCGCGCAGCCGCGATCAGGTGCAGACGGATCTCGCGACCTGTCGCGTCAGCCTCGATCCACTCCCGCAAGCGCGGCCACTCCCGGATGAGCGCCTCGTGCGCCACCTCGACGGTCCCCTCGTCGCGGGTGAGCAGCCGCCCGGCCGTGAGCTTCTCGACCACCTCGCCGATGTGCGGGTCGCCCATGGTCTCGATCTCGGGTGCCGAGAGCCGGCGACGGACGATGGTCTCCGGCTCGCTGCCCTCGCCGACGAGGCGCAGGAACAGGGATCTGGTCGCCTCCTGCTCCACGGGGTCCAGCCGCGCGTAGGCCGATTCGGCGAGGCGCGCCACGGCGCCCTTAACGCCTCCGGTCGCCCGGTAGGCCGTCAGCGTCAGCGTGCCGGCCTCGCGGGCCTCCCATAGCTCAAGCAGGGCCGTCGAGAGGAGCGGCATGGCGCCGGGTTCCGTGCCGAGGTCGGCGATGAGTGCCTCCACCAGCTCCGGCTCGACCCGCAGCCCGACCCGTTCCGCCGGATGGCGGACGATCGCGGCCACCTCCTCGCTCCGCAGCGGCCCGACGAGGACCTGGTCCGCCGCCAGCTGTCGGGCGAGACGGGGGTAGGCCGCGCATCGCTCGTATTGATCGGCACGCACGGCCAGCACGACCTTCATGGCGGGCCGGCCCTCGGCGATCAGCTCGATGAAGCGGTCTCGCTCCTCCTCGTCGGCCGTGAATACCTCCTCGAACTGGTCGATGACGACGAGCAGCCGCTGCGCGGGCGCCATCTGATCCAGGATCCGGCCGAGGAGCACCTCCGCGTCGGCTTCCTCGGCCAGGCCCGGCTGGCGGCGACGCAGGGCATCGGCAAGCTGGCGCATCGGGCGAGTACCCGGGCGCATCAGCACCTGGATCCACTGGTCGCTGCCGGGCAGGACGCCGTCCGCCAGCGCCGGCAGCAGGCCGGCGGTCAGGACGGACGACTTGCCGCTGCCCGATGCGCCGAACAGCCCAACGAAGGAGCTGCCGACCACGCGGGCGACAAGCTCGCCGAGGAGCTGCTCACGGCCGAAGAAGTAGTCGGCGTCGGTGGCCTCGTAGGCCGCCAGGCCCTTGTACGGGCAGACCGCGAGACCCGCCCTCCGTGTTGATTCATCGACGAGGTCCTCGCCGGAGCCGTACAGGCGGGTTCGCTCCCTCGCGATCTCGAAAACCGCGTAGCCGCCCATGAGCTCCTCTTCGGCGGCCCGCAGGCCTCTCCGCTCGCGGGACGTGCGGCGAGCCGATTCGGTCATCTGCTGCGCGGCCGCGGTGCGGGCCCACTGGCTGGCGAGGCGGTGCACCGCGCGCGGGACGCCGCCGCTCTCTTCGAGGAGAGCCCGAACGGGCGGCTCGAGGCTGCCGGTCGTGTACAGTGCGGCCACCTCGGCGACGTCCGCCTCGGCAAGCGGCCCCAAACGCCGTCGGGGGCGGTGACCGGATGCTGCGGCCGCTTCCGTCGACCGTGTCAGGACGACGAGCACCGGGACTCCGTCGAGCCGCGGCTCCAGATCCTCGATCGCGTCGGTTACCCGCGACGGCATGCGGTCGGTACCGTCCACTACGAGGACCGCCGGATGGCCGGCCCCACTCGGCTCGGAGTCCGGGGTGACATCCGTGGCGTATCGGACGATGGCGCCCTCGGCATGCGCCAGCCGGGCGAGCTCCGAGATCAGCCGCGTCTTGCCGATGCCGTCCTGGCCGGTGATCTCGACGACGTTCCCGTGCCCCAGTCGGGCGCGGCGCCAGTACCAGCGCAGCCACAGCAGGTCGCCGGCTCGACCGACGAGCGGGACGACGGACTCGAGCTCCGCCGGGAGCGGCTCCGGGGAGCGCCCGGCCATGGGTCGAACGTCGGGACGAGACTCGGACTTGCCGTCCGCGTCGGCGCCGCGGCTCACGCGCACCACGGCCACGTCCGCCGCGACGCCTTTCAGCCGTTCCGTGCCTTGAGGCTCGTAATCGATGCCGGGCATTGGTCCCGCCACGTGGGCGAGGTTCTCCGTGGCCCGGATCTCACCGGCCACTGCACCGGCGCACAGGCGCGCGGCGATATTCAGCGCCGCGCCCCTGAATCCGTCGCCGACGGGGACGGCCTCTCCAAGGTCCAGGCCGATGCCGACCGTCAGGGGAAGGTCCGGCGCCAAGGCCGCTTCCGCGGCAAACGTCTGTTGGAGCTCGAGAGCGGAGCGGAGCGACGCGCGGGGCGATTCGAAGGTGCACAGCGCCTCGTCGCCTCGGAGCTCGACTAGCTGCCCGCCCCAGGCCTCCATCGCCTCCGCGACGATCTGCGCGAACACGCTGGCCAGCCTCGACGCTGCCTCGTCACCGTGCTGGTCGGTGAAGCGCGTGTAGCCACGGATGTCCGCGATCAGGAACGTCCGGATTCCGCCGTCTCGGCCGGATGTCCTTCTCACAAGCGTCCTCCGCTCGTTGGTGGGCAGTATTGCCCGCCAGTCGCGACATGTCCACGTCTCGGCGAAGCTGCCCGAGAGCAAGGCGTTCGATGCGTGTCGGGTCGAAGATCGAGCCAGGGAGGTTGCGTGCCGCACTCGCGGCACCGCTCCGGTCCTGCTGGCTGCAAACGTATCTGGCCTACGGGCAGCCTTGGACATCCAGCGTTCGGACCTTGGATGACGCTTTACACCCAGTTTGACCCTTCGCGAATCTTGCGCTCTCGGGAAGATCATGTGTGGACACTTCAGGAGATCGCGGCACTGCTCAACTGATCTGCCTATTGCGAGGTCCCGGCTCGTACTCCCAGAATGCACTGATGGTGCTGGCGTTGGCGTATTACGCATTCATCGTGGTGGGCGTCGCCTGGTTTTGGCTCCACTGCGCTGAGCCAGAATTGCGCTACCAGCGCGCCGGAGTGCGTGCTCGACGAGTAGTACTCGGTATTACCCTGCTGTCGATCGGGGTCAATGCCTTCGATGCCGTGATCACGGCTTCCCGGCTCGCCGTTCCGGGTCTGTGGTGGGTTACGACGATCACCGGCGCGCTGTGGATCTTGGTCGTGGGTTTGGGCTATTTGCAGCGATATCGCTTCTTGATTCAGGCGACCGGCTCAGTTTGAACTCTGAGGAATCTTGCGCCCGATGGGCCGATCTGCGCAGCGATACACCCGACTGACCAATGCGTTCTCAAAGAAGGTCGAGAACCTGTCGCACGCCGTGACGCTGCAGTTCATGTACTACAACTTTGCTCGCCCGCACTCGTCGCTCGGCAAGAACACGACGCCCGCGATGGCGGCAGGGATCAGCGACCATGTGTGGACGCTGCAGGAGATCGCGGCTCTGCTGGACTGACGGTGCGGTGTACATTCCGGACCATGGATCTTCCGAAGAAGAACTACTTCGGGGAAGAAGTGGCTGCGCGATACGATGAAATCCTGGCCGATCAGTCAACGCCAGCACTGGTCGAGCCGGTTGTCGACTTCCTGTCCGCACTGGCCGGCGACGATCCGGCGCTCGAATTGGGAGTCGGGACAGGCCGCATTGCGTTGCCTTTGGCTGCACGTGGTGTGCAGGTGCACGGTATCGACCTGTCTGCCGCGATGGTCGCCCGTCTGCGTGAGAAGCCGGGAGCCGAGAAGGTCGGCACAACAATCGGCGACATGGCAACAACCCGCGTCCCGGGCGAGTTCGCGTTGGTCTACCTGCTCTGCAACACGATCATGAATCTCACCACTCAGGCGGATCAGGTTGCGTGCTTCAAGAACGCGGCGGCTCACCTAGCGGCCGGAGGTATGTTCGTGATCAACTCGGTTATGCCTGACCTGCGTCGGCTCCCGCCCGGTGAAACGACGGTCATGTTCGACCATTCCGAGAACCACGTCGGCTTCGACGAATACGATGTGGTCAACCAAAGGCTGGTGTCGCACCACTTTCGGCGTATCGACGGTCAGTTCCGATACTCGTCAGCACCTTTCCGATATGTATGGCCCGCCGAGCTGGACCTCATGGCGGAAATGGCGGGCCTGACGCTCCGCGAGCGGTGGGAAGGGTGGAAGCGTGAGCCATTCACGAGCGAGAGCCGCAGACACCTATCGGTCTGGACAACGCCAAGGGTCGATTCAAGCTGAGCCACTACCGGTTCGGTGGTAGTGGCTCAGCCGCGGAGGACGAGGGCCGCATTGAGGCCCCCGAATCCGAAGGAGGTCGAGAGCGCTGCCTCGGGCGTCGCCGCAGTGGCCGACGTAAGGACGTTCAGGTCGCAGGCCTCGTCCAGGGTGGCCAGGTTGCAGGTGCCCGGCAGCAGGCCGTGGTGCAGGGCCAGCGCGGTGATCGCGGCCTCGACGGCGCCGCTCGCCCCCAGGGCGTGGCCGTACAGGCCCTTCGTGCCGGACACCGGCACCGTCGCGGCGTGCGCGGCGAGGGCCAGGTGCAGTGCCCTCGCCTCCGCCACCTCGTTGAGCGGCGTCGAGGAGCCGTGGGCGTTGACGTACCCGATCTCCTCCGGCGCGACGCCGGCATCGGCGAGGGCGCTCGTGATGGCGGCGGCGGCAATGGCGCCCGAGGGCAGTGGCGCGGTCGGATGGTGCGCGTCGGTCGATGCGCCGAAGCCGGCCAGCTCGGCGAGGATGCGGGCACCGCGAGCCTCGGCGCGATCCCAGCGCTCGAGGGTCAGCATGGCGGCCGCCTCCCCCATCACGAACCCGTCGCGGCCGGCATCGAACGGGCGGCTGGCGGTGCCCGGATCGTCGTTGCGCGTCGAGAGCACCCCGATCATCGCGAACGCCCCGAAGGTCAGCGGCGCCAGTGGCGCCTCGGCGCCACCGGTGATGGCCGCATCCACGATCCCGGCGCGGATGGCATGGAACGCCTGGCCGATGGCGGTCGCCCCCGACGCGCACGAGTTGGCGTTGCCGATGGCGGGACCGTGGATTCCCTGGTCGATGGCCACGTTCGAGGCCGCCGCCCCGCCGAAGACGGCCGTGGCCAGGGTCGGGCTCACCGCCCGGATGCCGCGCTCGACGTAGGCCGCGTGCTGCGCCTCGCCGAAGGCGACGCCGCCGAGCGCCGAGCCGATCCAGACGCCGATGCGGGCGGAGTCGTGATCGGCCTTCGACCAGCACCCGTCGTCGGCAGCCATGCGAGCCGCGACCACCGCCAGCTGGCTGAACCGATCCAGCCGTCGCGCCCGGCGCGCGTCCAGGTGGTCCGCGGCATCGAAGTCGTCGATCTGCGCGGCGATGCGTGACGGAAACGGCGTGGCATCGAAGCGGTCGATTGCCCTGACCGCGGACCGATTGGCCAGGACCCCGTCCCAGAGCCCCTGCGCGCCATGGCCGATGGGCGTCACGGCGCCGATCCCGGTGATGGCGACCCGGTGGCCGGCCATCAGGCGCCGGCCTCCGCCAGCCGCTTGATGGTTCGCAGCGTGCGCCCGGCGATGGCGTCGATGAACTGCGGCCCGATGATCCGCTCGGCCACCATCCCGCCGATCAGCGGCCAGCGCAGCTCGAGCTGATGGTGGATGCTGACGTCCCACGCCTCCCCCGCCGGCTCGAAGCGCCATGCCACGACCATGCCGCGGGTCACGCCGCCGGTGTGCTCGAACTCGATCCGCCGCGCCTCCGGCAGCGGACGCTGGATCGCCCTCCACGTCACCGGGATCAGGCCGCGACGGGCGCCCATGGCGTACTGGCGGTCATCGCCGATGTCGGCCAGGCGCCGCACATAGCGGTAGTGCGGCAGGATCTCCGGCCAGCGTTCGATGTCAGCCGCCAGGCGGAAGATCCGCTCGTACGGCGCCGCCATCGTCACGCGCATCACGCTCTTCATGGCCGCAGTACCGCGGCGAGGAACGTCGGCGACAGGGCGTCGGTCGCCGGGCGGCAGTCTCCCAGCGCCGACCCGAGGCGTCGGGCGAGGTCCGGGCGAGCAGACAGGCGGCGGAGGGCGTAGCCCAGGACCGGCGGCGCGGCGAGCATGCCCTGCACGGTCCAGGTGAGCGCGTCCTTGGCCGCGAACGCGGACCGACGGGCCGCCCGGTACCGTTCCTCCGCGCCGTCGTCGCCCGGTGCCAGCGCGTCGGCGAGGCAGCGCGCCGATCGCAGGGCGCGGAAGATACCCTCGCCGGTGAACGGGTCGATGAACCCGGCGGCATCCCCGATCAGCATCCAGCCCGGTCCGGCGGCGCGGCTGACCCGGTGGCCGATGGGGCTCGCGCCGCGGATCGGGCTCAGCCGGCGACTCCCTGCCAGGCGCCGGACGACCGCCGGAAGCTCCTCGATGGCGGCGGCGAAGCGGGTCTCGGCTCCCCCGCGCCCACCTGCGGGCAGGGCCATGCCGACGTTCAGGCGACCCTCGGACAGCGGCGCCAGGCCGATGTAGTGGGACCGGCCGACGTGCATCTCGCCATGATCCCCGAGCTCGGCGACGCCCTCGTAATGAGCGACCAGGCCGATGCGTCGCGGTGCCCGCACCGGCCGCTCGACGCCCAGCCCCCGCGCGACGCGCGACCGGGCACCGTCCGCCCCGACCAGCCAGCGGGCACGCACCTCGCCCGGGGCTCGGTAGCCGCCGATCGACACCCGCCAGCGCTCGCCGTCGAAGGCCGCGCCGTCGAACCGCGTGCGCTCGTGCAGCTGGGCACTGCGCTCGACGGCCAGCCGTGCCAGCGCCGCGTCGAAGCGCGTGCGCTCGACCCCCCAAGCCAGCCGCGGACCGTCGCGGTCCTCGTAGGCGACCTCGACCGCATCGGCGCCGCGGATGACGCGCATGCCGCGCAGGGGCAGCGCATCGGCCTTCCATGCCTCGTCGGCGAGACCGATGTGTCGCAGCTCTTCGACGATCCGGGGACTGGCGTACTCGGCGCACGCCTTGGGGCGCGGATGCGCCGCCGCATCGATGAGGACGACCGATCGGCCGGAGCCCGCCAGTGCCGCGGCCGCCGCCGATCCGGCGGGTCCGGCACCGACCACCAGGACGTCGCAGTCGAGCGTGCTCATCGGTACGTCGTCGTCACGCGGGGCCACCAGCCGAGCGTGCGCGCCACCGGCCGCAGGCCGGCATCGGCAGCGAGGTCGTCGAGCTCCGACAGGGTGTAGGCGCGCCTGGCCGACAGGACCCCGTCGTGCCGGGTCATCGGCGACCGGCTGAATGCGAGGACGGGCAGCGCGGTCATGGCCAGGGCGACGTGCGATCGGCGAAGGTCGTTGACGACCACGCCCCGGCGGGCAACCCGCGCCATCTCGCGCAGGGCGCGCGCGGCATCGGCCGGGTCGAGATGGTGCAGGAGGAGGGAGGCGTGCGCCACCGAGACCGCCGCATCGGGAAGGGGGAGCTCGCGGGCATCGGCCTCGAGGAATTCCAGGCCGGGCGTGCGCTGCGAGGCGTCGCGCGCGATGTCCAGGACGTCGGGGCGAACGTCGGCGAGCACGACCCGAACCGATCGCTCGCGGACCAGCGACCGTGCGAAGTCGCCTGATCCGGCGCCGACGTCGAGGACGGGCAACGACCCATCGCCATCCAGCAGGCGACCCACGGCCCGCACGCTGGCGCCGATCCCGCCGGCCAGCCGGTTGAGCATCGCCATGTCGCGCAGGTTCCGCCGCAGCTCCGCCGGGGCGATGTCATCGCCGTCGAGGAGCTCCCGGTCCGGGGAGCGCGGCAGAGGGGGCATGTCGGGTCAATCGTAGACCGGCTCTCCGCAGGCCGTCGGATGGGCCTGGGTGTGGCGGGTGATCGCTGGGGGCGATCAGAGCTGTCCTAGGTGCCACCCAGCCAGCGCAGGCCGGGGACCTCGCGGTCAAGGCGGTCGAAGACGTAGGTGCTGGTCGCCAGCACCAGCCGGCGGCCGATGCCGTCGTGAACGACCTCCAGGCTGCGCCAGTCCGGAACCCTGGCCGCATCCTCGGGGTCGATGGCGCGGCACGCGTCGTACGAAACCTCGCTGCGCTGGACGCGGCAGCCAAACTCGTTGGTCAGCCGCTCCTCGGCGACCTCCAGCTGGAGCTGCCCCACAACCCCGATGATCGGCTCCTCCATCCCGTCGGGCCGGCGGAGGACGCGGATGACGCCCTCCTCCTCGAGCTGCTGCATCCCATTGCGGAACTGCTTGTAGCGTGACGAGTCGACGCTGCGGAGCTGGGCGAAGCGCTCCGGCAGGAACTCGGGGATCGGCGGGTAGCGCAGGCTGCCGTCCTCCGACAGTGTGTCCCCCACCTGCACGCCGGACGCGTTCACCACGCCGATGACGTCGCCGGGGAACGCCTCGTCGATCGTCTGGCGGTCCTGGCCGAACAGCTCGTTCGAGTAGGCGAGCGACAGCCGGCGGCCGCTGCGGCCGTTCAGCGCCGTCATGCCGCGCTCGAAATGGCCGGAGTTGACGCGCATGAACGCCACCCGGTCGCGGTGGCGCGGATCGGTGTTGGCCTGGACCTTGAACACCTGGGCGCTGAACTGGCCGTCGAGCGGGACATCGGCCCCGTCCTCGGTCGTCCGCGGCGACGGCGGGACGGAGAAGGCCGGGAACGCATCCAGCAGCAGCGAGAGCCCGACGTTCGTCAGCGCGCTGCCGAAGAAGACGGGCGTGACCCGCTCCGCATGCACCGCGGCCGGGTCGATCGACGCGGCCACCAGCGACGCCTCCTCCCGCGCGTCGTGCCACTCCGCGGCAGCCGTGCCGGGATCCCAGGCGTCGGCCGGCGTGCGGCGAGCCTCCCCGATCGTCGCGCCGTGCACGGTCGCATCGGTCTGGACGACCGCATCGGCGCCGATGTCCAGCAGGCCGTGGAGCGTGCCGTGGGTCCCGATCGGCCAGTTCACCGGTGCGGGATGGACGCCGATCTCGCGCTCGATCTCGTCGAGCAGGCCCAGCGGCGCCAGCATCGGCCGGTCGCACTTGTTGATGAAGGTCACGATCGGCAGGCCGCGCATGCGGCAGACCTGGAACAGCTTCAGGGTCTGCGGCTCCAGCCCCTTGCCGGCGTCGAGCACCATCAGCGCGGCGTCGACCGCCCACAGCGCGCGGTAGGTGTCCTCGCTGAAGTCGGCGTGGCCCGGGGTGTCGACCAGGTTGTACTGGACCCCGCCGTGCGCGAAGCGCAGAACGGTCGAGCTGACGCTGA
>Ga0268386_10001243_pt1 | contig 17438 bp, 16 predicted proteins | sample RVTome_15_FD_200260 | JGI IMG/M metagenome (GOLD analysis project Ga0268386, IMG submission 200260) | Soil microbial communities from uranium-contaminated site in the Upper Colorado River Basin, Wyoming, United States - RVT150D86... ...
TCTTCCTGCTCTATCTGTTCGCCGACGCACCGGCCACCGGCCCCACCACGACCACCACCACCATCCCTGAGACGACCACCACCGCAGAGAGTGTCACCACCACGACCGAGGACGGTGCCACGACCACATCCACCCTCGCCTCCACCAGCACCACGGTGGCGGTGAGACCCCCCGCCGAGGTCACGGTGGTCGTCCTCAACTCGATGGGCCTCGACGGGGCGGCGGGACGGCTCACCTCGGAGCTGGCGTCGGCTGGTTATCAGACCATCACGCCGGACAACTACACCCCGGAGCTGGATCCGTCGCGGATCTGGTACCGGGAGGGGTTTGCCGCCGAGGCGGCGGTGCTCGTCGACTTCGTGCCGGGGGCGACGATCGAGCCGCTGCCCGACGAGTCGGTCGAGGAGGGAGCTGACGTCGTATTGGTGCTGGGTACCGGATACAGCGAATGACCCTTCGTAGGGTCGGTTTTGGGCGTCGGTTCCCCCGTGCCTGGCTGGTTCCGATCGGCGCCCTCACGGTGCTGCTCGGGGTGGCCGCCACCGGACGGTTGAGCAGATCGATCGCCGCGGACCTCATCGCCTGGTGGCCGGTGTGGCTGGGTCTGGCCGTCGCGGCCTACCTGGTGAGGGACCGAAAGGTTGGCCAGCTGCGGGTCTCCGGTCTCGTCCCGATCGCCGCGCTGGCGCTCGTTGGGCTCTTCGCCTGGGGCCATGTAGTCGGATGGTCGATCATGCCCTCGGCTGCGCACCGTCTGGTGGGCCCCGACCCGACCGGCTTCCAGGATGCATCGATCGAGGCCGAGATAGACGGTGTGGTCGTGATCTCAGGCGGATCCGAGTTCCTCTATGGGGTGGAACCGATCAAACGGGGTGGCCGTGTCGGGATCCCCGACGCAGCCGAACAGGTGGTCGACAACTTCGTGTCCGTCGCCCTCCACCCTCCGCCAGACCCCGGGCTGTACAGCTACGCCGGGTGGGCCCTGACCCTTTCCCCCATACCCCGCTGGTCGCTGACACTGGGTGGTGACCTGGATGCAGAGCTCTCGGACCTCAGTGTGGAGAGTCTCGAGATCGGGGGCAGCGGCGTGGTCACTCTGGGGGAGGCCGATGCCGAGACGCCGGTGACGGTCACCGGCTCGTTTCGCCTCGTCGTACCCCTCGGGGCGGCCGCCCGGGTGGTTGGCCAGGCCTCGGTGCCGGACACGTGGACGCTGACCATCGATGGCGCCTCTTCGCCCGGTGGGGGCGAGGGCTGGGTGATCTCGGTGATGCCCGGCGCCACGCTGAGGGTGGTCGAGGGGTAGGGGGGCATCCGACACCACCAGTTACAATCGCCGAACCGTGTTAAGCGACCGGCTCCGGCAAACCGCGATCGTCGTCTGGACCGCCGTCGGGGCGGTTGCCCTCGGTTGGGTGTTTCTCAGGGTGGCCGAGTCGATAAGGATCATCTGGCTGCCGATCGCGTTCGCCGCAGGGATCGTCTTCCTTCTCGAGCCGGCGGTCAAGATGTTCGAACGTCTCCATCTGCCCCGCTTCGTCGGGGCGATACTGGCCTTCCTGGTGATGGTGGCGGTGATCGTCGCCATCAGCGCCCTGGTTTGGCCAACGGTGCAGGCCCAGGGTGTCGAGCTGATCGAGCAGCTCCCCGACCTATATGTCTCGGTGGTCGACTGGCTGCGAGAGGTGGCTGCCCGGTTCGATCTCAACATCGACGAGCTGCTGTCCCAGGAGGCGATCGAGGCCTGGCTGCGCGACCCGGCCAATCAGGAGACGATTCAGAACCTCCTCTTCGGGTTCGGGGTGGGAGCCGGGGTGGTCATTCGGGGGGTCGCCGAGACCATCGCCGTCATCGGACTCGCCCCGGTCCTGGCCATCTACCTGCTCATCGACCTGAATCGCTTCAAGGCCCGCTCGCTCGAGTTGACCCCACCCAAGCACCGCGCCGAGGTGGCATACGTGAGTCGCGAGGTGGGGACTGCCCTGGGTTCTTTCGTCCGCGGACAGTTGCTGGTGTCATTGGTGGTCGGGATCGCCTCCAGTGCAGGCATGTGGCTCATCGACCTCCCCTTCTGGCTGCTGATCGGGATCATCGCCGGTTTCCTGAACCTGATCCCCTTCCTGGGACCGGTGGTGGGAGGGGCTCTGGCGGCCCTGGTAGCCCTGTTGAACGGCGACCCCTGGCAGGCGTTCTGGGCCGTCCTGATCATGATCGCGGTGCAACAGGTCGACAACCACCTCATCACCCCGATGATCCAGAGAGCTCGTGTCAATCTCTCACCATTGGTGATCGTCCTCGCCCTGATCATCGGTGGTGCCCTGGCCGGTCTGCTCGGGGTCCTGGTGGCCGTGCCGCTGACGGCTGCGGTCCGGATCCTGGTCGGCCACCTCTGGCGAACCCGTGTCCTGGGCCAATCGTGGCAGGAGGCGAGCGAGGCCATGATCGAGGTGACCGAGCCGCCGGAGCGGCTCGCCCGGATCAGTCGGAAGAACCCCGATCAGACCCGTCTCTTCGATACCCAGGAACTGACAGAGCTCTCCGAGGAAGGCCAGCCCGAAGACGAGAAGGTCTAGATCTAGACCTCGAGGTACGCCTGACGCATCTGGGGATTGTCGAACAGACTATGTGCGGTGTCGGCGAGAACGATCCGACCGGTTTGCAGGACCTACCCCCGGTCGGCGATGGAGAGCGCCATGTTGACGATCTATCCCACGACGAACACCGTCGTCCCGGTCTTGTTGATCTGATGACCGCAGATGCTCCCGCGGCGAGAGCGGCGGCCATCGACCGCCCGGAGGCGATACCGCCCGCAGCCACCACCGGGAGCGTCACCTTGGGGACGAGGGCGTCGAGAAACGCGAGCAATGGGAGAGTGCCGCGCACATGGCCACCGGCCTCGATCCCCTGGGCAACGACCGCGTCGCAACCAGCGTCGGCTGCGGCGAGAGCCTCGCCTACAGAACCGATCTGCCAAAACGCCAGCCCACCTCCCTGGTGAATCGCCTCAACAGCGCTCAGATCCGGCTTCCCCCAGAACAGCTCGACTACCGGAGCCGAATCGGCTGCCAGCTCAAACTCCTCACGGACCCGATCGAGATCCTCAGCGATGAAGCCGACGCCCCACGAACCATCGGTATGGTCCCTCATCCAATCGAAACGGTCCTGCAAAGGCTCGAGACCGAAGCGATGGAGCATCCCGATTGCCCACGTACCGCTCAAAATCCAAAATCGCCTTCTCCTCACGACTCAACACCGCCAAGAGGGTATTCCCGCCCCGGCCAACGCCAAGGCAATCCGCGTCCCAAATCTCCATGCTCCTGTCGGTAACGACGTTTTTCTGCGCCCCTTCGTCATCTGTTGGTTACACTCCCACCCGGCGGGTCGGGGGCTGCCTCCGATCCGTTTTTCGATATGGAGGTGAATTGAAAATGAGTGAAAAGATCAGCTGGAGGCACCTTGGTGCCTTGCTGGTGGTCTTCGCCCTCGGGGTAGCCGCCTGCGGAGACGGCGACGGGGCGGGTACCACGGCAGCGACGGATGAGGTAACCGATCCAATCGGCGTCGTGGAGGTGCAACCCGGCGATTCGGTCCAGATTCGGGCCCACCAGGCGATCTCAGGCGCGGTCTCGTTCCTGGGGACCGATCAGGTGCGCGGCGTCGAGCTCGCCCTCGAGGACTTCCCTGAGGTCCTCGGCTTTCCGGTGGAGCTGGGAACCCCCGAGGACGACCTCTGCCGTTCTGAGGGCGGACAGTCGGGAGCCCAGAACATCGTCGCCCAGGAGAACGTCGTGGCGGTGATCGGGACCACCTGCTCCGGCGCGGCGGCCGCCGCAGTGCCGATTTACAGCGCTGCCGGCCTGAGCGTGTTCTCGGGCTCGGTGACGGGGCCCAGCATGACCTCCTACATCCTGACCAACCCCGGCACGCCCGGTGAGAACTACCACGAGGGATTCTTCCGGACGGCGCACAATGACGAGTTCCAGGGAGCGTCCGTGGCCGATTTCGTCTTCAACGAGCTCGGCTTCACACGGGCCGCGGCGGTGCACGACGGCGACCCCTATACCCAGGGGCTGGCCACGGCCTTCCAGGGCTTCTTTGAGATTCTGGGTGGCGAGGTGCCGCTGTTCACTGCGGTGGATCCGGACCAGACCGACATGACGGCGCTCCTCACCGACATTGCCGCAGCCGACGTCGAGGTGGTGTACTTCCCCATCTTCCAGCCGGCGGGTGACTTCATCATCACCCAAAAGGACGGCATCGCCGGGCTGGAGGATGTGGTGTGGTTTGGGGCGGACGGCTTGTTCGTCTCGGACTTCCTCGGTATTCCGGAGTCTGAGGGGATGTACTTCTCCAGTCCGGACCTGGGCATCGGCGAGAACGTCAGCGCCACCGGAGTCACCTACGACGATCTTCGCCAGCGGTACATCGATACGTACGGCGAGGACCCAACGGCGGCATTCCATGCCCACACCTACGACGCTACGATCATGGTGCTCACCGCCATCGGCGAGGTCGGTGTGGTCGGCTCCGACGGAGTGCTGCGCATCCCCCGCCAGGGTCTGCGCGACCACCTGGCCGACATGGAGGGTTTCGCCGGCCTGACCGGGACCCTGGGATGCCTCGACTTCGGCGACTGTGGAAGCCAGGCGATCATGATCGCCCACCACACCGATACGAGCATTACCGACCTGTTGGCGGTGGAGGTGGCCAAGACGTACGGTTCGGAGGACTTCGAGTAGCCGTCAAACGGATGATGACGACCTGACGGCCGGGACCCGACTCAATGGTCGGGTCCCGGTCTGTTTGCGGTCGACCGTAAGTGTGGATAGAGGGGGCTGGAGCCGCCACTGCAGCGGCACATAAGGGGTGGCTATCCTCCCCCGACCTCCGGTATGGCGTACGATCCTCGATAGGAGAGCTTTGGTGGTCGACATCGCAGCGGAACGGCGTAGTCGCCTGCGGGCTGATCGTCCCACGGTGGCCGTAGATGTCTTCGTCAATGGGATGAAGTCGTTCCTGGGGTTCTTCGCCATCTGGGCGGCGGTGGGCGCCATCACCCTCCAGGTGACAGGAGAGGGTCTCAGCGCGGCGGCCTGGCGGGACGTCTTCGTCGGAGGGCTGGCGATCGGTGCCATGTACGGACTGATCGCCCTGGGCTATTCGATGGTCTACGGAATCCTCGGATTCATCAACTTCGCCCACGGAGAGGTCTTCATGTTCGGCGCCATGTCCGGCTTCTTCGTGGCCGACGCGCTCTTTCGTGCGGGACTTTGGACCGAGTCGTTCCCGGTCGCCTTCCTCATCGTGGTGCTCACCGCGGTGCTCGCCTCGACGACGGTTGCGGTCGTGGTGGAACGGGTGGCTTACCGCCCGCTGCGCGGGGCCCCGCGGCTGATCCCGCTGATCACCTCGATCGGGGTCTCCTTCTTTCTCCAATACGCCGTCCGGGGGCTGTTCGGGGCCGGCTTCAAGCGGTATCCGGAGCGACCTTCAGCCCTGCAACAAAGGGTATCCGTGCTCGGTCTGGAGATCGAGGCCGCAAGACTGCTGGTTCTCGGAGTCGCCGCGGCGGCGATGTTGGGGCTGTGGTGGTTCGTGACCCGGTCTCGTACCGGACGGGCCATCCGGGCGGTGGCCGAGGACAAGGAGATCGCCGCGCTGATGGGAATCAACGTCGACCGGACCATCGTCACCACCTTCGCGGTCGGGGGGGTGATGGCCGGGATCGCCGGAGTGATGTGGGCTTTCCTCTTCCGGAGCGTATTCTTCCTCACCGGGTTCCTCCCCGGTATCAAGGCATTCACCGCCGCCGTCTTGGGGGGAATCGGGAACCTTCCCGGTGCCATGCTGGGTGGGTTGATCCTGGGGATGATGGAGTCCGCCGGTCCCACCCTGCTCTCCAGTCTCCGCTGGCCGGTCCCAACATGGCTGGCCTATCTGGTCGGCATCACCGCGTTGGCAGCGGCCCTTTGGGGGTCTCGCCGTCTCCGTAGTCACCACGTCCGCCACACCGCGGGAGCGATGAGCCTGCTGATTATCGGATCGCTCTTCGCGGTGTTCTCCTTCACCGTCCTTCCCGGATTCCGCGTGGTGATTCCAGGAGCCTCCCAACTGGTGGACCTGATCGCCTTCGTCGTTTTGATCGGGGTCCTCATGATCCGCCCGGTCGGCCTTCTGGGGGAGCGCCTCGCCGTGGAGGAGAGGGGATGACCGCCTCGACGGTGGCGGTGGCCCCCCCACGAGGGCTGCTATCCGAGGTCCAGCCCCGCAAGGTCCTGATGTGGGGCCTGGTCGGGGGTATCGCGGCTGTGTTCATCTCCGCCATCGGCATGCTGGAGATCTTCGACCGCCGCAAGATCATTGATCCCTTCCTCAACCTCGGGTACGCCGTCCTGCTCTGGATACCTCTCTATTTGGGTTACAGCTCGTCGAAGCGGCCGGTGCTCGAGGGCATAGAGCCGCCCCGTCCCGGGGCTCACAACGTGGTCGCCGGGGCTGTCACCGGAGCCCTCAGTGGCCTCATCACCGGCACCTTCCTGGTCATCGCCGATCTGGTGAACCTGCGGGGCATTTTGATCAATCTGACCCCGCGGACCTTGGAGCTGCTTGGTCCGGGTGAGGAACCGGTCACCGGCGCCCTCATCCTCATCGCAGCAGCAGCCGTCGTGGGCACCCTTGGTGGGGCCCTGCACCTCCTCCCGCCTCGGTACCTCTCGGCGCTCTGGACCGGGATGTTGTGGGTCTTCCTGGTGGCGTTTCTCGAGCTGCTGATCGGCAATGTGCTTCGCCAGGTCGGACTCATCGGTGTCGACGGCTTGATCTACCAGCCATCCCGTGGACTCACTCCCGTCGCCGCACTGTTGGTCTTCGCCGGCGCCATCGCCTTCAAGCTGACGCTGGCCACTCGAGCGTCACAGGTTTTCTCCCGGTTTGAGGAGATCCCCGACACCGGGCGTCGGCGCATCATGTTGGGCCTCGCTTTGCTTTTGCTCGCCCTGGGCTCCTACCTCCCTTCCTTGCTCGGCACCCTTCTCAATGAGCTGCTGTCGAACGTGGGACTGTTCATCCTCCTCGCCCTCGGTCTCAACATCGTGGTCGGCTACGCCGGCCTTCTCGACCTCGGCTACGTAGCCTTCTTCGCCGTCGGGGCCTACACCACGGCGATACTCACCTCGCCGCGCTCGCCGAAGATCACCCCCGAGCTGGCGTTCTTCGAGGCTCTTCCCTGGGTGCTGCTGATGGCGGCCATCGCCGGGTTGATTATCGGAACCCCGGTGATCCGGATGCGTGGCGACTACCTGGCGATCGTGACCCTGGGATTCGGCGAGATAGCCCGGCTCCTCTTCCTCTCCGACTGGCTCGACAACGTTTTCGGGGCGGCACAGGGAATCCTCGGAATCTCCCCCCTCGGCACCTCGGGATCCGGCATTCGCGTCAACTTCGGATACGTGGTGGCCGCGGCCGGGATCATCGTGCTCATCGTCGGCTTTTTGCGCTGGCGGGAAGCAGGGCGCATTGAGCGCGCCGAAGCCGACCCGATACCCGGTGTCTCCTACTCCACTGGGCCCGGGATGGCAATGATGGTCGGAGGCATAGCCGCCATCGCCGGTGGACTGGCGTTTCCCACCTTCCTCACCTGGACCGTCATCGGCATCAACCCTCCCTCGATGTTCCGGATCATCCTGGTGTTCGTCGCCATCGCCGCTTTCGTCTCGTGGAGGCTCGAGGGATCGCGTGTCGGGCGGGCCTGGATGGCGGTGCGGGAGGACGAGCAGGTCGCCCAGACGATGGGGGTCAACACCGTCACCAACAAGTTGCTCGCCTTCGTCATGGGGGCCATGCTGGCCTCGTTCGGCGGGGCGCTGTTCGCCGTCAAGCTGGGGACCATCTTCCCGCACAGCTTCGAGATCGTGCAGTCGATCATCATCCTGGTAGTCGTGATCGTGGGCGGGATGGGGAGCCTGCGAGGAGTGGCGCTGGGAGCGGTGGTGCTGATCGGCATCCTGGGCGGGCCGACCCAGCCCGGGCTGTTACGTGAGTTCGGAGAGTTCAAATTGCTGCTCTACGGAGCCATCCTGGTGTGGATGATGCTGCAGCGTCCTGAGGGCCTCTTGCCCAGCGCCCGCCGTGCCCGGGAGCTGCACGAGGAAGAGGAGTTCCAGGATGCCTGGCTCCAGCCCCGGGCCGCAGCCCCCGCCGAGTCGGGGGGAGGCCAATGACGGCTCTTCTCGAGGTCCGAGAGCTGACCAAGCGGTTCGGAGGCCTGTCCGCCCTGGGCGGCGTCGACTTTCACATCGACCAGGGCGAGATCGTCAGCCTGATCGGGCCCAACGGTGCCGGGAAGACCACCTTCTTCAACCTGGTCAGCGGGATGTACCCCCCTGATCAGGGAGAGGTTCGGTTCTGGGACGAGGAGATCGGGGGACTCAGCGCCGACCAGATCACCAAGCTGGGAATCGCCCGCACCTTCCAGAATGTGCGCCTCTTCCCCAACATGACTGTGCTGGAGAATGTCATGGTGGCCCAGCACTGCCGGACGAATCGAGGCGTCCTGGCAGCCTTGTTCCGCACACCGGCCTTCGTGCGCGAGGAGGCAGAGATCAGGGAGCGGGCCAAGGAGACCCTGGCTTTCTTCGGAACGCGCTTGGTGGGATACCGCTTCGAACAGCATGCCTCCTCACTGTCCTACGCCAACCGGCGGCGGCTCGAGATCGCCCGAGCCGTCGCCACCCAGCCGGACCTTCTCCTCCTCGACGAGCCCACCGCCGGGATGAACCCCCGTGAGACTCAGGAGCTCACCGAGCTCATCGCCAAGCTGCGCGACGATCAGGGCTTCACCATCGTGGTCATCGAGCACGACATGCGGGTGGTGCGGGACGTCTCCGACCGGGTGGTGGTCCTGGACCATGGGGTGACCATCGCCCAAGGCTCCTATGAGGTGGTCTCCCAAGACGAGGGGGTCATCGAGGCGTATCTGGGACGGCCTACCACCGGGGAGCGGCCGGCAGAGTCGCCGGCAGGCATCTAGGGATCACCATGACCGACAAAGAAGCACCGGTTCTCGAGTTCCGGGGGGTGAACACCCACTACGGGCCGGTACAAGTGCTCAAAGACGTCGACCTGGAGGTGCGTCAGGGGGAGATCGTCTGCCTGCTGGGCGGTAATGCCTCGGGAAAGACAACCACCCTCAAGACGGTGCTCGGGATGGTGATCCCCACGTCCGGCGAGGTGCTTCTCGATGGTGAGGTGGTCTCCGATTGGCCGACCAGCAAGAGGGTCGAGCAGGGGGTATCCATGGTCCCTGAGAACCGCCGCCTCTTCCGGCGAATGAGCGTCAGGGAGAACCTGGAGATCGGCGCCTACCTGCGCAATAAGGACGGGATCGAAGCCGACATGGAACGGATCTTCGAGCTCTTCCCCCGCGTCAAAGAGCGGCTCAGCCAGAAAGCAGGCACCCTCTCCGGGGGAGAGCAGCAGATGGTGGCGGTGGGCCGGGCGCTGATGGCCCGCCCCAAGGTGCTGTTGATGGACGAGCCCTCGATGGGTCTGGCGCCGGTTCTGGTGGCCCAGAACTTCGAGATCATCGAACAGATCAACCAGGCGGGCACCACGGTGTTCGTTGTGGAGCAGAACGCCAACATGGCTCTATCGATCGCCGATCGGGGGTACGTCCTGCAGACCGGCCAGATCGTGCTCTCCGACACTGCCCAGGGCCTGCTGGCCAATCCCCAGATGCGGATCGCCTACCTGGGGGAGACGGACTAGAAGGGCGGGAGTGTGGGTCCATGCCAGCCCTGGGTTGGTTCCCAGCCTCCCTGTCGGGTTCCCGTACTGGCGCTCCGACCCGGAGTCAAGACTTATCCCCATTGCCTCGTAGCCCCGGCGCACATACAGGGCCCCAACTGCGGAGAGAGTCGGTTCGTAGGTCTCAGGTCCATCGGCGCCTCACCACGACTCCGTCGAGCGTTCACCTTGGTGCACTCGATGAAGACATCGTTGGGTCATGGATCTGGAGTTGCCCTAACGGTCTTATCACCAAGGTGCCTCAACCGTTACTCAGTGCCCTTCTCATTGCGACCATCTGTTGTTCGCCACCGCAGAGCGTCCCCGCCTTCTGGCCGAGCCGTTCCTTCACCCTGGGGAAGAGCTCGACGATGTGCTCCATGTCCGACTCGAAGTTCTCCACGTCGTCGCGGAGGTACGCACCTATCTCCAGGTTCTCTCTCACCGTCATCCTCTTGAAAAGGCGGCGGTTCTCGGGAACCATCGAAACCCCCGCCCTGACCCGCTTGGCAGTGGCCCAGCTATTGACCGCCTGGCCGTCGAGATGCACCGAGCCGTCGCTTGGCTCGACGATGCCGAGAATGGTCTTGAGAGTCTTCGTCTTGCCCGAGGCATTTCCCCCCAGCAGACACACCATCTCCCCTTCATAGATCTCGAGATCGACGTCCTTGAGGATATGGGCCGCGCCGTAGTGGGTGTTGAATCCACGGAACTCGAGGACTGGGGTCCGGCCGTTCCGTTCGCTGGTGTCGCGCCCTCCAGGTCCGCCGGCCGCCCCAGGTAGGCCTCGATGACCTCTTCGTTCGTGGAGATCTCGTCATGGCTCCCCTCGGCGCTTGATTGCCCAGGTACTTCGGGAAACACCCAATTTCATTTATGGCCTACGGTTTGGGGCATGGCACGCGAGTCCATGGTGATCGAGGACGGCGTCGATGGGTCGAGGTCGGTTTCCAGGCCCAAATCCGGCTGGATCCTCGCAGCAGTCGGCTTTGTGTTCGGCCTGGGTGTGGGGGTGGTGGTGACCTATCCCGCTGACGTCCCGACCGGGGTGGGGGTGGTCACCGAGCCGACAATCGACCAAGAGGTGACCCCACCGGAGGACCGGTCCAATGTCGGGATCTCAGGAGCCGTCTCCGGATTCCCGGATGCGTTGGTCGGAGTCGGCGACGGAGTCGGAAGTGGTCTCGACCATCTCCTATGGCCGCTGAGAGGACCTCTGGTCGTACGTTCGATGACGGGGGGTTCGAATGTCCGCTTCGATGCCACGGGTCAGTTCCTGGCGTTGTCCGAGCAGGTGCCGGATCTGGACGGTCTCCTGTTGTCGATGGGGCGGTTCAACGGTATCCGACCCGTCATCTCCGGTGTCACCAGCTTCGCCTGGCACGACTCGGATTCGGCTGAGCTGTCGTTCACCACCGAGACCGATGGCGAGTGGAGGCTGTTCCGTGTCTCGGCGAATCTGATCCCCAAGCCGATCACCACCGAAGCGATCAACGGCGGGTCACTGGCGGCATGGGGAGACTGGGGGTATGCCATCCAGACCGACAACGACGTGGTGGTGCTGCTGACTCCTGACGGACGGCTCAAGGACAACGAGCCCGGGGTTGCCCTGGGATCGCACCACACGGGTTGGATACTCGTCGATGACGATGGGTTGAAGCTGCTGTCGTCCGGAGGTGGGGTGCGGGGTCTCGGTTCGGCAGCGGTTTCTGTTGGACGGGTTCTCACCGCTTCGTTCGCCCCCGACGGGCGAAGTGTGGCGTTGGGCGGCACCGCCGGAGTGGCGGTGCTGGACACCACCGGGGGCTCCGAGGTGAGCATGGCGTCGAACCACTCGTCGCCGTGGGTGGCGTGGTCCTCCGACTCCCGTTTTGTGATCGCTCCCGGCCTGACCGGAGTTGTCGTACACGACCTCGACTCAGGGGAGACGAGCAGGATCCTCACCGGGCATACCGTCGTCGCAGCCGACGTACTTCCCGTCTCGGCTACCTAGAGTCGGCGGATGGCTGGAAACGGGCCCACAGAAGAGTTGGCGGCGACCGACTCCTACCTCTCCAAGGCGGAAGGTCGGGTCCTGGAGGTGTCCGGGGGAGGTCTGTTCCTCGATCGCACCGTGTTCTATGCCCGGGGTGGGGGCCAGCCGGGAGATGTCGGGACCATCGTCTGGGATGGCGGATCGGTCGAGGTGATCGACACCATCCGCAAGGATGGCAAGCCGTTCCACGTCGTGGCCGCCGACTCGGTGCTACCTGACCCCGGCACGCCCGTCGAGGGCGCCATCGACTGGGATCGTCGCTACGTCACCATGCGCACCCACACCGCACTTCATGCGCTCTCAGGTGTCATCTACCGCGATTTCGGGGCCAAGGTGACCGGGGGCAATATGACGCCCGGTGAGGCGCGGATGGACTTCGAGCTCGACTCGATCTCCGTCGAGTTCGGTAACGAGGTCGAGCGCAAACTCAACGAAGAGCTGGTGAAGGGCTACCCGACGGAGATCATGGTGATGGCCCGTGAGATCGCCCTCCAGGATCCCGACCTGATCCGGACCAAGGTCAACCTGATACCCGAGTTCGTCACCGAGATCAGGGTGGTCGACATCAAGGGCCTCGATCGGCAGGCCGACGGCGGCACTCATGTCAACTCGACTCTCGAGGTGGGGCATGTCGAAGTGGTCAAGACCGAGTCGAAGGGCAAGGCGAACAAGCGCATGAGGATCCGGGTCACCGATCCAGTGGATCTGTGACCCCCCGCTTGGCAGGTGCTAGGTACCGGGACTGGATTGTTCGATACTGAGCCCTTGTACCTGACACCCACTACCGGTGACGCCTCGTGATCGACTTCATTCTGGGATTGGCTCTCGCCGCCATGCTGGTGCGCGGCTGGATGCGAGGGTTCGTCCGGGAGATTCTCGACCTGGTGGGTCTGGTCGTCGGTATCTGGATTGCCTTTCGGCTCTCGGCACCGTTCGGCGACTTCCTCATCGACAGTTTCGGGGTGGGCCCCGAGGTGGCCCGTATCGGGGCGGGAGTCGTGCTCTTCGTGCTCTTCGGCGCCCTTCTCAGCATCGCCGCCAGCTATCTGTCGAAAGTGATGAACCTCCCCGGTCTCTCCATGGTCAACCGGGTGGGCGGGGCTGCGGTGGCCGTCGGCTGGGGTGTGGTCGTGGTGCTGATCGTGTTCAGCTTGATCTCGGCCCTCCCGCTTCCCAGCGACTGGCGTGACCGTTTCGACGAGTCGAATGTCGCCCAGCTCATCGCCGGGGAGGAGGCGTTGCCCCGTCGTCTCTTCGAGTCTCTGGCCGGTGACAACGTCATGTCGGCGATGGCCTCGCTCCGGGAGATCTTCGGGTCACCTCGGGCGGTGCCCGAGGGGGTCGAGGTCCTCGAGATCCCTCCGGCGAGAAGCGACGAGATCCGTCAGGTGAGGGGTGAAGCCGAACAGCTCGTGGGGCGTCTCAACGAGCACCGTGTCGGGGTCGGTCTCGGCGCGGTGCAGGTCGTCGAGGCCCTGACCGACCTGGCCGAAGACCATGCCATCGGGCAATACACGTCGGGGCGTCTCCAAAGGCTGCAGGATTGTGCGACCACTCTCGCTCAGCGGTCGTACCAGGTGATCGAGTGTGACAACGGGGTGGGGTTGGCCGGGACAGCGGTGGCGGCCTACGAGGGGATCTTCGAGTCGGCGGGTGGACGCTCGATGATCGAATCCCCCGACTTCGACCGGGTCGGGGTGGCGGTCGTCGAGGGGCCTACCGGCAGGCTGGTGGTGATTCTCCTCGCAGGCTGAGCCCCGGGTCTGGGCACGGCGGGAACCCGCCGTGCCCTGACGCCGGCCACGAAGGCCACTCCGGTGAGCACGATGACCGCACCCACTATCTGCAGCGCCGAAGGTCGCTCGTCGAAGATCAGCGTCCCCCACAACATGGTCAGGGCGGGCTGAAGGAGGATGATGGTGGCGGTCTCCACAGCAGGTAGCCGGGGGAGGGCGTAGCCGATGGCCAGCCAGCCGACCACCTGGGAGCCGGTTGCCAGCGCGAGCAGCCAGCCGTGCGACGGCCAGCTGAAACCGAATTCGATGCCCGGGCCGACCAGACCGATGGCCAGGATGGCGATGAGGGCACCGAACGTCGCCTCCATGAGCGGTCCCGCCGCCGGGGCCTGCTCGTCGTTCGAATGGCGAAATCCGAGGATGAAGATGGCGTAGAACATCGCGGCGAGGAGGGCGAGGACCGTGCCCCGGACCGGGTTGACCCCGAAGGCATCGCCCTGTCCCAGCCCCGAGACCAGCGCCACGCCGAGGAGGATGACCGGGATGGCCACCATCGTCGTCCTGCGGGGCCGTTCGCCAAGGAGGACCCAGGCCGCGACAGCCACGAAGATCACCGAAGTGTTGGCGAGCAGTGTCGCCAGCCCGGCGCCGATGTAGTCGATAGAGCTGTGCCAGGAGAACAGGTCGGCGCCCATCGACAATCCTGCTCCGACGGCGATCCATCGACGTTGCGCCGGCCGACGATCCCCGCTCCTGCGCAGCCACCAGACCAAGAAGAGCAGCGGTAACGCATAGCCGGCCCGGTAGAAGGCACCAGTGAGGGCAGACACCTCGGACAGGGCGAAAAAGATCGCCGAGAAGGAGATCAACACCGCACCACCCAAGGCGGCGAGCAGGGTCAAAGACTCGGTCCGGGAGCGGGCCGCGCCATCAAGACTCGGCGAGCTTTCTCAACTCGTCGAAGGACTCGTGCAAGGCGCCGATGAAATCGTCGGTGTCGGGGAGGGTGTCGTAGTCGGCCTGGACTCCCCAGAACAGCCGCCCGTTGTATGAGAACAGGGCCACCCCGATGCCGTGCTGGGCCCAGAGGGGAACCATCGGATAGCTGGCCAGCATCTGCGACTCCAGCAGATACATGGGGAATTGGGGCCCGGGGATGTTGGTCACCGTCATGTTGAAGGGGCGGATGCGCGGGCCGACGAGCCTGCTGGCCAGGGCGAGCAAGGTGATCGGGGTGCCCGAGCTCAACTCGACGATGGTGGCAGCGCCCAGTGCCTGGTTGGTCTGCTTGAGGTTTCTGGTCGACTCCTTGATCGCCTCGTACCTCGAGCTGGGATCGCGGTCCCCGATGGGCAGGTCGACGAGCCACATCGCCACCTGGTTTCCCATCTCGCCTTGTTGACCGGCGCTGCGGGTCGACACCGGATTCATCGCCCGGAATCCGACCCCGGACGGCTGATACCCGCGGTTGTCGATGAGAAATCGACGAACCGCGCCCGCGGTGACGGAGAGGACGACGTCGTTCACCGATCCGCCGAGGCTGTTCTTGACCGCCTTGACGTCCTCCAGGTCCATCTCTGTCCAGTTGAAGCGACGATTGGGGCCGATGTCCGGGTTGAGTGGTGTCCTGTCCGACGGGGAGAGCCATCCCGAGCGCAGTGAGCTGATCGCCGCGGCCGACTTGTCGAGGGCGCGATCGGTGACCGCCCGACCCTCCCGGATCATCTCTCCGACATTGGTCAGCCCGTCGACGAGACGCCGGGTGAGACGCGCCGCCTCGGCCACGGCCAGCTGTGTCGGAGTGGGCGCCGGGCGGGGCACCCACTCCGGGGGGTGCTCGATCGTCGAGTCGGGGGAGACGTTGAGCAGGATGGTGGTGAGGTCGACTCCGCTGAGCCCGTCGATCATGCAGTGGTGGATCTTGGCGATGATGGCGAACCGGTCGCCGGAGAGCCCCTCGGCCACCCAAAGCTCCCACAGCGGCTTGTTCCGGTCGAGCTTGGTCGAGACGATGCGACCGGCGAGGTCTCGCAGCTGTTGGTCGGTCCCCGGTCGGGGCAGGGAGGTGTGCCGCACGTGGTAGTCGAAGTCGAAGTGCTCATCATCCACCCAGACCGGCCGTCGGTCATAAGGCACCCACTCGAGACGCTGCCGGTAGCGGGGGATGTATTGCAGCTTCGAACGGATGTGGGCGCGGATGCGATCCATTTCGATGCCACCGTCAGCGGCCTTCAGCGGGGAGGCATCGAAGATGGCCACACCGGTCACATGCATGTGCGAGGTCCTCGTCTCCAAAGCGAGAAAAGAGGCGTCCAGGTAGCTGAGGGGCTCGTAGTGGAAATCGGTCATGGACCACGTCGACGCTATCAGGCATGCCGCCGGGTAACTTCGTGCCGATGCTGATCGATATGCAGGTGGAGATTCCAAAGGGAAGCCGCAACAAGTACGAGCACGATCACGAGTCCGGCCGCATCTACCTCGACCGGATGCTCTTCACCGCCACCAGATACCCGGCCGACTATGGGTTCATTCCGGAGACCCTGGCCGATGACGACGATCCTCTCGACGCCCTCGCCCTGGTCAGTGAGCCGACTTTCCCCGGCTGTTGGATAACGATCAGACCGGTGGGGCTGTTCGTGATGGAGGACCAGGGGAGAGAGGACCTCAAGGTGCTCGGGGTCCCCCTAGGCGACCCCGTGTGGAGGAACGCCGAGGAGCTCGCAGATGTCCCCGGGCACCTCCTCCGCGAGCTCGAGCACTTCTTCTCCATCTACAAAGAGCTCGAGGGGAAGAAGACCAATGTCGAGGGCTGGCAGGACGCACCCGAGGCATATGCTGCCATCGAACGGGCCCGGCGCGCCTACCAACCTGGGTGAAGTAGGCCCGCTCCTCAGGAGAGCCACTACGAGGCAGGGGTGGTTCGGGGTCATCCCCCATCGACAGCGAGGCACATTCTCAGCATGATTGAGGCATGGAAGCCCTTCTCGCCTCCCTCGACCCCTGGCTCATCTATCTGGTCGTTGGAGCCCTGACCTTCGGCGAGTCCGCGGCGTTTCTCAGTCTGGTCTTCCCCGGGGAGATCGCCTTGGTGGCCGCGGCCGCACTCGGGCTACCGGCCGGGGTGGGCCCGATCGAGCTCGCAGCGGTGGCCACCCTCGGCTCGGTCGCCGGGGGAGCGTTCGGTTATGGGATCGGGCGTCGCTACGGGCCGGGGCTGATGAGTTGGGAGCCGATCTCCCGCCGGCTAGGCGCCAAGATGGTCGAGCTGCGTCCCATGCTCTCCGGCCCGGAAGCCGGAGCCCTGGTCACGGTGGCCCGGTTCAACCAGATAACCCGGGCACTCGTGCCGGCTCTCGCCGGCATGGCCGAGATGGGCAGGATGAGGTTCGCGGTGGCCAATGGCATCGGAGCCCTGTTGTGGGCCTCGGTCTTCACCGCCATCGGCTACTACGCGGCCGAGTGGTGGCGGTCCACATCGGGGTTGGTGCACATCGCGATGGCGGTGATTCTGCTTTCCGGGTTTGGGGGATGGCTCGTGCTGAGGTGGCGGCGGCGGAGCCTGGCCGACCCGGAGCCAACCCCGGATAGCTGAGTCGTCCTCCGACCATCGCGTGGCACCGGCGGTCCCGCCGCACCCTCCTGCACCTGACCGGGCACCGGGGCGGCAGCCTGGTTGAATGAACCAATGCATCGCTCGCGGCCTGCCTGGTTCCGCCACTCTGGTGGGGGGCGGTGAGCGAGCTCATCGAAGAATACGAGCTGGTACTGCTGGTTCTCGGCCTGGCCGCCTTCGGAGTGGTGGGCCTGCCCTACGTCCTCAGACGGCGGCCGCTGTCTTATCCGATCATCTTCGTCGCGGGTGGAGCAATTCTCTTCTCGCTTCC
>Ga0268386_10001244_pt1 | contig 17437 bp, 18 predicted proteins | sample RVTome_15_FD_200260 | JGI IMG/M metagenome (GOLD analysis project Ga0268386, IMG submission 200260) | Soil microbial communities from uranium-contaminated site in the Upper Colorado River Basin, Wyoming, United States - RVT150D86... ...
CTGGTCGATCGGGACGCTCGTCGTCTTCTTCCCGATCGGTCTCTGGCTCTACAACCGCCGCACCACGCAGTAGGTCAGCCCGGGCGACGCAGCGCCTCGGGCGCGGGCTCCCACAGCTCGAACCGGTTGCCCTCGGGATCGGTAGCCCAGCCGAAGCGGCCGATGCCCTCGAGGAGCTCGATGCGCTCATCCACCTCCGCGCCGGCATCGCGGAGCTGCGCGAGCATGGCGTCGAGGTCGCGCACGCGGAAGTTCATCATCCAGGTCTGTCCCGTGGGCCCGAAGTAGTCGGTGTCCGCGGGGAAGGGTGCCCAGACCGTGGGGCCCTCGTCCTGCCACCAGACGTCGTCCACATCGCCGGCCACGACGCCCATTCCCAGGTGCTCGGCATACCAGCGGCCCATGGCCGCCGGATCCCGGGCCCGGAAGAAGGCGCCGCCGATGCCCGTCACTCGCTCCATGGGTCCTCCGTGCTTCCTGCTCAGCCGCGCTTCGGCTGCTTTGGCTTCTTCGCGGTCCTGGGTGGCTTCGGGGGCAGGCTCCTCCGTGCGCCCGGTCGGGTTCGGTACGGCCGATGGTAGACCCGTCGGCTACGCTTGCGTGCATGGCGGACGAGCACCGATCCCCACCGCGCACCGGCATCGGCGTGGACGAGACCGACGGGACCGAGAGCCGACACCGAAAGGGCCTCCTCGTCTCGTTCACGCTGCTCACCCTGCCGGCGGCGGTGCTGTGGGGAGCGATCTACTGGTTCGTCGGCGAGCGCGGCGCGGCGCTGGTGCCGTGGGCCTACGCCCTGGTCGCGAGCATCGGCCTGGGCGCATTCCACCTGCGACACGACTTCGCGCTGTTCCGCAACGTCCTGCTGGTGAGCATCCTGGCTGCGCCCGCCGTCATGACCGTGCTGCTGGGCGGATTCGCCGCATCGAGTGGCCTCATTCTCTGGTCGCTGCTCGCCCCGTTCGCCGCCATCGCCTTCAGCTCGCCGCGACAGGCACGTGCCTGGTTCGCGGCGTACCTCGGCGTCCTCGTTGCCGCGACGGCGCTGGCCGGCGTCGTACGCCCCACACCTGCCGATCTGCCCGAGGGGCTCCAACTCGCGTTCCTCGGAATGAACATCGGAGCCGTCTCGCTGCTCGGGTTCCTGCTGATGGCGAGCTTCGCCCACCAGCGTGAGGACGCTCAACGTCGAGCCGATGCGCTGCTGCTGAACATCCTGCCCCATCGCGTCGCCGACCTGCTGAAGGCGCGGCACCAGCGGATCGCGGAGCAGATCGAGGCGACGACCATCCTGTTCGCCGACGTCGTCGACTTCACGCCGATGTCGGCCCGGCTCCAGCCGGCCCAGGTGGTCGACCTCCTCGACGAGGTGTTCAGCGGGTTCGACGACCTCGCCGATCGATTCGGCCTCGAGAAGATCAAGACGATCGGCGACTGCTACATGGTGGCGGCCGGCGTGCCGGTTCCCCGTGACGACCACGCGCAGGCCGCTGCCGACATGGCGCTCGCGATGTGCGAGATGGTCGATCGCCTCGAGCGGGACGACGGCACGGCCCTCCAGCTGCGTATCGGCCTCAACTCCGGACCGGTGGTGGCCGGCGTCATCGGCCGCAAGCGCTTCATCTATGACCTGTGGGGTGACGTCGTGAACACGGCGAGCCGCATGGAGTCGCACGGCGCCCCGGGAAGGATCCAGATCACCGCCTCGACGCACGAGCTGATCCGCGATGCGTTCGAGTGCGTCCCACGCGGACCGGTGGTGGTCAAGGGCAAGGGTGCGGTCGATGCATGGTTCCTCCTCGGGCGGCGGGGACGGGCCGCGCCACCCACGTCCCGGGTCGAGGTCGCGCGGACCGGCATCGGGGCGACGCGCTAGGCTGGTCCGCATGACCCCGTCGCAGTCCCCCGCCGATCGCGTTCGACCGCTGCTGCGCGTGCGGCAGGTCCGCGAATTCGCGTCCACCCCGGTCGACCCCGAGGCGCTGGACGCCATCGCCGATGCGGCCCGATGGTCCGGCTCCAGCCGCAACGGCCAGCCATGGCGGTTCGTGGTCATCCGGGATCCCGACACGCTGCGGGCGATCCACGAGGCAGGCATGCCGCAGACCCGCTCCCTGGCGACCGCCCGGGCCGCTGTGGCGATCGTCCTGCCGAGCGAGCCGGGCAGCGGCATCTCGCACGGCTACGACGAGGGGCGCGCTGCCGAGCGGATGCTCATCGCGGCCTCGCTGCTGGGGCTGGGCGCGGGGATCGCCTGGGTACGATCGGAGGCGCGTCCCGCGGTGGCGTCGCTCCTCGGGCTGCCCGACGGCAGGTTCGTCCGAACGGTGATTGCCATCGGTCACCTCACCGAGGCGTCGCGACGACCGAAGTCGGCGCCGGGGGAGGCACGCCTGCCGCGCGAGGACACCGTCTTCGAGGAGCGCTGGCGCGGCTGAGCCGCCTATGGCAGTCGTTCCCAGGTGCCGGTCTCGAAGTCGGCGGCACGCTCGCCGTCGGCACACGTGTCCACGACCTTGACGAAGCGCAGCGCCTCGTTCTCCTCGCCGTGGACGTGGTAGGTGCCGCGTGATCCGGGGCAGGCGGGGTCGTCATCCACGACCACCGTCCAGCCCGACGACTCCCAGGTTCCCGACCAGCGGTCGTCGACGCGGAAGGTGCCATCGCCGATGGTCAGCGTGGCGGCCGCACGATCCCCGACGGCGGGGCGCGCGTACGAGCCCTCCGACCAGTGGCGCCCGGTGCCCTCCGCCAGCTGCAGGCCGAGCTGGCGTGCACCGGCGCCTGCGACGATCACCGCCACCGCGGCGAGCCCCAGCACGAGGCGGCCGCGGCGCGAGGGCCGGGCCACGGCCTGCGCGCCGCGAAACATCACTGCCCCGAGCACCATGCCGACCGGCAGCAGAAGCCCTGGCGAGAGGTCGACGCTCGAGGCATGCCCGTCCCGGGAGACCGGCCAGGCGACGGCGACCATGAGCCCGAGCGCCACGACCGACCCTGCCATGAGCGGCCACGCCACCAGCGATGGTCGCCGGAGCGTGGCCACGGCCCAGGCTGCGGTGGCGAGGGCCGTGAGCGCCGCGGCGGTGAGCACGGGCATCCCGAGCCCCCGCCACGCCGAGAGGTAGTGCTGGACGAACCGGTAGCCCTCCCCGCGCAGCTCGCGGTCGTGCACGATCCAGGCGTTGACGAACGACAGGGCGAAGATCGCCGCGCCGGCAACGGCGATCGCGACCAGCCAGCGCCCGCGGGTCATCGGCGCACGAGGACTCCGTACAGGTGCTCGAACGTGGCCTCGGGGTCGTCGGTGACGCCGGCATGAAGCGGTCCGGGCTGGACGAGGGTGCTGCGCGGTGTGGTGAGCCAGTGGAATCGCTCCGACTGGCTCATGGCGGCGAAGGGCGCCACGTCCGTCGTCCCCGACGCGATCGCCTCCACCAGCTCGAGCTGCGCCCGGATGGCATCGACGTCGCAGTCCCCGTCCAGCACGGCCAGCGCCTGCTCGTCCAGGCCGGTCCGGGCGCGGAGGAACCGTCGCTCCCGATCGAACAGGATCAGGCCCGCATTGACGAACTCCTCGCGCTCGATGTCGGGCACGATCCGCAGGACGGCGTACGTGAAGGCGCTACGCGACGGCATCGCGCTGCACCTCTCGCCGAGCCCGCTCCGCCTCCGCCACCCAGGTCGGCCGCGCCTCGAGCCGGCGGGCGAGGTAGCGGCGGTAGGCATCGCGTTCCGCGTCGGGCCCCGCGAAGCGGGTATCGGTCAGCCAGCCAGGCGGAATGGCGGCGAGGATCCCATCCAGGGTGGCCGGGTCCAACCCTGGAGCCAGGCGGGCATCGGCCTCGTCGATGGAGCCGGCGCAGGGAAGCAGGACGTGATCGGCGATGCGCGCGAAGGGGCGTGCCGCGTGCTCGTCGGGATCGGCCCAGGCGTGGTGCACGTAGAGCGCCGACCCGTGGTCGATGAGCCAGGTGCGACCGCCCTGCACCACCAGGTTCGGGTTGCGGGGCGTCCGGTCGGGGTTGACCACCAGGTCGTCGAACCACACGACGTCCGCCGCCCAGTCCGGTCCCTCCGCCGGCGGATGCGCGAGGTCCGGGCCCAGCGCGCCGGGCACGAACGCAAGGCCGATGTTGAGGCCGACCGACCAGCCGAGCAGGTCACGAATCTCGTCATGCGACTCCGCTCGGGCGATCTCCTCCGGCAGCTCCGCCAGCACCAGCTCCGGCACCGGCAGGCCGAGCGTCCGGCCGATCTCGCCGGCCACGAGCTCCGCGATGAGCGCCTTGGCGCCGTGCCCGGCTCCGCGGAACTTGATGACGTACTCGGCGCCGTCATCGGCCTCGATCAGCGCGGGCAGCGAGCTTCCCTCGCGAAGCGGCGTGACGTAGCGCGTGATCTCGACCGTGCGGAGCATGCCCGCGAGTGTAGAGCGATCGGCATTGACTACCGGGCCGAAGGCGGACGACCAGGCTCCAGCGCCCAGGCTTCCACCGGCTCGCGCTTCCCCTTCACGCTCACGTGACCCAGGGCGCGCACCGAGTACGTCCCCGTCTCGATCGCCTCGGCGAGGGCTGCGCGGGTCGCCGGGCCGATCACCGCCCCTCCGGGTTCCGCAACCCCCGCCAGGCGCGAGCCGAGGTTCGTCGTGTCGCCGATGGTCGCCAGGCTGTGCCGCCCGGCCGCGCCGATCGTCCCGACCACGGCAGGCCCGGTGTTGACGCCCACCCGGAAGCGAGGCCAGCCGGCGTGTTCGGCGGCGAGCGTATCGGTCACCCGCAGGAGCTCCAGGGCAGCACGGGCGGCGCGGTGCGCGTGGTCGGGCTGTTCGCTGACGGCGCCGAACTGGACGAGGATGCCGTCGCCGGCGAAGTGCTCGATCGCGCCGCCCTCGGCGTCGATGACCGGTACGGCCGCGGCCCAGAAGGCATTGAGCATGGCCACCACGTCCATCGGCGCATGGGCCTCGGAGAAGGTGGTGAACCCGGCGAGGTCGGCAAACAGCACCGAGACGGTGCGTTCCTCCGCGATCGGCTCCGCCTCGCCGGCCGCGCGCAGCCGAGCGGCGTAGGCCTGCGGCAGGTAGGGCCGGAAGAGCTCGTCGATGCGCCGGATCTCGCTGGCCGCCTGCTGCATCAGGGCCAGCTCGTCGCTCGAGGCGCCCTCGCTGCGGAGATCGGCCAGCAGCCGATCCGGCGGAACGCCCCGCTCGTCGCCTGCGGCGAGCTCGGCGATGGCGCGGCCGTGCCAACGGTCGATCCGGTCGAGGGTTGCAGACAGGTAAGCCGGCTCGAAGGTGGCGACCAGTGAGCCCGTGCGACGGTACTCGCGGCGCGCGCCGAGGGTGATGAGGCCGAACGCGGCCGTCATCAGCACGTGCCACTCCCACCAGCTGAGGTGCCAGCTGCGGCTGAAGGCGACGGCGAGCATTGCCTCCGCCAGGAGCACGAAGGCCGCAGCGATGGTGAGCGCGAAGCCGCTTGCCCGCCTCCGCGCGATCCCGACGAATCCCCAGGCCGCATACGCGTACGCGGCGACGGTCGCCAGACCCAGCGCTCTGAGCAGCCCCGCGTCCTCGGCCGGAGGACCGTCCAGCGGCGGCAGGCCGAGCAGCGAGACCGCGGCCCACGCCATCAACAGCACCAGCACGCCGGCACGCAGCGCATGGCGGTGGCGGAGCAGCCATTCCGCGCGCGGCCCCGCGACCGGGCTGGTGGCAAGGGCGGCCAGCAACGCGGCCAGCGCCAGGCCGACCGGGGTGGCGGCGGTGAATCCGGTGTTCGCCTCCGGCAAGAGCACCCCCGGCGTGGCGAGTGCGTGCAGGCCGAGGAATCCCGCGCTGACGAGGAACGCGAGCGAGACCAGGATGATCCGGCCGTCGGCGCGGCGGCTCGCCGCCTCGTTCGTCCCGAGCGCCAGCACCACGCTCAGGATGGCCGTCGCCAGCACGAGCCAGAAGTGACTCGGCTGGTGCTGCCACTGGACGTCGAGCTCGGGACGCGCGAGCAGCAGGACCAGCCCGAGGACCGGAAGCGTGAGGGCGCCCACGGCCAGCGGGGACAGAGAGCGCCGCTCCCCATCCCTCGCGTCGCCGGAGCGCGCCGGCACCACTATCCGAGCAGCTCGGGCGCGGAGGGCGAGCCGCTCGTGGCGACCAACCCGATTGCGGCGACGGCGGCGATGGCGAGCATCCCGACCGCGATCCAGGTCGGGGTGAAGGCGAAGGCGGCGGCGACGGCGAGGTAGAGGCCGATGGCCACGAGGCTGGCGGCGAGGAAGGCGGCGGCACGCATGGTCTGGGCTCCTGTGCGATGGACGGACTGGATGCCCTCCAGCCTCGCCATCACCGACGCGGCGGACATCGCCCGATTGCGCCAGGCACGCCTACGACATTCGACGGTCATCGTCCAGACGATAGCCATCGGGCAGGTCTGCCTCCAGTGCCGTTCGTATCCTGGCGAGCTCGGCCGGGTCCGTGCCACGAGGCGCAACCAGCCGGAGCGCCAGCTCGGGCCGATCGGCCGGTGGCGGCTCCCCCGAGATTGCTGGCACGCTCTCCCGCAGGGCGGCATCGTGCCGAAGCAGCTGACCGTGGTAGGCGGCCACGGCGACCGCGGTGATCAGGGCGCCGAGTGGGACCCCGGAATCGCCCTGGGCGTCGATGCCGAACAGCGCGCCGAACAGCTGGTACAGGATGGTTCCGAGCGCGGCGACTCCGGCGAGGACCGCCGCGGCCAGCACGAGCAGCAGCGCGGCGCGGCGGACGGTGGAAGCTCCCTCGCCCGCCGGATCGATCCTCCGCGCCCGCGTGACCCGCGACCACTGCCAGAGCCAGACGCCGATGCCGAGCAGCGCGAAGGGGACGAAGTCGGCGACGATGTCCCGCGCGAACTCACCCCCGATCACGACCTGGCCGCCGCCGAAGAGCGCCTCGAAGAGCTGGCCCAGCAGGCGGCCGATCCCGACGGCGCCGAAGGCGAGCCCGACGATTGCCGTCGGGTAGGCGACCAGCCGCTCGCCGGCCGCGGAGTCTGGGCCTCCCGGCTCCGCCGCCGCGGCCCGCAGCCAGCCGGCGTGGATCCACCAGGCAAGCGCGAAGAGGGTTGCGGCGAGGAGCGCGGCGATGAGCTCCGCGATCATCCGGCTCCCGGCGTTGAGTGTCCCGAAGGCGGCGTCGAGGACGCCGCTCAGCCCCTGCCCCAGGAAGCCGATGGAGGCCGCCGCTGCCACGATCAGGACGGCCACGAAGTAGACGAAGCGCAGGCTGGCCGGCCGTTCGATGGTGCCGCGCTCGGAGACATCGGCCCACAGGCGGTTCGCGTACCACCAGTGACCGATCCATGCGGCCCCACCGATGCTGATGCGGGAGAGGGCGGTCGCCAGCGGGTAGGACCACCACTCCTGGCCCGACTCGAAGACCGGATCCGGCGCCCCGACCACCAGACGGCTCACCAGGCCGAGCAGGTCGGCGACCCCGAACAGCAGGAAGACGAGCCCGGCGAACGTCGCCAGGTACAGGTAGGCACGCGGCAGCCAGGCGCCCGCCCCGGAGATCCCGCCGTTCCGCCAGTCGCGGATCCGGACGCCGAGGTGGTAGCCCCAGGCCGATGCGGCCACGATCAGGAGGCCGAGGTCACCGGCCGGGTCGCGGAACTCGGGCTCGCTGCCGGCAATCGCCAGGACGACGTACTCGACGAGCGCACTCGCCGAGGTGAACATCGCGATCAGCAGGCCACCCAGCACGAGCGCGAAGTACAGCCCACGCATGGCGGAGCTTCGCTCGACGTCGGCGTCTGGCCGGCCGAGCCGCACCCCGCGCTCGGCGAGGAACCAGTGGATCAGCCAGACGGGCAGCGCGACCGCACTCATGGCGGTTGCCAGGGTCAGTCGCTCCCGAACGGCCTGCTCACCGGCGAACACCTGGCCGCCGCCCAGCCCGACCGCCTGGAGGAGCGTGGTCAGCAGCAGGCTGGCTCCCGAGACGAGCACCCCCAGCCCGATTCCCGCGAGCAGGTACAGGTAGAGCCGTCGTGCGGTCTGCATCAGGGGGCCCCTCGTCGCTCAGTAGTCAATGCCCGGCATCGGCTCCAGGCCGATGAGCGGATCGTCGATGCGCCATGCGCCGTCCTGCCGGACGAGGGCGATCTGGCGCTCCGAGCGGTAGGTCTCGCCGCCGCCGAACGGCCCGCCGTCGTAGTACTCCTCCACCGTCAGCCAGACCCGTGCGCGGTCCCCGTCGACCTCGCTGCGGTCGAACAGCACGCGACGCGACTGCTCGCCGTAGTACCCGTAGTCCCGTGCCGTGCGTCGATACTCCTCCAGCGAACGGTCGGCCTGGACGTCCGCGGAGAAGTAGGCCCAGGCGGTCTCATGGTCCTCGTCCTCGACGGCCGCCAGGTAGCGCTGCACGACGCCCTCGGGCGTATCGGCCGAGAAGGACGGGGCCTCCCGAGACCCGAGCGCGACCACGGCGACCACCGCCACGACGACGAGCGCCACGATCCCGACCCCGATGACGAGCAGGGATCGGTCGGGCGCGGAGGACGCGGGCTCGACCGGCGGGTCCGTCATGCCGCGACCCGATCGCCGGCCGGTTTGTCGGCGGCCTGCAGGCCGGTGCCCTTGGTGAGCGGCAGGCGGATCGGCTTGCGCGGCACCAGGCCGGCTGCGCGCTGCCAGTCGGCCATCTCGTCGTACGTCCACAGGCCGGCACGGCTGGTCATCGCGAAGTAGAGGTCGAAGAAGCTGCCCATCAGGTCGGCGTCGCGCGGGTCGAGGCGGATCGCGTCACCGATGACGAGGACCCCGCCGGGCCGCAGCGCATCGGCCGATCGGCGCATGAGGGCACGATTGGTGGCGTCGTCGAAGTGGTGGACCAGGCTCATCATGAACACCACGTCGAACGCCTCCGTCCCGAGATCGTCGACGAGCGCGTCACCGGCGCGCAGGACGACGCGGTCCCCCATATCCTCGGCGGCGAGCAGCGGCTCGGCGTGAGCCACGGCCTCGGGGAGGTCGAGGACCGTCGCGCGCAGGCCGGGATGACGCCGGCAGAGGGCGACCGAGAAGTACCCGTGCGATCCGCCGATGTCCAGTAGGTCGCGCGCGCCGTCAGGGACGGGCACCCGACGGGCGAGCAATGGCGCGACCACGCCCGCGTTCGAGCGCATGCCACGCTGGTAGAGCCGCCAGTCGTCGGGCGACATCGTGCCGTGGACGTCCTGCGGCTCGCCGCGGTGCAGGAACTCGTCGAGCCCCTCGATCCATCGCCACTCGAGATCCTTCATGAGCACGCTGTCGCGAACCGATGATGGCCCGGTCAGCCAGCGGCGCGCGCCGCGGGTGAGCCGATACGTCCCGTCACTCCCGGCGCGCACGTAGCGCATGCCGGCCAACAGGTTGAGCAGCTTCTCCGTGGCGCGCGGATCGGTCCCGCAGCGAGCGGCGACCTCGGCCGGAGTCGTCGCTCCGTCGCCGAGGGCGTCGAACAATCCGGCCCGAGCTGCGGCGAGGAGGGCGCGCGTGGTGACCATCGCGTAGCTCTCGAGCATCGGCGCTGGCAGCATGCCGCTCGCCAGGGCCGCCTTCTCGATCGGGTTGTCGCCAATCATCCCGAACCGCACCAGCTCGGATCCTCGATGCGTTGAGGCCGTCAGTATGCGCGGGCCGTCCAACCCCCGCCGCCGGTCAGTCGTCGGTGTCGCTGTCCGGTCGGTTCTGGAGTCCGGGCGGCTCGTCGGGGGCGTTGCCACGGCCCATGATGGAGCCGATGCCCGGGTGGACCCCGAGGTCGCGTGCGATGCGCCCCCAGCCGACCGGCTCGCCGTCGCCGTCGCGCAACGCGGCAATCTCCTCCACGGTCATGCCCGTGGCATCGGCCCAGGCGTAGAGACGGATCGCGCCGCCGACGCCGTACCGTGCGGCGAAATCGTCGAACTCATCGGCCTCGATCCCGGCCTCGGAAAGGCGCTCGCGGGCGTGGGCCGCGCCGCTGCCGGCATCCTCGGCCTCCGCCTGGTGGCTGGCCGCGAGCTGCGCGGGCTCGTCCGCGACCTGGGGAGCGCGGGTGGCGAGGGCGCCCCCGGCCAGGGCGACGAGCAGCGCGAGGGAGGCGAGGAGCGCGATGCGGTTGGATCGAGTCATGGTCCGATGGTCACCCCGAGGTACCGGTGCATCCTACTCCTGCCGGCCGCTCGCGCAAGGCCCGGAGACTCCTCACGTGAGCACGGGCGCCTCCGAAGTGGTGCGACCGAGCACCGGCGCGTCAGACGCCGAGCGCGCGCTCCGCGAGCACGACCGACCGATCCTCCGGAACCGGGCGGATGGCGAAGCCGACGCGCTCGCTGGCGCGGCGCATGCCCGCGTTCCCGGCCAGCATCTCCGCCCAGATCCGCTCGAGGCCCTCCGCGCGGCCGATCTCCACCAGCCGGGCGAGCAGCTCGCTGCCGAGCCCGTGGTGCTGCCAACTGTCGGCGATGAGGATCGCGAATTCGGCCTCGGGAACACCGCGGCCCTTCGACAGCCGCCCCACGCCCACGATCTCTGGCTCCCCGGTCGTCGGGTCGCGATGCTCCGCGACGAGCGCCATCTCGCGGTCGTAGTCGATGAAGCAGATGCGCGTCAGCCGCTCGTGGGCCGTCCGCTGGTTGAGCTTGAGGTAGCGGAAGTAGCGGGCGTAGACCGTCTCGTCGGAGAGCGTCTCGTGGAAACGCACCATGAGCGGCTCATCCTCCGGGCGGATCGGCCGGATGGTCAGCTCCTCGCCTGATGGCGTGGTCCAACCGCCGACGTACTGGGTCGGGTACGGCCGGATGGCCGGCCGCGGCAGGTCGGCCTCGGCGGTCGATGGCGGGTGGAGCACGACCCGTGCGTCGAGCGCGATGATCCGCTGCGCCGAGGCCAGCAGCGGATTGATGTCGATCTCCGCGATCCAGGGGTGCTCGACGACGAGATGGCTGAACCGCACGAGCAGCCGCTCGAGCTCGCCCAGGTCCACCGGATCCCTGCCGCGCACGCCCTCGAGAGCAGCGAAGACCTGGGTGCGCTCGATGAGCCGACGCGCGAGCGTCGTGGTGAGCGGCGGCAGGCCGAGGGCCCGGTCGCGGATGACCTCCACCAGCGTGCCGCCCATGCCGAACAGGAGCACCGGGCCGAACTGCGGATCCACGCTGCTGCCGACGATGAGCTCGTAGCCGGTGTAGTTGATCATCGGCTGGACGGTGACGCCCTCGAAGTGCTCGGCGCCGCGGTGGCGCTCGACCGCCTCCGAGATCGACCGATACGCCTCGCGGACCGCGCCGGCATCGGTCAGGTTGAGCCGCACGCCGTCGACATCGGTCTTGTGGGTGATGGTGTGCGAGTACAGCTTCAGCACCGCCGGATAGCCGATGGCGTCCGCCGCCTCCACCGCCTCCTCGACCGAGGTCGCGACGCGCGTCTCGGCCACCGGGATGGCATACGCCGACAGGATCTCCTTCGACTCGTCCTCGCTCAGCACCGTGCGACCGGAGGCCCGCGCCGCATCGATCACGCGCGCGGCCCGTTCGGGGCTCACCTCGCCCGCATCGGCCTCCGCCAGCGCGGGCGTCTCGTACAGCAGCCGCAGGTCATCGGCCGAGCGCCACAGGTAGGTGAACATGCGGACGGCGACGTCGGGATAGGCGAAGACCGGGATTCCGGCGCGCTGGAGGAGCTCGGTGCCGGCGTCGACCATCGGGCCGCCCATCCAGCTGGCGAGGACCGGCCCACCGGTCGAGCGGGCAAGGCCGGTGAGCTGCTCCGCCGACCCGGTCGCATCGGTCATGTCCTGCGGGGTGAGGATGACGAGCATCCCGTCGCTGTCCGGGTTGGCCGCCGCGATCTCGACCGCCTGCCGGTACAGCGCCGGCGGCGCGTCTCCCAGGATGTCGATCGGGTTGTTGTGGCTCCACGCGGCCGGCAGGATCTCGTTCAGGCGCCCGATCGTCTCCTCTGGGAGTGCGGCCAGCTCGCCGCCGCCCGCGATGAGCGCGTCGGTGGCGATGACCCCGGGGCCGCCGGCGTTGGTGACGATCGACAGGCGCCGGCCCTTGGGTCGAGGTTGCTGGGCGAGCACCTCGGCCATGCCGAACAGCTCGGCGATGCTGTCGACGCGGAGCACGCCGACCCGCCGGAAGGCGGCGTCCAGGACGTCATCGGCCCCGGCCAGCGAACCGGTGTGCGAGGCCGCGGCCCGTGCGGCCTGCTCGGTGCGGCCCGGCTTGATGACGATGATCGGCTTGGTGAGCGCCACCTCCCGCGCGGCCGACAGGAACGCGCGCGCGTCGCCGATCGTCTCCATGTAGATGACGATGCTCTTCGTGCGGGGATCGTCGCCGAGGTAGTAGATGACATCACCCCAGCCGACGTCGAGCATTGAGCCGAGCGACGCGACGGCGCTGAAGCCGGTCTGCTCGCGGTTCGCCCAGTCGAGCACCGCGGTCACCAGCGCGCCGGACTGGCTGACGAAGCCCACGCTCCCCGGCCGAGCGATCCCCTTCGCGAACGTCGCGTTGAAGCCGGCCACCGGGTTCATGACGCCCAAGCAGTTCGGTCCGACGATCCGCATGCCACTGGCGCGGGCGGTCTCGAGGATGCGGCCCTCGAGCGCCAGGCCATCCGGCCCGGTCTCCTTGAAGCCCGCCGAGATGATGATCGCGGCGCGTACCCCGACCGCCGCGCACTCCTCGATGAGCGCCGGCACGCCCGGCGCCGGGGTGACGATCACCGCCAGCTCCACCGGGTCGGGCACGTCGGCGATGCTCGGGTAGGCCTTGACGCCCAGGACGCTGTTGCGGGTCGGGTTGACCGGGAAGACGGTGCCGCCGAACGGGCTGCTGACCAGGTTGGCCAGCAGGGTTCGCCCGACCTTGCCGGGCGACTCGGTGGCGCCGATCACCGCCACCGAACGCGGCGCGAACACCGCGTCCAGCGGATGGGCCGCGTGGCCCAGGATCTCGGTCGCGCGGTCGAGTCGCACCTCGCCTGCCGGCTGCGTCACCGTCAACGGGTTCACCTCCTGTGCTGCGTCCACCTTACCCGGCATCACGTCACGCCCAACAGGCCCCACAGCCAGGTGATCACGGTCACCAGCAGCAGCAGGCCGATGAGGTCCAGCACGATGCCGATGCCGTCGAAAGTCCGTTCGCCGACTTCGATCACTCGCGCCTCGGGATCGCCGATGACGACCGGCATCACGGCCACGACCGCGTCGCCGCGAACGACCTCCAGGTCGGCCGGACCGTCCGGCCAGGCGGCGGGAGCCAGGAGCGCACCGGCGAGGGCGGCGGCCGCTGCCAGCAGGAAGGCCGGCCATCGTCGGCGACCGCGCGTCGCGATGTCGCTCGGACCGTCCTCCACGTCTCACCCGCTGGCAGTGGCGACCATCGTCGCGTCGCCGGACTCCCAGTTCCGCATGCCCGGGGCGAACCGGCAGGGGCCGGAGGTCAGAAAGCGGCGTGCCGAACGTCAGGATCGGCGTGTCTGTCTGTGCGCGAGCGCACCGCGAATCGGCCGGCGGTGCTGGACAGCCGGGTCCCGGTGCTGCAGCCTATCGCGACCCGTACGAACGTACTGCCACCATGCGCACCGGACGACCCCGCATCACCGCCATCATCATCACGGCGCTGCTGGTCACGGCACTGCCGATGACCGCCGCCGCGGCACGACCCGACAACCCCGGCGGCAAGCCGCCGCCTCCACCCGATCCAGGCCCGATCAGCTGGTCAGGGTACGACTGGGACGTGAAGAGCCACAGCCGAAAGATCGGCCCGGGACCGAACTTCTTCTCGTCCGCCAACGTGGAGGTCGTGGGTGATGCACTGCACCTGTCGATCACGAAGAGCGGCAACAAGTGGTACGCCGCCGAGGTGATCAACACTCAGAGCCTCGGCTACGGGACGTACAGCTGGACCGTCGGGCCGATGGGGCCGCTCGACCCGCAGGTCGTGCTGGGCCTCTTCACCTGGAATGACGACCCCGCCTACAACCATCGCGAGATCGACTTCGAGTACGCGAAGTGGGGCAACGCCAGCGACCCGAACAACGCCCAGTACGTGGTGCAACCGTGGGATAACGAGGGCAACGAGCACCGTTGGGAGCAGGCGGTCTTCGACGTCTCGATCACCCACTCGTTCACCTGGTCTCCGACCGAGGTCGTCTTCCGCAGCACCACCGCCAGCGGCGCGCTCCTCCACGAGTGGACCTATTCCGGCCCGGATGTGCCGCAGGCAGGTGGCGAGAACGCACGCATGAACCTGTGGCTGTTCCGCGGCGCCGCGCCGCAGAACGGGCTGCCGGTGACCGTCGTTCTCGAGTCGTTCACCCATACACCGCGGCCGTAGCGCGCGGCTCGCAACCTGCGCTCCCACGAGCGCACGGCTTCGAGGCGAGGCGCGCCGACCGGAAATCTGCCTCGCCGGGCGACCGCTATCCGGCAGCGCGGGTGCACGTCTGCGATATCGCTCCGCTGGCGCACACTCTCCGAAAACGCGCTGGAGAGCGGGACCCGTCAGCGCGACTCGAGCTCGGCCATCCAGGCCTCGAGGCGCGGCAGATGCTCCTCGAGATGATCGGGCCCGGCCTTGCGCAGCCAGAAAGCGGCGGCATCGGTCATCTCCGGCAGCTGCGCCCACGCCGCCAGGAGCTCGCCACGGGCGGCGGCGCACTGGAGGTGCACGGTCTCGAGCGGGATATCGCGCATCGCCTCGAGGAATCGAGCGTTCTCGGCATCGATGTCCAGTTCGTCGTCGCGGTACGTCCCGGCCGCGATGCGGCGCAGCATCTGCGCACCCTGGGCCATCCAGGTCCCGAGATGGGCGACGGCGTCCTTGGCGGTCCAGCCCTCCTCGAAGTAGCCCGGCTCATCGGCCATGGCAGGGGTCATGCGATCGATGACGGCGTGGAGCCGATGCCAGGCCTCGGCCTCGCCGTCCAACGCTCGGGAGTGCTCGGTCACCCGACGATCCTAGCGCCGCGGGCCGGGCGCTGGCTACATGATCTGGAAGGTCTCCGCCACTTCGACCGAGCCGCCGCTCAACAGGTGCGGTGAATTCCGGGCGTGGGCGACCGCCTCATCCATCGAGTCCGCGCGGATGATGGTGTAGCCGGTCGCCGGGTTCGCTCCCCCGCCGGCGTGGCCGGATCCATCGGCATCGACGGTGACCGCCTGGCTGACCGGGTTCCCGCCGTCGACGACGGCCTCGCCCATCTCGTCGTACCAGCGGGTCCAGGCCGCCATGACCTCGGCCTGCGCCTCGTCGCCGTCCGGCGCGCCGCCCCCATGGAAGATGAGCAGGTAGTTCGTCATCGCGGGATCCTCCGTGGTGCTGGCCCCCGTCATGAAGATGTAGGCCCGTCCACGCTGCAGCGTTCAACGCGCGGCCACGCGGCGCGTCCGCCCAGCCGCGCCCTGAGCCGTTCCACCAGCCAGTACGCCGCCGGCACGAAGATCAGCGTCAGGAACGTCGAGCTGAGCGGGCCGCCGATGATGAGCCCCGCCCCCGATTCAGGTGACGCGCCGACCGCCGATGTAGGTCGTCAGGACTCGTGCGTCGCCGGTGAACACGGCTTCCGTCGAGCGCAGGTCCCGGTCCAGGATGACCAGGTCCGCGAGCTTTCCGACCTCGATCGTGCCGGTATCGGCATCGAGGTGGTTCACGTAGGCGGAGCCGATGGTGAAGGCAGCCAACGCCTGGTCGAGCGAGAGCCGCTCGTCGGGCAGGAACGGCGCGACGTCCCGGGTCTCCGGCGCAACCCTCCGCACCGCCACCTCGATCTCGCGCAGGGGATCGGCGCTCGACACCGTCCAGTCGCTGCCCGCGGCAATCCGTGCGCCCGCGCGGGCGAGGCTTGCGAACGGGTACTGCCACGCCGCCCGCTCGTGCCCGAGGACCGGGCTCCGCAAGTCGCGCATCTGGTCGTCATCGGCGGCCCACAGTGGCTGCATGTTGGCCGTGACGTCCAGCGCGGCAAAGCGACCGACATCGTCGGGATGGATGACCTCGATGTGGGCGATATGGTGCCGCCCCTCGGTCCGGCCGTTCGCCGTCCGCGCCGCCTCGACGCTGTCGAGTGCCAGCCGAACGGCCCCGTCGCCGACCGCGTGGAAGTGGCACGAGAAGCCGCGCCGATCGAGCTCGATCACCGCTTGCCGCAGCAGGTTGGGCTCGATGAACGGGGTGCCCAACTCCTCTCGGCCGGCATAGGGGGCGGTCATCAACGCGGTCCGCGACTCGAGGATGCCGTCCAGCATCAGCTTCACGCTGCCGGCTCGAAGGCGTCCGGGGACCGGTGCGGACGCGCGGGCCTCCTCCAGCCACTCGATCTGCTCCAGGCCGCCCGCCCGACCCCACCACAGCGCGGCCTCGACCCGGGCCGTGAGACGCCCGTCCTCGGCGGCTTCGCGGTACGCCGCGAGCGCGGCTGACTCGACGTGCGCGTCCTGCCAGGCGGTGATGCCAAGCGCGTGCAGCTCCGCCTGCGCGGCGAGGAGCCCGCGCACGCGTTCCTCGTGTCCCGGCACCGGTAGGAGCCGCTCGATCGATTCCGTGGCACCGTCGTGAAGCGTCCCCGTCGGATGGCCACCCTCGTCCCGAACGATTCGGCCATCCGGCGGGTCGGGCGTGGCCGCGTCGATGCCGGCCAGCTCGAGCGCCCGCGTGCTCACCCAGGCCACGTGGCCATCGTCGCTCTCCAGGATCGCCGGCCGGCGGCCAACGGCTCGGTCGAGGAGCGCCCGATCCGGCTCGCCGCCGGGGAACGCCGTGAGCGACCATCCGGACCCGATGATCCACTCGCGTTCCGGATGGGCCGCGGCGTACGCGCGGATGGCCTCGAGGTACGCGCCCACGTCGCCCAGGGCGTGGAGGTCGCAGCGGTCGGCGAGCAGCCCGCCCTCGATGGGATGGATGTGCGCGTCCTGGAATCCCGGCAGCACGGTCTCGCCGCGCAGCTCGACGACTTCGGTGGACGGGCCGATGAGCTCGCGCAGGTCGGCCGATGATCCGACGGCCGCGATCCGCTCGTCGCGGATCGCAACGGCGTCGTGGGACGGGCTCGCCGGCCTGGCGATCGGCTCGATCGTTCCACCCAGGATGACGAGGTCGGCCGCCTCGCCCATCAGCCCGGTGCGATCAGTTCGGTCCGCAGCTCGTGGCTCTCGTCGGGCAGGCGGGCCTCGTACCAGATCCGGTAGCCACCGGTCGGCAGCGGCAGGACGTCGAGGTAGCGGACGTCGCGAACGGCATCGTCCCCGACCTGCTCCAGGGCTCCGGCGCGCTCGCCGGTGAGGCGGGCGAGGCCGGTCCGCTCGAACCAGTTCTCCTCCTTCGAGGCGCGGCCGTCGTAGGCGGCGCGGCCATCGGGCAGCACGGCGGTCAGCCGCGCCCCACGCTGGTCCCACGTCCCGGGACGCGGC
>Ga0268386_10001245_pt1 | contig 17432 bp, 17 predicted proteins | sample RVTome_15_FD_200260 | JGI IMG/M metagenome (GOLD analysis project Ga0268386, IMG submission 200260) | Soil microbial communities from uranium-contaminated site in the Upper Colorado River Basin, Wyoming, United States - RVT150D86... ...
GTTTCATTGCAAGAATTCCACAACATCATTTGACACCCATGGTTTTCGCATGGCAAGCGCAAAGTGTGGACACCCTTTGAGCATGGACACTCGCCACTTTGAGTGACCGGAATACACCTGTTAGATTTGGTGGGGGCACTAGGATTCGAACCTAGGACCAGCGGATTAAAAGTCCGATGCTCTACCGACTGAGCTATACCCCCATCGCGAGGAGGCGGAATTGTAGGGGAAATGGTACCCGGCCTCAAGCAGACCACGAGATTGGAGCAAAGTGACGATAGGAACGGCTTCAGCCGCGACGGTCGCGGCGAGGGCGCCGCTCCTACAAAGTTACCTGCGCTCAGACGATAAATATCGGGTCGGGTCCGGGATGCCGGTTTCCTCGAATCCCTTGCGGCGGATGCGGCAGGAATCGCATACCCCGCAGGCACGGCCGTCGGCGTCGGCCTGGTAGCAGGACACCGTCAGGCTGTAGTCCACGCCCAGTTCGGTACCGAGGCGGACGATTTCGGCCTTGCTCAGCTCGATGAGCGGTGTGTGGATCTTCACCGGCGCGCCTTCGATCCCCGCCTTTGTCGCCAGACTCGCCATGTCCTCGTAGGCCTTTATGTACTCGGGCCTGCAGTCCGGATAGCCCGAGTAATCCACCGCGTTGACGCCGATGAAGATGTCGCGCGCGCCCAGGACCTCGGCGTGGCCGAGCGCCAGCGAAAGCAGGATGGTGTTCCTGGCCGGCACGTAGGTGATCGGGATGCCGCTGGTCTGCGCCTGCGGCACGTCGATATCGTCGGTCAGCGCCGAACCGCCAATGGCGCGCAGGTCGACGGCGACGATCTTGAGGTCGGCACCGGCCCGCCCGGCGATTCGGCGGGCGGCCTTCAACTCGGATTGGTGGCGCTGGCCGTAGTCCACCGCCAGGGCGTGACAGGCAAAGCCCGCGTCCTGCGCGACCGCAAGCGTGGTGGCCGAATCCAACCCCCCGGAAAGCAGAACAACGGCTTTCCCCTTCCCGGCCATCAGCGCAGGGTTCCTCGCGGATTACTTACCCGGAACATCGCCCCACAGCATCTTGTGCAGTTGCACCTGGAAACGGACGGGCGCCTTTGCTTCCAGCACCCACTCGGCGAGCTCTCTTGCCTCGACCTGGTCCCAGCTCGGCGAGATGAGCACCTCGCAGCGTTCATTCAAGCGGTGCTCGTGGAGCTTTTCCACCGCCCAGTCGAAATCCGCGCGCGAGCAGATGACGAACTTGACCTGGTCGTGAGCGGTGAGCTTGTCGACGTTACTCCACAGGTTGCGGGTCTCCTCGCCCGAGCCCGGCGTCTTGATATCCATCACCCGGCACACGCGCCGGTCGGCGAGGTCGAGGTCGATGGCACCGCTGGTCTCCAGCGAAACCTCGAATCCCTCGTCGCACAGGCGTTCAAGGAATTCACTGCAGCGTTTTTGCGCCAGTGGCTCGCCGCCCGTCACGCAGACGTAGGGGGTATCGAACTGACGTATCCGTTCGAGGATGTCGTCGAAATGCGCCCATTCGCCGCCCACGAATGCGTACTCGGTATCGCAGTACTGGCACCTCAGGGGACAGCCGGTCAGGCGCACGAATACCGTGGGCAGGCCCACCTGGACCGCCTCGCCCTGCAGCGAGTGGAAGATCTCGGTGATTTTGAGCATCCCCTCGCGGCTCTCGGGGACGTAACGCTCGGAGGCTTCGGTCATGAATCCATTGTAATCGGGGCTGCATGGTCCTTCCGGGTATTTCTTACAGCGCCCATGTAATTCATTCCGTTTCGCCGACGCTGTGGCTGACGCCGCGGATCGTTCTTTTCCCGTAGCGACGCGGCTCCGGCGTGTATGGCACAGATTCTGCATCTCCGCAGTCGAGAACCACCTGACCGTCCCTCAGAAGATATTCGGGAGACAGAAATGAAGACCGTTGCAAGCATGACATTGAAAGGAACGGCGGTCGCGCTGGCGATGAGCTGTGTGGCCTGCGCATCGGCGCCTGACATTCCGGAGCGCCAGATGGCAAGGGCCGAAACCAGCATTGAGTTCGCCGAGCAGAACGACGCGCAGGAGTTTGGGCCTGCTGCACTCGAGCGCGCCCGGAACCAGCTCGATCAGGCCGAGACGGCCGCCGCCAACGGGGAATACGAAATCGCCCTGCGCCTGGCGGAACGAGCTGAACTTGACGCTGAACTGGCCCTGGCCCAGACCAACCATGAGAAGGCCGAGTTGGCGCTGCATGAGATCCAGGAAAGCATCCAGACGCTGCGCCGCGAGATCGCCAGAAATCAATCCAGTTAAGGAGGCGTGACATGTACCTGAAGAACTCATACATCCTGACCGCCATTGCAGCGCTATTCCTTGGCGCCTGCAGTTCGACGCCTGAGCGTATTGACGTCCTGGAAGAGGCTAGCCAGACCGTCGCAGAGGTGTCTTCTCATCCCGACGCCCAGCAGGTGGCGGGCGATGAACTCGCGGACGCCACCGAGGCCCTGCAGAACGCGGAATACCTGCGGGCCAACAACGGTGACTACGACGACATTTATCATCACGCCTACCTCGCTCTGCGCAACGCGGAGATCGCGAAGGAGCGCATCGCCGAAGCAGATGCGCGCGAGCGAATCGAAAGCTCGGAAGCAGAACGCACGCGCATCCTGCTCGCGGCTCGCGAAGCCGAAGCCAACCGTGCGATCAGGCAAGCCGAAAGGAGCGATCTCAAGGCCGAGTTGGCCGAAGAGCGGGCGGAAATGGCCATCGCCCACCAACTACATCTGCAAGCGACCTTGCTGGAGTTGGAAGCCGAAAAAACGGATCGCGGATACGTGCTCACCTTGAGCGACATCCTGTTCGACACCGACAAGGCCGTCCTCATGCCGGGCGCGCAGAAAACAATGGACACGCTTGCGGAGTTCTTGCGTGAGTATCCGGAACACCGGCTGCTGATCGAAGGCCATACCGATTCGCGCGGCGCGGACGCTTACAACGTCGCTCTTTCCGAGTCACGAGCCAACGCGGTTCTGCTGGCCCTGATCGACCGCGGCATCGACCCCGGTAGGCTTGAAATCGCGGCGATGGGTGAGAGCTATCCGCTGGCGTCCAACGACACATCAGCCGGCATGCAGGAAAACCGTCGCGTTGAAATCATCTTCTCCGACACGGAAGGCAACTTCCCGGCGGCGGCGACCCGAACCGCGTCCAACTACTAGGCTTCTCCCCCTTGGTCTCGTCCCTGCCTTTTGAGACAGCCGGCCAGACCTTGGCCGGCGCTTTTTTTGGGAGGACTGGAGGATAACGGCCAGACCATTGTCTGTAACGATCTGGTTTAACAGTGAGCTTTCACTTAACAATTTGATAACATAGCGATATGTCAAACTCGGAGCACCAAGGGGCTTTGCCGAAGAGTTTGCGAGTCTTGATCGTAGAAGATGAACCGAACACCGGCCAAGCCGTGCAGCAGTTCCTGCAATTCCGTGGCCACGAGGTCAAGGTTGCCCAGGACGCATCACGGGCAATTCAGATGGCGGACGACATGGCGCCCGAAGTGCTGGTGTGCGACTGGAAGCTCGCCGGGAACGATGATGGCGTAGATGTTGCCGGTCGTGTCCGTTCCCGGCATGACATACCCGTAATCATGGTGACTGGACATAGTCTTGCTCATGCCAGGCGAAAGGCAAGAGAATCCCAGGTTAAGATCGAGGTTTTTCGGCGCAAACCAGTATCGCTGCCGGACTTGGCTTCATTGATCGAATCGCTGGGATTTGCCAGCTAACCCCGCCCACGCAGGGGGCCGGCCCCGCCCCCGATTTTCATCAATTCAACCACAGGTCGGCAGCGCCGCTGCTACGTGGGTTTGGTCAATTCAGGTAACCACGCCTTCTTCGCCAAGTGTGAAATAGAATGTCGCCCCCTGGCCCGGTTTCCCCTCAGCCCAGATGCGCCCCTGATGCCGCCGGATCACCCGGCTCGCGATGTTCAGCCCAAGACCCAGTCCTTCCGCCTGGTTGCTCCCTGGCAAGCGCTCATAAGCGGCAAAAATTCGTTCGGCCATTTCGGAGCTGAAGCCGATTCCGTTGTCCTGGACATAGTAGACGGGCGCGCCATCGACGTGTTCGATCGCGAAAACGACTTTGCGCTCTGATTTGCTGCGGGTGTACTTCAGAGCGTTGCTGAACAAGTTCATTAACAACGTCTGAACCAGCACGGGCTCACCGAGCGCGTCAGGCACGTCCTCGGCGAGGAAGTCGACGGGGGGGCCGGATTCTGAGGCCCTCAGCTCCTCGAATATTTCTTGCGCCATTTCTTTCATGTCCAGGCGCTCTCGCTCAAACTCGGCATTCGAAACCACCGAAAGACCCAACAAGCGATCGAGGATCTCAGTCATTTGCGCAACGCCCGATGACATCTTTTGGGCGACTTGCATACCGTCATTACCCAGGGCGGAGGCGAACTGCTGCTCCAGGAGTTGAAGGTTGGCGGAGATCGAGTTCAGTGGGTTTCGCAGGTCGTGGCTGACGGAATCGGTAATCGTGACGAGATCGCGAGAGCGCTCCTCGAGGTCCCGAGTTCGTTCGGCAACCTGCGCCTCCAACTCGCGGTTCAAGTTGGCCAATTCCGCCTGAGCGATTATGGCGTCCCGGGCGCGGCTGCTGGCGCGGCCGGTTTCAATCACGAGGAGTCCAATCAGCACGGCGATGGCGACGCCCGATAACAATACGGCGTCAATTGCCGGTGTTCTCATCGATTTCGCCAGTTCGGTGGTCGGCGCGTGACTCACTTCCCACACCGCGCCGAGCGAGTTTTCGATCATGCCACTCCGCATCCACAAGTTGGGAAGGTCCGAAGCCGCCTCTCCACGCTGGAAAATCACCTCATCCCGCGCCTTGACGGTAATCGCGAAACCCGGCGAGTCCTCGCCCAACAGGTGATTCAACGCCTTTTTACTGTCAATGATCGTGATCAAGGTCCCGTCGAGGCGGTTATACTTGGGAACGAAGTACACCTCGAACTGAATTCGCCCTTGCTTGGTCTCGTAAGGGCCGAATATCGCGTCCTCCGAAAGCTCCGACGCGCGCTCGAGCAGTGCCATATACATGGCCCATTCCTTGTCGCTCGGGCGATAGTCAAACACGGGATGGGCGTCGGTTCGCGCAAAGCGCAGTTCATCGGTGGGCTCGGTCCACAGAATCAGCTCCACGCCTTCGAAATGGGATACCTCGATACTGGCTTCATCGGCCCATTGATCGCGGGGCAAATGACCGAAAGTCGACCAATAGATATGCACGTCCCTGAGAGCGCGCAACAGGGTATCGACGTTCTTCACCAGGCGGCTGCGCGCGGCATAGGATTCAGCTTCGGCGATTCTCGAGATCTGGGCCTGTTCAAATTCCTTGAGCCCGGTCCAGATCACTATGGTGGCAATGGCCACGATTGCCGAGGCCAGGACGGCCAGCAGGATACGTGAGATCATTCTTTCGGATCCATGGAATCGATATAATACACGGCCCCAAAGTGCTCCCGGACGCCCACTGGTGGTTCGGGCCGAACCCAGAAGGATCTAGCGATAAATGGCGCGAATTCTACTCGTCGATGATGATGCCGATTTCAGTTCGGCAATGCAGACTATGATCGAGGCGGAAGGGCATTCCGTGGATACTGCCGCCTCGGTGGCCGACGCTAAGACCCTGCTGTCACAGCAAACGTTCAGCCTGATATTCGTAGACCTCTCCCTGCCCGACGGCAGCGGCCTCGAACTGATTCACAAGGACGGCCCGAAGGCAGCCGTCATCACCGGCCACCCGTCGATCAAGACTGCGATCAGCGCCATCAGGGGGCCGGTCATCGATTACCTCGTCAAGCCCCTGGATAAAAAGCAGTTGCTCGCGACCATTGCCGCCGCGGGGGACAAACAGGATGAACCGAAGAAGACTGATGTGCACAAGGATCGTGAGCGGATCGTGGGTGAGTCCGCGGCCATACGCAAAGTGCTCCAGGCAATTTCCGACTTTGGTCCCACCGAAGAGCCGATTCTGCTCTTGGGAGAAAGTGGCACGGGCAAGGACCTCATCGCGCGTCAGATTCACGAACTTCGCGGGTCGAAAGGGCCGTTCGTACCATTGAACTGCGGCGCGATTCCCCGGGAGCTGATTGCCAGCGAGCTTTTCGGGCACGAGAAAGGCAGCTTCACCGGCGCGACGGGCAAGCGAAAGGGCGTATTTGAGCGTGCCAAAGACGGTACGGTGTTTCTCGACGAGGTGGGCGAGCTGCCCCTCGATCACCAGGTTGCATTGCTGCGCGTCCTGGAAAACCGGACCATTGTTCCGGTCGGCGGTGAATCGGAGGTACCCATCAAGGTTAAAGTGGTCGCGGCCACGAACAAGGACCTGGAAACGAAAGTAAGTGAAGGGAAATTCCGGGAAGACCTGTTTTTTCGGCTCATGGTGCTGCCGATCCACATGCCGCCCTTGCGCGATCGGGGTAACGACATCGAGCTCTTGGCATCGCATTTCCTGCAAGAGTACGCCGCCACACACGGTAGCCCAACGGAGATGGATTCGGAAGTCGTCGCGGCTCTGGGACGTTACCACTGGCCGGGCAATGTTCGCGAATTGAAGCACGCGATGCTCCGTATGGCGATCTTGAACCGGGGCATGGACAAGATCGAAAGCCTGCCTGAGACTTTTGACCGTCCGCTCACTCTGAAGTCGGGTCAGTCAGGATTGCACCCTGGGATGTCCATCAAAGATGTTGAGAAAACGCTGATCGAAAAAACGCTGGAGCATTTCGGGGGTAATAAGACCCAGACGGCGGAAGCACTGGGCATCAGTTTGAAAACCCTGTACAACCGCTTATCCGAATACGGCCGTCAGTCAGAATCGGCATCTGGTTCGAGTCGAGCTGATAACTAGACCCTTGGAACCCAGCCTGGTTTGTAATTCTTGCAAACCTTGGTAAAAAATGGCCTTGCCCTGTTGGCCAAACCCTTGCGACTACCATCGAGACCCGCCAAGTCGCCCGTTATCGAAAAGTGAGGCGTGACGGCGACGGGATCTATCCCCATTCAGGAGTTTTACTCAAAAGGGACCTGGCCCCGGAACTCGGCACGGAATATGCATAGTCATCAGTGAACGCACTATTTGCGTGGATTGATTCTCAACCCCTGCTACCAGAGAGGTAATAGTCATGAAATTTGGCAAGACCGCAATCACAGGAACCATTACCGCCGCACTGGCGTCGCTCGCGCTCTGTGGAGCCGCTTTCGCTGGCGGTGAAGGCGAGGAAAAGCATGAAATGGCTGAAAAGCCCGCCTTTGAAGAGATCGATACCAATCTCGACGGTGCGATCACGAAAGCCGAAGCTCGAGACACATGGCTTGCGGCTGAATTCGAGAACGTCGATAGCGACGGTAACGGCCGCGTCAGTCGCTCCGAATATGAGGAAGCCATCAGTTGACCGGATGTCCCTTACCGAAGCAGGCGAGGGAAAGTTGATTCTCCGCTTCTAGTCCCTGCACCTTCCATTTGCCGCGCGGCCCACTCCTCTCTAGCCGCGCGGCATTTTCTTTGGCTTGCCGTCACGACCTCATCATTTTCCTTCAAGCGGTCTTTGAATCAAAGAAAGTGGGATCGGATCCAGTGCGCCGGAATATTCACCGCCGAGAACTGAATCCGACCCCGGTTGACGCCTACGACTCCTACTCAATCAACGCAGCTGTCCACGGATCGCGCCTGACGGGTTCGCTTCAGTATGGACGTTGACATACGCTTCACCGTCGATAACGGCGGCGATGAGGTCCTCGATCGAGGTCCAGCCGCATGCATTGTCAAGGTCGGGCCCGTCGAAAGTCTCCTTCACCAGGATGCCGCTGTCCGATACGGGACCGCCGGCAAACAGCGTCAGGCCAACCGGACCATTTTCTCCTTCGGGCGCACAATGGATGTGCGCGGCAACGATGCTCTCGAGATTCCCCGTGATGAGTTTCACGCTCAGGGACTCGTCGGTTTCATTAACGATGGCCTGGCCCTGCGCCATCAGGTCGAGCGGGGGGACCTCGTTTTCACTATTGAGATGCGCGACGAACGCACCCGAGTTCCTGCGGGCAGGCTCGATGCGAATAACAACACCTGACTCACCGAAAGGCGTCCCGGTCAGGTTAGCCATGACATACAGTTCGCCGGCCGCATCTTGCCCGAAACCCAGTAGCGACATGCCGAGCGTCTCACGGCTGCCGAGGTCGAACTCGACCAGCTTGTGATTTTTCTTGAGGTAGAACAGGCGGCCACTCAGGATTTCTGGCAGGAAGAAATCACCGAAGATGTAACGTCCACGGATTTGCGGAATCGCTTCTCCGCGGTAGACAAAGCCACCCACGACCGCGATGCCCTCGCTGTGGTCGTACTCGGCGATGGGATCGATGAGTCCGGTGGTGTCGTCATCCGGCCCGCATTCGTAGGCAAAGCCGGGTTCGTCTCCGTTGGGGTCGAAGCAAAACGTGCCTTCCTTGATGTTCCAGCCGAAGTTGCCGCCGGCCTCGCCCAGGTTCACTTCCTCGATGTCGTTCTGTCCGACGTCTCCGATGTACATTTCACCGGTTTCGGAATCGAAGGAGAATCGGAACGGATTGCGAAAGCCGAATGCATAGACTTCGGGCAGGGCATCCTCTTGGCCGACGAATGGATTGTCAGCGGGAATCCCGTACTGGCCATTGTCGGAGTCGGTTCCCTGGGGGTCGATGCGCAGGATCGTGCCCAAGACGTTGGACGGATCCTGGCCGTTGCCACCTTCCACGTGACCAACACCTTGGTCGTCGGCTGCGCCGCCATCGCCCAATGAGACGTACAGCATGCCGTCCGGGCCGAAATTCAGCGCCCCGGCATCGTGGTTGAACTGCGGCTCATCGACGCGGAGAATCTCCCGCACGGTGGCGGGGTCGACCACCGCTTCGGCATCGCACGGTGCAGGGATCTGCCACTCGTTGACTACGCTCTGGTGATTGGCTTCCTCACCTTCCGGCATCGTCGAAAAGTCTGCTTCGCCGGCCACTGGCTCCGAAGTGTAGGTATAGAGCAGGCCGTTGTCGGCAAATTCCGGGTGCAGGGCCACGCCGAGCAGGCCACGCTCATCGAAAGTACCTTCGCCACCGACACCCAGGCTGACCAGGCGCGCGCTGACGTCAAGGAGAACAGACTTGTCCCCGGTGGATGTGTCCACGGCCCAGAGGATGCCGTTTTGGTCGGTCACCACCAGGCGGCTTTCAAGGTCCGGGCAGCCCGGAACGAATGTGCCCCAGTTGGGTGCGGTCAGCTCAGTGGCTACGGTCTGCAGGGATATTGCCGTTCTCTGCGGGATTGCAGCATGGGACTCGGAAGATGCCAGCAGCAGGCTCAGCCCGGCCGCCAGCGCAGGGATCGAAAGAGATCTATTCATGGGTGGAACTCCTAAAGCTAATTGAGTTGTCAAATCCGCCCTTCAAAAAAAGAGCGGCACTGGCTCCTCTGAGTCCCTCCCTGGGCCGACCGGGCAGAATGCCGGTCCGGCGAATGCAGGCCAACACAAAACGCTTGGGCCTACGCCCTCACTGCAATGCAATTCACGTGCCACCTCTTGGCGGCTAGGTAGTTTGTGAAAAACTGAAGTGCCAGCGGCCGACCCGCTCGAATTCGATGGTGGGTGATTCTTGCTTCAGGAAGAAAATTTTACCGACGGCAGGTAATTCATGCGCACTATCCTGCCGTGCTTGGCCGAAATATGGCCGCCGACCCACTGGCCCCTAAACTGCATATCAGGGGGGCATTCAACTGGACTTTTGGAGGTCCCCAAATGGGCAAAACTAGCCCCCTCGTTTCGCTCATTCCCCTGCTTTCATTGCCCACCGGCATGCCAGCATCCGAAAAACTCGGCTACACGTTTGACCGCTTCTAAGCCCACCTGGCGACTCAGTGCCCGGCTGGGTCACTTGCCTATTCAACTTCGTTGGTGATCGACGCTTGCATCAGTGTCGACACGAACAGGCTGAATACGCAGAACGCCAGGAACATGAAAAAGCCCGGTTGCAGCCTTGTGCCGTTGGTGGTCAGCACCTCCACGCCCGCCGTGGCCGCGCCGCGGGATATGAGGTTCAACTGGCTGCTGACCATTCCATCGAAGGCGATGTAGGCCATCAATATGGCGATCACCATGACGTCGGCCATAGACCACTTGCCCGACTTGAGCGCAAAAAACCTGACGGCGACTGACTGCCTTGATCCTTGCGGGTTGTAGACGTACAAGAGAGAAGCGAGAAGTTTGAGCGTCGGGAAGATCACGCTGAACATCACGAGCAGCACGCCAACCAACACCATATCGGCCTTGCCCGTTTCGATCAGGATGGAAACCACGTCCAGAATGCTCTTGCTCTGGAAATAGATCACTTCGTTGAAGAACTCGACCGGATAACCCATTAGCACGAAGCGAAGCTCGGAAATCTGGGCTTCCACTTCCAGCATAGGCGTGAGCACCCCACACGCCAGGAGCACCATCGTGCTGAAGGAAACCAGGGCCCACGGAAGCCGGTTGTCGGGCCTGGCCGTGCGATTGACGGCCAACAGCATGACGGCGGCGGCGAGAAGTATACCGGCCGCCAGATAGGCCGACTGCCTGTCGAGGCCGTCAAGCCGGCTGCTGATTTTTGCCTTGCATTCAGTGGTGCCCCCGCAAGCGTAGCGATCGAAGATCTCCTCGCGTGGTGATTCATCGATCTTGCCGAACGTCGAGCTCGCCAGATCGCCAACGATGACGGTCAAAAAATCGGCGATTTCCCCGCGTGTTTCAGGATTCTCCAGTTCGACCAGGATTTGCTCGGCATACTCGGGGATCCCCGCCTTGATGGTTTCGACGTCCATCACAGCGCCCCGCACGCCTTCCTTGATCCTGCCGGTGGTGCGGTCCCACCAGTTTCCGCTCGTGTGTTGTTCGCGGATATACCGATCCGTCTCCGTAATCAGCGTATCGAGAATCTGTTCCAGCGCCTGCTTCATCGATTCGCGCGCCTCGCCTCGCACCTCGAGTTCGCGCACTTTCTTCTCGACGATCTCGCTGACCTGGTGCACCCACTTGTCGGCGTTAAGCATCCCGTACTTCACATGCCGAAGTTCCGCCCGATCCAGCACGAGTTGCTGATGCACATGCAAATTGTCGATCAGCTTCCAGGCAAGCGCCGCCATCAGTACCAGCAGGGCGATGAGCACCCATCGCAAATTCCATGCTGCTGCTGTTGTATTCATCGGTCCTGGTGGTGACGCCTGGTGCATACTCTACGGCACCTGGGAAAATCGTGGCTGAAAAATATCACCAGGAGCACAAAAAACTGCCGGCGCGAAATCGCGCCGGCAGTGGTCTGCGGGTACGTCACAGACCGGCTCCGAGCATCAGGAATTGGCGTCCTACATGACTTCGAGCCGATTCTCAACGCTCTTCACGTTCTCCGTGTTCTGAGCCAACTTCCCGGCAAGATCCCGAACCTCGTCGGACTCCACGGTACCGGTCAGGGTGACAACGTCATCTTCCGTGTCGACGTTGATCTGCAGACCCTTGGTGTTGCCGTTGGCCAGAAGCTTCGACTTCACCACGGCGGTGGTCGTCGCGTCGCTGATGTTTTGGAACAGCTCATTGGTCGTCCGCTCCATGTCGCTCTCCTTCGTTTCCGCGACCTGCAGGCGGTTTTCGACCTTATTCACGCCGTCGACGCTCTTGGCGATCTGACCGGCGAGGTCACGGTCGACATCCGATTCAACAGTGCCGTCAAGGTAAACGGTACCGTTCTCGACCTCGGTGTCGATTCGGAAGGGGTTGAGGTGCCTGTTTAGAGCAAACGCTGTCTCCACCTTTCCATCCAGCCATGCGTCGTTCAATTCACCGGAGTACTCAGACTGCGACTCCGCGTACGCAAACGGCGCACCGGCCAGACAGATTGACAGGGCAGCGCCTGCGAGCACCGCTCTCTTTGATTTCATCTGGTAGCTCATTTCATCCTCCATTTCTTACACATCTCGGTTGAGAGACTTTCGGAACGCCGCGTGCCTCGACGGTCACTTTGGACCTGCCGGGCACGCTGCTGATCCTCCTCCAGAGTTATGCATTTATCGTGCCGATGGTTTATCGTATTGATTTACATAATATTTATTGAAAATGTGAAGGAACGATCGGGCACTGGGATTCATGCGAAATTACAATTGCCGGAAAAAATTGCACGTTCGCCCGCCGCCTCAACCTTCCATCAACTGCGCGAGTGGCCGCGTGGGCGGGAGGTCGGCCAGGAGCACCTGGATGCTGGAAACAATGGGTACACCGATCAGTGCGCCGGGTATGCCCCACAGCCAACCCCAGAACACCACGGACAAAAACACGACGAGCGGGCTCAGATTCAGGCGCCTGCCGAGCACCATGGGCGTGATCACCGCGCCTTCCAGGGCAGTCAACACCACGAACACGCCCGGCACCATCAATGCCTCGGCCATGGTTTCCCCTGAGGTCACGCCGACGACCGCCAACACCAGCGTGCTCACGATGGCGCCCGCGTAAGGCGCGTAATTGAACAGCGCCACCATGGCGCCCCACAATTCAGGGTTGGGAACGCCCATCAGGTGCAGCGCCACGCCCGTGACCAGGCCCAGCGACAGGTTGATCAGGGTGATCGTGCGGAGGTGACGCGAAACGCCGTTCTGCATGCCCCGGCATACCCGGATGATTCGCGACTTCGCCCGCCAGGACTTTCCAAAGCCGACGACCTTGCGACCCAGCTGGTCGCCACTCGACATCAGGAAGAACGCCGTCAGGAAAATGATGGCGACTGAAGCCAGGAACTCGGGGATGTTTTCGACGAACCGGTCGAGGCCATTTTGGGCCTTTATTTCGACTTCGGGCGGCTTGGAGACGTCGGATTCGAGCTCCGTGATTTGCCCCACTTCCTCACCCAGCTGCTTCACCTCCTGGAAGGACCGCTTGATAGCGTCGAACTCGCGCGACAGCTGGCGCAGGCTGGTAGGCGCGTCCTTCAGCCACTCCTTTGCGGGATCGATCAGGGAGTTTCCCGCCAGGAACAGCCCCACCAGGAGCGCCACCAGGATCGCCGCCGAACTGATCATGGACGGCACGCCGATTTTACTGAGTCGACGGACAAGGGGCGAGAAAAGGAGATGAAGCAACATGGCCACGGCGAAGGGAATCAAGACGACGCTCGCGACGTGCAGGGTATACACGATCGCAAGAACCGCGATCACTGTGACGGCGATTAATCCAATCCGGAACGCCTGATCCCCGCCCGGTTTCGGGGCCTCCCTCAACGCTTGATTCATTTCGCGATCACTCGGTCGACGAGACGCCTCCAGCGACGAACAACCAATGTGGAATGGAACAGTTGGATGAGCGGGCGCCGATCATTTTCGCCGTCAGCATCCTTCAGCCGGGAAGTCCATATGGCACCCGTGGCGCCAATCATCAGCATGGTATCGAGGCGCGCGAACGCCTCCAGGGATCTGCGCTTGAGTGCAGTTCTCAAGCCGGTTTCCTCGATTCGTTTTCGGCGCAGGAATCGGCACAGGCGGTCGACATTGCGACGCTGCTGCTTCCAGTTTCGCCCCAACAGGCTCATGACCCCAGCATCCTGCGCGTGGCCCTGAATTCCATGTGCCGTCCCAGGCTGTTGGCCAGTCGCCAAAGCAACCAGGCCAAGAGCACGTGCGCGGCGCCGACGATTGCGATGGCCACGATCAGCTTCAGGCCCGCGAGCGAGAGCGCCTGGACCAGTGCCACCAGCAGCAGCGCCCAGGCTAACGTGAGGGCGCCGGCTGACAGGACCACGAGAAAGATCATCAGCACGAAGGTGGTGACCGCCAGCTTGGTCTCCGCCATTGCCAGGCGCAGGCTTCCGCGCAGGCGCAGCCCGATTGCACTGACCCATTCGGAAAGTACCTCGGTGAGCTCACGCTCCTGGTCCAGGGCGCTACGGATTTGGACTTCTGCTTGATTCACGGCGTTGCTTACTTCTTAATCAGCAGGGCACCGACGACACCCGCGGCGAATGCAATACCTGCGGCGGTAAAAGGACGCCGCCTGATGAATTCGTCCAGGCCGTTGATCGAGGCATCGAGCCTCTTCTTGGCTTCTGCTGCGGTTTCACTGGACTTGTTCGCGATGCGCTCGGCCTCTTGGCGAAGTTTCTTTTCCACCTCTTCGGCCTTTTCGGAAGCGCTGTCGATCGCCTCGTGGGCGATCGCGGAAACGCGACGCGAGGTAGGTGCCAACTCTTCGGTCGATGGGGTGGCGCCTGAAAGTTGCGAATTACGATTGCTGCTCATGGGTTTCTCCTAAATATGCTGTGGATTGAAAGCGCTCCGGCTCCAACGGCGGAAACGGGACGCCATGGGTATAAATGCAGATTTCGTGCCGCTACGGCCAGGCGGTCAACTCATTGGAATCTGAGGCCTTCCAGACAGGTTGTGCCAACGGGAGGGATTTCGCGGAGCATTTTCTGAGAATCTTTACATGCGCAATGTAAGTTTTACGCGGGTTCCGTCACGTTTGACCCGGCATCCGCCAGTACGCGCAAGGAGATCGGTTTTCGCAGGTAATCCACAACATCCAGATCCGGGTACCGCTAGATCCAGTACTCGACTAGCCAGGCGAATTTCTCCTTGAGCCGTGTCCAAATGGAACGGTTCTGCCAATGCGACAACGACATTTCGCGAGAATGATCGAGGTCCCGAAGGAACTGGCTTTCCATTTCTTTGGCGAATTGGTGTCCGAGAATGACAGCGTTGATTTCATCGTTATGTATGAAACTGCGGGAATCGAGATTGCTCGAACCAACGGTGGACCAGATCCCGTCCATCACCGCCGTCTTGGCATGCAACAAGGCATCCTGCCGCTCGTACACCGTGACGCCGGCTTTGAGCAGCTGGCCGTATCTCGACCGCGACGCATGAAGCACTATGTCGGAATCTGAAACGCCGGGCACAAGGACCCTGACATCAACGCCGCGTTGTGCCGCTGATTGCAGCTCCGACATGAATCGCTTGTTCGGCACGAAATAGGCCTGAGTAATCCAGATCCGCTCCTCGGCGACGCTCATGGCGTGCAGGTAGGCTTCAAAGATCTCCGACTGGATGTCATCTCCGCCACGCGCAGAGATGATGGCCACGGCTTCAGCCCCTTCCCTGTCGAACTCACCAGGCGTCCGGACCTGCGCCGGAGTATTGCCTCCCATGGCCGCCCAGTACTCGATGAACTGCTGCTGGAATCCGGACACCGCGGGACCGCGGACGGCTATGTGGGTATCCCGCCATCCTGAAGTCTCAGGGTCGCCAATGACCGGCAAGCTCGAACTGGTGGAGTAAGTGCTGGACAGGTTGATCCCCCCGGTAAAGGCCACCTTGCCGTCGACCACGAGTATCTTCCGGTGGTTACGGCGGTTGAAGTCCAGCGGCGTTTCCCCCTTCAGAGGGTTCAGCGTGTTGAATTCTCGCACTTCCACGCCTGCTGATTTCATCTCCGCAAAGAACGAATCATCGGCGCCGGCGCTTCCGAAGCTGTCATAAATGACTTTCACAGCGACGCCTTCACGGCTGCGTTTCGTGAGCAGATCCGCGAACATCATGCCCACCTCGTCGTCGGCGAAAATGTAGGTTTCCAGCAGCACATACTGTTCAGCCGACTCGATGGCATCGGTCATACGTTCATACGTTTCGGGCCCATCGATCAGCAGTTCCACATGATTGTCCATGTAAAGGGGCGTGCGGCTGAGGGCAGCGATATCGTCGAGCATGGCTTCCACGACGCCGGTCGTGGACCACTTGGTCATGTTCTCGAGAAACTTGGCCCTACGTTCTGGCTCGAGTTCTCCGCTGCTGTCCACAACGAGCACCGGGTCCTGCTGCGGGGAAGGGGCAACCGTGGCGCAGCCACTGAGCACGAGGCTGGAGACGAACGACGCGGCGATGAACGGGACGAGCTTCCTCAACATCTCTCTGCCTCTTTACCAGCGGATCTGAAGAGTACCTGCAGAAGTCATGCCAAGTTGCGCCACGGACCGCGACCGACATGGTTGGGTAATAACTACCTGCGTCCTGCAAGTTTTGCAGGACGAAGCCAACCGTTGGAACCCAAGTTGTTGATAATGCGTAATTTAATTTATGGCATGGGGGTTGCATTCTCTTTGGTGCAAGACACGCCTCCTGAAAACCGGAGTGCAATCCATACTGCTACTGGAGTAATGCGATGAACCTGAAACCCCTGATCTATTCAATCCCCCTTGGCTTGGCGCTGTCCGTGTCGGCAATCGCGGGAACGCTCGTGATCAAACAACCCGAGGTGCGTACCATCATCACCCAGGCTGGCTACGGAGAACCGATCCTGATTGAACAGGACGGCGACTTCTGGCGTGTGAATACCATCGACGATAACAGCGAAGCCAAGGTGACGCTGTTCGTGAATGAACGTGGTGAAATCCTGGGTGCGTCGAAGGTCGTCGCGTTGCGGATTGCTGATTCCAGCAAGACAACCACGACGGTCATCCAAACGATGCCTGAGCCACTGACAGCATCTTCCGTGGCAACCATCGTCATGAACGCCGGCTTTCACAACGTCCACGACATCGACTATCTCGATAGCCGGGGGCTCTGGAAGGCCGAGGCCGACGACATAAGCGGTGAAGACTACGAACTTCACGTGAATCCGGATACCGGCATGATCGTCCATATCGAGGACGACTAACCGACTGTCGTACGTTTCCTGTGCCTGAGGGTTACTTCATGTGACCGCTCGGTGCAAGGCCGCCGGCGCGAAAGCGTCGGCGGTTTTTTTGTGGTCGGTGACGCCCCCGTTTGGCACGGCTCTGCTCTATCGGATAGTTTCCTTCCTGAAACCCCTCATGAGTGGCGTCACGCTGATTCCATGAACCAGGATAGGCCCGGCTTAAAGCCACGCTCTCAGCTTCTGTTGCGCGTTCTACCTTGGCGACGTGTGCAATTCCACCGAGCGTACGCCGTCGAGCCGTTCGCCGACATCCTGCCAGTTGATCAGGTCCCAGAAGGCCTCGGCCCAGCGCTTTTTCTCATTCTTGTACTGCAGGTAGAAGGCGTGCTCCCACATGTCCATCACCAGCAAGGGCATGGTGCCGTTACCGATGTTACCCTGGTGGTCGTAGACTTGCTCCACCATCAGCGATCGACTGACAGGCTCCCAGGTGAGGGCAGCCCAGCCGGATCCCTGAATGCTGGTGCCTGCCGAAAGAAACTGGCCGCGCAAGGCATCGAGACCGCCGAACGACCGATTGATTTCGCGTTCCAGCTCGTCCGCAGGAGATCCATCGCCATCCGGCGACATGTTGCGCCAGAAGATCGAATGCAGGATGTGCCCAGAAACGTTGAACGCCAGGTTTTTCTGTAGCTGATTCA
>Ga0268386_10001247_pt1 | contig 17413 bp, 14 predicted proteins | sample RVTome_15_FD_200260 | JGI IMG/M metagenome (GOLD analysis project Ga0268386, IMG submission 200260) | Soil microbial communities from uranium-contaminated site in the Upper Colorado River Basin, Wyoming, United States - RVT150D86... ...
CAGCCACCCTGTTACGATTTTCCTAACTTGCGATGCGGCGTATAATCGGCGTCCATACCTCGTGTTGTTAGCCCGTCGTTTTATGCAGAGGACGTCTTCCGAACGCTTGTTAAAGGAGAGCCAACGTCATGGACCGACCTGTGCGAAAAGCGGTTGTCCTGGGAGCCGGTGTCATGGGCAGCCAGATCGCCGCGCATCTGGCCAATGTGGGGATTCCCTCGTTTCTCCTCGATATCGTCCCCACCGCCCTGACGCCGCAGGAGGAGCAGCGCGGCCTGACGCTGGAACACGCTGCCGTGCGCAATCGGCTGGCGCAACGGGGCAAACAAGGCGCCTTGCAAGCGCGTCCCGCCCCGTTTTACATTGCCGATGCCGCTGCCCTCGTCACCCCTGGCAATCTGGACGACCACCTGACCAAGCTCTCCGAGGCCGATTGGGTGATCGAAGCGGTAACGGAAAAACTGGAGATCAAACGGTCGCTTTATCAGACCATCGCGCCACACCTCAATGACACAGCGGTGCTCAGCTCCAATACCTCCGGCTTGTCTATCACGGCTCTCAGCGACACCTTGCCGGACACCCTGCAGCATCGCTTCCTCGGCACGCATTTCTTCAATCCGCCTCGCTATGTCAAACTGTTGGAACTCATCCCCGGACCGCAAACCGACCCCGATGTCGTGCAGCGTATGACCCGCGTGTGCCGCGATGCGTTGGGCAAAGGCGTCGTGCTGGCCAAAGATACGCCGAATTTCATCGCCAACCGGCTGGGCGTCTATGGCATTCTGTCCTGTTTGCGCCTCCTGCAGACAGACGGCTACGCGATAAGCGACGTCGATGCGATCACGGGATCGGCCCTAGGACGTCCGTCGAGTGCGACCTTCCGTACGGCCGACCTGGTGGGACTCGATACCCTGATGCACGTGGTCGCCAATGGGCTGGCCAGCTTGCCCAACGATCCGATTCAGGACGTCGCGCCCGACCCGGCGTTCGTCCCCGCCATGGTGGAAAAGGGCTGGCTGGGCAACAAGACCGGGCAAGGCTTTTACAAGCAGGTACAGACCGAGACGGGACGCGAATTTCACGAGATCGATCCCCAAACCCTGGAATATCGGCCGCAACAGCGCTTACAGGCGGCATCTCTGCAGCAAGCGCGCCAAATCGATGACGTCAAAAAACGCATTGCCGCGCTAGTGTTCGCCGATGACCGTGCCGGTCAATTCGCCTGGCAAGCACTCAGCGCTACGCTGAGCTATGCGGCGCAGATTGTGCCCGAGGTTACGGATGATCTCGTCAACGTAGACAACGCGATGCGCTGGGGCTTCAACTGGGAACTTGGACCGTTCGAGACCTGGGACGCGCTTGGCGTGGCGCATGTGGCGAACAAAATGGAAGCCGAAGGCCGCAGTCTGCCGCCCTTAGTGCAAGCCGTTTTGCAACAATCGGATCAACCGATGTTTTACCGCTACGACCATGGGGCGCGTCAGGTCTTTGATCTGGGGCAAAACCGGCATGTACCAGAAGCTCCGGCTCCCCGCACGCTGCGCTTCGCCCCGCTCAAAGCCAGTGCGCAGGTCATCCGCTCGAACCCGGGCGCGAGCGTAATTGACCTGGGAGATGGCGTCGCCTGCTTGGAATTTCATAGCAAGATGAATGTGATCGGCGGCGACACGGTGGCCATGATGCAGGTCGCGGTTGACGAAGTGGAGCGCAACTTCGCGGGTCTGGTCATTGGCAACGAAGCGGAGAATTTTTCGGCAGGAGCCAATCTGGCTCTAATCCTGCTGGAGATCCAAAACGAAGAATGGGATCTCGTCGACCAAATGGTGCGCGCGTTTCAGGATGTCAATCAGGCCCTCACCTACCTGAGCAAACCGGTTGTCGCGGCCGCAGCCGGCATGACCCTGGCAGGTGGCTGTGAAATCTGCTTGGCGGCGGACCGCATTCAGGCCGCAGCGGAAACGTATATGGGACTCGTCGAAGTCGGCGTCGGTCTGATCCCGGCGGGGGGCGGCTGTAAAGCCCTGCTGCAGCGCTATGGCGAAACGCTACCGGCTGACGTTCCCATGGAGTTCTTCCCGCTCGTGCAGCGCGTGTTTGAAACCATTGGTCTGGCCAAAGTCTCCACGAGCGCTGCCGAAGCGCGGCAGATGGGCTTTCTGCGCCCGCGGGATCGCATCAGCGTGTACCGCGATGGCTTATTGCACGATGCCAAACAGACCGTGCTAGAAATGACGGCGCACGGTTATACCCCGCCGCAGCCATCCATGTTGCGGGTGGTGGGCCGCTCCGGCTATGGGAATTTTTTAGCCGGCCTCTACAATATGGAAACGGCGCGGCAGATCAGCAGCTACGATCGTCAGATCGGACGCAAACTGGCCTATGTGTTATCGGGTGGCGATGTACCGGACGGCAGCCGCGTCTCCGAACAACATCTGCTCGATCTGGAACGGGAAGCGTTTCTCAGTCTATGCGGCGAGCCCAAGACGCAAGAGCGCATGCTGCACATGTTGCAGCGTGGCAGAGCGCTGCGGAATTAAGTCAATGTCCGAGCTGTAGCCGATGGTGGTTAGGAACTTAAAGGAGACGACATCATGCAAGAAGCCGTCATCGCCGCTACCGTGCGCACCCCGGTTGGCCGGGCACAACGCGGCGTGTTCAAAGATACCCGGCCCGATGATCTGGCCGCTTTGGTGATCGAGGCGGCGCTACAGCGCGTGCCGAATTTGGATCCCGCCGAGGTGGAAGACGTCATTTTGGGCTGTGCCATTCCCGAAGGCCCGCAGGGCATGAATATCGGCCGCATCGCCGCGCTTAAAGCTGGGTTGCCGCATACGGTTCCGGCCCAGACGGTGAACCGCTTTTGCTCCTCCGGCTTGCAGACTATCGCCCAGGCAGCCGAACGCATCATGGCGGGGTTTGCCGATGTGATCATTGCCGGCGGCGTGGAAAGCATGAGCATGGTGCCCATCGATCAGGCCAAGTTCAGTGTGAATCCCGAACTGGCCGATCACTATCCTGAAGTGTACACTTCCATGGGACTGACGGCGGAATTGGTGGCGGAACGCTACGACATCTCGCGTGAGGATCAAGACCGTTTCGCGTTGCAGAGTCACCAGCGGGCGGCAGCGGCGATTCAAGCGGGACATTTTAAATCCGAGATCGTGCCGGTCCCGACCCGCATCGCCCGACTGCAAGCCGATGGGAGTAGCCGCTTCGAGGCGATCACGGTTGATACCGATGATGGCGTGCGGTCCGACACTTCGATGGAGGCGTTGCGTCAATTGCGCCCTGCCTTTCGCCAGGGCGGTACGGTCACGGCGGGAAATTCGTCCCAAACCAGCGATGGGGCAGCGGTGGCCGTGGTGATGTCGCGCTCCAAAGCCGAGGCGATGGGGGTGCCGATACTCGGTGTGTTTCGCGGTTTTAGCGTGGCTGGCGTGCCGCCGGAAGTCATGGGCATCGGTCCCGTGCAGGCGATTCCCAAACTGCTGCAGCGAACCGGTTTACGGCTGGAGGACATTGACCTCATCGAGCTGAATGAAGCCTTTGCGGCCCAGTCTCTCTATGTCATGCGCACGCTTGAGCTCGATCCCGAACGGGTCAATGTCAACGGCGGCGCCATTGCCCTGGGGCATCCACTCGGCTGTACCGGCGCCCGTCTCACCGCCACGCTGCTGAGTGAGATGGAGCGCCGGGACGCCCGCTACGGTATGGTGACCATGTGTATCGGCGGCGGCATGGGCGCGGCCGGAATGTTTGAACGCGTTTCAACCTCATTGATGTAACGCCAAGGAGCATCGCCAATGGCTATCCAAGCGCACCTTCCCGGCGGCGGATTTTTACTGGGGGAATCGGACCCGCAAGACGTGCACGCCCCGGAAGATTTCACCGACGAGCATCACCTGCTAGCCCATACCATTCGGGAGTTTATCACCCAGGAAGTACTGCCGCGCACGGCGGCCATCGAGGCGAAAGAAGAAGGCGTCATTCCGGAACTCCTGAAAAAAGCTGGGGACATCGGGTTGCTATCGGTGGAAGTGCCGGAAAAATTCGGCGGCGCCGGCATGGGGTTGACCTGCGGCATGCTCTTGATGGAAACCGCCGGCTTGGGTGGCGGCTCGTTCCTCACCTCGATTGCCGACCACATTGGCATTGGCACCCTGCCCCTTGTCTACTCCGGTTCCGACGAGCTGCGCCAGCGCTATCTGCCACAGCTCGCCACCGGCGAGAAACTCGGCTGCTATTGCCTCACGGAACCGCAATCCGGTTCGGATGCGCTGGCGGCGCAAACCTCGGCGGAACTCTCTGCCGACGGCACGCACTATCGGCTCAACGGCGCCAAGCATTACATCACCAACGCGGCGTTTTCGGATCTGTTCACCGTGTTTGCCAAAGTGGACAAGACGCTGTTTACCGCGTTTGTGGTCGAGCGCGATGCCGGTGGCCTGACCATTGGCAAGGAAGAACACAAGATGGGCATCGTCGGCTCATCTACCTGCCCGGTATATCTGGAAAACACGCCCGTGCCGGTGGAAAACATCCTCGGTGAAGTAGGAGCCGGGCATCGCGTGGCATTTAACATTCTCAATGTCGGACGTCTGAAACTCGGCGCCGGTTGCCTAGGCGGGATGAAAGCCGCCATTGCGGCGGCCGTTCCGTATGCCAAAGAGCGGCATCAATTCGACCGGCCGATTGCCTCTTTCGGCCTCATTCAGCAAAAAATTGCCGACATGGCGATCCGCACCTATGTGCTCGAAAGCCTGATCTACCGCACCACCGGCTTGATCGAAGCCCGGCTCAGCGCCTTAGATGAGACGGTCGACGATTATGATGCACAGGTCATCAAGAGCATTGAGGAATATGCTGTCGAGTGTTCCATCGCCAAGGTAGCGGGTAGTGAAATGCTGGACTTTGTGGTAGATGAGATGGTGCAAATTTACGGCGGCTTGGGGTTCATCGAAGAATCTCCCGCGCCTCGTGCCTATCGCGATGCCCGCATCAACCGCATCTTTGAAGGCACCAATGAGATTAACCGCCTGCTCATTCCGGACACGCTCATGCGCCGTGCTATGCGCGGCCAATTGCCGCTGCTTGACGCCGTGCAACAAGTCACGCAGAACCTGCTCGCACCGCTGTCACCGCTCATGGACCGCGATGACGACCCGCTGCACGTCGAGCGCCAATTGATCGAACGCTGTAAGCAGGGCGCCCTGCTGTGTGCCGGAGTTGCGGTGCAGCATTATCAGCAAGAACTGGCCGAGCAGCAAGAAGTGCTGGGCATGATCGCAGATATGGCAATTGAAATCTATACGGCGGAGTCGGCATTGCTGCGCACGCTCAAATGCCTCTCGAGCGAAGCAGGCGACCCAGATGGTTTTCGGCTCGATGTGACCCGCGCCTGGTGCCGTGCGCTGCCGGAAAAAATCGAGCGTCTCGGGGCCTCAACCCTTGCGGCCGCAGTGGAAGGCGACGCGCTCACCACGCCATTAGCGGCCTTAAAAAAGCTCACCCGCGCCACCCCAGTCAACGCGGTGGCGATGAAACGCCGGGTCGCCGCCATCATGATCGACGCCGAACGCTATCCCCTCTAAGCGACCATCAGAACGCGGCATGAAGCTCTTCACGTCATGCCGTGTTCCCATCTAGACCACTTGGTCTTTAAACTCTTTGCGGAGTTTTTGAATTTTCGGATCAATCATGACATAGCAATAGGGCTGATTCGGATTCGAGCGGTAAAAATCCTGATGCTGTGCCTCGGCCTCGAAAAACTTCGTAAATGGGATGATCTCTGTGACAATCGGATTCTTCCAGAGCCCCGAGGCATCCGTCTCGCGTTTGGATTTTTCCGCGATCTCCCGCTGCTGCTCGGTGTGATAAAAAATCGCTGAGCGGTATTGCGTCCCCGCATCCGGCCCCTGCCGATTGAGTGTCGTCGGATCGTGGGTACGCCAAAACACGTCTAGAATCATCTCCAAGCTAATCACCTCCGGATCAAACACCACTTGCACCACTTCCGCATGACCAGTGCGGCCACTGCAGACCTGATAATACGTCGGGTTGTCGACCTCTCCACCCGAGTAGCCCGACATCACGCTGTGCACCCCTTTTAATTCTTGATAGACTGCTTCTACACACCAAAAACACCCTGCGCCTAGGGTCACGGTTTCCGTCGCCATGTTGCTCTCCATTGTGTCGCAACGACAAGCTTCGCTGCGACTCTGTCAAACATTCTCGGCAGAGTCCTGCGCCTTCATCATGCTCCGATTGTAGCACAACCGCCTTCATGCCTTCAGGTACATTGACGCCGGGCCTTACGCCTGCGGCTGCTGTCCCGACAATAGAAGTCCGATATCGGCAGGCTCAAACCGAATGCCAACGAAGAACTCCCCGAATAACGCGTATAGGGAGCTGGCCGCATCGAAGCGCATGTCATACACGAGCTTCTTGAACACTAACGGATCATCGGCAAACAGACTGACGCCCCACTCCCAATCGTCAAACCCAACCGAGCCGCTGACAATCTGTTTCACCCGGCCTGCGTATTTGCGGCCCACCATGCCATGTCCCCGCATCAGTTGGCGGCGTTCTTCCATCGGCAACGCATACCAATTGTGCGTCTCGCCCCGCTTTTTACTCATCGGATAAAAACACTGATACCGCCCCGGCGGAATCGGCGGAAAGAGCTGGTCGCGCATCGCCTCTTTCTGCTGCTGCAGTTCGCGCTGATAGGCTGCTTCATAAGCCTCCGTTCCCACTTCTAACCCGGCCGCCGATAATTTGCGTTGTACTGCCCCGATGAGTTCGTACATCCCGAGTTCAATGACTGATAAGTAGCCATAAGACGGCTGCAAATAGGCGAACAGATCGAGCTGCCGCAACCCGAGTTTCACCTGGTTGAGCGCCTCCAAATGGGAGCGAAAATGGGTCAGGAGCAGGTCGCCCTTTTGCCCCACCAGGCTGAAAAAAGCACTGCTGCCCTGCTCCGGCTCAGCCTGTTCGCGCAGCCAGGCCGCACTGTCTTCGATAATGCGCTCGCGCTTTTCCGGTGCGAGCGTGCGCCACGCGGTCCACTGTACCGTATAGATGTCGTGCTGGACATACCAGCCCTCGATGGTTTCTGGTGCTTCCACTTGCGTCATGATGCGACTTCCTCTCCTGCGCGGAATCGGGGATGTGTTAAGCAAGACTATAGCGTGAATATCGCTGCGCATCAAAGTCGAAGCCGGGGGTTGGGAAACCCCACAGATAACCAAAACAAGACACCTCTTTCAGCCGATTACGAAAAATCATCGCAGATAGTGCCGAATGAGCTCTTGAGCCGCCTCGCTGTCCCACTGTCGCGGTCCCTGTACCCCTCCGACGACTTTGCTCGTGGGGTCGATGAGAAATGTCGTCGGCGTGCCTCGAATACCATATTGTTGCGCGACCTCATATTGCGCGTCGAGCACAACCGGATACGAGATCTTGTGGGTCTGTACAAACTTCTTCAACTCTTCTGGCTGCATACGGGTATCTAAAGAAATGCCAAGCAGTACCAAACCCTGATGGCGAAATGTTTCGTAGAGCCGGATGAGAGAGGACCTCTCTCGCGTACAATGCGGTCACCAGGTGGCCCAAAAGTTGAGCAGCACCACTTTTCCCTTCATCGAGCTCAACTTGATGGTATCGCCGGATACGGTTTTGACGGTGAAGTCCGGAGCCATGACGTCTTTTTCAATAGGCGACATGCCAAGTTTGTCCATCACCTCTGAATCCGCAGAGACTTCCGTACGCGTCATCAAAGCACTCCAGACAATGACGTAGGCAATCATAAATCGCCAGCCTTGCCGATTAGAAACCCAAATCGAAATCATATCGCTGTTTTCTCCCTTGGTGACGTCCTGCCGCTCCGTCATGGTTTTAACTTGTACCCAACCCAACAAAACAAAATCAAAAAGCGTCATCTCCTCTGCAACGGTTCTGATGACGCTCTATTGATTAATAGTAACGTACCCTTGCATTTTTTTCTCATACGATTCTGCTTTCGCCGCGACACCACTGCGACACCTAACGGCCTCTCGGCGCAAAATATTCCCCTGGATGTCACGACGGCGGCGCTTATATTGTTTGGAGAGACGGTCTTGAAACAGATCCGCAAGCAGAGGAGAGCTCTGATCCGGTATCGAGCTCCCCTCCTTTAGATAGGCAGGCATCTAATCTAAACGAAAAGGCGAGCTAACGGCGCAATTTAAATTCCTGATGCCAGGTGGAATCCGCACCGGGTCCCACCGGCGTCACGCGCACATCGAGCAGGTAGGGCTCGCCGCCAGCGATGACTTCCGTCCCACGCCGCAGGGCTTTTTCCAAATCCTGCGGTTCGTGTACGACCTGGCCGTTGATACCCTGCGCCTTCGCCAGCATGACAAAATCGATCTCCGGATCGCCCAGGAAGACCTCCGGATATTTGTTCTGTTTGGCGAACTCTTCCCCATGCGCGGCGAAATTCGTGCGCACCGTCTGATAATTCAGGTTGTTCCAGACGATGGTCAAGATGGGTAAACTGTAGCGGGCCATGGTCCAGAATCCCGATGAGCCATACATCACCGCTCCGTCGCCCAGACTGCACACCACCGGGCGGTCCGGCGCTCCGAGCTGCGTGCCGATCGATGCCCCGACGCCATAGCCCAACGAGCCGCCAAATGTCCGCACCAGACGCCACTGCCCTTTGTTGAAGCCAAACGGCATGTAGTGGTCGGCAGCGCGGAAATTCTCCGACACGATAATCGTCTCTTCCGGCAGCACCTGCGTAGCGACATGCGCCAGGTAATTCGGATGAATCGGTTTGTCGCTAGCCAGGCTGCGGGCTTCATCTTGCAACTGCTTGGCGCGAAATTCGCCCTGTTCACCTAAACTCTTGGCGCGGCGCTGAATCTGCGGCTGACTGGCATATTCATCTTTCCAAAGCGCATTCAGCGCCTGCAGACTGGTACGCACATTGCCCCATACCGCGACATCGAGCGGGAACGTGTTGCCCAACATCGCGGGATCGTGCCCCAGGCCCAAGATCGTGCCCGTATGTTGGAAGCGGAGATCCTGCGGAATGCCGCGCGAGTTCTGCCGATAGCCCACGCAAAACACCACGTCATACTCTTCTTCCGAGACGTTCTCAACCTGGCCGATGTAATTGGGATGATGCGGCGGAAAACTGCCATAATCAAAAAATCCGGTTGCCACCGGCAAAGCCAGGCGTTCGGCCAGATCCAAAATCGCTTGCTCCGCACTCGCCGCCCGGATATCCGGGCCGCACACTAGCAGGGGTTTGTCGGCGTTCAGCAGGGCATCAAAAATGGTGTGAATGACCCCTTCATCCGGCATCTGCGCCATGTGCAGGCCATGATCCGCCTGAATCACCGCCGTCACGTCGCGCTCTTCCAGAGCGTTGCTGGTATAGGCCACGTACACGGGACCGGTGGGATACGCCATGGCATCCTTGAAGGCGCGGCGGGTGACGGTGGGAATGCCACGCGCATCCCACACTTCCCAGCGCTTCTTGGTAATACCTTCCACGGTCTCCATCTGCGAAAAGCCCCCGGAGGCGCCCAGCGTATTGTGATCGCCAAACGAACCCGCATCGCGCATGGCCGCGGTCACCACCATGGGCGTGCCGTCAAAATAGGCATTTTGTAACTGTCCCGATCCTTGCCGGGTCCCCGCCGCCAGATGCACATTGACGAACGCCGGTTGGTTCGTGATCTTGCCGTATCCGTCGGCGGCAGCCAGGACGAGGGGCTCCATTAAGAGCAGAATCGGCTGTATCCCCGGCACGCTCAGCAAGCCATTAAAAAACCCGGCCTCCGCACTGCCCGTATTGGTAAATGCATATTCCACCCCTTGAGCGAGAAGCTGATGCACCATCAGCTCGCCGCCAGTACCGACAACCTCTTTGCGTTCCATAACCTATATTCCTCACTTGCGCACGGCGCGTTGACAGACGGTGGCGGGCCAGGCGGCCTACCTCTTAGAGGGTTCTATACCCGAACGGATGTCCAGGAGATGGGTACTACTTTATCTCTGTTCCGCCCGGGGGTCAACGACGCGCGCGCAACCCGGAGGTGGTCGACCGATGCGACTTGGCACGAACCGAAAATACAGACCGCCTGCCACCATGGTTTCCGGGCTGGACATTTCGCGCCGCTGCCCTATGATTATATGGATATGATGCACATGACGTTGTCAGATGAGCACAACCCGCAACCCTGCGTGCAGAAGAGGAATACACTATGACCCAGGCTACCGACCCCATCGCCTCCCGGCTGGATGCGTTATCCCAATTACTCGCCGACCATGGTGTAGACGCCTATATTGTGCCTTCCTCGGATGCTCATCTCAACGAATACGCGACGGCCTACCAACGCCGGCGCCAAGCCATCAGCGGCTTTTCCGGCTCTGCCGGCGATGTCCTGTGGACCGCCAGCGGCGGCCATCTGTTCGTCGACTCCCGCTATCATCTGCAGGCCGAGCAAGACGTCGATACCTCACGCTTTCGCGTCCACAAAATAGGACTTGCCGACGCCCACACCCTCACCGAGTGGTTAACCGAGATGGAAAGCGAGCACGGCAGCCTGCGCGTCGGCTACGATCCGTTCGTCACCTCGATAGAGACCTATCAGGCGTATGTCAAGGCTTTAAAATCCGCGGATTCGGCCCTCGTGCCGATCACCCCCAACCTCGTTGATGCGGTGTGGGAGGACCAACCCGCCCCACTGGCTCAGTCCATTTACAGCCTGCCCGATGAGGTTACCGGACGCACCGCCGCCGAGAAGGTCGCCGACGTGCGTGCGCAGATGCAGGAGGCGGGCGCCGATGCGCTGATCCTCACCAAGCTGGATGAAATCGCCTGGATCACCAATCTGCGTGGCAGCGATGTGCCCTATAATCCCGTGTTCGAAGCCTATCTGGTGCTCGACCGGCAGCAGGCCACCTGCTTTACGAGAGCCATGCCGTCAGCCGACGCGCGCGATGCCCTGGCGCCGCATATCGACTTCCAACCCTACGACGCCTACGCCGACGCGGTGCGGCGTCTCGGCCAAACGCCCAATCTAACCGTGTGGCTCGATACCTCCGCCAGCACCATGGGCACCCGCCTGCTCCTGCCGGACGACTGCAAGCTGATCGACACACGCAATCCGGTAGTCCTCGCCAAAGCCATGAAAAACGACGCTGAGATCACCAGTAGCCGCAATGCCCACTACCATGCGGCCACGGCTAAAATCCGCAGCCTGGCACGTCTTGATCGCATGATCGCGGCCGGTCAAAGCGTGAGTGAATACGGCTATGCGGAAATGCTGCGGGAAGAATATGCTAGCGAGGAGGGATTCTGCGATCTGAGTTTTACCACCATCGCCGCCGCCGGCCCGAACGGTGCGATCGTGCACTACAGCGAAGCTAGCCCCGACGTGATGCTGCGGCACGGTGAACTGTTTCTCGTCGACTCCGGCGCCCAAGTCCTCGGCGGCACGACAGATGACACCCGTACCGTTAGCATTGGCGCACCGACAGATCGTCAGCGGCAGATTTACACCCTGGTGCTGCGCTGTCATATCCGCCTGGCGCAGCAAAAATTTCCCGAGGGGACGACCGGTCTGGTGCTAGATGCGCTGACGCGCTCCTTGTTATGGAATCAGGGCATGGATTTCGGCCACGGCACGGGCCACGGCGTCGGCGCCTTTCTCAATGTGCACGAAGGCCCACAACGCATCGCCACCCGCGGCAGCGATGAACCCCTGCGACCCGGCATGATCGTCTCCAACGAACCCGGTTATTACGAAGAGGGTTGGGGCGGCATCCGCATCGAAAACCTCTATGTGGTGATGCCGGACGACGATATGCCGCCGCACATGAGCGGCAAACGCTGGCTGCAACTCGAGCCCTTGACGCTGATTCCGTTCGACCAGCGCCTCATCGATTGGGAACAATTGGCGGCGGACGAGCAAGCCTGGCTATTGCGCTATCACCAGCGGGTGTGGGACACTATCGCACCGATGCTGAGCGGCGAGGATCAAGACTGGCTGCGGGATGCGTGCGCGCTTGGGGACTAAACGGGAACACTGATCTATAGATGTGCGGATCCACGGAAAGATAAAGCATGAAAATACGGATTGGAGTGGGGTTTTCGGGCTGGCCGTTCGAGCGCACGCAAGATTTTTGGGACTGGGTGGATCTGGTGGAAGAAAGCGGGCTGGACTCGATCTGGCTGAACGATCGGATTCGCAATCCCGAACCGGCCCTCGAACCCATTTCTGCCCTGGCCATGATTGCCGGACGTACGCAGCGCATCAAATTTGGCATGAGCGTCGCCGTCCTGCCGGTGCGCGACCCCGTGGTTCTCGCCAAAGAATGTGCGACGATCGATTTTCTGAGTAATGGCCGCATGCTGCCCGCCTTTGGTCTCGGCGTGCCCAACGAGGCGGAGTGGCTCGCCGTCGGCAAAACCCCGAAGCATCGCGGTGCCATCACCGATGAAGCGGTGCAGCTGATGCGCCGGTTGTGGAGTGAGGAGGCGGTCACCCACGAGGGGCAATTTTATCACACCCACGAGCTGACCATTTTACCTAAGCCCGTGCAAGATCCGCTGCCGGTGTGGTTCGGCGGCCGCACGCCAGCCGCCTACCAACGCGTGGGCCGCTTGGGCGACGGCTTTTTGGGCGCCTATCAAACTCCGCAGTCCTGTGGTGAAGCCGTCTGCGCCATTCGCCAAGCGGCAAGTGCATACGAGCGCATCGTGCCGGAAGATCACTACGGCACAATCGTTCCCTTTCACTTCGGCGATGCGGATGTGAGCCGGGCCGTGCAAACTCTGGAGCGGCGTATCAATCCCGGCACGCCCTTCGATTCCTACGCCGCCTGGCGCACGCCTGATGCAATGTTGCGGCGCATTGATGAGTACGTCGCCGCAGGGGTGACCAAGTTTGTTATGCGGCCCATGGTCTCCGGTCCGGCATTCTATGATCAGTTCGAGCAGTTGGCGAAGCTCATGGTGCCGCACTATCATACCTAGACGGCCTTGAGGAGAACCACCATGGCTGCACCGCAATCTACGCCGTGAAGCAACGATTCACCTGCCGGTGCGAGATACGACCGGACGCGAGCAAGAGATTGAGGCAATTCTTGACACAGGATTCAATGGCTCTCTGACGTGTACGCGATATCTCTGAGTATACAAGAAAGGTGAGATATGGCTTCGGCAAAGGAACAAATGACCAAAATTATCCAGGAGCAACCTGAGGACAGCTCCTATGATGAAATTCTCCGCGAGCTTGCCTTTGTTCGAATGATTGAGCGGGGGTTAGAAGATTCTCACGCGCACCACACCATCAGCAACCAAGAGATGAAGCGGAGAATTCGCACGTGGCAGACCTAAACTGGACTGCCGAAGCGGAGCGCTGGCTACGTGATATCTACGACTATATTGCAGCAGAGAACCCAGACACAGCTCCTTCCAGTACTCTACGGTCAAGATATGTGGGTGCAGGTAATAGACGGGGCAATGTCATTATCGAAGTTCTACCTTAGACTCACCCCACGGGCGGGGCAAAAAGGTCGGCCACTCGGCACTGAAATCCCTCGACGACATCTTCGCCGGATAAGTCATCTGCTTGGGTGAGGATTTCACCGCGACGATCGTGAGGGTAGACATAAACCATCTGTGTCGCGGTGTCGATGACCCACACCAGGCGGACCCCAGCCGCCAGATACTCACGAACCTTGACAGAAACTGCCTCAAACAAGTCATTGGGTGAGACCACCTCAACCGCGAGATCCGGAGCGATGGTGGCCCAACCCTCTGGTTCGTCTTCGACCGCTAAACGCGCCGCTTGAATGAAGGAGACATCCGGCTTTCGAACCTTGCTGGGATCATCCGGGAAGCATTGATAACCGGCATCCGAGGGCAGCACCCAGCCGAGCTGATGCTGACGGCAATGTGCCCGGAGAAGCCCGAACAGTTCCCCCCCAATTCGACTCGATCGAAATCCCATCTGTCGCTCCACGAGTTCGCCATCAACCAATTCGTATTGGTCCCCATCGGGCATCGATAATAACGCTTCCGGTGTATATTTCGTATGGGCCATCGCACACATAGATGAAGCTCCTAAGAGATCAAGCACACGCTAAACCGGTCCACACAACATTGGCACATAGAGGTTAGCTCGCAAGCTCGCATCCCGGCATATTCCAGGTGTCAGGTGTCCGAATCTCTTGTGGTCTGGTTTAGACTTCTTCGCGAAATTCTCCCCCTAATCCTTGTCTCGCCGCATTGTAGCGGTAATTTCCGACGCAGATGCACCACTCTGTACGCCCTGTCAAAGCAAGACAGCCAGGGGGTCTCGGATTCTGTGCCAACGCACGAATTGCCTCTCACACGCGCTCATAGTCCTCAGGGGGTAAACGCTGCAGCTCTCTTTGCGCACGGCGCAGGATCGCAATAGCGTACGTCATTGTCGGTCTTTTTCGATTTCCGCCAGGGCTTGTTCCAAGGTCAACACTTCATCACCGGACGCTTTGGCGGCATCATAGGCGCGGATAGCTTCATCCTCCAACTCTTCGAGCAGTCTATGATAGTCTTCGATATCCAAGAGTACTCCAATACGCTCTCTATTTTTGGGTATCCGTTTAACGTGGGACAGGTGTAATACAACCCTCATTACTCCAAATGCCCGGAAGGCCGCGTCCCTGGCGGTCTCGGCTTCGGGGGCCTGAAACCGTTATGTTACAGAGTGTCCCGCCTTACGTGGATACCCCTATTTTTCATCTACTATGAAACATTCTTTCATCACCATCGTATCGTATCTTCGCACCAGAAATTTCACCTAGACAGTATGATTTGCATACAGCTCGCAAATAATAAAGTCTGACGATTTGGAAAACGATTGTGCCAAAAGTTGGCGGGATGCGGTCTGATAAGTACTTTTGGCACAATCGTTTGCAATGCAAATCATGGCAACACCCTCATCACCAGCTCAAAAAAAGCAGAGCGAGGAGCGAGCGTCACTTTTTTTGGAGTCCGCGTGCATGCGGTTGTTAGCTCGGTCTGACGAGGTTAAAAAGTGTGGCAAGGATCTCCGCTTTCCTAAACAATTCATCATACGTAACAACTTCTATATCTCGTAGCCCAGAACGGAATAGCTCGAATGACTTTCGCTTATTTTCATCTGTAAGCTGCCGATCTGCATCTCCGGCAATGAGAACACACTTTGGGTTAAAGACTTCTACTTTCCTGTTATACTTGTGCGTTATGTTTCTCAGGTTCTTGATTATCTCTATTCGATAGTCCATCGCTTGCACTACAGAACCTGACAATTCGACCGACGGATTGTGGATACCTCGGTATTTCTTTCCCAGCAACTTAGTTAATGGTGTTTTTATTTCAATTAAAAGAATCTCCCTCGACGATTCGCTGGAAAATGCAAAATCGACGAACTTCGCATCATTTCTATCTATTTGCATACCTCCTACATATGCCTTTCCCTCTAACAGCACCACCGGAACAGAAAATATTTGGGATAGCACATACGAATATTGCGTAAGCTGAATTTGCCAGAATTCCTCGTCCGAGTTAGTTCTATGGTTATCCCACAGTGTTAGCAAGTCAATTAATTTCGCCGAAGACTGTCCCATCCATACAACTTCCTCTAAATGATCCTTAAATATTAACATTGATCTACAACGCTCAGCACACGCTGTCGCCCAAGCAGCTTGCTTTACATCACCTTGCTCCATTGCATCCTTAGCAAGTCTGGCGAACGCTGCTGCTACGTTTGCCCACCATTCTCTGGTAGCCCTATTCTCCTGAATAAGCTGAGTGATCTTTTCGAAATGCTCGGGATTGTTGTGGTCAAGGCCGCTTTCTTTAATGAGTTCAGATGTTTCTACCACATCTTCAAAATACTTGCAATTTTTTTGGAGTTCGTCTTCTATAACGTCTTTGTTTTTGCCTGGTAAACTATCGACAAAAACCATCTCAGCAAACCATTGCAATCCTGGCTTTGTGAAGCGTTGGTTGCTTTTAAGTGGGTTAAATGCAAGAGATATCGAACCGGCGGGCATGACAGGTTGTTCGCCTTGGTTGACCTTGATCCCGATTCCATGCGCCCCCGGTTCAGGAGGCACACGCAGTTCTCTACCGCATCCTTCGCACTTCTTTATGACGTGCACAGCGTCGCTGTGATTAGCTATGTCTGCGCATTTTCCACATGGCATACCTAATTACCTCGGCGAGCTAACGTTAGAGTCCAGCGGGGGACAAGAGCTGCGCTTTTGTCCCCCGCTGGAACGACGGGTTAGCCTCACAGTTTGCCCACTATGCTCTTAAAGCGGTTGCGATGTTCCTGCCTGGTGGCCAACTCGCTGACCAGAAAAGTCAGGCACTCGCTGGTTGCTTTCGCCTTCACGAGACACTCCGCTTCGGATAAGCTGTGGACGCCCTCACTAAGGACTTGGTACAGTCGGCCCAATGGGTTGAGACCATCCGGCTTGAGATGATTCGGCAAAGCGAGATTTGCGACTTTGATCTTCTCGCTCATCGGTGACTCTTTCCGTAGTTCGCCTATTGCCTCCAGTGTTGCTTGATCGATACCTGACGATTGTACATCCTCTTGGATAAGGTCCAACAATCTACTGATGTTGCTCTCTACGACACGTCGAAAGTACGCAAACGCGGCAACACCATATTCATGCGATAAGCAGACAATAGCCTTCTCGTAGCTGTCAAGGTCATCCTTCAAGAATCTTTGGAGAGATCGGTTCCGAACAAGCTTGGAACGCGGAAGCTCGCCATACTTCTGAAGTCGAATATTCTCTTCGTCGAGAACTTGTTCTACTAGGTATTCCCGATGGGACTTTTGACAAGAGACGCACGAAAACTGGAAGTAAGAGGTCCCAGATTCTAGTGCTTTGATTGCCATGCCAGCGCCACTACCACGTGAACGAAAGTCTTGAAATGGGCGAATTTGTTCGCAAACGTCACAATACGCATCAATCTCCTTAATCCAGAGACTGTTGCGATTAACAGGTGGCTTCTTGAACACACGCCATGAATACAAAGGCGCGGTTTCGAGAAATTCCTTAATGTCGGCGTCAGTCATTGCATTGAGAAGTGTTGATGTCATGGCAAGGTTCTTCGTGGAGGCTAATTTTGTATTAGACGGCGATTACGCTTCTAGTTCCCCACAGAGAGAGTTTTTCCGGCAGCGAGCGGGTAATACGCCTTCAGGGGACACTGGATGTCCAGGAGCCGTCTAACACGCAAAATGTCGCGCTATAACGGTGGAAGGCCTTTAATATGCCTATGGAGGATGTTTCACGGCCTTTCACCGTCTAATCCCCTCTCCCCAGGGACGAATGCACTCTGCGCCTCTAGCATCCTCTCACACCGCCT
>Ga0268386_10001248_pt1 | contig 17412 bp, 19 predicted proteins | sample RVTome_15_FD_200260 | JGI IMG/M metagenome (GOLD analysis project Ga0268386, IMG submission 200260) | Soil microbial communities from uranium-contaminated site in the Upper Colorado River Basin, Wyoming, United States - RVT150D86... ...
CGCGGTGCCAGGCCCCCTCCCGGCGGCGCTCCGCGTCTGCGTTCGCTAGGCGACCGGGAGGCGGATCTTCGTCACGGCCCGTGGCCGCTTCGACTTCGTTCACTTACGGCGATTCCTGAGCCATCCGATCCCAGAAACGGCCCGGCCGGGGTGCTCGCCTGACGCGTCCCTCGCCGTCAGTGACTCGCCGGGGTCAGCCAGCAGGTAACGCTTCCCATGCAAAGCGGGCATCTCAAGCACTCGGCGGGAGGCGCTCGCTAAGGACGAGGAGCAGAAGCGGGACAGTCTCGCTCAGGGCGCCTCCGTTGCGCGAAAAGCCGCAGTCGGCCGGGCGCTTGGCCTGCGCTGCCGCTTTGCGCGAGAAGGAGCAGCGACGGCGAACCTCTTGCAGCATCGCCAAGGTGTCGTGCTCAGAGATGGCATCCGTCTGTTCGAGCCTGGCACGGCGAGCTTGAGCGAAAAGAGTGAGCGGATCGTCGGGGTGACCCATCTGAGGTTCCGGAATCCTGAAAGTAGCGCGGCGCCCGGAGGACCTGCTCAGGCGACATTCCTGAACACTCGCCCAGGCCAGGTGCATCTCTCCTGTCAAGGATTCGGAGTGCTAGCCCCTAGTGCGCGTGCGCGACCGCCTACGTCGGCGCATCCGACTGCCTACGCTAGCCCGCTCCGCCGCGTGGTGCACGCCGACACAAGCGTGCCGTTAGCATCCCGCCGTGCACCTCGAGATCTGCCGTCTCGGCCCCCGCGACGAGGAGGCGGTGCTCGAAGCGCCCGCGCTCTTCGACGACCGTCCCGAGCCCGAGGCGACGCGGCGGTTCCTCGCGGAGCCCACCCACCACCTGTTCTTCGCCTTCGATCCGGCCGGCCGGTGGGCTTCGTCTCCGGCGTCGAGACCACGCACCCGGACAAGGGCACCGAGATGTTCCTCTACGAGCTCGGGGTCGACGAGTCCGCTCGCGGCCAGGGCGTCGGCCGCTCGCTCGTCGAGGCGCTCACCGCCTTCGCCGAGGAGGGCGGGTGCTACGGCATGTGGGTGCTCACCGACGACGACAAGGTCGCCGCGCGGGGGACCTACGAGCGGGCGGGCGCGCGGGGAAGCTCCTCCCACCTCATGCTCGACTGGAGCTTCGACACGCCGCCCGCCCGTCAAGCGCGGCGGCGGTAGCCGCGGACGTAGTCGACGACGAACTCCTTGGGGTAGGCCCGCTCGCCGGGTTGGCCGGAGTCGTCCCCCCGGAACTCGTAGATCCCGAGCATGAGCTGCATCGGGTACGCCGGCGACTGCTCGACGATCCTGACGAGCCGGCCGTCGACGGAGAACGAGATGCTCTCCGGCGTCCACTCCGACGCGTAGACGTGGAACTGCCGCGCGTCGAACGGCACGGTCTCCACGGAGAACTCGTCGACGATCCCCGGATCGCCGAAGGGGTGCACGCCCATCCCGATCGCCGCGGCCTCGGGCCGCACGTCGCGGCCGAAGATCTCGCAGACGCAGATCTCGGCGGAGCGCTCCGGCTCGTCCTCGTAACCGATCATCCAGAGCGCCACCATGGTGAGCGGGTCGTCGGACGCCCGCGCCCGCATCTCGACGAGCCCGTACTGCGGCGTGTAGAGCCGCACGTTGCGCTGCGCTTCGCGGACGACCGCGGCCGGGCTGAAGCGGTGCTGCCCTATGGTGCTGCCGAGAGGGCCTGCGAAGACGCCGGTCTGCAGCGAGGAGACGCGCACCTCGCCGTCGAGGTCGGGAGCCCACGGCTCCTGGTCGGCGTCGATGAGGAGGCGGAGGGAGCCGCCGCTCAGCTCGTAGCGCGCCGCGGCCCGTTCGCGGCTGCTCCACTGCGGCAGATAGCACGGGATCCAGCGACGCTCGTCGAGCGTCGGTCCGTCGAAGGTGTCCTCGAACTCGACCTCGTACGCGTCGTCCCGGCTCACGCCCCAGAGTCTTGCAGCGGGGCTGCGCCCGCACGGGCAGAGCGGATGCCCGCGCGGGCGGCCGTACAATCCGTCCGGTGACGACGACCTGGGCCTCGGACGTCCTGCCGCTCTTCCTCGAGCTGGCGGCGATCCCGAGCCCGTCAGGGCAGGAGGAGGCCGTCGCGGAGCGCGTCCGCGCCTACCTGCGGCACCTGGGCGCGGAGGCGGAGACCGACGAGGCGGGCAACCTGCTAGCCCGGCTGCCGGCGACGAATGGGGAGGACGGCGCGGCGGTCTTCCTGTGTGCGCACCTGGACACCGTGCCGCCGACGGGCCCGCTCGAGCCGGTGGTCGCCGACGGGGTCGTGCGCAACGCCGGCGGCACGATCCTCGGGGCGGACGACAAGGCCGCCGTCGCGGCGATCCTCGAGGCCGCGCGCCTCCTCCTCGCCGAAGGCCGCCCGCACGCCGGGGTCGAGCTCCTCTTCACGACCCGCGAGGAAACGGGACTCGAGGGGGCGCGCGCGTTCGACGTCTCGCGCCTTCGCGCCAGGCTCGGGGTCGTCTACGACTACTCGGGATCCGTCGGTGAGATCGTCGTGGCCGCTCCGTCCGGACGAGCGATCGACGCGGTCTTCACCGGCCGGCCCGCGCACGCGGGCATCAACCCCGAGGACGGCCGCTCCGCGGTGCTCGCCGCCGCACGGGCGATCGCGGACCTCCGCCTCGGCCGCCTCGACGAGGAGACGACGGCGAACGTGGGCCTGATCCAGGGCGGCAGCGCGCTCAACGTCGTCCCCGCCACGTGCAGGGTCGCCGCCGAGGCGCGCTCGCGCGACGAGCGGAAGCTAGCCGAGCTCGTGCAGGAGATGCTCGACTCGTTCGCGTTCGCCGCTGCCATCTCGGAATGTGAGGTCGAGACAGCCGTCGAGGACAAGTACCGCGGCTACCGGCTCGCCCCGGACGATCCGGCGCTCGCGCTCGCCCGCACGGCGCTCGAGCGCGCCGGCTTCACGCCGCGCGACGTCGAGGTCGGGGGCGGCGCCGACGTGAACGTCTTCGTGGAGCGGGGCCTCCGCTGCGTCAACGTCGCGAACGGGATGGCGAAAGTCCACACCGCGGAGGAGGAGATCGCGGTCGAGGACCTTGACGCGATGGTGGCGGTGACGCTCGAGCTCGTCGACGCGGCACGCGGCGACTGAGCATGCTCTCGCTCCGCCGCGGCGTCGTCACCACGATCGCGGAGCGCCACGACGGCTTCGTCCGGCTGGAGGTCGACGGCCGTCCGTGCGTGGCGTATCCGGATGTGACGGGGCCGGTTGCGCTCGGCGACGACGTGCTCGTCAACGTCCAGGCCGTCGAGCTCGCGCTCGGCTCGGGCGGCTTCGACGTCCTCCACGCGAACCTCACACGCGGCCTCGACCTCGCGCCCGAGCCCGGAGCTCATGTGATGAAGCTCCCGTATACGTCGCTGCAGCACGCTGTCGTCCACGCGGAGGAAGGGGAGGCGGGCGAAGGCGGCCTGGCCGGGACGCCGGTCGTCTGCTGCTCGGTCCACAGCCAGCTCGCGCCCGTCTGCGCCGGGCTCGGCCGCGACCTCGCCGTCGCCTACGTCCAGCTCCCCGGCGGGGCGCTCCCGGTCGCCCTCTCCGACACGGTGCGGACGCTGCGCGCGGACGGGTACCTGCGGACGACGGTCGCCGTCGGCCCGTGCTTCGGGGGCGACACGGCCTGCGTCTCGGCCGCCTCGGCGCTTGTCGCGTGCGCCCGGACGGGAATGGACGCGGTCGTCTGCTCGGTCGGCCCGGGACTCGTCGGCACCGGTTCCCGCTACGGCCACGGAGGCCTGGCGGCGGCGGACGCCGCGAACGCCGCCGGCGCGCTCGGCGGCTCCCCGGTCCTGGCCGCACGCGTCTCCGACGCCGACCCCCGCGAGCGCCACCGCGGCCTTTCGCACCACACGCTCGCGGCGGTCGAGCTCGCCACGGGCCCGCTCACGGTGGCGTGGCCCGCGGAGCTCGAGCTCCCGCCCGAGCTGTCCGCCGCCGAGGCGGTGGACGCCGGCGGCTGGCGGAAGGCCTGCGCGGGCCTGCCGCTCTCCCACATGGGCCGGGGCCCGGACGAGGATCCGGCGTTCTTTGCCGCCGCCTTCGCCGCGGGCGCGCTCGCGCGCACCCGCGTGCCCTGAGCGTGCGGCGGGCGGCTGCGCGCTTGTATTCCACGCGCACAAGCGTTTCGACCGCCGGGCCTCCCGGAAGGCCGGCCACGAGCGGACCGCGACTTTGTGCATCTGGAACACAAGCTCACCACGACGAGGCTGCTGGACGGTCCTGCGTCACGAGGGTGCGGGACGGCTCTCGCGACGGTTCCGGCTTCGACCGCGCGGCGAAGAATGCCGTGCAAATGCGGCCATCGCGGCGTCGCTGTTCGGCTATCGTTGGCCGGCCTCATGCGCATCGGCGTCGTCAAGGAGATCAAGCCGGACGAGTACCGCGTGGCCCTGACGCCTGCGGGCGCCCGCGAGCTCCTGCAACTCGGGCACGAGGTGCTCGTCGAGACGGGCGCCGGCGTCGGCAGCGCGTTCTCGGACGCCGACTACGAGGGCGTCGGGGCACGCCTCACGGGCGTCGAGGACGTCTGGGCCTCCGCCGACCTGGTCCTGAAGGTGAAAGAGCCCCTGCCCGACGAGTACGGGCAGCTGCGGGACGGCCTCGTCCTGTTCACGTACCTGCACCTCGCCGCCGACGAGCGACTCACGAAGGCCCTCCTCGACAGCGGCGCGACGTGCGTCGCCTACGAGACGGTCGAGAGCGACGACGGCCGGCTGCCGCTTCTCGCTCCCATGAGCGAGGTCGCAGGCCGGCTCTCCGCCCAGGCGGGGGCGCACTTCCTGGAGAAGCCGCGCGGTGGCCGCGGCCTCCTGCTCGGCGGCGTCGCCGGCGTCCCGCCCGCGCGGGTCGTCGTCCTGGGCGGAGGCATGGTCGGCTACAACGCGGCCGTCATCGCGCTCGGCCTGGGCGCGCAGGTGCGCATCCTGGACAAGTCGGTCGACCGTCTCCGCTACCTCGAGGAGATCCTCTCCGGGCGGGTCGAGCTCGTCTACTCCTCGTCCCTCGAGGTGGAGAAGTCCGTCCTCGAGGCCGATCTCGTGATCGGCGCCGTTCTCATTCCCGGCGCACGCGCGCCGAAGCTCGTGACCGAGGAGATGATCGCCGGCATGAAGGAGAACGCCGTCGTCGTCGACGTCTCGATCGACCAGGGCGGCTGTTTCGCGACGTCGCGCCCGACGACGCACTCCGACCCCGTCTACCGCGTCGGCAGCGTCACGCACTACTGCGTCTCGAACATGCCCGGGGCGGTACCGGTTACCTCGACGTTCGCCCTCACGAACGTCACGCTTCCATACGTCGAGGCGATCGCCGAGCTCGGCGTCCGCGAGGCAGTGGCGCGCGACCCGGCGCTCGCCCGCGGCGTCAACGTCCTCGACGGCAAGCTCACGTACGAGGCGGTCGCCGAGGCCCACGGCCTCGAGTTTGCGCCGCTCGAGCAGGTCCTCCCGCTCGAGCCCGTCTAGAGATTCTCAGGTCTCGTCAGTCTTCGGCTTCAGCTCGTCGTCGCCGCCGGGGAAGAGGCGGACGACGACGTACGTGATCGCGGCGGCGATCGCGATGACCGCCACGATCCAGAGCGCCATGCCGAGAAGGCCGAGGACGGTGTCCATGACCACCGTAGAATAGCCCCATGCCGCGCGCCTGCGTCATCGTGCTGGACGCGGTCGGGGCGGGCGAGCTGCCGGATGCTCACGAGTACGGCGACGAGGGTTCCGACACCCTGGGCAACGTCGCGAGGGCCGTCGGCGGGCTCGACCTTCCCAACCTCGAGCAGCTCGGCCTCGGCAATGTCGAGGACCTTCAGGGCTGCCCGCCGATGGCGGGCGCGCCCGCCGTGGCTGGCCGGCTCTTCGAGCGCTCCAAGGGGAAGGACACCACGACCGGCCACTGGGAGCTGATGGGGATCGTCACCCCGGTCGCCATGCCCACGTATCCCCACGGCTTCCCGAGCGGCCTCATCGAGGAGTTCGCCCATCGCACGGGGCGAGGCGTCATCGGCAACAAGGCCGCGTCGGGAACCGAGATCATCGAGGAGCTCGGCGAGGAGCACCAACGTACCGGCAAGTGGATCGTCTACACGTCCGCCGACTCCGTCTTCCAGGTCGCCGCCCACGAGGAGACGATCCCGCTCGAGGAGCTCTACGAGGCCTGCGGGATCGCGCGCGAGATCCTCACCGGCCAGCACGCGGTCGGGCGCGTGATCGCGCGGCCGTTCGTCGGGCCGCCGGGAAGCTACACCCGCACCCCCAACCGGCACGACTGGTCGCTTAAGCCCCGGCAGCCGAACTACCTGACCCTCGTGCGCGAGGCGGGCAACGAGGTGCACGGCGTCGGCAAGATCCACGACATCTTCGCCGGCGTGGGCATCGACCATTCGAACCCGACGAAGTCGAACATCGACGGCATCCGGCAGACCGAGCGCCTCCTGCGTGAGATCGACGACGGGCTCATCTTCGTGAACCTCGTCGAGACGGACATGCTCTGGGGGCACCGGAACGATCCCGAGAACTTCCACCGCTGTCTGCAGGACTTCGACCGCCGCCTGCCGGACCTGCTCGACGCGCTGCGGCCCGGCGACCTCCTCGTCCTCACCTCCGACCACGGCTGCGACCCGACCACGCCCTCGACCGACCACTCGCGCGAGCACGCGCTCTTCGTCGCCTACGTCGAGGGTAGAAACGCCGCCGGGCGCCGGCACGACGGCGAGTTCGCGGACGTCGGCGCGACGGTGAACGCCTGGCTGGGCGGGAAGGCGCCCGGGCGAGGCATCCCGGGCACGCCCGTGCTCGAGCCGTGAGCCAGCGGGACACCCGGCTGAACGACGCCGACCTGGTCGTGCGGGAGTACGCGGACGAGGAGCGCTTCCTCGTCCGCCGAGCCGCGCTCGTGGACTACGTCGAGGGCCCGAACGCGGAGGAACTCGCCCTCGACGCGATCGCGGAGGCGGCGCCGCAACGGGTGCTCGAGGTCGGCGCTGGGACAGGCGCGTTCGCCGAGCGCATCTTCCGGGAGCTCGGCGCGGACGTCACCGCCGTGGATCTTTCGCCGCGCATGGTCGAGCTCGCCCGCGAGCGGGGCGTGCCGGCGAGCGTTGCGGACGTGCAGGAGCTGCCCTTCGGCGACGGGACGTTCGATTGCCTCGCGGCGCTCTGGGTCCTGCACCACGTGCCGGACCTCGACCGCGGTCTCGGCGAGCTCGCCCGTGTCCTCGGGCCGGGCGGGCGCCTCGTCGTCCTCGCCTTCGGGAGGGAGAACCTCGCCGAGCTCTACGAGCTCCTCGAGCAACCGAGCCTGGGTGACGGCGGCTTTTCGCGGGAGAGCGGCGAAGCGGCGCTCGCTCGTCACTTCGGGCACGTGGAGCGGCGCGACGCGGACGGCACCGTCGTCTTTCCGGACCGAGCCGCCGTGGAGAGGCACCTGCGCTCGCTCGTCCTCATCCGCGGGACCGAGCCGCTGGAACGGCTGCCCCAGTTCGACGGCGCTTTCCGGGCTCGGAGTCGCCATTCGATCTTCGTGGCGGAGAAATCTCGATGATCCCGCCCGCCGAGGCCATCCAGCGCAAGCGCGACGGCGCCGAGCTCTCGGTCGACGAGATCGGCGAGTTCGTGCTCGCCTACGCCCGCGACGACGTGCCCGACTACCAGATGGCCGCGTTCTGCATGGCGACGTACTTCCAGGGCCTGACGCCCGCCGAGACGCATGCGCTGACGGACGCGATGGTACGGAGCGGCGAGACCGTCGACCTGTCGGTACTCGGACGCAGGGTCGTCGACAAGCACTCGACCGGCGGGGTGGGCGACAAGACCTCGATCGCGCTCGGTCCCGTCGTCGCCGCTTGCGGCGTCCCGTTCGCGAAGATGAGCGGGCGCGGCCTCGGGCACACCGGCGGGACGCTCGACAAGCTCGAGTCGATCCCCGGGTTCCGGATCGAGCTTGGCGGCGACGAGTTCGTCCGCCAGGTGCAGGACGTCGGCATGGCCATCGTCGGCCAGACGGCCGATCTCGTTCCGGCAGACAAGAAGCTCTACGCCCTGCGGGACGTCACGGCGACCGTGGACATCATCCCCCTGATCGCCTCCTCGATCATGTCCAAGAAGATCGCCGGGGGCGCCGACGCGATCGTCCTCGACGTCAAGGTCGGCGACGGCGCCTTCATGAAGACGCTCGAGGAGGCGCGCGAGCTGGCCCGGACCATGGTCGAACTCGGCCGGCTGGCCGGCCGTCACGTGGTCTGCGAGCTCACCGACATGGACCAGCCGCTCGGTCGCGCGGTCGGCAACGCCCTCGAGATCCACGAGGTCCTCGACACGCTGGAGGGATCGGGACCGCCCGATCTCGTCGAGCTCGTGCTCGGTGCCGCCGCGCACCTGCTCGCGCTCTCCGACCTGGGCGTGGCCGAGGCGGAGGGCCGCCGACGCGCCGAGGAGGCGCTCGCGAGCGGCGCCGCGCGTGAGCGCTACGACCGCTGGGTGCGGGCGCAGGGCGGCGACCCGGGCCGCGAGGCCCTGCCACGGGCACCCGTCACCGCGCCCGTACCGGCGCTGGCAGCGGGATTCGTCCAGGCGATCGCCACGACCGCCGTCGGGCTGGCCGCGCTCCACCTCGGCGCCGGTCGGCTCCGCAAAGAGGACACGATCGACCACGCGGTGGGCGTCGTGTGCCTTGCGAAGCGGGGCGACCGCATCGAGGCGGGGCAGGCACTCGCCGAGGTGCACGCCCGCGACGAGCCGTCAGCGGCACGGGCCGTCGAGGAGCTCGCGAGGTGCTACCGCATCGGGGACGAGGAGCCCGAGCGGAGGCCCATCGTCCTCGACGTCCTCTCCTGAGCGGCGGAAAGGCCGACGCGGATGCCAGAGCTACCCGAAGTCGAGACCATCCGTTCGAAGCTCGGGCCGAGCCTGACGGGGAGAAGGATCGAGCGGGTGGAGATCCGCGATCCTCGGCTCACGCGGCCCGAGCCGCCGGAGGCCGTCGCCGCGGCTCTCGAGGGGGAGCGCATAGCCGACGTGCGCAGGCGGGGCAAGTATTTGGTTGTCGTCTTGGAAAGCGGGCGGCACCTCCTCGTTCACCTACGGATGACCGGCAACGTCCTCCACCCGGCTCCCGAGGGGGCGGAGGACGATCCGTACGTGCGGGCAGTCGTCAGCTTAGACAACCGGTCGGACGTCGTCTACCGGGACGTCCGCCGCTTCGGCACGTGGGAGCTCCTCGAGCCGGGCGAGCTGGACGAGTACTTCGCCTCGCGGCGGCTCGGAGGCGAGCCGCTCGAGCGGATCTTCACCGCGAAGCGCCTGGGCCGGGCGCTCACCGGGCGCCGTGCTCCGGTCAAGTCCGCATTGCTCGACCAGCGGGCGGCGGCGGGCATCGGGAACATCTATGCCGACGAGGCCCTCTGGTACGCGCGCATCCATCCCCTCACGCCGGCGGGAGAGCTCGACGAGACCGAGATCGCCGCGCTGCGGTCGGGCATCCGCAAGGCGCTCCGGCTCGGCATCCGGCGCCAGGGCGCGACGCTTCGCGATTACCGGGGCGCCGACGGGGAGCGCGGAGGGATGCAGGACGAGTTCCGCGTGTACGGGCGCGAAGGTGAGCCGTGCGAGCGGTGCGGTACGCCGATCGCGAAGACGCGGGCTGCCGGGCGGGGAACCTGGTACTGCCCGACGTGCCAGCGCGCGCCGACCGGCGCGCGCTCGTCCGGGCGCGTCTAGCATCGGGCCGCATGGAGCCGTGGTCGCACGAGCTGGGCGGGCGCTTCGAGGAGACCGTCTTCGAGAGCACGGCGCTCGCCGGCAACCCGCTCGGCGATCCGAATCGGAGGCCGCTCTGGGTGTACCTGCCGCCCGGCTACGACGAGGATCCGGACCGGCGCTATCCATCGGTCTACGCGATCCAGGGTCTCACCGGCCAGCTCGACATGTGGCGGAACCGCGCGCCGTTTCGCCGCAACTTCCCAGAGCTCGCCGACGACCTCTTCGCGCGCGGAGAGGCGCCTCCTTGCGTCGTCGTCTGGGTCGACTGCTGGACGTCGATCGGCGGCAGCCAGTTCCTCGACTCGCCGGGAACGGGGAACTACCACACGTACCTCTGCGACGAGGTGGTTCCGTGGGTGGACGCCGAGTACCGGACGCTCGCGGCGCCCGAGCATCGCGGCATCGCCGGGAAGTCGAGCGGCGGGTACGGGGCGATGGTGACGCCGATGCTCCGCCCCGACCTCTTCGGCGGGCTCGCCACCCATGCCGGCGACGCGCTCTTCGAGGCCTGCTACCTGCCCGACTTCCGCCAGGTCGTGCGCGCGCTGCGGGACGACTACGACAGCTCGTTCGACCGCTTCTGGGAGGACTTCCGCGGCCGGCCGGCGTTCTCGAAGGAGAGCGACTCCGTGCTCCTGAACGCCTGGTGCATGGCGGCGTGCTACTCGACCGATCCCGACGGCACCGTGCGGCTCCCCTTCGACACGGCCACGGGCGAGCTGATCCCGGAGGTGTGGGAGCGCTGGCTCGCGTGGGATCCGGTGCGCATGGTGCCGCGCCACGCCGAGGCGCTCCGCTCGCTCCGGGCGATCTACGTCGACTCGGGGACGAAGGACGAGTGGTACCTCGATCTCGGCGCGGAGGCGTTCAGGCGTGCGCTCGCCGACGTAGGCGTCACGGACGTCCACTTCGAGCTCTTCGAGGCGACCCACATGGCCATCGAGTACCGCTACCCGCTTTCGCTCCGCTACCTGGCGGACCGTCTGGCGCCGAACGCATGATCTGACGCCGCTACCATGGGGCCAATGGCCCGGGTAGCGGTCGCCGCGTTCTATCTCGCGCTCGCCCTCACGCTCGGCATCGTGTACGCGTGGGAGTGGGCGATGGTGATCCTGCTGGTCGGGATCGTCCCGGGCGTCGCGGTGTTCTACGGAGCCGCCTACGGCGGTGAGTTCATCGCCGAGCTGAGCCGGCGCCGGTGGGACGACGGGCGCGGCGGCGCGCGGTAAGCCCTCCTAGGCTACGAGGACGTCGAGAACGCCCCGCCGTTCGAGCTCGCGCAGCTCCGCGTAGCCGCCGATCGGCTCGCAGTCGATGAGTATCTGAGGCACCGTCCAGCGGCCGGTCAAGTCGAGGAGCCTGGCCCGAAACGCCGGGTCGTCGTCGACCCGGATCTCCTCGTACGGGAGCCCGTGCTCCTCGAGCAGCGCCTTCGCCCGCAGGCAGAAGCCGCACCAGGCCGTCGTGTACAGCTCGATCCTGACCATCAAAAAGGAGCCTTCCTGGCTCCGCCCAGACGAAAACGTCCTGCAAGTGACCGCGATTCCCCCGAGCGCCGTTCTACACTGGCAGCGATGTCGTCGCGCACGCTCACGACCGAAGCAGTCGTGCTCAGGTCGATCCGCTTCTCCGAAGCGGACTGCGTCCTGCACCTCTACACGCTCGGGAAGGGGCGGGTGGGCGCGATCGCGAAGGGAGTCCGCAAGACGCGCTCGCGCTTCGGCGCCCGGCTCGAGCCGCTGAGCCACGTCGAGCTCCTCCTCCACGAGGGCCGGGGGGACCTCCACACGGTGCGCGGCGCGCAGCTCGTCCGCTCGCATGACCGCTCGCGCACGGATCCGTACCGGCTGGCGGTGGGGCACATCGGGCTCGAGGCGGTGCTCCGGCTCTTCGTCGAGGAGGAGGCACAGCCGCCCGCGTTCCACGCGCTCACGCGCTTCCTCGATCTCCTGGACGACGTCGACGCGGCGTTGCCCGCCCAGCCCGCGCTCGAGCCGCTCGTTCTCTCCTTCCAGCTCAAGCTGCTCTGGCTCTCCGGCTACCTCCCGCACCTGACGAGCTGTGCCGCGTGCGCGAACGCGAGGCCGCTCGTGGGCTTCTCGGCACGGGCGGGCGGGGCGGTCTGCCGGGAGTGCGCGACGGATGCGCTCCCGCTCTCGGAGGCGGGCTTCGTGGGAATCGCGGCGCTGCTCGAGCGACCGCTCGCCGGCGCGCGCGAGGCGGGCCTCGGTGAAGACGCGCTGCGCCAGTGCCTGCGCGTCATCGAGCGCTCGTACGAGGAGCACGGCGGCTTTCGCCTCCGCACGCTCTCGGCTTAGGAGGGCCTGGCGAAGCGCCGCACGGGGCCCCATTCGGAGACGAGCGCGAACCCGATGCCACCGAGTGCCTCGTAGGCGTAGATCTTCCCGTCACCGAAGTTGCTGAAAAGAGTCCGGCTCCCACCGTGAACCAAGCTGTCATGAACGCGGCAGCCAAGAGAAACCTCGCCATGTGATGCCTATAGCGTCCGTACGCCGCGAGTGCACCGCTCGTGCTCGGTTGAGCGCGAGCGGGCGAGCATCGCGAGCGGCTCCCGTAGCATGTCCGCTCCGATGGCGGTCGCGAACTATCAGGACATGATCGCCCGGCTCGAGCGGTACTGGGCCGACGACGGCTGCATCCTCATGCAGCCGTACCACACCGAGGTCGGCGCGGGGACGTTCAACCCGGCGACCTTCCTCTGCTGCCTCGGGCCGGAGCCTTGGAAGGCGGCCTACGTCGAGCCGTCCATCCGCCCGACGGACGGGCGCTACGGCGAGAACCCGTTCCGCTTCCAGCACTACTTCCAGTACCAGGTGGTGCTGAAGCCGGCTCCCGAAGACGTGCTCGACCGCTACTTCGCCTCGCTCGAGGCGGTCGGGATCGACCTCGAGAAGCACGACGTCCGCCTCGTGGAGGACGACTGGGAGGGGCCGACGCTCGGGGCCTGGGGGCTCGGCTGGGAGGTCTGGGTGGACGGGATGGAGGTCACCCAGTTCACGTACTTCCAGCAGCTCGGCGGGCTCGAGCTCGACCTGATCCCCGCGGAGATCACCTACGGCCTGGAGCGGCTGGCCATGTTCCTGCAGGACAAGCGAACCGCCTTCGAGCTCGAGTGGGCGCCCGGCGTCACCTGGGGCGACGTGTACCGCGAGAGCGAGCGCCAGTGGTCGATCTACAACTTCGAGGAAGCGCCGGTCGACGTGCTCACCCGCCGCTTCGGGGAGCACGAGGACGAGTGCCGGGACCTGGTCGAGCGCGGTCTTCCGCTCCCCGCCTACGACCAGGTGCTCAAGTGCTCGCACGCGTTCAACCTGCTGGACGCGCGGGGCGCGATCTCGGTGACCGAGCGCGCCTCCTACATCGGTCGTGTTCGCAATCTCGCGCGCCACGTCGCGCAGCTCTACGTGGAGTCGCTTGCCGAGCCTGCTGTTTGAGATCGGCTGCGAGGAGCTGCCGGCCTCGGCCTGCCGCGCGGCGGAGCGCGAGCTCGGCGAGCGCTGGCTGCCCGCGTTCGGCGGCGAGGGGGCCGTGCTCGTCGGACCGCGCAGGATCGCGCTCTACGCGACGGCTCTCCCGGAGCGCGAGCCGGACGAGTGGGTCAAGGGGCCGCCCGAGCACCTGCGCGACAAGGCGGCGGCGGGCTTCGCGCGCAAGCAGGGCGTATCGGTGAAGAAGCTCGAGGTGCGAGAGGGGTTCCTGGGTGTCGTCCGACCGGGGCGCGAGCTCGCCGAGGCGCTGCCGGAGCGGCTGCGCGAGCTGGTCGTCGAGCTCGCCTTCCCGAAGTCGATGGTCTGGGATGCGGGGGGCCTGCGCTTCTCCCGGCCGGTTCGCTGGCTCTGCGCGAAGCTCGAGGCGGAGACGATCGAGCTCGACGTGGCGGGCGTCGGCTCCGGCGGCCGTTCGCAGGGCCACCGCTTCACGCACGGCGAGGTCGAGGTTCCCCATGCGGACCGATACGTGGAGGCGCTTCGCGGCGCAGGCGTCGAGCCGGAGCAGGACGCGCGTCGGCGCCTGATCGTCGAGGGACTGGACGCGATCGGCGGCTGGAGCGATCCCGCCGGCGTCATCGAGGAGGTCGTCTACCTCGTCGAGAGCCCGCTCGTCCTGGAAGGGCGCTTCGACGAACGCTTCCTCGAGCTGCCGGCGGCGGTCGTCCGGACGGCCATGCAGTCCCACCAGCGCTACTTCCCGCTCGAGGGCGCCCGTTTCGCGTTCGTGGCCAACGGGGGCGATCCCGCCACGGTGATCGCGGGGAACGAGCGGGTCCTCGAGGGACGCCTCGAGGACGCGCATTTCACGTTCGAGCGGGACGTGGCCAGGGGCATCGAGGCGCTCCTCGGCGACCTCGGCGCGATCACGTTCGCAGCCGGCGCCGGGACCTTCGCAGACAAGGCCGCCCGGCTGGCGGCGCTCGGCGAGCAGGTCGGCGGGGGAGAGGCCTCGCGCGAGGCCGCGCGGCTGGCGAAGGCCGACCAGGCTGCCGAGCTCGTGCGGGAGTTCCCCGATCTGGAGGGCGTCATCGGAGCCGAGTACGCGCGTCTGGCCGGCTACCCGGAAGCCGTGTGCGTCGCGATCGAGGAGCAGTACCTGCCCGATGCCGCCGACGGGCCGCTTCCCCAGACCGAGCCCGGGCGGGTGCTGGCCGCCGCCGAGAGGGTGGACAACCTGACCGTGGCGTTCGCGCTCGGCCAGCGTCCCACGGGGTCGCGCGACCCGCACGGCCTGCGGCGGGCGGCAATCGGGCTCTGCCGGCTCGCGGTCGAGGGCGGGCTCGGGATCGACGTCGGCCCGCTGGTCGCTCGCGACCTGGCTCTGCTCGTGGAGCAACAGGCGGACGTGAAGGACGATCCGTCCGACGTCGTGGACTTCGTTCTCGAGCGGCTCGAGGGGCTGCTCGACGTGCCGGTCGAGTTCGTGCGTGCGGCGCGCGCCGGCGCCGTGACCGAGCTGAGTGCCGTCGCCCGCCTGGCCGAGACGCTCGCCGCCGAGGCTTCCTCCGAGGCGTTCGAGCGCGCCTACGTCGCCTTCGACCGCTCGAACCGGCTGGCCGGCAAGGCCGACGGCGCGGGCGCCGCGCTCGACCCCGCCCTCGCCACGGACGAGGCGGAGCTCGCCCTCATCGACGCGCTGGCCCAGGCGTCGCCCCGCATCGAGGCCGCTGTGTCGGAGCGGAGCTTCGCCGCCGCGATCGCCGCCGCCGCCGAGCTGGGCCCGCCCGTCGACCGCTTCTTCGACGAGGTGCTCGTCATGGCCGAGGACTCCTCGGTGCGTGCGAACCGCCTGCGGCTCCTCCTCGACGTCCGGGACGCGGTCGGCGCGCTCGGCGACCTCTCCCAGATCCCGAGGTAGCGGAGTCGAGGTGCCCGATCCGGTCGAGCTCCACGTTGTCTCCGACTCGAGCGGGGAGACGGCCGCGCGGCTTTCCGAAGCTGTCGCCGCGCAGTTTCCCGAGCAGGAGTTCGAGGTCGTCCGGCATCCCCGGATCACCGTCGTCGAGGACGTGCACCTCGCGGCCGCGCGCGCTCGCGGACGTCGTGCCGTCGTGATGTTCACGCTGGTCGGGCCGGAGCTCCGCGAGGTGATGCGCGCGCTCTGCAAGCGGTATCGCCTGCACTACTGCGATCTCCTGGGCCACCCGATGGAGGCCGTGGCGCGCGTCTCCGGCTCGCCCGCGAAGCGGCAGCCCGGCGCGCCGACCGTGCTCGACTCGAGCTACTTCCGCCGGATCGCGGCGATCGAGTTCGCCGTCCGCTACGACGACGGGGCCGGCGCCGACCGCCTGCGGGAGGCCGACGTCGTCCTGGTCGGGGTCTCGCGCAGCTCGAAGACGCCGCTCTCCATGTACCTCGCCTACCTGGGGTACAAGACCGCGAACGTCCCGATCGTGAAGGGCATCGAGCCGCCGGGGGAGCTCTGGACGCTCGATCCCGCCAAGGTCGTGGGCCTCACGATCGACGCCGACGCGCTCGCGGAGATCCGCGGCGAGCGGGTGCGCGGCATGGGCGGCGGAGGCAACTACGCCGCGCTGGCCGAGATCTACGACGAGCTCGACTACGCGGCCTCGATCCACAAGCGGCTCGGGTGCCCGGTGATCGAGGTGTCGAACCTCGCGATCGAAGAGACCGCCCGCCGCATCGTCCGCATCGTCGAGGAACGGCGCCTTCGTGTGGAGTCGGCCGGATGACGGACAAGGCGCCGATCGCGTGGTACTGGTGGGTGCTCTGGCTCTTCACGCTCGCCGCGGGCCTGTTCGTCTTCTACGTCCTCTTCACGCCGGTGTGGATCGGGATCCGGCTCGTGTCGTGGTTCGCCGAGCGCCGCAACCACGCCGCCGCGCAGGACGAGGTGGCGAACGCGGCTACGCCGTCCGGCGACCGGCCATCTGGTTAGACGCGCGCCCGCGTCTAGATTGGGAAGACCCCACCTCCCCGACCCATGGCCTCGAGCCTAATCCCGAAAGGCGCGCGTGTGGTGCGCGAGAGCGTGGCGGATGTGAGCCGTTCTCGTCGTCGCGACGTCCGCCAGCCGAACGGACAAAGCGGGAGAAACCGATACGACGCACGCCCACGTCTTGCCGATGCGGTTCCCCCTACCGACAATGTGAGCATGGAGACCGGGGCGCACCGCCGCTGGCGCTGGCTCGCGGACGACGGCATTCTTCCTCGGAACGTTCGTCTGTCCTTCGAGCTTCTCGGTGTGATCGCGCTCCCGGCAGCCTACGTCGCCACCGGCTCGGAGCTGGCGCAAGCGCTTGTCCTCTTCGGGTTGCTCCTCGTCGTCCTGCCGGTAGCGAGACGCATTTTCCAGCCGACCGAGCCTGACGAGCACTGGCAGGAGGCTCGCAGGCATGCCTATCCGGCGGGCGTGTTCGCACCGGCTGTCCTGGCGATGCTGGTCATGGTTGCAGTCTGGTCCGTCATTCTGGATATGGCTCCTGGGCGCTGGTTCTGGACCTTTGTCTTCTTGGCTCTCTCGTTCGAGTTCCAGGACCTCCTCGCGCGGCGCCAGTTTCGCATCCGGGGCAATGCGGGCTGGGATGACATTCCACCCCTGAGTCACAGCGGTCTTGCCGCGGTCGTCACCGTTCTGCTCGTCCTTCCGCTGGCCGTGCTCTTCGACGGAGATGCCCTCTTGGATGCTGCCGTTTGGGCTCTCGCCTGCGGTATGGGCGTCTTCCTGCTGGGCGCCGTGTTCACGGTGATCATCCCGCGCACCGGTCGGCCTCCGACAGTCAGGGCTGATGCGGGCAAAGCAAGAGGCGGCCGTGGTGCGAGCCGCCTCTTCTCGGGCCGAGACGTAGGCTGCGGCGCCCCGCGTCTGCCTAGCCCGTGGTCGCACCATGGGTGAGAGCCGTGCTCGGCGCTATTCCCCTGCCGGGGGATCCGGCCCGAAGCCCTCGTCGTGGCATCGAAGCGACCCCGATGGGAGAATCCGAGCCCAGCGCATGGCCACACGGTACGTCTACGACTTCTCCGAGAGCGCCGAGCTCGGCCGCGACCTGCTCGGCGGCAAGGGCGCGGGACTCGCCGAGATGACGGCGATCGGCCTCCCGGTGCCCGCCGGCTTCACCGTGACGACCGCCGCCTGCCGCGAGTACATGCGCGGTAACGGAGAGC
>Ga0268386_10001249_pt1 | contig 17412 bp, 14 predicted proteins | sample RVTome_15_FD_200260 | JGI IMG/M metagenome (GOLD analysis project Ga0268386, IMG submission 200260) | Soil microbial communities from uranium-contaminated site in the Upper Colorado River Basin, Wyoming, United States - RVT150D86... ...
TTACCGTCGTAGGCGCCTGACGCCCCGGTCACGCACGAACCGAACGTGCGCGTCCTGGGCACTCCGACGCCCCGTGGCAACATCCGCCTCGTCCGATGCGTCCGTAACGTCCGGAGTCTCGGACAGAACGGACGATCTGGCACGCCGCGGACGGATCTGACACCAGGTCACCAGGTTGAGGTCCGGGATAACCGGGGTGGAGGTTCGAGTCCTCTTCGGCGCATCGAAAGGCCCTGCATTTTCTTGCGTCCTGCGCGAAGGCGGCGCGGACGTTGCGTTCTGGCGTGGCAACACGTTCGGCAACATCCAGCGGCGGTGATCCGCCCTCGCGGCAACGGGACATATCAACGGCCTTGAGCGGGAAGGTCCGAGCCATCCCTCGGATGATCACCGGCCGCCGCGCGAAGTATCTCGTCGTACTCGTCGTGCTGCTCGTCGCGGGCGGGCTGGCGTCGCTGGCCGGCAAGGTCGTATTGACCAGCGACCCGGCCGTCCTCCTGCCGGACGGCGCCGAGTCGGTGCGCGCGCTGCGGGCGATCGAGCGCTTCCCATCCGGCGATGTCACGCCCGCCGTGATCGTCGCCACGCGCTCCGGCGGGCTCACCGAGGGCGACGGCGAGGCGCTCCGCCGGCTCGACACCGACGTGCCGGGCGCCGGCGAGCCGTCGCCGCCCCAGATGTTGGATGACGGTGCGGCAGCCGTGGTCGTGGTTCCGTTCTCCGGCGTCGGCGAGGATCAGCTCGTCGCGGCCGTCGAGAGATTGCGCGAGCGCCTGTCGGCGCTCGAGGAGGACGGGCTGGAGACGTACGTGACCGGCGGGGCGGGCTTCGCCGCCGACGTCTCGGACGTCTTCGGCGGCATCAACGGCACACTGCTGATCGGGGCGGCGACGATCGTGCTGATCCTGCTCGTGCTCATCTACCGCTCGCCCGTCTTCTGGCTGATCCCGTTCTTCACCGTGCTGCTGACCGAGGGTGCCTCGCGCGGGACGCAGTACCTGCTCGGCGAGGCCGGGTTCTCCATCACCGGCCAGGCGGCGGGCACGGCCTCCGTGCTCGTGTTCGGCGCCGCAACCGACTACGCGCTCCTGCTCGTCGCCCGCTACCGCGAGGAGCTCGGGCGTCACGAGGACACGCACGAGGCGATGCACGTCGCCCTGCGCGGCGCCGCCCCCGCGATCGTGGCCAGCGCCATGACGGTGGTGCTCGCGCTGCTCACGCTGCTGCTCGCGCGGGTCGGCAGCAGCGAGGCGCTCGGACCGCTCGCCGCCGCCGGCGTGTTCCTGGCGATGGTCTTCAGCCTCACCCTGCTGCCGGCGACGCTGCTCATCGCCGGTCGCGGGGCGTTCTGGCCGCGCGTCCCGCGTGCCGGCGCCGAGGCGCCCGACCTGCTCACGAGCCGCTGGGGCATGCTGGGCGCGCGTGTGCGACGCCGTCCGCGTCCGGTGTGGCTGGGCGGCACGGCGGCGTTGGTGGTCCTCGCGCTCGGGCTCACGCAGCTCGACCTCGGGCTCGCCGAGGGCGAGCAGTTCGCCGGCGAGGTCGAGGCGGTCAAGGGCGCGGAGGTGCTGGGCCGCGCGGGCTTCGCGGGTGGCGGCGGCGGACCGCTGCAGGTCGTGATCCCGGACGCCGGCCAGGCCGGCGCGGCCGCCGACGCCGTCGGCGCCGTCGATGGCGTCGCACGGGTCGGCGAGCCCGAGCGCGGCGAGCCCGGCGCGCGGCTCGACGTCGGCCTGTCCGTCGATCCGTACGGCGCTGCCGCCCTCGCGCTCGTGCCGGAGGTCCGGCGGGTGGCGCGCGAGGCCGACCCCGGCGCCCTGGTCGGCGGCTCGCTGGCGGAGGACTACGACATGCGCGAGGCCGCCGAGCGCGACAACCTGGTGGTCATGCCCGCGGCGCTCGCCGTGGTGCTGCTGATCCTGCTGGTCCTGCTCCGTGCCGTGGTGCTGCCGCTCCTGCTCATCGCCACGGTGATCGTGTCCTTCGCCGCCGCGCTCGGCGTCGGCGTGGTGGCGTCGGACCTCGTCTTCGGCTTCGCCGGGATCGAGACCACGCTGCCGCTTATTGCCTTCGTCTTCCTCGTCGCGCTCGGGGTGGACTACAACATCTTCCTCGTCGCGCGGGCGCGCGAGGAGGCCTCCGAGCATGGGACGGCGGACGGCATGCACCGAGCGCTCGCTTCCACGGGCGCCGTGATCACGAGCGCCGGCATCGTCCTCGCCGGCACCTTCAGCATCCTCGCCCTCATCCCCTTCGTCGCGCTCGTGCAGCTCGGCCTGATCATCGCCTTCGGGGTCCTGCTCGACGCCCTCGTCGTGCGGTCGGTGATCGTCCCCGCGATGGTGTGGGACACCGGCTCCCGCGTCTGGTGGCCCGGCGGCCCCCACCGCTAGAGCCGGCTGCTGGCGGCTCGGCTCATGCATCCGTGAAAGAACGGCGACACGCTCATCGCGCTCCTTCTTGACGCTCCAGCGAGCCTGCGATCTCGCCGATCTCTGAGGCGACGGTGTAGGCGTTGATCCAACCGAAGCCAGGCGCGGGGACCAGCAGCGGGATGTAGCGGTGATCGGCGCCCTGGCGTCGTAGCCGCCCGTCAGCGGCGCGATCTGAGGGTCGAGGTCGTCGATGAGCTCAAGACTCGCATCGACGTTGCGGCGCCAAGGATTCGCAGTCCAATGCCTACGTATCGTCCGCGGATCGGCACGATACGGACGATCTGGCGCGATCCGGACGGATGACACGCGCGTTACCAGGTTGAGGCCTGGTCCGGGATAACCGGGTGGAGCTTCGAGTCCTCCTTCGGCGCATGACGCGAAGGCCCCGCATGCGGGGATCTTGTCGTTCTCGGGAGCAGGGGCGCCGCGAACGTAGCGAAGCTCCCTGGCAACGTCTCGCCTGCCGAAGTCCCGGCCACGAGCCGTGTCGAGCCAAGCCGCTCGTCCGATGCTCACAGGGTGGGCAGGACCTCGGACCCGAACCAATCGAGCTGCTCGAGGACCTGCGAGGCGGATGCGCCCGAGAAGTTGATCGCGAGCTCGGTGAAGCCGGCCTCCTCGAAGCGCACGATCTCGGCCGCGGTCGCCTCGGGCGATCCCTGCCTGCCGACCGCCGCGGGCTGGTCGACCGCGATGCTCCTGCTGAGACTCTGCAGCGCCGGATTGGCCTCGCCGATCCCGATCGTGTAGCGGAACGTCAGCGCCTCGGGATCGCGGCCTCGCGCCGCCACCTGCTCCTTGATGCGCAGGACGGTCTCGCGCAGGTCGCCGTCGAGCTCGCCGCCCATCGGCATCCAGCCGTCGCCGAGCTCCAGCACCCTCCGGATCGGCGCGGGGGCACTGCCGCCGGCGACCCAGATCGGCACGTGCGGCGACTGGGCGCACTTCGGTTCAAACACGATGTCGGAGAAGCTCACATGGCGACCGGCGAAGCGCGGCACATCCTCCGTCCACAGCACCTTCATCGCGCGCAGGTACTCGTCGGTCAGCGAGCCTCGGTTCTCGAAGCGCACGCCGAGCATCTCGAACTCGGGCCGGAGCCAGCCGACGGCGGCGGCGAACGTGAGACGACCGCCCGAAACCTGGTCGACGGTGGCGATCTGCTTGGCTTGCGGGAAGACGGGCCGGTAGGGGACGACCAGGCATGTGACGATGCGCAGGCTCGTCGTGTGCAGCGCCAGGAAAGTGCTGAGCACGCTCCAGTCGGGCCAGACGGGCCCCACGCCCGAGGACTCCGGGCCCGTGGTGCAGATCGTGTGGTCGGACACGCTGACGCTGGCGAAGCCGAGCTCCTCGGCGCGCTGTGCCGCCTGCGCCATGGCGTCGAGGCCGCCCCAGCGGCCGTACGGCCAGAGCCAGAGCGAGAATCTCATCCTGCCTCCTCCACTACGGGGGACTGGGCGGCCTGCTGCGATCGATCGGCGCGCGTCTCGAGCTGCAGCTCGAAGGCCGACAGCAGGCCCTCGGGCCGCCAGCGCAGCATCAGGATCAGCGCGATCCCGAGCACGGCCGCCGACATGCCGGTGGCCGTCTTGAGGTGGAGGCCGAAGACGTCCACGCCGTTCTCGACCCGCCGCAGCAGCTCGTTCACGACGGTGACCACAGCCGCCCCGGCCAGCGCGCCCGTGATGCTATTGATGCCGCCGACGATCGCCATTGTGAGGACGATCACGACGAGCGGGATGGCGAACGAGGCCGGCGAGAAGGCGGTCAGCAGCATCGCGTACAGGCCGCCGCCGATGCCCGTCAGGAAGGCCGACAGCACGAACGGCAGCAGCCGCGCAGCCAGCGACGGGATGCCCGCGGACTCGGCCGCGATCGAGTCGTCGCGGTTGGCGCGCGCCCGCAGCCCGGCGCGCGACCACTTGAACGTGGCGCTGATCAGCACCGCGACGGCCAGCCACGTGAACACCCAGAAGAAGTTGGCATGATCGGGCACGCCGAACAGCGACCGCGGCCCCTTGGTGATCGAGCTCGCCTGCGAGAGCACGTTGACCGTGATCACGAGCAGTCCGAGGGTCGCAATCGAGGCGGCGGCGCCGTTGAGGCGCATCAGCGCCACGCCTGTCACGAGCGCCAGCAGCGCGGCCGCCGTGCCACCCACCAGTAGCGCGGGAACGACGCCGAGCTCGACGTCCGCGAGGAAGCCCGGCAGATCGGGCAGGAACAGCTCCTTGTCGATCAGCGGGATCGAAGCGATGCCCGCCGCGTACGCGCCGATCGCCATGAACGCGACGTGCCCGAACGAGACGAGGCCCGTGTTGCCGACGAACACCTGAAAGCCGACGACCATGATCGCGTTGATGCCGAACAGCAGCACGACCTCGGTCATCGTCTCGTCGGCGTAGACGACGGCCGCCAGCGCGGTGACGATGCCGACGGCGAGCAGCGGGCCGGCCACGGCGCCGGCGAAGCCGCGAACGCCGGGCACGTGGTCGCGCCGCAGGGCCAGGCGGATCATCGCGCCGGCTCCGCCACGCTGCCGCCCAGGCCGCCAGGCCGCAGGATCAGGATCGCGATCACCGCCGCGAAGACGATCGCCGGCTGGTAGCCGAGCGCGCCGTCCGGCAAGGTCGCCGCCATGCCGACCTCGAGCGCTCCGAGCGCGAGCCCGCCGATCAGCGCGCCGCGTGTGGAGCCCAGCCCGCCCAGTACGAGCGCGATGAAGGCGCTAATCGTCGGGTCCAGGTCCGAGCGCGGGGTGATGGCGCCGACCTTGGCGAACCACAGCAGACCCACCACGCCGGCGATCGCGCCGCTGATGGCGAACACCACCATCAGCACGCGGTCGGGCTTGACGCCCATCAGGCGGGTCACGTCGGGCTGCTCGGCGGCGGCGCGGATCTGCGCCCCGAACGCCGTCCGATTCAGGATCGCGTAGAAGATCGCCACCATGACCGCCGCGGTGCCGATGGTGATCAGCTCGAGCACCGGCACCCGGATGCCGGCGATCTCGACCACGTCGGCGAAGACGGACGGTAGGCGAAGGATCCGCGGCCGCTCGCCGAACACGACGATCGCGACGTACTGGATCACCAGCAGGACGGCGAACGAGGTGATCAGCAGCGTGATGGCGGGCGCGCCGATGAACGGCCGGAACGCGAGCCGCCCGATGACCATCGAGAGCACCGTCGCGAACGCCACGCAGAGCGGCACCATGAGCAGGAACGGCACCCCCGCGTCGAGCAGCACGATCGCCGCGTAGCCCGCCCACACCAGCATCATCCCGTAGGCGAAGTTGATCAGCCGCATGACGCTGAACACGAGCGTCAGGCCGAGCGCCAGCAGGGCGTACGTGGAGCCGACGCTGAGCGCGTCGACCACGTGCTGGACGACGTCCGTCACGGCGCCGTGCCCGCGGCGTCGATCCCGAAGTACGCCTCGAGCAGCCGCGAGTCCTCCCGCATCGTTCGGGCCGCGCCCTCGAGCGCCTTGACCCCGAGCTTGAGGACACAGGCACGGTCGGCGAAGTCGAGCGCGCGTCGCGAGGACTCCTCCACGACGATCAGGCTCTGGCCCTCATCACGCAGCACGCGCAGGGCCGCGTAGACCTCGTTGCTGACCTTCGGCGCCAGCCCGAGGCACGGCTCGTCCATCAGCAGCACGCGCGGCTCGGCGGCGAGCGCGCGGCCGATGGCGAGCATCTGCTGCTGCCCGCCGGACAGGTTCGCGCCGCCCTCGTGGCGCCGGTCGCCGAGGACGGGGAACATCGCGTACACGCGCTCCAGCGCCGCCGCCGCCCGCCGGCGCGCCTCGACGGCGCCGAACCGCCGCCGCAGGGCCGTCGCGCCCATCAGCAGGTTCTCCTCGATCGACAGCGCAGAGAAGATGCGCCGGCCCTCCGGCGCCAGCACGATCCCCAGCGCGGGGCGGTCCTCGGCGGGGACGGCCGTGATGTCGTCGCCGTCGAGCCGGATCGAGCCCTCCCATGGCCGCAGCAGGCCCGCGAGCGTCATCATCAGCGTCGTCTTGCCGGCGCCGTTGGCGCCGAGGACGGCCAGCGACTCGCCCGCCTCGACCTCGAGCGAGAGACCCTTGAGGACCTTCGTGATCCCATAGCCGGCCACGACGTTGTCGACCTCGAGCAGCATCACGCAGTGCCGAGGTAGGCCTCGACGACATGCTTCTGCTTGAAGGCCTCCTCGGGAGCGCCGGTGAAGATCACGCGGCCCTCGTCAAGCACCTCGATCCGGTCGCTGACGCCCATGATCAGGCTCATGTCGTGGTCGATGACGATGATCGAGCAGCCGTCGCCGCGGATCTCGCGCAGCAGCTCGCGCAGTTCTGCCGTCTCGGCGTCGTTGAGCCCCGCCGCCGGCTCGTCGAGCAGCAGCACGGACGGCTCGCCGGCCAGGGCGCGGGCGATCTCGACGCGGCGCTGATGGCCGTAGGGCAGGCTCGCGACTACGTGGCGGCCGAGGTCCTCGAGCCCGAGCCGCCGCAGCAGCGGCTGCACGCGGTCCCCGCGCCGCCCGCGCCGGCCGAGCGCGCTCAGCCCTGCCGCCACGTTCTCGCGCACGGTCAGCTCGGAGAACAGCCGCGGCGTCTGGAACGTGCGGGCAACGCCCGCCCGCGCGCGTCGCGGTCGCGACGCGCGCGTGACCCGGCGGCCCCGGAGGGCGATCTCCCCTCCGTCGATCTCCAGCACTCCCGAGATGCAGTTGACGAGCGTCGTCTTGCCTGACCCGTTGGGTCCGATCAGGCCGAGGACCTCGCGCTCGCCGACCTCGAGGTCCACGCCGGCCAGGGCAGTGACGCCGCCGAAGCGCTTGACGACGTTCGTGGCTGTCAGCTCACTCGGCGTCGATCACCTCGAACTGTCGGAACTCGCCGTCGTCGTTGAGCCCGTCGATCGTGATGTTCCAGATCGCGTGACCGTCCTCCCAGCGCACGAGCGTGCCGCCTGGCACCTCGACGTTCGTCTGTGCCTTGATCGCCTCGGCCGCCGTCACGGCGTCGGTCACGTTCTCCTGCTGGAGCGCCTCGTTGATCGCCATCAGCGCCTGGTAGGAGCCCGGGCCGTTCGCCTGCTCGGGGAAGTTGCCGAACTCCGCCTCATAGGCGGTGGCGAACTCGTCCATCGCCGGATCGCTGTCGGGATCCTCGTTCGCGCCCTCGAAGTACACCTGTGCGGAGTAGAACACGTCGTGCGAGCCGGCAGAGCCTACGAGCTTGGGAAGCTCGCGGGTCTGGAGCGTCACGTTGCCCAGCACGGGCGTGTCGAGGCCGGCGGCGCGGAGCTGCTTCACGAACGTGCCGACGTTCGGGAAGATCATCTGAACGTTGATCACGTCCGGCGGCGGGTCGAGCCGCTCGATCTTGGAGATCGTGGACGCGAAGTCGGACTGGCCGCCGAGCGAGTCGACCTTGTCGGTGCCGACCATCTCGCCGCCGTCCGCCTCGTAGACCTCGCGGTACGTGGCGTCCTGCTCGGTGAAGTAGGCGAGCCCCTCGTCGATCACCATGTACGTCCGCATCCACTCCTGGCCGAGCGCGTAGCGGGCCTGTGCCTCGCCGAGCTGCGTGGTGGTTGGACCGGAGTTGAAGAACGTGTCGCCGACCGCCCCGGCGAACTCGGTCGAGGAGGCCGCTGTCGAGAGCGTCAGCACGCCCTCCTCCTGACCGACGCGCGCCGCCGCGATGCCGAGGTCGAAGTCGTCGGGCACGAGCAGGATCTGTGCGCCCTGCTCGATCATCTCGCGCGCGACCTGCGCACCGACCGCCGGGTCGCTCTTGGTATCGCCCTCGATCGTCTTGATCTGGCAGCCCTTGATGCCGCCGTCGGCGTTGATCTGGTCGAAGGCGATCTTCGCGCCGCGCGTGCCGGCGATGTCGAAGAACGACGCCGGCCCGCTCTGCGCCTTCGCGATGCCGACGGTGATCGCCCCGTCGGTGCAGGCGAGCGACTTGCCGCCGCCTCCTGATTGCGCGGCCTGGTTGCCGTCGCCCTCGTCGGCCTCGTCGTCGCCGCCGCATGCTGCCACGCCCAGCGCGAGTCCGACGCAAACGGTGCCCGTGAGAAGCCGCAGTGAGGTACCGACCCGGTGCTTTGCCACGTTCCCTCCGTCCACGATGCGCACACTTGTTCACTACGCGCACAGCGAACGTAGCGAATCACGGGGTGGCGGTCAAGCGCAGGGCGGTGGTCTCGGCCGCATCGACGGAGAGGTCGTCGGCCAGCGCCACCCGGTACACCTCGCGCGCACGCTCGCGGCTGACCCACCCCTCGACGACGTCGCGCCTGACGCGCTCGGGGTCGCGCTCGGCCGGCGGACCGTAGCCCCCGCCGCCGGCGGTGACGGAGACGATCCGCTCACCGTCGAGCAGCTCTACGAAGGCCTGCGGCGGCAGCTCGCTCAGCGTGCCCGAGCGGTCGCGCCTGTAGTGCCTGGACGGCCCGCCGGCCAGGCCGCCGCGAGCGCCGAGCGCGGGGTTCTCCACTCCGTCCGCCCCGTACGCCACGGTAAGCGACGTGCCGACCGGTCCGTACTCCACGTACGCGCCGGGGGCGCCGCGATAGCGGCCCGCGCCCTCGCTGTCCGGCTCCAGCCGCTGAGCCCCAACCAGGATCGGATGGCGCAGCTCGGCGATCTCGACGCTGTCGCGCCGCAGCATCCCCGCGCCGCCGGCGTGGAAGATCGTCAGCCACCCGTCCGTCCACGGCGTCCCCGCGCCACCCGTGATGACCATGAAGATCTGGTTGACGAACGGCTCGCCGCCGTGGCGCGGATCGCGCCCGGAGACGACCCCAGCGGCAGCCGGGATGACACCGCCGCACTCCGCGAGCCCGATGCCCTCGCCGAGCTCGGCCAGCCCGCGCTGCACCGCGTTGGCCAGCCGGTCCGCCAGGTTCGTGGTCGCGGTCGAGCAGCTCGCGGGATGGCGCGGGACGCCGACGGCGCAGTTCTCGCGCAGCTCGACGTGGATGCGACGGAAGCTGCCGGCGTTGGGCGGCACGCCCGCGCCGATGCTGTTGAAGATCCCCACCATCGCGGCGGTGCGAGCCGTCGCCTCCGTCAGGTTGAGGCCGTTCGGCATGCAGTCGACGTTGTCGCGCAGGTCGACGTCGATCCGCCGCTCGGCGCTGCGCACCTCGATCACGGCCTTCACCTCGACGCCGTCGGGCGCGCCGGGGAAGCGGTCGTGCCGGCTGACCGACTCGACGCGCCCCGGCGGCAGGCCGGCGATCACGTCGCCCATCACCGTCTCGCTGTAGTCGAACCAGTCCGCCACGAATGTCTCGAGCTCCTGCCACCCGACCTCCTCGCCCAGCTCGAGCATGCGCCGCTCGCCGACGCGGACCGCCCCGAGCAGGGCCAGGTAGTCGCCCCACCACTGGTCGGGCACGCGCAGCCGCAGCCGCATCATCCGCAGGATGTCGTCGTTGTCGGCGTAATCGGCCTGGACGCGGCAGGCGTCGAACAGCAACGCCCCCTCCTCGTATACGTCGACCGCCGCGGCCATGTAGGTGGTGGGCAGCGAGTTGCCGCAGTCCGCCTGGTGAGCCTTGGCGAGCACGGAGAAGCGATGGACGCCCGCGTCGTCGACGACGGGCACCAGCATCGCGTGATCGGCGGCGTGCGAGTTGCCGCTGTAGGGCGAGTTGTGGAGGAAGGCGTCGCCGCGGCGCAGCGCCGGATGGAGATCGACGATCCGGCGCGCGATCAGGTCGGGCCCGCTCATCATGTGGATCGGCAGGCTCTCGGCGCCCATGATCAGCTCGTGGCCGGCGCTCAGCACGCAGCACGAGAAGTCGTGCGCGCTGTTGAGCACGCCGGAGCGGCCCGACCGGAAGATCGTGTTCATCATCCCGCCGACCACCGCGTTGAAGCGGTTGCTCAGGACCGCCATGCGGACGCCGTCCAAGCCTCACCTCCCTCGGTCCCGGCCCCGACCCCGGGCACGATGTGCAGCGTGCCGGTCGGCCGCCGGCGGAAGCGCGCCTCGGCGTCGATGACGACCGTGGTCGTCGCGGTCTCCACCACGGCGGGGCCGGGCAGGGGCTCCTCGATCGGGATCGCCTCGAGCCGCCAGACCGGGGCGGCGGTCAGGCCGCGCCCGGCGACGTACACATCGCGCCGGCGGGACTCGCCGGGCACGAATTCGGCACGCGGCCGGACCGGCTCGCGCAACCGGCAGATGGCGCGGGCATGCCAGCTCTCGAACTCGATTCCCGAGCGCTCGTCGGCGATCGAGAACACGTCGCGGTGGACGGCGTGGAAGTCGTCGCACAGCTGCTTGAGCTGCTCGGCCGTCTCGATCCGCGAGCGGCGCACCGGCGACTCGAGCTCCCACACCTGGTGCGGGTAGCGGGCCTCGACGGAGAGCTCGATCGAGCTCGAGATCGCCCCCTCCCCCGGGCCGTCGATGAACGCGCGCGCCTTCTCCTCGAGCTGCGCGAGCACCGCGTCGACGCCGGCGAAGTCGAACTCCCGGTCGGTCGTGCGAAACGTGATCTCGAAGCTGCGCGCGAGCTCGGAGATCAGCGCGCCGGCGGCGCTCAGGGCGGGCCCGATCGGTGGGATGATCACCTCCGGGCACCCAAGCGCCCGCGCGATCGCGACGGCGTTGAAGCCCGCCGCGCCGCCGCCGCCCACGAGCACGGCGTCACGCGGGTCGATGCCCTGGTGGATCGTGATCTCCTCGATCGCGCTGACCATCCGCTCCGTCGCCACGCGGACCACAGCCGCCGCCGCGTCGTGGACGGAGAGCCCGAGCGGCTCGCCCAGCTGCGTGGCGATCGCCACGCGCGCGGCGTCGAGGTCGAGTCGCGCGCGGCCGCCGAGGAAGTAGCCCGGGTCCACGTAGCCGAGCACGAGGCAGGCGTCGGTCATGGTCGGACGCGTGCCGCCAGCGCCGTAGCAGACCGGGCCGGGGTCGGCCCCCGCGCTCTCGGGCCCGACGTGCAGCAGCCCGCCCCCGTCGACGCGAGCGATGCTGCCGCCGCCGGCGCCGACGCTGCGCACGTCGACCGACGGCAGCCCGGTCATGTGGCCGAAATGCGGGCGCCCGAGCCACGTCTCGCGCGTCCACGGGATGCGGCCGCGGCGGACGACGCTGACGTCGTAGCTCGTTCCTCCGGTGTCGGCCACCACGGCCATGTCGGCATCCGCGTCGGCGGCGGCGAAGTGGCGGCCGGCGACGGGGGCCATCGAGGGCCCGGAGTTGAGCGAGTGGATCGGCGCGGCGGCGACGTCACGCGCATCGAGCGCGCCGCCCGACGACGTGACGATCAGCACCCGCCCGTCGAAGCCCGCCTCGCGCAGCCGCCGTTCGACCGTGTCGATGTAGTCCGTCATCACCGGCTTGAGCGAGGCGTCGAGGCACGTCGAGGAGGCGCGGCGGTACTCGCGGACGCACGGGTTGAGCTGGTGCGACACGGTGACGGGCACGCCGGGCAGATGCTCGGACACCAGCTCGGCCACCCTCAGCTCGTGCGCGGGATTGACGATCGACCACAGTAGGCACACGGCGACCGCCTCCACGCCGCGCTTGCGCAGGGTCGCCAGGATCGCGACGAGCGCCGGCTCGTCGAGCGGCGTCAGGACCTGGCCGGAGGGCCCGATCCGCTCCGGAACCTCGAAGGTCAGCGAGCGCGGGACGTAGGGCTCGGGGTAAGGCTTGCTGAGGTCGAAGATCTCGGTCCGGCCGCCCTCGCGGAAGAGCAGGATGTCGGGATGCCCCTCGGTGGTGAGCAGCGCCGTCCGCGCGGTGGCGCCGGTGAGTGCGGCGTTGAGCCCGCGCGTCGTTCCGTGGATGAGCACCTGGCCGGTCCCGAGCAGTTCGGCGCGCGCGACGCCGCGCTCGTGGGCGGCCACCTCGAAGACGTCGAGGATCCCCTGCACCGGGTCCGACGGGACGGTCGCGCTCTTGTACAGGGACAGCCGGCCGTCGTCGTCCTCCAGTACGAGATCGGTGAACGTTCCACCGGTGTCGACGGCGAACCTCACGGGGTCAGGTTGACAGCCCCGGGCACGCTGCTCAGTATACGCACGGCTGCACGTATCGCGAACAGGTATGCGCCTCGGAATTGTCATCGCCAACCAGATGGCCTGGGCCGGCCCCGACGCGATCCTCCGCCTCGCGCTGGCGACGGAGGACGCGGGCTTGGACTCGGTATGGGTTGCCGACCACATCGTCATGCCGGCGTCGTTCGAATCGCCGTATCCGATGCAGGAGCTGCAGCCCTTCAGCCCGGCCGAGAACGAGACCTTCTTCGAGCCGCTGCTCACGCTCGCGTTCGTCGCTTCGCGGACGAGCCGCGTCCGCCTCGGCACGAGCATCGTCCTCCCGACCCTTCGCCACCCCGCCTATACGGCCAAGCTGGTGGCTACGCTCGACAACCTGTCGCGCGGCCGCGTCGTGCTCGGCGTCGGCGCCGGCTGGCTGCGCGAGGAATTCGACGCGCTCGGCGTCCCATTCGAGCAGCGCGGGCCGCTGCTCGACGAGCACATCGCGGTGGTGCGCGAGCTCTGGTCGGCCGAGGTGGCGACCTTCGACGGCGCGCACTACCGCCTGCCGCCGGTGCGCAGCGCGCCGAAGCCGGCCCGCGCGTCCGGGCCTCCGATCTGGATCGGAGGGGCGAGCCCGGCGGCGCTGCGCCGCGTGGCCGCGATCGGCGACGGATGGCAGCCGATGGCAGTCGGCCCGCCGGAGCTCGCGGTCCTCGTCCCCCGCCTGCACGGACTGGTGCGCGACGCGGGCCGCGACCCGGCCGCGATCGACATCTGCCCCCGCTGCGACGTCGCCTTCGGCTCGCCCGATGTCCGCAAGCCGAACGGGCTCTACGGGGAGCCGGAAAAGGTCGTCGCGGGGTTGGCCGCGTACCGCGAGGCGGGCTGCACCGAGCTGATCCTCGACCTGCAGCCCGACGACTCGCTCGACGGCCGGCTCGCCACCTTGGAGCAGCTGGCGCCGCTGGTACGGTGAGGGGCCTCCAGTGCCCGCAACGAGACAGGTCAAGGGCGATCGCAACGGGTTCCACGGGATCCAGTCCGTGTCGCGGGCACTCTCGATCCTCGAGCTGTTCAGCGACAAGCGGCCGTCCCTGAGCGTCAGCCAGGTCGCCGAGCTGACGAACCTCAACCGCGCGACGTGCTACCGCTTCTGCCAGACGCTGCGCCAGCTCGGCTACCTCGAGGAGCTCGACGACCGGCGCTTCCGCCCCGGGCTGAAGGCGGTCAGCCTCGCCCACTCCGCGCTCAGCAGCCGCGAACTGCCCGAGCTCGCGCTCCCCTACCTGCGCCAGCTGCGACAGGACACCGACGAGACGGTGAACATGGGGCTGCTCGACGACACGGAGGTCGTCTATGTCGCGCGCGTGCTCAGCGACCACCTGATCTCGCTGCGGCTGTACGTCGGTAGCCGGCTGCCGGCCTTCGCGTCGTCGCTCGGCCGGGCACAGCTCGCGTACCTGCCCGAGGACGAGGCCGAGGACATCATCGAGCGAAGCCGCCTCGTCAAGCTGACCGGGCACACGATCGTCAACCGGCGGCGCCTGACCGCGGAGCTGAAGCGGATCCGCGAGCGGGGCTTCGCGCTCAACGACCAGGAGATCGCGGACGGCCTGCGCGGCGTCGCGGCGCCCGTGCTCGCGTCCTCGGGGCGGCCGATCGCGGCGATCAACATCTCGATCCCGCACCCGCTGCGCGGGTCCGGCGAGATCGAGGACGTCCTGGCCCCGCAGGTGATCCGGACCGCAAGCGCGATCGGCGACCTGGCCGCCAAGCTCTCGATCGAGCGGGCTTAGAGATGCTCGGTGAACCAGGCGGCGGCGACCTGCGCGACGGCTGACACCGCCTGCTCGTCCTCGTAGAGCGTGAGGTGCCCGGAGCGCGGCACGACGTGCAGGCGCTTGCGGTCGCCGGGGATGGCGTCGTACGCCTTCGCCGCCAGATCCCAGTGGGTGTGGTCGTCGCCCTCGGCCACCACGAGCAAGGTCGGCGTGCCGTGCAGCCGCTCGACGTACGACATGACGCTGTAGGCGAGCAGCATCTCGGTCGAGGCGGCGGTCGAGCGGCCCTCGTAGGCCGGCGCCTGGGTCTCCTTGAGGCGGGCGAACGTGACGCGGCTCTTGGGGAACGGCCAGCTCGCGAGCTCGCTCTCGTCCTTCGGCTGGTGCGGCAGGTAGCTGTGCTCGCCGGTCTCGTACAGCCGGCGGCGCGCCTCGAGCAGCGCGGCCTGGAGGCGGCGGAAGCCGAGCGTCCCGTGCGCGAGGCGCATGTTCTGGTAGCCGTCGACGGTCGGCACGACGCCGCAGACCGCGCGCACGCGCGCGTCGAGCGCCCCGAGGATCAGCACGTGCCCGCCGCTGTAGGAGATGCCCCACGCGCCGATGCGGTCGGCGTCGACGTCATCGCGCGCCTCCATGTAGGAGATCGCGTTGCGGTAGTCCTCGATCTGCTGCCACGGGTCGATGTGCTGGCGCGGCTCACCCGTGCTGGCACCCATGTAGCGGTAGTCGAAGACCAGCGCGGCGAGGCCGCGCTCGGCGAACACGCGCGCGTAGCTGGGCTGGACGAGCTCCTTGACGTAGCACCAGCCGCCGCCGAGGACGACGCACGGGTGCGGGCCGTCGCCCTCCGGGAGGTAGAGGTCGGCGGCCAGCCGCTCTCCCCCGCTCTGGACCTCGACGGACTCGGTCATGAGCGGAGCATGCTCTCGCGCGGGCCACCGAGCCAGGCCGTCGGTGCCGGAAGGTCCTTGACGGTCAGCAGGCCTGGCCCGGCGCGAATCAGGCCGGGCAGGCTGTTGACGAGCACGGCCGCGGTGGCCAGCACAGCGTCCAGGCCGGGGTTCAGGCTGAGCCGCACGGGGTGCCGGCCGTCGATCTCGATCGTGTCGGCGGGCTCGTAGCCGGCCTCGCGCGGCCGCAGGTGCAGCAGCAGCTCAAACTGAACGAAGTTGCGGCCGCCGACGACGCCGGTGGCGCGCTGGACGAAGCCCTCGGTGCGGCCTGCGTCGACCTGCCCGTACCGCGTCGGCGCCGGCGTCTCGGCGACCAGCGGCTCGAAGCGCTCCTCGACCGGCCGGTCGAGCTGAACGCCCAGCCGCTCGCAGACGATCTGGATCGACTCGGGGAAGCCGACGTGCCCGGCGATCGTGCCGCTCGCGTGGCCGGCCTCGAACTCCTGCGGCGTGTAGCCGATCCCGAGCCGCAGGTGGATGTTCTGGCCGAACTCGACCGTGTCGACCACGCGCCGGCCGCGAATCGCCGTCACGTCCCAGCAGACGGCGCTCGCCGTCGCCACCAGCGTGTCGAAGATGATGCCCGGGTTGACCCCGCTGCCGAGGATCGTCGCGCCTCCGGCGCGCGCCGCCTCGTCGATCTCGCGGGCCGCCCCGGCGTCGCGCGTGAAGGGGAACGCGAGCTCCTCGCACGGCGACACGACGTTGACGCCCGCGCGCGCACACGCGAGGACGTCCTCGCGGACATCCGGCAGGAACGAGCCCGTGGCCAGGACCACCGCCTCGGGGCGCCCGTCGAGTAGTGCGCCGACCGAGTCGGCCACCACCGGGCCGCCGGAGCCGAGCCCGAGCACCTCGTGCAGCGGCCGGCCGATCTGCGCCTCGTCCTTGCTTGCGGCGCCGACCAGCTCGACGCCGTCGCGGCCCTCGATCAGCAACCGCGCGACCTGGCTGCCGATCGTCCCGAGTCCGCAGACCGCTGCGCGCATGGACATCAGTATCCGGCCAGGTCGCGCAGCAGCGCCTGGATCCGCTCCGTGGTGGGGACGACCTCGTCCTCGAGGTGCTGCTGGACGGGCACGGGCGAGCGCACCGACCCCAGCCGGGCGACCGGCGCGTCGAGCTCGTCGAACCGGTGCTCGGCCACCCAGGCTGCGAGCTCGCCGCCCCAGCCGCCGAACTCGACGGCCTCATACACGACCGCGAGCCGGTTCGTCGTGGCCACCGAGGCCGCCACGGTGCCGGTGTCGAGCGGCCAGATCCAGCGCATGTCGATGACCTCGGCGTCGATCGACTCGCCCGCCAGCGCGTCGGCGGCCACCAGACACTGATGCGTCATCCGCCCCGCCGTCACGACGGTGAGGTCGGCGCCCTCGCGGCGCACGCGGGCGCCGAACCCGCGCGGACCGCCGTTCTCGTCGACCTCCTCGGCGGTGCGGAAGTACAGGTGCTTGCTCTCGAGGACGATCACCGGGTCCTCGCAGGCGACCGCCTCGCGCAGCATCCAGTAGGCGTCCGAAGCCGTGCTCGGCATCGCCACGACGAGCCCGGGCACGTGCGCGAAGATCGATTCGAGGCTCTGCGAGTGCTGCGGGCCGTGGTTGGTGCCGCCGCCGCCCGGCATGCGGATCACGAGCGGGACGCTGAACTGGCCGTTGCTCATGAACCGCAGCTTCGCCCCGAGGTTGACGATCTGGTCGAGCGCGAGCAGCGAGAAGTCCGAGAACATGATCTCGACGATCGGCCGCAGGCCCTCGGTCGCGGCCCCGATCCCCCACCCCACGAGCGCGTTCTCGCAGATCGGCGAGTCGAGCACCCGGTCCGCGCCGAAGCGCTCCTGCAGCCCCTGCGTGACCGTGAACACGCCGCCGAGCGCGCCGACCTCCTCGCCCAGGAGCACGACGCGCTCGTCGCTCTCCAGCTCGGCGGTCAGCGCCGCGCGGATCGCCTCCGCGTACCTGAGCTCAGCCACGCGCCTCGAGCTCCGGCGTCGCGTACCGGTGCCGCAGCGCGTCGCCGGCCGGCGTTCGCTCGGCGGCCTCGGCCGCAGCGAGCGCCGAGGCCACCTCCGCCTCGACCTCGGCGTCGATCCGGTCGAGCTCGGTCTCAGCGGACGGGCCGAGCGTCGCGCGCAGGTGCTCGATCGGGTCGTTGACGGCGAGCCATTCGTCGCCGGCGCCCTGCGGCCGGTAGCGGTAGTCGGGGTCGGCGATGCTGTGCGGCCGGACGC
>Ga0268386_10001250_pt1 | contig 17408 bp, 12 predicted proteins | sample RVTome_15_FD_200260 | JGI IMG/M metagenome (GOLD analysis project Ga0268386, IMG submission 200260) | Soil microbial communities from uranium-contaminated site in the Upper Colorado River Basin, Wyoming, United States - RVT150D86... ...
CTGCTCGAGCCGTACTCGGATCTGCCGGAGGGCTCGGTGCCCGCCGCGACGAGCCGTGTCGGCCTTCCGACCGTGCCCATTGAACAGATCCGTCAAACCGCACAGGTGGCGATCGAGCAGGGTTATCAGTTGTGCGTGCACGCCATCGGCGATCGCGCCAACCGCGAGGTGCTGAACGTCTACGAGGAGACGTTCAAGAAGAACAACCGCAACGGCCGCGATCTGCGCTGGCGCGTCGAGCACGCCCAGCACATCAACGGCGCGGACATCCCGCGCTTCGGGCAGCTCGGCGTGATCGCGGCGATGCAGGGCGTGCACTGCACGTCGGACGCGCCGTGGGTCGAGCCGCGCCTCGGCGCCGCGCGCGCGGCCGAGGGCGCGTACGTCTGGCAGAAGCTCATGAAGTCGGGCGCCGTCGTCACCAACGGCACCGACGCGCCGGTCGAGGACGTCGATCCGATCGCGAGCTTCTACTCGACGGTGACGCGCAAGACCGCCGACGGCCAGGAGTTCTATGGCGATCAGAAGATGAGCCGCATGGAAGCGCTGCGCTCGTACACGATCCAGAACGCGTTCGCGGCGTTCGAGGAAGACATCAAGGGCACGCTCAGCCCCGGCAAGCTGGCCGACATCACCGTGCTCACCCGCGACATCATGACCGTGCCCGACGAGGAGATCCGGCAGGCGAAGGTGGCCTACACGATCATCGGCGGCAGAATCGTGCATAAAGGGCAGTGACGGCACGACAGGTACGCGCTGGCGGCGGTAGCCGTATGACGCGCGCCGGTCACGATGCGGGAGCGACGGCCTCGACGGCGCGGCGAAAGGCCCCGGGATCGATCGCCGGATAGCGATACAGCTTCGGTTCGATGGCTTCGAACGCGGCGCGCAGTTCCTCCGTCCTGACGAGACCGCGACGAAGCATCTCCTGCACGTCCTCCTGGTCCTGCGCGTGCCCGCGCTCGATCTTCGCCAGTGCCTGCGCCACCAGGTCGTAGTCGAGGAAGGTCACCAGTCCTTCCTGGGTGATGAACCGGCTGCGATCCTCCCAGCCGTCCGGAACGGGAATGAAGTCGTCGGGCGCGGCCAGCTCGACATTGATCGCGAGCGACTCCTTCAACCGGGGAATCGCCTGGAACAGCGCATCGTCCTCCGGGACGATCTTGATGTCGATGTCGATGGTGGACGCGCGCCAGTGCGACAGCACCGCGGTCGCGCCGCCCGTCAGGTAGACGCGGGTGGGCCGCCGGGCGGCGCGGGCGAGCTCGCGCATGAAGCGGCGGATTCGCGCCTCGTCGGCTAGCCCACGCATTCGAGCGCACGCTCGAAACTGACGAGCCGCCGGAGCAGCGCGTTGTAGCGTCCGTGCGCGGCCGGGCCGTGCTGCCCGAGGAGCAAGGCGTACAGCCGATGCTCGGGGCGGCCAGCCACGTGCGGCACGGCGATGCCAAGCCGCCGCAGCCGCGGCGCCCCGATGGCGACGAGCATCGCCGGAACCGACTCGACGCCGGCCGTCAGATCGCGCAGGCCTTCCCCGATCAGGTCCGCGCCCGGCAGCCCTTCGATGCCTCGCACAGCGCCATTATAAGAAGCGGTGGCTGCATTTCCGGAGCGCAGGCCCTTCGACGCCGCGCGAGGAAATCTGCCGCCGTTCGGCCACCACCAGATCGGGCTGGACGACGTCCTCGTGGGACAAGATCACATCGAGCGGCGCATTGAAAACCAAACCGCCGCACGCGCCTTCGAAGTACCCTTCGTCCTCACCCGCGACATCCTCACGGTGCCCGACGAGGAGATCAAGCAGGCGAAGGTCGCCTTCACGATCATCGGCGGGAAGGTCGTCTACAAGGGACAGTGACAGGTTTGGAGAGCGCGCGCGCCGACGAGAGACACCCCGAGTGTCACGTCGCCGCAGGCGCGCAGGAGCGGCGGACTCGACGGCTCCCTCATTCGGTCCAGACGAGGAGCCGGCTGCCGTCAGGTCGCGCGTGGTCGATGACCAGCGCCGGTCCATACCGCTCCAGATCGGCCGCGGTGATCTCGAGCTCGTCGAGATCCAGCCCGGTTCTGGCCAGGACATACCTGCAGCGGGTCCCTTGATTCGGAGAAACCACATCGCGACGTCCACGGTGACGAGCCGCTCCTCGCTCGAGTGGTACGCCATCACGCGGAGGCGGCTGACCCCGCCAGAGGTGGCTGGCGGCGATGTCCTGTGCCGAATGACCCGTCCCGATTCGTCGAGTGTGGTCAGCGGCTGGCCCGGGCCCACGGCCGCGCGGGCCAGGTCGAACCGGCGACGCGCGTCGGACGGGTCCGTTCGTTCGACGGTCACCGCGCGGTAAGCCATCACGCCGAAGATCGCGAAGCCCGTGACGGCTCCGGCAAGAAGTGCCAGAAGGACGCGGCGACGCAAAGTGGCGGGCCTTCGTGAGCCGATCGTAATCCTGGCGCCACGGCGAGAGGGTCTCAACGGTACGCCGCCGCGCGCGCGATCGGCGAGTGGCAACATTCGAGCGGAAGGCCGCGCGTGTTAGGCTGACACGCGGTCACGGTCTCGACAGATGAAAGCCCAGATTGCGGTCCGGCGGACCCGCTACATGAACCCTGGTCGAATGCCTCAGTTGGAGCAGGCGCTGCGGCCGGTTCCCGGCTATGCGCGCGCGGTGCGTGAAGTCTCGCGGATGCTCGCCGAGGCCGGCATTCGGCACGCGCTGGTGGGCGGGCTCGGCGCCAACGCGTACCGCAGCCGCCCCCGCACCACGGAGGACATCGACTTTCTCGTGGGGGACGAGGCATTCCAGAAGCACGAGGGCGGGTTCGTGACCTTGCGGGTTCCCGTGATCGAGTACGACGGCATCGAGGTGGATCAGGTCCCGTTGGCCGAGGGTCTGCGTGCGCTGGAAGAGGGACTCGCCCGGGCGATCGTCAGTGAGGGCGTGCCTGTCGCACCGGTGGACACGATCGTGATCATGAAGCTGCTGGCAGGCCGCACGCAGGACTTGGCCGACATCGAGGCGATCGTCGCATCCGGCGCCGATCGTGATGCGCTGAAGGCGGCCGTGCAGCAGGCGTTGCCGGATCGCGTCGAAGTCCTGCAGAACCTGTTCCGCAACGTGGATCGACAGCGCTGAGGCTGATTCGATCGAACGCTCCCGATGGCCCTTCGCATCCCGATCGAGCTCCACGTCGCCAACGCGCTGCAGTGGCTCGGCACCCTGTATCGCAATCCCGCCGAGGCGATCAAAGAGCACGTCAGCAACGCCATCGATGAACATCTCAAGGCGACGGCCGCCGGCGGCGCCGGGGACCGCTGCGACATCGTGTTCACGCTCGATCGGCGCCACATCACGATCGACTACCCCTACGGCATGAGCCGGACCGAGTTCGAGTCGGCGCTGCGGCGCGTGGCCGACTCCGCCAAGCGGGCGGGCTCGGCGCGGACGATCGGCCGGCTCGGCATCGGCATCTTCAGCTTCCAGCAGATCGGCCGCCGCTGCACGTTCCTCTCCCGCAAGAGCGCCGCGGCCGAGACGCTGCGCGTCGTCCTGAAGGAAGGCGCCGACGATGCGTCGCTCGAGACCGCGCTGGCGCGCGAGCGGCTCGACCGTCCCGGCCTGCGCGTAGTCATCTCGGAGCTCAAGTTCGACCCGCTCCGCTCGCGCGGCCCCCTGTCGCCCGACTCGCTGCGCCGCTATCTCGCGGAGAAGTTCGAGGCGTACCTGCGGCAGGGCTGGCTCACGATTACGATCCGGGCCGGCGTCCTCGAGCTGCCGGTCAGGCCGGCGCGCATCGACCTGCCGCGGCTGCTCGCGGAGCTGAAAGACATCCCGCTCCCTGACGATCCCGCGAAGCGCGTGCGGCTCGAGCTGTACTTCGATCCGTCCGGCCGCGGCCGTGTGGCGATCCGGCATCAGGGAGTCGTGATCGTCGAGAACCTTGCGGACCTGATCGCCTATGGCCTCGAGGCGAGCGCCTGGGGGCAGGGGCACGTGCGCGGCGTCGTCGACGCCGATTTCCTGGTGCCGCTGCCGGCCCGGTCCGGCTTCGAGGAAAACGACGACTGGATCGCGCTGCTGGATCTGCTGGACCGCTACCGGCCGACGCTCGAGGCCGAGCTCGAGCGGCTGCTGTCGGTCCACCGCGCGGAGCAGGCGGGCGCGATCGCCGAGCGCGCGCTGCGGCTGGCGCGCGACATCCTCGATCTGGACGAGTTCCGCGATCTCGCGCTGCCCGGCGGGCTGGCCAAGCGCGGGCGTCCGGAGGCCGCGACGACGGCGCCGTCGAACGGCAAGCCGTCGCGCCGGCGCAAACGGCGCACTGAGCCGCCGGCCGATCCCGGCACGCAGCCGTCGCCGCGCGGCCGCCGCATCGGCTACGAAGAGGTGCCGTTCGAGACCGGTTCACGCCTGCACAGCCGGTTCGTCAACGGCGTCGTCCAGGTCAACACGCTGCACGCCGACTATCAACGCGCGGTCGTCGCGCCGGAGTCGCGCGTGGCGTACGCGGCGCTCATGATCGGCAAGGAGTCGATCGCGTGGAACGACCGGACGGGGACGGCGGCCGATTATCTCGAGAAGCTGCTCGACTTCCACTTCCGGCTGCAGGGCCGCCGGATGCGCGGCAGGCCGCGCGGGCGGGGGAAGTCTGAAGCGCAGCAGGAATCGCTGAGACTGGAGTGATGCCGGCCGGGCTTGATGCGAGGTCACGGCTCTCGCGGTGCCGGCGGTCCGGGTGACGCGGCGTCGACCACCGGCTGAACGGGCCGCAACCACGTCTCGCGCGTTGTCGCGCGCCAGCACGGCATCGGGCTCACGATAGGAAGACGGGGCGATGCGGAGGTTAACGGCGGTTGCCGCAGTTCGGCTCGAGGCGTTACCGGATCGTCCAGGCGCCGGCCTGACACACGGCGTTCGGGCTCGGCGGAGGCGGCGGACAGCTGTTGTTCGGCGACTCGTTTGCCGGATTGCCGGGCCGTGGCGACGCCGGCGCGGTCGTCGTCCGAACCCAACTGCCGTTCTGACACGTCCAATCGGCGCCTGGTGACGGCGTTGGGCACGGGAGCGCGGCCGTCTCTGACGGGGACGTGCCAGCGGGACTCTGCGCAGCGTCCGCTGTGGACGAACCACCGCGCGAGCCGCCTGCGTCGCCACTGCCTGGCGCGAACCACGCCCTGTCGCGGCAGCTCCATCCCGCACCGGGCGATGGCGTGATGCAGCCACCGGGTCCGGACCCGTTCGGCACGTTCGACGCCGGCGCGATGCCGGCCACCCAGACGCCGTCCTGACACGTCCACGTCCCGATCGGCTGCGGCGACGAACAGGTCGATTCCGTCGTTCCCGCAGTCGTTGATGGTCCTGCGAGCGCCGCCGAGTGGCCGCCGCGCAGAATCGTGACCGGCTCCATGGTGACCACGACCACATCAGGCGACTGACGCGCCGCCGCAACAGCGATCAGCACACTCACGACAATCGCTGTGCCAATCGCCGCACGCAGGGTCCGTGCACGGGTCCAGATCATGGGTCCCTGAAGGTACGACGCCTGCCATCCGGCGACAGTTTCAGATCCCCGCGGTCTTCCGCTTCGCTGAAGCTACGGCGGACCGAACGGCGCCGCGGAACTTGACACCGCGGCGCGCCGTATGTGCCTTGTGCGTATACTCGCCTTGGGCGTATAGTGAGGCACCACCAACCTCGAGGACGTATGGACATGTCGCCGGCTGACGCGCGGCATCGCGCAGATGCTGCGGAAGCACCTGATGAAATCGCCATGACACCACGACCCCACGATCTGCTGCCGCTCTCGGCCGTGTCGTTCGAGATCCTGATGACGCTCGCCGACGCCGACGCGCACGGCTACCACATCATGCAGGACGTCGAGCGGCGCACGAACGGCGGCGTCACGCTGCACCCGGGCACGCTCTATCGCGCGCTGGCGCGGCTGCTCGAACAGGAACTGATCGAGGAGCTCGACGAGCGGCGCGAGCGCGTCGAGGACGAGCGCCGGCGGTACTACCGTCTCACGAAGCGTGGACGCGCGGTGGCCGAGGCCGAGGCCGCGCGCCTCGAGCAGCAGGTCCGTCACGCGCGCGCGCGAAGGCTGCTGCGGCGGCAGGAGCGCTGACATGTCCGCGCTCACGCTCCGCGTGCTAATGGCGCTGTACCGCGCCACGCTCGTGCTGTACCCGGCGTCGTTCCGCGCACGATTCGGCGCCGGCATGGTCCGGGCGTTCGCGGACGGCGTCGGCGGACGCGCGAGCGCACGCGGCGCGATCGCGGCGGTGCTCTGGGCGATGCGCGCCGTCGCGGACGCGATCGGCAGCGGACTGGCCGAGCGGCGGCTCCTCCGGCGCCGCGCGGCGATCGGTCGATCGCCCGGCCCGAGACTTCGCGAGGTCGTCCAGGACCTGAGATTTGCCATCCGCCAGATTCGCCGGCGTCCCGGTCTGGCGGCGCTGTCAATCCTCACCCTTGGCGTCGGCATCGGCGCGTCGTCCGCGGTGTTCAGCATCCTCGACGCGTCGCTGCTCAGGCCCCTGAACCTGCCCGAGCCGGCCGAGATCGTCACGATCCTCGAAACGAACGAAGGGCGGCCGAGCCAGGTCTCGTTCGACAACTGGTCCGACTGGAAATCGCAGGCGACGTCCTTCGAGGCGCTGGCGCTGCTCCGGCCTCAGACGATCAACTTGACCGGAGTGTCGGAGCCGACGCCGGTGCGCGGCGCATTCGTCGCGGGCGACTTCTTCGGCGTCGCCGGCGTGCCGCCGGCGCGCGGCCGTCCGCTCGGACCGGCCGACGACCGCACGGACGCGCCGCCGGCCGTCGTGATCAGCCACTGGGCCTGGCAGCGCTATTTCGCCGGGCGCGACGACATCGTCGGCCAGCCGATTCACCTGAACAACATCGCCTTCACGATCGCCGGCGTCATGCCGGCCGGGTTCTACTTCCCGTACGACAACGCACGCGTGTGGGTGCCGGCGCGCTTCGGTCCGTCGCGACTCGCGCGGAGCGTGCGGAGCTTCGTCGCGTTCGGCCGCCTGCGCGACGGCGTGACGATCGAGGCCGCGCGCGTGGAGCTCGCCGGCATCGCGGCCTCGCTCGCCGCGGCGTTTCCCGGCACGAACGCGAACAGCGGCGCGCGGATCGACCCGTTGCACAGCTTTCTGACGTCCGACGTCCGGCAGCCGCTCGCCGTCGTGTTCGGCCTCGCGTTGCTGCTGGCGGCCGCCGCGTGCGCGAACGTCACCAGCCTGCAGCTCGGCGCGACCGCAGGACGACGGTCGGAGATCGCCGTCCGCACGGCGCTTGGCGCCGGCCGCACACGCATCGCCCGCCAGCTCGTCGTCGAGCATCTGGTGCTCGCGCTGTTCGGCGGAGCCCTGGGCCTGCTGATCGCAAGACAGCTCGTGCCGCTCGCAGTGGCCTACAGTCCGCTGGACGTGTTCGGTCTGTACCGCGCCGCACTGGACATGCGCGTCGTGGCGTTTGCGGCGGCCGCCACGATCCTGGCGGGCCTCGTCAGCGGTCTCGTTCCCGCAGTGCATTGGGCCGGACAACCGGCCGCGGCGGCGCTCGGCAGCGGCGCGCGTGCGTCCGGCGATCGCCAGCTCACGCGTACGCGTGCGTGGCTCGTCGGCGGACAGGTGGCGATGGCCGCCGTTCTGCTCACCGCCGGCGGCATGCTCGTGAAGAGCTACCTCGCGCTCACGGCGGTCGCGCCGGGGTTCTCGGCCGCCGATCAACTGCTGACGATGGAGTACAGGCTGCCGGCCAATCGGTACAACACGGCCGAACAGCAGCTGCAGTTTCACGAACGCGTGGTGCAGCGGATCGCCGCCGTCCCGGGCGTACGTGGCGCCGCGCTCGTGCGCGCGCTGCCGTTCAGCGGCAACGGAAACGTCGTGACGTACCTCACGGAAGAGGCACCCGGCGCCGCGCAGCGTCAGGCCGAGTTCAATACCATCTCCGACGAGTACTTCCGGCTGATGCGCATTCCCGTGCTGGCCGGGCGCACGTTCGATGCGCGCGATCGCGCCGACGCCCCGCCCGCGATCGTCGTCAGCCGCTCGTTTGCGGAGCAGGCATGGCCCGGCGAGTCGGCGCTCGGCCGCGAGATCGTGTTGCCCGGCCTGGCGGTGCAGCCGCGCGTGATCGGGGTGGTAGGCGACGTGCGGCACCGCGCGCTGACGGAAACGACGTCGCCAGCCTTCTACGCGCGGACGGCGCAGAGCCCGGGCGTCTTCATGACCATCGTCGCCGAGACGATCGGCGATCCGCTCGCGCACAGAGACGCGGTCAAGCACGCGGTGTGGGAGATCGATCCGGACCAGCCGGTCTGGAAAGAGCGTACGCTCGCGTCGCTCGTGGATGGATCCGTGCAGCCGATGCGGTCGATGTTCGGTGCGCTCGCAATCTTCGCGTGCGCCGCGCTGCTCCTCGTCATCGCTGGGATGCACGGCGTGATCAGCCAGTCGGTGAATCAGCGCACGCGCGAGATCGGCGTGCGCATGGCGCTCGGGGCGGATCGCATCGCCGTCCTTCGCGACGTGCTTGCGCGCGGGCTTCGCCTCACCCTGATCGGGCTGGCCGTGGGCCTGATCGTCTCGATCTGGCTGTCGCGGCTCTTGGGCGACATGCTGTTCCGGACGACGCCGCTGGACCCGCTGCCGTATGCCGCCACGGCCGCGCTCCTGGCGGCAATCGCGACGCTGTCGTCGTATCTGCCCGCGCGCCGCGCCGCGTCGATCGATCCGGCGATCACGCTTCGCACGTAGAGCGCGTCGGGGTTGCGACGCGTACGCAGGGCGCGTCGGGGTTGTGACGCGTACGCAGGGCGCGTCGGGTTGTGACGCGTACGTAGGGCGCGTCGGGTTGTGACGCGCCAGTCGGCGGGCCGAAACCCGGCCCGCCCTACGTGCGGTCGGCGGGCGCTATGCCCGGATCATGCGCAGCCCACACTCCCGGTTTCCTGCCTCACACCGCCGCCGCCGTCGTCCGCGGGGCTGACCGCGGCTGGCCGCCGCCGCGCCCACCGCCCTGGCCGCGGTGCGCGCCGTGCGACGGCGCGTGCCGCCGCGCGAGATCGTTGACGCGCCGGCATGCCTCGCGGAAGCGGCCTTCGAGCGCGCGCGCTTCGGCTGCGGCAATCGGCGCGAGCCGGAGCCACGCGCTCTGCGCGTCGCGCACCGCGTCGGCCGCGGCGCGCCACTTCGCGTCGTCGCCGCCGCGTCCGCCCATCGCGTTCGACGCCAGCGCGGATCGCAGCCGCGCGGCGAGCAGCTCCGTCTGGGACAGGCCGGCGGTGCGATCTTCGGTGCCGGCGAGATACGACTCGACCTTGGCCACCAGCTTCTCGAGCTTCTGGCGAATCAGCCCCGGATCGAGATCGGTGCCCTTGAACGCATCCGCGTGGCGCTCGACGATGCGCGAGAACGCGGCCTGCCAGCGATCGGCGAGCACTTTCATCTCGGCGGTCGGGATCGGCACGCTGCGATTCCACGTCGAGCGGAGCTGCTGCACGTGCTCGACGAACGCGCCGGGCTCCATGCCATTCTCCGAGGAGGCGATCGCCTCGATCTCCACCACCTGCGCTTCGCGTTCGGCGAGCTTGCTCGTCAACGCGATCTGGTGGCGGTTGTGGTACCGCTCGAAGAAGCGATCCGCGGCGGCGCGGAAGCGCACCCAGACGAGCTCGGACTGCTGCCGGCGCACCGGGCCGATCGTCTTCCATTCGGCCTGCAGGCGCTTCATCTCGGCCGAGGCCGCTTCCCAATCCATCGACTCGGCCAGCGTCTCGGCGCGGGCGCACAGCGCTTCCTTGCGGGCGAGGTTGTCGGCCCAGACGCGCTTGCGCGCGGCCATGTCCTCGCGGCGGCGCGTGAAGAACGCGTTGCGCGCGGTGCGGAAGCGATGGCTGAGCTCGCGGCCGCTGTCGCGCGTGGCGGTCCCGGTCTCCTGCCACGCCTGATCGAGCTCCTGGAAGCGCTGCGCGACGCGCGCCCAGTCGGTCGACTGCGCGAGCGACTCGGCTTCCTCGACGATCGCGAGCTTCCGGCGGAGGCTCTCCTCCCGCTCTTCGCGCTGCTTCGCGAAGAACACCTCGCAGCGGCTGCGGATGAAGTCGGTGGCGAAGCGGAACCGCTCCCAGAGCTTCTGCGCCACGTTGCGCGGCGCTTCGGAGACGTCCTGCCACTGCGCGTGCAGTTCACGAAGCGCGCGCGCGGTGGCCGGCAGATCGGTGTCGCGTCCGGCGTCCTGATCGGCCTTGATCGAGGTGACGATCGCTTCGGCCATCGCGATCAGCTGTTCCTGCCGCTGGGCGTTGGCGAACCGGCGCCACTCGTCCATCTCGCGCAGCTCGCGCACGCGCGGCGCGACCTTCTCCTGGAGATCCCGCACCCGCGCCATGGCCTCGTCGATGTCGCGCGTGGCCGGCACGCGGCCCGCTTCGTCCAGCCCGGTCACGATGTCGCGGATGAGCCGATCGCCTTCGCGGAGCGTGATGCTCTCCGCCTCGGACGCCCGGCGCGCGCGCTCGGCGAGCCGATTCAGTTGTGCGAGCGCCGCCTGCTGCGCCTGCGCCAGCGCGTCGCGCGCAGCCTGTTCGCGCGCCGCAAACGCGGCGCCCACCACGGCGAGCCGCGCCTCGAGCTCGGCATCGGGCCGCGACGCCTCGGTCAGGGTGGCGGTCAAGCTGCGTGCCTCACGGCTGAGCGCGGCCCAGCGGGTGGCGGCGGAGCCGGCGTCCGGGGTGGACAGCAGGGCTTCGGCATCCGCGACCAGCGCCGCGAGCGAGTCGCGGCGCTCCGCCAGGACGCTGCGCATTTCATGCCGCTTCCGGCACGCAGCGACCGCCTGGGCGAATCGCTGAACCAGTCGTTCGGCCTCCGGGCCATCACCGGCCAGTGGCTGCAGCGATCGCCATTCTTCCTCGATGGGACGGAGCTGCTCGAGGACGTCGTCGCCTTCGAGCGTTTCGACGCGGGCGCAGAGCGCCTCGCGGGTCGCGACCGCCTCCGCGTACAGCCGGGCGCGCTCGAGCGCTTCCTCGGCGTCGCGCTCGCGCTGGGCGATCGACGCCTGCGCGGCGGTCGCGGCGGCCGTGAACCGCTCGTTCGCGGCTTCGTCGGTGACGCCGAGCGCCTGCCATTGCTCGCCGAGCGAGGCGAGCGCGGCGCGCGCCCCGGCGGGATCGGCATTCTGCGACAGCCGCTCCACCTGCTCGCAGAGCTGATCCTGATGACGCCGGCGCTCCTCCTCGGCGGCGCGGCGCGCCGCTTCGGCGTCCTCGATCTCCTGAATCATGGTGCGGGCGCGCTTCGAGACCGCCTTCTGCTGGCTGCGCGACTCGATCAGCTTGAGCTGAGAGAGATCCACGCCGCCGGCGACGGTGCGCTCGAACGCGGCGAGGGCGACGTCCCGATGGTCGCCGTGGAGCGCGACTTCCAGCACTTCGGCCGCGTCCGTGAGGCGATCGAGCGCCGCGTGCGCCGTCGACTCGTGCTTCGCATACCGCGCGATGGCGCTGAGCGCGCGCTCGTCGGTCGTCCGCGCCAGCGCCACGGCCCGCACCGCCTCGGGCGCCTCGCTCTTGGCGATGGTGGACAGCCGGCGCGGATCGGTCAGCCCCGCGACCGCCTGGACGGCGGTGGCCTCGTCGGCCGCGCCCGTGGCGAGCGCGAGCAACCGCTCCGCCGCGCGATCGCGCGTGTCCGGGTCGGCATCGCCCGCGGCAATCCGCCCGAGCGGCGCCGCATCCGGCGTGCGGAGAATGGCGGCGCGGCGAACCCGGATGTCCGGATCCGACTCGGCGAGCGTCGCCAGTTCGATGGGATCGTCAAGCTCGCGGAGCGCCTCCAGTCGGACGGACGGGTCGGCGTGCTTCCAGCGAGGCTGGGGCTTGAGTTTGTCGAGGAGTCCCATAAGGCTTGTGGCCGATACATAAGAAAGAGCCGTGCCGTACTTCCCCGGAGACACCCCGACGACGCATCCGCATCGCGTCCGTTACGAATCAATCACTTAGCGGGAAGGGAAACCGATACCCGAGCAGAGGATGCCGCGACGATCCACCAGTCCGGATTGCGGTATCCAAATCGACTGGTTCCTGGTCGCACGCCGTACGTAGGGCGAGCCGGGGTTTGGCTCGCCCACCTTCACAGCACTTCTTCCATTCGTCCGACGAGCGTGTCGAGTTGATCGACCACGGCCTGAACCGTTGAGGGCTCGCTCAGATCGACCCCGGCCCGATTGAGGAGGGTCATCGGGTGGTCGCTCCCCCCTGATGCGAGGAGCTCCAGGTACCGCTCGCGGGCCGCGGTTCGTGTGTCCTCGGCGCCTTCGCCGATCTGGCGGGCCAGCCTGGCGGCCGAGGCGAAGCAGGTCGCGTACTGGTAGACGTAGTACGGCGAGTTGAAGAAGTGCGGGATGCGCGCCCAGGTGATGGGCGTGAGCTCCTCCATGTCCACCGAATCGCCGTAGTAGGCGTCGAAGCGCTCCGTATAGAGCGCGTCCAGGACGTCGGCGGTGACCGGCTCGTCGCGCTCCACCCGTTCGTGGACGGCCAGCTCGAAGTCGGCGAACATCACCTGCGTATAGAAGGTGCTCGTGATGTTGTCCATCGCGTGCTGCAGCAGCACGAGCCGCTCGTCGCGGTCGGTCGCGCGCGCGAGCAGGTGCTCGAGCAGCAGCGCCTCGTTCAGCGTGGACGGCACCTCGGCGATGAAGATGGTGTAGTCGGAGTACACGAACGGCTGCCGCTCGTGCGACAGCATCGTGTGCATCGAGTGCCCCATCTCGTGCGTCAGCGTGAACACGTCGTCGAGCGTGTCCGCCCAGTTCATGAGCATGTAGGGATGGACGCCGTAGACGGGCGCGGAATAGGCGCCGCTGCGCTTGCCTTCGTTCTCGTAGACGTCGATCCAGCGCTCGCGGAATCCCCGCCACATGCGCTCCTGGAAGCCCTCGCCGAGCGGGGCGACCGCATCGACGATCGACTTCAGCACCTGGTGGTAGGCGTAGCGCCGCGTCCAGTCGACGATCGGGATCGAGAAGTCGTACGGGTAGTACTTCTCAAGCTTCAACGCGCGGCGGCGGAGCCGGTGATAGCGGCGCATCGGCTCGACGCCCGCGCGCGTGGTCGCGATCAGGTTGTCCACCACCGAACGCGGGATGTTGTTGCCGTGCAGCGCCGCATCCAGCGTGGTCGCATAGCCGCGGGCGCGTGCGTGGAACCAGTCGCGCTGACACACGGAATGGTAGAGCGACGCGTACGTGTTGAGGCTCGTGCGATAGGTGCCGTAATGGCCGAGAAACGCGAGCCGCCGGTCGGCCTGATGGCGATTGGTGGCCAGCACCGCGCGGTACTGGCCGTACGACATCGTGACGGTTTCGCCGGTGCTGAGCGTGACCTCCGGGAACTTCGCGTCGGCCGTCGAGAGCGCCTGATAGGCATCGCCGGGCGATCCGGACAGGCGCGCCGACAGCGACAACAGGCGCTCGCCGGCTTCGTCCAGGACGTGCTCCTGCTGCCGGTACACCTCTTCAATGGCGAAGCGGTACGTCGCGAGATCCGGATTCTGCGCCATCCACTCGCGGACCGCCTGCAGCGGAATCGTCAGCAATTCCGGACTGAACCACGAGGTTGCCTGCTGCCAGCGCGCCACGGCCGCCTGCACCTGCTGGCGGCGCGCGTTGATGTCGTTGTTGCGCTGGTCCTCATCGTACTTGAGCGACGGATAGAAGTAGACCTTGTACGCGAGCTGGCCCAGCTCGTCGTTGAGCACGTACGCGGCGAGCAGCCGGTCGGGTCCGGACGCCAGCGTGCCCTTCAGCGCCGCGTATTCATCGACCCGGCGCTCCAGCTCGGCGAGCGCGGCTTCCCAGCTCTGCCAGTCCGGGTAGATGTCGGCCAGGTTCCACTTGTGTGCATCGTCGATGTCGGCGCGGTTGCGCGAGCGCGGCGGAGCGGCGGTGGACATGAAGACGATGATACCGGGTGCGCTACCGGGCGATCCGCATCGCGCGGACGACGCGTGTGGCGGGCTGGTTCTCCATCGCGACCGCCGCACGGACGACGTAGTCGCCCGGCGGCAGGTTGCCGATCGGGAGCGCCGCCGTCGCGACGAACTTGTCCGGCTCGTTCGTCCCCGCGAACACCGCGACCTGCGATCGGATCGCCGGACCGTTCAGTGATTCGGCGATGTCGAACGCCGCGCGGACCTTCGAGTCCGCGGTGGCGCCGTAGAGCTCGAGATACACGGTCGCGACCGACTCGGTCCCGAACACGAGCACCGGGGTGAATCCCGTCTCGCGCGCGACGCCGAGCAGGAGGTCGCTCAGACGCAGATTCCCGGCGCGGGTCAGCTCCGCCGTGAAGTCGTAGTCGGCCGTGCCCGATCGGCCCTGTGAGTCGATCGCCGCGACGCGAACGCGATAGCTGCCGCCCGTGCCGGCGAACGCGGCAATGAGACGCGAGGGGACGGGCGTACCGCTGTCCGGCTTCCACTCGCCGGCCAGACGGCCGTTGCCGTCGACGAGGCCAATCGCCGCGGAGGTGAGGGTCGCCTTGGGATCGGTCGCTTCGCCCAGGACGACGATCTTCAGCGTGTCGCCTTGTTCGCGCGCCACCGTGGCGCTGACCCGCATCGGCAGATCGCGAAACACCCAGGAGACGCGCAGCAGATCGCCGGCATCGGTCAACGCGGCGCCGACGGTCACCGGCGGTCTCGGCACGAGCACCGTCAACGGCGCGGAGAGCGACACGCCGCTGCGCGTCGTCCGCACCTCGAGCGGCCGATGGTCGCCGATCCGATCGGCCGCATCGGGCTCGATACCGAGCAGGTAATAGCCGGCTGTCCGCTGCGCCACGCGCAGGAGCGGCGAGCCATCGCTGCCGTGGAGATTGATCAGCGGCGCGTCCAGCGCGCTCGCGAGATGCTCCAGACCGGCGACGATGTTGAGCGAGCGGCCCACGCCGTCATCCACGGGCGGCGGGGGATTCCGGCGATCGGCGCGCGCGACGAAGTAATGCAGGCCCGATCCGCCGGCCGTCTCGCGGAGCTTCTTGTAGTCGTTCGGCAGCACGTCGCACGCGTCGGGCGAGGAGGCGGGGCGTTCGCCGGTGAGCGGATTCGCCGGCGCGATGCGCCCCGTTTCGCTTCGCGGCTCCATCAGCCCGCCGGACAGCACCACGACGACCGACAGCCCTTCCCCGCGGCGGAACGCCCGGATGGCGTTGGTGATCGCGTCGAGCGTCTGCCGCGTGCGGCATCCGAAATCAATGAAGCTCGTCCGCGACGGCGCGCGGCCGGTGACCTGCGACAGCGCCTGCCGGATGCGCGCGTGCTCCGTCGTGAAGTTCACCTTCACGACGCCGAACGGCGCCGTCATCAGCGCGACACGATCGCGCGGCGCGAGCGCCTTGAGGAAGGTGTCCACCGCCTCGCGCACCCGCTGCTCGTCGCCCGGACCGATCGAGTCGTCGTCGAGCAGCAGGAGCACGGTGCGTCCCTGCTCGGTCGGGCTGTTCGATCCGAATGGCGCCGGCAGCTCCCCGGGCTCGACGGCCTGTTCGGACCGGTCCGCCTGGTCCAGCGGGATGAACTGAAACGACCGGATGGGCCGCTCGCGGCCGTTCAGGCGGACCGACACCTGGTCCTGTGTGAGGTCGCGGACCGGGTCGCCGGTCCTGGAGAGCGCGAGCAGGTCGACCATGACGAGGTCGACGCCGCCGCGGAACGTCGGCGATTGCCCGCCTTGCGGGCCGGCCAGCAGGGTGACTACGGCAGCGCCACCCATCAGGGAGGCGGCCAGCGCACGAAAAGAGATCTTGTCCATCCCGCGAATGATACGCCCTTGGTCCCGCGGGCCTGAAGGCCCCACGGAAACCGGACCCCGGACCCGGAACCCGAACCTGGATCCCGGACCGCGTTCGTACGTCGCGCGGATCTTGAGGGCCGCGCTACGTACGAGCCTTCATCCACTTGGCCGCGACGTCCATCGCGTGCTCGAGCGACTCTCCCTTCGGGTCCTGTCCCTTCGGCCGCGCGAGCGAGTGATCGCCGCCCGCGATGAGCTCGAGCGTCGCATCCGGCAGTGACGCGACGAGGTTGCGCATCTCATCGGGCGATCCGAACGCGTCGCGCGTGCCGTGGAGAAAGAGCATGGGCACGCGGATGCGCGGCAGGTGCGCGTCGCGGCGCTGCGCAGGTTTGCCCGGCGGGTGCAGCGGATAGCCGAAGAAGACGAGGCCCGCCGGCGCCGGCGCGAAGCCGCCGTCCGCAGCGACTTGGGACGCAATCCGGCCGCCCATCGATTTGCCGCCGGCGAACATGCGCCCCTCGTGATCGCGGGACGCCGATGCCCAGACGTCCCGGAACGCCTGTTCGAGCACCGCGGGCGGATCGGGGACCTTGCGTTTCGCGGCGATGTACGGGAAGTCGAACGTCACGACGGGGATGCCGCGTTGCTCGAGGCCGGCCGCGACGCGCCGGATCCAGGGATGCTGTTGCCCCGCGCCGGCGCCGTGGCCAAGCACGAGCGTCATGGGCGTGCCTTTTCGCGGGCGAAGAACTCGCGCTGCAGGCGCAACAACAGCGGAATCGACGCCAGCAGCGCGATGAGGTTGGGCACGGCCATCAACCCGTTCAGCGTGTCGGCGATGTCCCACACGTCGCGAAGGGCGGTGACGGCGCCGATGTAGATGACGACGAGCCACGCCAGCCGGTACGGCAGCGCCGCGCGCGGCCCCAACAGATACACGATGCCGGTCTCGCCGTAGTAGCTCCACCCCACCAGCGTGGAGAACGCGAACAGGACGATGCCGGTCGTGACGACGATGCTGCCCCAGGTGCCGGGCAGTCCGGTGGAGAAGGCCTGCGCGGAGAGCGGCGCGCCGGTGGCGCCAGACGTCCAGCTGCCGGTCACGAGGATGACGAGCCCCGTCGTCGTGCAGATGAGCAGCGTGTCGACGAACACTTCGAAGATGCCGTACATGCCCTGGCGCACCGGATGATCCGTCGTGGCCGTCGCGTGCACCATGGGCGCGCTGCCGAGCCCGGCTTCGTTGGAGAACAGGCCGCGGGCGATGCCATAGCGCATGGCCGTCATGATCGTGGCGCCCAGGAATCCGCCCGTGGCGGCCGCGCCCGTGAACGCGCTGCTGAAGACCAGCATCACGGCATCCGGAATGGCTCCGGCGAACCTGACCAGGATGACCAGGCCGCCGGCAAGATAGATCAAGGCCATGAACGGCACCAGGATCTCCGCCACGCGGCCGATCCGCTTGATGCCGCCGAGAATCACCGCGGCCGTGAGCACGACCATGATCGCGCCGCTGACGGAATGATCCAGGCCGAGCGAGGCGTTCAGCGCGTCGGCCACCGAGTTGGCCTGCGTCATGTTGCCGATGCCGAA
>Ga0268386_10001251_pt1 | contig 17408 bp, 16 predicted proteins | sample RVTome_15_FD_200260 | JGI IMG/M metagenome (GOLD analysis project Ga0268386, IMG submission 200260) | Soil microbial communities from uranium-contaminated site in the Upper Colorado River Basin, Wyoming, United States - RVT150D86... ...
GCTGCAGCGTTCCGCATAATCTTCGATCCTTATGGGCCGTACGTCGAGCATCTCTCCATCCTTACTGCGAACTCGTTGTTGCGCTTCTGACCGCGCCGACTGACGGCAGGCTGTTTTTATGGTCCGGTGAGCCGCATGCCGCCGTCCACCGGCAAAATCGCCGCGGTCACCATCGAGGCTTCATCCGAAGCGAGATACAGCGCGGCATAAGCGATGTCCTCCGGCTCGCCGATGCGTCCGATCGGCACTCTGGTTTTGTAACGGGCCAGCTTCTCGGGAGTGGAAGTATCCACCATCGGCGTGCGCGTCGGCCCCGGGCAAATGCAATTGACGCGGATTTTATCCGGCGCGTGGTCCATGGCCATGGCTTCTGTCAGGCGCACCAGGCCGCCCTTCGACGCGCAGTACGCCGCACGGCCCGATTGCCCGAGCATGCCCGAGCGCGCTGCGATGTGCAGAATCACGCCGCCGCCGCGCTTGATCATATGCGGAATCGCCAGGCGCGATACGATGAACGCGCCTTTCAGATTCACGTCGAGGGTGCGATCCCAATCGTCCTCGCTGATATCGGTGATACTGCCGTTGGTGCGCACGCCGCCGCTGTTGACGACGATATCGATGCCGCCCCACTGGCGCAAGGTTTCATCGATCAACGTTCTCATCTGCGAGGAATTTGTAACATCGCCGGGCCAATAGAGCGCCCTGCCGCCGAGTTTTTCGACCATGGCCACGGTGTCGCGGCCCTTGGCTTCCGTCGGCGAGGTTCCCGCCACCGCCGCCCCTTCCCTGGCGAACGTCACCGCGATCGCCTGTCCCAGCCCCGAGCCAAAGCCCGTTATGAATGCGACCTTTCCTTGGAGTTTCATGGCCCCTCACTCCTCGAAAGCCAACCCGTCGAAAAAGCAAAGTTGACTCGTCTCCGGCTCGTTGTTACCTTTAGAAAACAATCACAAAAGGAATTCAAGTACATGGCGGAAACCAACGATCAGCGAGTCCCCGTCACCGTTCTCACCGGATTTCTGGGCGCGGGCAAGACAACTTTGCTCAATCGAATCCTGACGGCGGACCACGGCCGGCGCGTCGCCGTGATCGTCAACGAGTTCGGCGAAGTCGGTATCGACCATCATCTGCTGATCTCATCCGACCAAGAGGTCGTGGAAATGAGCAACGGCTGCATCTGCTGCACCGTGCGCGGCGATCTCTTGCGCAGTCTGTTCCAGCTGCTCGAACATCGCGACAAGTTCGACACTTTGATGATCGAAACCACCGGCCTCGCCGATCCCGCGCCGGTGGTGCAAAGTTTCTTCATCGACGATCGTATCAAGACCGAATATCAACTTAACGGCGTCGTCACGGTCGTCGACGCCAAGCATCTCTTTCAACAGCTGAGCAATTCGCCGGAAGCCAAGGAGCAGATCGCCTTCGCCGACATGGTGCTGCTCAACAAAATCGATCTGATCAATCCCGAGGACCTGCCCGAGCTGGAGTATAAGCTGCGCAATTTGAACGGCGCTGCGCGCATCTGCCAGACGCGGAATTCCGACGTCGATATCGGCACCGTCTTGGATCTGCGCGGCCTAGATCTCGAAATGAAGTCGGGAAAACATGATCACAGCCACGGCCACACGGAAGACATAGAAACCGTCGCAATCACTACTTCCGGCGATCTCGACGGTGTCAAAGTGAGCCAGTGGTTTCGTGAGCTGCTCGCCGAATTCGGCGAGAGAATCATGCGCATGAAAGGCATCTTGAATCTGCGCAAGGATCCCGATCAATTTGTCTTTCAGGGCGTGCATCTCTTGTTCGAAGGCCGGCCGGGACGCGCCTGGGCCGACGATGAAGAGCGGCTCAATCGCCTGGTGTTTATCGGCCGCAATCTCGATAAGCAAAAAATCACCCGGGGATTCATGGACTGCATCACAACCGGAAACGGCGCGGCGTCATCGCCCGAGGAAATCGACCCCTTCGGCCGCAAGCAGGATGTCTCGAAGTTTACCTTGGATCAGATCCGTTACTGGGTGCAGACGATCCTCACCTTCCCGCCCGATGCGCCCATCGTCATCAAGGAAGTACCCTGCGTCAAAGCGGGCTGCCCGCCGGTGGAGACCGCCATCCTGGTGTTCCTCAAGAACGAGCCGCCACGGACGTTTAAGATTCTGGCGCGCATCAACGAAGTCACCTTTGATCATGTCTATAACTTGATCGAGAACCCGCTGCCGTGCTGTTGATATAAGTTGGGTGTCGAGTTTTTCTCCTCCATCTTGGCCGGGGCACGGCATTCGGCATTCGACATTCCGCGGCCGCGGCAGAAAATTTGCGCCAGCGTGCTACTCGGCCGCCAGCTTGCGGACGACCTCGTACATGGCGCGGATGCCGAATTTCAAGCTGTCCACGGACAGGCGTTCATTGATGCCATGGACCAGGCCTTCGCTGCCTGGACCGCTGCGGTGCGGCATAAAACCTAAACAGGGAATCTTTCGTTCGCGAAAAAAATGACAGTCAGTGAAGCCTCGCACCAACGGCGCCACCACCGGCGCGCCGCCGTCGCGCATCTTGGCAAGGTCTGCAATCACCCTCATGGCCTCGGGATGAGGCGGCGAAGTGGCTGCTGGGAAGGAGAGCAAAACTTCGATCTTGATCGACGGATCGGCGATGAGCTTCCGCAGTTGCTCGATAAAAGCCTGCGGATCTTCCCCCGGCAAGAGCCGCACGTCTATTTCGGCGGTGGCGAACGCCGGAATCACGTTGACTTTGTCGGAGCCCTTGAGGCCCGTAATGGCGACGGTATTGCGCACGCTGGCGCTGTTGCGCGCATCTTTTAAAAACTCGGCGCGGAACGCCGGATCTTGCAACGACTTGCGCAAATCGAGATACCGGCTTCGCCGCTCCGGCGCCGCCGCCGATGCCGTGTCGGCGTAAAACCTTTGTACTTCGGGAACCACTTTGATTGGACTCTGGTAGCTCATCACGCGGTTGAGGGCGGCGATGAGTCTATTGACTGCGAGATTGCTTCCCGGCGTCGAGCCGTGGCCGGGGGTGCCGCCGGCCGTGAGCTTCAACCACAGCGGCGTTTTCTCCGCGACGCTGACGTTGTAAACGCGCGCTTTGCCGTCCTCGCCGACGCGGATGCCGCCGCCTTCGTTCAACACCAAGCCGACGTCTTTGAACAGCTCGGGATGTTTGTCGACCAAGTAGCCGGCCCCCATGGCGCCGCCCGCCTCTTCATCGGCCGTACCGAGGAAGACCACATCGCCTTTCAAGGAAATGTTTTGCCGCTTCAACGCGAGCATGGCCGCCAGCTCGAGAATAGCCGAGCCTTTCATATCGAGCGCGCCGCGCCCCCAGATCACGCCGTCTTTGATCGCCCCGCTGAACGGCGGCTCTTTCCACAATTTGGCGTCGGCGGGAACGACGTCCATGTGATTGAGCAGCATGACGGCTTTCTTGGATCCGTCGCCGCGCAAGCGCGCGTAGATGTTGCCGCGGCCGGGCGCCGATTCGATGAGCCGCGATTCGATGCCTTCGCGATCGAAAATTTCCTTGAAGAATTGCGCAGCCTTGATTTCGTTACCCGGCGGGTTGGTGGTATCGATTTGAATGTAGCGGCTTAGCAACGAGACCGCTTCGTCCTCGAGCGCTTTCCAAGTGAAAGCCGCATCCGCGCCACGGCCGGCGACCGGCAGCATGATGAAAATGGCCAGAGCGGCGGCCCATCGATCAAATTTTAATCCTGGCTGGCGCATGTTGGCTCCTGTTGTTTCCGACGAACGCCCGACGCTAATTTAGGAACCCGGCGGCGGTCTGGAAAATTCTTTCTTTTTCCGTTTGCGGATGATGCCAGCGAACGTCGCCGTCGTGCCGAAACCAGGTAAGCTGCCGTTTGGCGAGACGGCGCGTTTCCTGTTTCATCTCTTCGGCGGCTCGGGCCAAATCCGTCTCGCCGCGAATCACCGCGGCCATTTGACGATAGCCGACGCTGCGCAGGGGCTTTAAGTCCAAACCGAAGCCCCGTTTAACCAGTCCGCGCGCTTCGTCGAGGAAACCTCCTTGAATCATCCGTTCGCTGCGTCGGTTGATCCGATCATACAGCTCGGCGCGCGCACGCATCAAACCGATTTTAACGACATCATACGGCTGTTCCTGAAAAGAATGGTCTTTTTGCCAGGCGCTGAGCGGCCGGCCGGTGATCGCGAACACTTCCAGCGCGCGAATGATGCGCTGGCGATCGTTGGGATGAATCGACGACGCCACGCTCGGGTCGATGGCCGCCAATCGTTGATACAGCGCGACAAGCCCCCCGTCGGCAATCTCTTCTTCCAGGGTCCGGCGAATTTTCGGATCTTGGCCGGGACCGCTGAAAAGACCGTGGGTGAGAGCTTTGAGGTAAAGACCGGTGCCGCCGCAGACGACGACTTTTTTACCGCGCCGGTGAATTGCCGCGACCGCCTCCGTTGCCAAGCGGCGAAACAGCGCGGCATTGAACTCTTCGTCGGGATCGACCACATCGATCAAATGATGCGGCACGCGTGCGCGATCGGCGCCGGATACCTTTCCCGTGCCGATATCCAGGTAGCGATAGACTTGCTGAGAATCGGCGTTGATGATCTCGGCGTCGATCCGCTGTGCCAGTTCCAACGCCAACTCGCTTTTGCCTACCGCGGTCGGGCCGAGAACGATGACCAGTCTGGGTTTCATTGGCAACGCTGGATTCGGTTCGACTTCGGAATTCCAATTCCGCCACTTTGAACATTGAATCTCGAAGTTGAACGGCTTTATATCACCCGCTTGAACAGCCGCTCCAGTTCGGCGCGACTCCATTCGACCAAGACCGGACGCCCATGGGGGCATTGCGTCGCGAACTCGATTTGGTCCAAGTCGCTGAGCAAGGCGCGCATCTCATCCACTTCAAGCACGCGATTGGCGCGGATCACGCTGTGACACGCAATCGTCGCCAAGCGCTCTTCGAGATGCTGGCGCAGCTTCGCCGACACGTCGACCTCGGCCAATTCGGCGACCATCTGGCGCACCACTTGGCTGGAGTCGCCCGCCGGCAATAGCGCGGGCACGGCCATGATCGCGTAGGAGCCGGGACCGAACGGCTCCAGCGCAAATCCGAAGCGTTCCATCACCGCGAGATTTTGCTCCAACAGCAACATCTCGCCCGCGCTCAACTCGACGGTCTCGGGTATTAACAGACTTTGGCTTTCGACTTTGCCCGCGTCCAGCTGACGGCGCAGCTTTTCGAACGCAACTCGCTCATGAGCGGCGTGCTGGTCGATCAGCGCCAATCCCTCGGACGTTGCGCAGACCAGGTAGCAGCCGAGGATCTGCCCTAGAATGCGCATCGAAGAGAAAAACCCTTGCTGCATTCCCTGCGGCCGCGGCGCCGCTGCCGAGAACGGCCCGCCCGTTGATGCGATTTCGCCGCGCACGGGGAGCGGTGAGGCGGCGTACGGCAGCGGTGCTTCGCTGACGTTAAAAAACTCCCGGGAAGGCGCCGTCAGACTTCTTGACGCCGGCGCTTTGGCTTCCTGCTGGAGCGCCTGGCGGATCGCCCGGGAAACCGCCTGATGGATATCCGACTGGCGGCGAAAGCGCACTTCGTACTTGGCCGGATGAACGTTTACGTCCACTTCGCCGAAGGGCAGATCGAGAAACAGCACCACGGCGGGATATTGGCCCTTCATCAGCAAAGTTTCATAGCCCAACAGCACCGCGTGGGCGAGGACTTTATCGCGCACGTAGCGCCGGTTGACGAACGTAAAAAGGTAGCGCGAGTTTGGATAAGACGTCGGCGCCGAGCTCAGAAAGCCGCGAACGGCAAGCTCACCCTGATGCCACTGAAACGAACCCAATCGGCCGGCCACGTCGCGGCCGAAGACTTGGGACAACCGGTCCCTGGGATCGCCGACCGGGACATAATCGGCCACCGTGCGGCCGTCATGGTACAAGCGGAAGTGAACTCGCGGATGTGCCAGGGCCATGCGGTTGATCACGTCGCAGATATGGCTCAACTCGGTGGCCGGCGCTTTTAGAAACTTGCGCCGCGCCGGCGTATTGAAAAATATGTCCTTGATCTCGATGGTCGTTCCGAACGTGGCGGCAGCGGGGCGAATCTCGTCTTTTTTGCCGCCCTCGACGCCGACGCGACAGCCGTTCGCCGTGCCCCGTGGGCGGGAAATAAGGGTCATTCGCGACACCGAGCCGATGCTCGGCAGCGCCTCGCCGCGAAAACCCAGGGTCGCGATGCGGAACAGACCGTCATCTTCCTTGAGCTTGCTGGTGGCGTGGCGCTCCACCGCGAGTTCCAGATCCTCGGCCGCCATGCCGTCGCCGTTGTCCGTGACCCGAATGAGCGAGCTGCCGCTCTTTTCGATCCACACGAAGATCTCTGTGGCGTGGGCGTCGAGCGAGTTCTCGACCAACTCCTTCACCGCCGACGCCGGCCGCTCGACTACTTCGCCGGCGGCGATCCGGCTCGCCATTTCCTTGGAAAGAATTTGGATTTTCACCCTTGGTTCCATCCCAGTCTTCGACGATAATGTAACGCAAGGGCGTCGGTCAAGAAAAGCCGGTCAGCTGCAGAGTCATCGAGGCGCTGGCGCATCGACCACGCGACCTGGGATATACGCGGCGAGGAGGCGTTTATGAAATCCATCTATGGACTAATTTTCCTGGCTACGCTGTTAATGCCGCGCTTCGATCTTCCGGCCGCGCAGGATAGCGCTGCCATCGAGACCAAGGTAAAAACCCTCTTGATCGATCCCAGTACGCAAACGCCGGTCGTCGTCCTTGAAAGCATTGCCGATAAGCGGGCGCTGCCCATCTGGATTGACGTGCCCGAGGCGAAGGCGATCGCCCTGGAGCTCGAGCATATCAAGCTGCCGCGGCCGCTGACCCATGACTTGATCCGCAATATTCTGCAAGGCCTCAGCGCGACCTTGCAGCGGGTAACGATCACCGAGCTGCGCAACAACACCTATTTCGCGCTGCTTTCGCTGACGGCGAAGGGCCAGCAGCTGCAAATCGACAGCCGGCCGAGCGATGCCATCGCGCTTGCCCTGCGGATGAAAGCGCCGATCTTTGTCTCGGCTCAAGTGCTGGCGAAATCCAAACCGCTGCCGGCCGAATCCGGCCGCGCCGACCAGACGCAAAAAAAGTTGGGCGTCCAGGCGCAAGATTTGACGCCCGAGTTGGCGAAGCTTTTCGACAGCCAGCAGCAAAAGGGCGTGATCGTGACCGACGTGCTGCTCGGCAGCGCCGCCATGAAGGCGGGGCTCCAGCGCGGCGATATCATCACCAAAGTGAACGACCACAACGTTGTTTCGGCCAAAGAGCTCGAAACCGCGATCCAAGCGGAAAAGTCGTCCGCTCAAATCAGGCTCGAAGTCATAAAAAAAGGCAAGTCGACCACGATCGTGATCGACTTGCCTTCCTAGTATTAAAGTTTCTCCCTGGGACGCTTACTTTTTGCCGTTGCCCCCGAACAGCTCCGCGCCCCACTTCTTGGCGGTGGCGTCGAGCACTTCCTTGCTCGACTCGGCCACCGGCGGGAAGTCCTTCATCCATTCGTACGGGCGGGTCGCGTCGATAATGGCGCGCGAGTTGAAGCCCTTCTTGGTCGGATGAATGACCGGGTCGAGCGGGCCGCTCCAGCAGCGCCGCAGAATATCGATATCCTGCTCGGGCTCGCAACGAGTGGACATGGCCCAGATAACATCGTCGGTATTGGAGGGGTCGATATCGTCGTCCACCACCACGACGAAGCGGCCGAGGTAAGCGCCGGCATGGCACTGCGACGCAACGATCGCCGCCTGCTTCGCGTGCCCCGGATAACGCTGCTTGATCGACACCGCCATCATCAAACGGCTGCCGCCGGAAACGGTCAGCCACACGCCTTTGACGTCGGGTACGCCGGCCTTTTCCATCTCGTCCCAAATCAAAGCGGAGCGGAGATACGAGCGGTACCAGCCGAGCTCTGCCGGCGGCCGCCCCGGAGGCGAACCGAGAATAATCGGATCGTTGCGGTGATAAAGCCGCTTGACCTCGACCCAAGGCTCGGCGCGTTCCGCGCTGGCGTAATAACCCGTCCATTCGCCGAACGGCCCTTCCACTTTCGGATTGTCGAAATGAACGTCGCCTTCGATAACGATCTCGGCATTGGCCGGAATCGGCAAGCCGGAGTATTCGCCTTCGATCATCTCGAACGGCGCGCCGCGCAAACCGCCGATGAACTCATATTCAGGCACGCCGTAGGGCACTTCGATGCTGCCCGCTAGAAAAGTCAGCGGATCATGACCGAACGACATGGCAATCTTGAAAGGCTTGCCGCTGGCCGCGTACTTTTCCCGCTGAATGCGGCCGTGCTTCCCCGGAGAAATATAAAACCCGACCTTGTTCTTGTCATGGATCATGACCCGGTAAGTGCCGTAATTGACCCAGCCCTCGTCGGGATCCCGCGTAATATCGACGCTGCCCGTGCCGATATAACGACCACCGTCTTTGTCGTGCCAAAGCGGCGTCGGGAATTTGAACATGTCGATGTCGCCGTCTTTGTAGACGTTTTCAAATAGGCCGCTCTGCTTCACGAATTTTGCCGGCACCGGCTTGATGCTCTTGTAATTGTCTTTCCAGATCTTGACGAAATCCATTTTGGTTTCGCCGGAAGGCAGCCCCAAGGTCAAAGCCAAGCGCTTGCGCGATGAGAGCGAGTTGGACAGTACGCGGTATCCCTTCGGATAGCCCTTGATATCTTCGAAAAGCACAGCCGGGCCGTCTTCCTTGTGGGCCACAAGCTCGGTGATCGCGCCGATCTCCAGGTTCCAATCGCAACCTTTGAGTGTTTTTAGTTCACCCATCTCCTCGGCGATTTCAATCCAGTCCCGCAGATCCTGATACTCCATGGTGGCCTCCTGATTAAATTTGCCAAAAGCGGCGATGCAAAGGGGGTTATTGCTGTCCATCGACCTTAGCGAATTATCGCTCCAGGGTCAAGCCGGCTCAGGACGTCTACCGCGCGGATTTTTAATTGAAAACAACACGTTATCGTGCTACCCAGGTCTTGGTGCCGGACAAGCTAAAAAGTCGTGACGAAATCGCCTCCCTTGCCGACCAAGCGCGGCAAGACGGCAAAACCATCGTCTTTACCAACGGCTGCTTCGATCTGTTGCACCGCGGCCACGTGCATGTTTTGCGTCAAGCCAGAGCAAGCGGAGATTTACTCATCGTCGGCATCAACAGTGACCGCTCGGTGAGGTCGATCAAGGGCGCGACGCGACCGATTTTGCCCGAGATTGACCGCGTCGAGTTGATCGCGGCCATGGAGATGGTAGACTACGTCGTTCTGTTTGACGAGCCCGATCCCTATCAGCTCATCGCCGTGATAAAACCGCGTGTCCTGGCCAAGGGGGGCGATTGGGGCGGGGAAAAAATTATCGGCGCCGATATCGTCGAACGGGATGGCGGCCGCGTCACCGTAATCCCGTACCTAAAGGGCCATTCGACAACGGCGCTTATTGAAAGGATACGAAAACAAAATGGCTAGAGTTTGCACGATTTGCGGGAAAAAACGTTCCGTCGGTTACAACGTCAGCCACGCCAACAACAAATCCAAACGCGTCTGGCGTCCCAACCTGCAGCGCGTCAAGGCCAAGTTCGAAGGGCGCGTCAAGCGCGCGCTGGTTTGCACGGACTGCATACATTCGGGTCGCGTCCAGAAGGTCGCCTAGCGTTTTTTCTCGGGAGATCAGTGCAGGTCTTCTTTCTGAGGATGATCAGACTCCACCTTGCCGCCGGTCCTACCGCGCGCGCGCACGGCTTTATAGACCCCCTTCACTTTCGAAATATTTTGCAGCACCCGGGTGAGTTGCGCTGAATTTTTGATCATCACCTCGAAAGTGTTGATCGCCCGCTGGCTCGTGAAAGTGCGCACCTGAGCGCGCGCAATGTTCGCTTCGGCGTTGGTAATGGCGGCGCTGATCGCCGCCAGCAAGCCGGGCTGGTCGATGCAGGTCACTTCGATCTTCACCGGCCGCGGCGGCTGTTCGGTCTCCTCCCAGCCCACGTCGACCTTCCGGTGCGGATCACTTTCCAGCACGGTCGGACATCCGACGGTGTGGATGGTGACGCCGCGCCCGCGCGTGATGAAGCCCACGATGTGCTCTCCGGGCAGCGGATGGCAGCACAGCGCAAAACGCACCAGCACGTCGTCGACCCCCTTGACGCGAATGCCCAAGCCGCGCCTCTGCCTCGATACCAGACGAAAGAGCGACTCGAGCGCGCTGTCGGCCTTTTTGAGCCCGGCGTCGAGCTTGTCGGGCGGGAGCAGCTTGGCGAGGACATGCCGGGTGGTGATGCGGCCGTAACCGATCGCCGCCAGCAGCGCTTCCTCGTCCTTTATCGCCAGCTCTTTGGTCAGCCAGGCGATCTTGCCTTCGTCGCGCAACGTCGCATAATCGAGCTGATAGCGATGGAGATCGCCTTCGAGAATCTCTTTTCCGAGCAACACGCTGCGCTCGCGCTGTTGCGCTTTGAGCCAGTTGCGGATCTTCGATTTCGCCCGCGGCGTTTTCACCCACTTGAGCCAGTCCCGGGTGGGCGCCTGTTGGGGCGTCGTGATGATCTCCACGGTGTCGCCGCTGCGCAAAATATACTTGAGCGACACCAACTGGCCGTTGACGCGGGCGCCGGAACAACGCTGGCCGATTTCGGAGTGAATCCGATAGGCGAAATCGATCACCGTCGAGCCCTTGGGAAAGTTCAACAGGTCGCCCTTGGGCGTGAACACGTACATGGAAGTGGAGAACAGGTCTTCCTTCAGGCTGTGTAAAAACTCCTGCGGGTCTTGCAGGTTTTCTTGCCATTCGAGTAGTTGTCTCAGCCACGCGAATCTTTGAATATCGCTGACCTGAAATTCTTCGCCTTCCTTGTAGCGCCAGTGCGCCGCGATCCCCTCTTCCGCGATGCGGTGCATTTCGTGCGTGCGAATTTGGATTTCGATGCGCTCGCCGTAGGGACCGATCACGCTGGTATGGAGCGATTGGTACATGTTGAGCTTGGGCAACGCGATGTAGTCTTTGAAGCGCCCGGGCACCGGCCGCCACTGGGAATGAATCAGCCCGAGCGCTTCATAACATTCGCGCTGGGTATCGACCAAAATCCGGAATGCGACCAGATCGTAGATCTGATCGTAGAGCAGGTTTTGGCTTTCCATCTTCTGATAGATGCTGTAGAAGTGCTTCGGCCGTCCGCTCACTTCGGCGTCGATGCCTTCGCTTTCGAGCTTCTTGGTGATGATCGAAATCACTTCCTCGATATATTTTTCCCGGTCGCTCCTTTTCTTCGCGACGTTGCGTTTAAGCTGGTAGTAAACCTCGGGGTGAAGATACTTGAGCGCCAGATCCTCGAGCTCGCTCTTGATCCAGGCGATGCCGAGCCGGTGCGACAGCGGCGCGTAGATGTCCAGGGTTTCCTGGGCGGTGAGAATACGCTTTTCCAGCGGCATATGATCGAGGGTGCGCATGTTGTGAACGCGGTCGGCGAGCTTGATCAAGATCACGCGTACGTCCCGGCCCATGGCCAGCAACATCTTGCGGAAGTTCTCCGCCTGCTTTTCCTCGCGGCTGCTGAAATTGGCGCGGCCCAGTTTGGTCACGCCGTCGACCAGCGCGGCGATCTCGCGTCCGAATAGGCCTTTGATTTCATCCAGAGTCGTCAAGGTATCTTCCACGGTATCGTGCAACAGACCGCCGACCAGGCTAGGCACATCGAGCTTAAGGTCGGCGATGATATGCGCCACCGCCATCGGGTGGATCAGGTACGGCTCCCCCGAGAGCCGTTTTTGGCCCTGATGCACTTTGGCGGAAAAATCGTAGGCGGTGCGGATTAAATTGGCATCCGCGGCGGGATAATAAGACTGGACTTTCTCGATCAAGTCGTTGATTTTTAATTCTTTGCCCATCGCCGTTATGGAACTTTACGACGCAGCGGCGCGAGCCGCCACTCGTTCACCCGTGAAATCCTCGCGCGCTCAGCCTCGACGATCGCGCCGAGGGCGCGGACGGCTTCTTTCACTTCGCGGTTGACCACAAAATAATCATAGTGGATTATCTCGCCGATTTCACCCCGCGCGTTGGCGAGCCTGCGGCGAATGGCCTCCCGCCCATCCGTCCCTCGCGCCGCCAGCCGCCGCTCGAGCTCGCGCAATGAAGGCGGCAAAAGGAAAATGGAAACCGCATCAGGACAGGCTTTTTTGATCTGGCGCGCGCCCTGAACGTCGATGTCGAGAAGAATATCCCGGCCCGTCCGAACGCAGCGTTCCAGGGGTTTCCTTGGCGTGCCATAGAAGTAGTCATGGACCTTGGCCCACTCGGCAAATTCGCCGCGGCGTTTCAGGTCGCCGAACTGGCGCTCGGTTAAGAAGCGGTAGTCGCGGCCATTCACCTCTCCCGAACGTCGCGCGCGCGTGGTGCAGGAGACGGATAATTCAATTTCGGGATAGATTTTCCGAAGACCGTTGTAGAGCGTAGTTTTCCCAGCGCCGGAGGGAGCCGACAGAATAAAAATGATTCCCAGCCGTTTTGCCGGCGCAACAGGTCGGCGCTTCATTCGATGTTTTGAGTTTGCTCGCGGATCTTCTCGGCGCGCTCTTTACCTTGGAGCACGAGCTGGACCACCGGCAGATGAGGCACTTTCGAGCTGATCGTGTTGAGCTCGCGGTTGACTTCTTGGAGCATGAAATCGATCTTCTTCCCGACCGGGTCCCGTTCGCGGATGACTTTTGCCAGTACCGCCACGTGCGTTTTTAATCGGACGATTTCCTCGTTGACGTCCCCTTTCAAAGTCGTGTTTAACAACTCAACGGGGTCTCTCTCCGCGCCCAACCCGTTGGGCCCTTCGGGTGCGCCCTTTTGCACTCGCAGGGGAATTTCCGCCACGCGCTCTTCCAGCAAAGCGGCAATCCGCGTCAGATGCCGGATCTGCGACTCCATGTCCGCTTTGAGATGACCGCCTTCGCGCTCACGCGATCGTTCCAACTTGTTTAACGCGGCGCCGAGCGCCTTCAATACCGCTTGGCGCTCGCCGGCGGCGTCCGCTTCAGGCTCGCGCACATGCACCAGATCGGCAACGTTCGAGAGCAAAGCGACCCCGATCTCTCCCGCCAGACGATACTTCTTCTTGAGTTGTTTGACACCCGCAATGTACTGGCCTGCCAGCCCTTCGTCGATCTCCAGTTTCCGTGCCGGGGTTTTTCCGGCATACCGGTTGACAAAGAGATCGACCCGGCCGCGCGAGATCTTGCTGCGCAGCGCTTTGCGAATTTCCTCTTCGAGGGAGAGATACTCGCGCGGCACGCGCAGCTGCAAATCCAGGTGCCGGTGATTCAAACTGCGGATCTGCACCGTCACCTTGGTACCGCGCACGCTTTGCGATCCTTCGCCGTAGCCGGTCATACTCTTCATGTTCTTCGTTCCTCGATGATGCGTCTCAATTTTTCGACCGGCACGGCGACGGTGCCGACTTCATCGCCGACCAAACCCGCCGCCAGGTTGGCCAGCACGGCCGCGTCGGCATACCCTGCGCCGCTCGCCAGCGCCAAGGCGCAGACCGCGACCACCGTATCGCCGGCGCCGGTCACTTCGAAAACTTCCCGCGATTCAGTGGGAAAATGCGTGACCGACGAGCGGGAGCGGAAGAGAGTCATGCCTTCGGCGCCCCGCGTGATCAGCACAGCCTCCGCGCGCCACTTGCGCATGAGCTTCTTTCCCGCCTCACGCAACGATAATTCATCCTGAATGGGCATACCGGAAGCTTCGCTGGCCTCGTTCTTATTCGGGGTGATGAGAGTCGCAAATCGATAATGTTCGTAGTTTTGTTTTTTCGGGTCGACGACGTAAGCAACCTTTCGCCGACCGCAAACGGCTGCGATCGCATCGAGGGTCGGGCTGTCAATCGCTCCCTTGCCGTAGTCCGAAACGACGATCGCATCAAAACCGGCCGCTTTAGCGGCAATAAAGTCGCGCATCTTTTTTAAAGCGCTTTCGCCGATGGGCTGGCAGTTCTCCCGGTCCAAACGAACGATCTGTTGATGGTGTGGACGGGCGATGACGCGGGTTTTTTGGATGGTCTGAAATCGCGGATCGACGAAGACCCCGGCGGTCGACACTCCCAGTTTACGAAGCGCGGCGTTAATGCGCGCGCCGGCGTCGTCTTTGCCGATGATCCCGCATGCGGTAACGCGCCCGCTCAAAGTACGCACATTATGGATCACGTTAGCGGCGCCGCCCAAACTGATCTTTTCGGACACGACTCGGAGCACGGGCACGGGCGCTTCCGGAGAAAGCCGCTCGACATCGCCCCAGAGAAACCGATCGAGCATGAGATCGCCGACCACGAGCAAATGGACACCGGCAAACTTGTCGAGAATTGCTCCGAGGCGGTTCATAGACGGACCGCGATTAAATCAGCAGGGCGCGCCCACGAGTTCGTAGTAATAGGACTCGTTTTGGCTTGCCATACTTTCCAAAGAAAAATGTCGGCCCACTCGCTCGCGGCCTCGCTTTCCCATGGTTTGCGCAAGCGAGCGGGATCGAGCCAGTTTGGCGATGGCCCCGGCCAACGCGGCCGCATCCCGCGGCGGCACCAAAAATCCGGTCACACCGTCGAGGACCGATTCGGCGAGGCCGCCCACTCGTGTCGCAATGACGGCTCTGCCGGCGGCCATGGCCTCCAGCGCGGCTACGCCCAAACCTTCATGCAATGACGGCACTGCAAGGAGATCCACACCGGCGAAATATTCCGCTGTATCGGTAACAAAACCCCGGAAACGAATGTGGTCGGCCAAGCCGAGTCGCGCGACTTCGGCTTCCAGCTCCGCGCGCCTCGGCCCGTTGCCGGCCAATTCATATCGAATCCTAAAACCGCCGGCTTTTAACAACGCCGCCGCATCGAGGAGAGTTTGATGTCCTTTGCGCTCCTCGAGCGCCGCAAGGCAACCGACCACGAACACATCATCCCCGCTTGCTCCCGGCAGGCCGACCGCGGCAAATTTCCCGGGGTCGATGCCGCTCGATATGCAGCGTATTTTTTGTCGATCCACGCCGGCGCTCGTCAACAGATTCTCGATCGCCTGTGAAATCGCGACCACTCCATCCACACGCCGGTTATACAAGAATCGGGTGTACCAACTGGGCGGTTCCGGATAGTCCATTCGGCGGGTGACCACGTACTTAGGCCGGCGCTTCCCCCGCGGCAGCCAGAGCGCTAAAGCATGAGCCCGCTTGGTGTGAAAATGCACGACATCGTAGCTCATCTTGCGAATCAGCCGGCGCAGCGCCGGAACGCAGCGCACGTCGGCATCATTGCGCATGACGATCGGCCGCGCTCGAACATCAAGCGCCTGGCAGCGCGTCGACAGTAAACCGCTCGGGTGGGCTAGTAAATCATTATGATGTCCCTGGGCCGTGAGATAAGTCAGCAGTCCGAAAACTTGCGCCTCCCCACCGCCCCAATTTGTTTCAGGATCGATGTGCAGAATCTTAAGCAGGCGGTTATTCCCGCTTCCGCCCAATTTTCCTTTTCTCCTCCAACTCGATCTCCCAGAGCTTAGCATACTTGAGAAAAACGTAAACCGCGGCGGTGACCGCGACGTAAAATCCGGCAAACCCCTCCATGAAGCCGCCCTTCAATACATAGGACCGGAAAAAACGCCCGGGCGGTCGCAACAGCACGTCGCTCAAACGCCAGCGCTCGCCGGCTTTCTTGAGTTCCCGCGACGAGATCGAGGTAAATCGATTGACCCGCCCGAGATGATCCTCCATGTTTCGGTACGAGTAATGATGCAAGGGATGCCGCAGGCGACGCACCGCGCCCGGCACGATTATTTTTTCATGCGGGTCAGAACCGCCCCAGGTCGCGCGGTCGCGCATGAAAAGCCGCACGTCGTAATCCGGATACCAACCGCCGCGCCGCCACCAGCGGTCTAAATAATGAACTAAACGGGGGACCGCGTAGCCGGCATATTGGCCCGAGTCTCGAGCGAGGACCTCCAAAATTTCTTTTTGCAGGTCGGCCGTGACCCGTTCATCGGCATCGACCAGCAGCACCCAATCCTGGGTCGCTTGGGAATGAGCATAGGCTTTCTGCTCGCGATAACCGGCCCATGGGCGCTGAATGAAGCGGTCCGTGTAACGGCGGCAAATGTCGGGCGTGCGATCGGTGCTAAACGAATCGACGACGACCACTTCATCGCACCAGCGCAAGCTTTCGAGGCAGTCCTCGATACGCTCTTCCTCATTGAAGCAGACGACGATGGCGGATACCCTTGGCCGGCTCATCGGGTCGTTAATCTGATTCCGCATGCGCGCCAAAGATCGAGACGGTCCAAGCCAACTTAAGCTTTAATCGGTGTGCCGGTAATGCTATACGAACCCTCAGGACACTCCCGTGAAAGAACTTGAAGATGTTTATCCCATCCCCGGCATGCTGACGGCGGCTGAAGTCGAATGCCTGTTTCAGCTCGGCCAATTCAACCAGTCCACCGGAGTCATTGTAGAAATCGGCAGCTGGAAAGGAAAGTCGACGGCCGCACTCGCCCTCGGCGCAGCCAGGACTCACAAGGAATACGTTTATGCGATCGATCCCCATAAGATCTTGCCTGAGGAGGGTTATTTCGAAGATACCGAAGCCGAGTTTTTGGCCAACATAAAACGAGCCGGCGTTCAGGACCGAGTCGTGCCAATGGTTATGACGTCGGAGGAAGCTGCCCGCCATTGGAACAAGCCCATACGACTCCTTTGGATCGACGGCGACCATCGTTACGAGCCGACCAAGCTCGATTTCTGCCTTTGGGAGCGCCATCTGGTCGAAGGCGGCATTCTAGCCATGCACGACACCATTCGGAAAAACGGCCCAAAGCGGGTCCTCTGGGAAAATGTTTTTCGCTCAGGTCATTTTCAGGAAATCGCCATTGTCGATAACATCACCGCAGTTCGGAAGGTCAAACGCGCGGCCCTAAGCCCGCGCTTGCGTAACTACCTGACGCTGACCCTGCGTGCAGTTTATATTGCCGCGCGAAAAAGCGGGGTTCCCCGTTCGAAAGAATACGGCCGCAAATGGCTTCGCCGGCTCACTGCGCAATCGTGGCTGCCCGCGTTCGTTATTTTTCCGCGCAACTTCATCCCCTAGCTCGACCCTCTCATCAACGATGCAATACCGACGGCGCTGAGCTCCCGCACTGGTCATGACCTCAACGCTAATGCCCACTCCATCTGATACAGGCGATACTTGAAATTGCCCGGACAGAGCCTAATGGCCGCCTGCAAAGCGGCCCGCGCGTCTTTCTTTCGATCTCTTTTCCACCGACCCTTGGCCAGCCGGTAATAACGGTACGCGAGCCGCTGCGCTACCTT
>Ga0268386_10001252_pt1 | contig 17391 bp, 10 predicted proteins | sample RVTome_15_FD_200260 | JGI IMG/M metagenome (GOLD analysis project Ga0268386, IMG submission 200260) | Soil microbial communities from uranium-contaminated site in the Upper Colorado River Basin, Wyoming, United States - RVT150D86... ...
CGTAGTGCGAAATTCATTTCGCACGAATCGTGGGGCCGTGCGAAATGAATTTCGCACTACATGGCGAGGCACGCCCATGGCCGCGTGGAACGGAGTGCGTGGCCGGCTGCGACGGCATCGCCGGCGTTTGCCGCTTCTGGTCGTCCTCGCGCTGGCGCTGATTGCATTGGCGGTGCGGTCGCTGCGCACGCGGGGACCCGCGGGCGATGCGGTGTTCGACTCTCCCGGGCCGTTCCGCGTGCAGCGCGTCGTCGACGGCGACACGCTGCTGCTGGAAGGGGGGACGCGGGTGCGGCTGATCGGCGTCGACACCCCCGAAACGAAACATCCTCACCGCCCTGTCGAGCCGCTCGGCGTCGAAGCGGCGAAGTTCACGCGGCGGCACGTCCAGGGGCGGAGGGTGACGCTGCGATTCGACCGCGAACGCCGCGACCGCTACCGCCGGGTGCTGGCTTACGTCTACGCGGGGGACTGGTTCCTCAATGAGGAATTGATCCGCGCCGGTTACAGCCGCGCCGTGACGCGCTTCCCTTACAGCTCGCGAATGAAGAAACGCTTCCGCGCTGCCGAAGCGGAAGCGCGGGAAGCGCGCCGTGGAATCTGGGCGGCGGGGCAATGAATCGTTTAGCCGCGACTCGGAGTCTGCGGAGAGAAGCGCTCCGCGTCGATAGCGCGCATACGCGTCGCGCTCCTCTGCGCAAAGCCTTCGAGTCGTGGCTAAACGGAAGGCGCCGACTCTCACCGCAGTCGCAGCACGAGCAGCGTGCGGTCGTCGCCGCGCTGGCTGTTGCGGGACGCGAAGCGGTCCAGCCGCGCGAGGATCGACTCCAGCGTGTCGGCGGCCGAGTCGAGCGGCGCTTCGCGGAGGGCGGCGACGATGCCCTGCGCGCCGAAGATGCGCTCGTCTTCGTTCATCGCCTCGCTGATGCCGTCGCTGTAGGCCACGAGCACGTCCCCCGGCTCGACCTCGACGGTCGTGGATCGGTACTGCGAATCGGGGATGATTCCCAGCAGGATCCCGTGCGATTCCAGTTCACGAATTTCGCCGTCGCGAACCAGCATCGGCGGGGGATGGCCGGCGTTGGAATACGACATCGTGCCGCTCCGCGCGTCGACGACGGCCAGAAACAGGCTCATGAACTGGAACGTGGCGGAGAGGCCGTTGAGCGTCTGGTTCGCCCGTTGCAGAATGAAGTCGGGGGGCGGGGGCTGCTCTGTTCCGTCGAGCAGCAGCGAGCGGACCGCCCCCCGCACGGCGGACATGACCATCGCCGCCGGCACGCTGTCGCCGGAAGCGTCGCCCACCGCGGCGAACACACGCCCTTCCCCCAGCGGAATGACCTCGGACAAGTCGCCTCCCAGCTCGAAGCGGCTGGCGCACAGGGCCGCCACGTCGAAGGCCGGGTCGTCGAGCCGCAGCGGCAACACGTCGCGCTGGCACTGCGACGCGATCTGCAGGTCGCTGTTCTGCCGGTGGTGAATTTCGCTTTCGTGCAGCAGCACGACCCGTTCCAGCACGACGGCGATGCGGCCGGCCATGCGGCGGAGCACGTCCAAGGCGTGGTCGTCGATCTCGTGCCGCCGCCGGTCGAACAGCCACAACGAACCCGCGGGGCCGCCGTCGCAATTGACGGGCAGGCACAGACCGGAGCGGCAGCCGTCGGGGAGCCAGCGGCGGTACACCGATTCGCCGGCGACCCCGGAAGGATGCGTCGCCGGCGCACCATCCCGGCCGGCAATGTTGATCGCGAACCCGCCGGCGTCGAAGGCCGTCGCGTCGGGGGGCATCGTCTCGATCTGCCGCCGCGGGACGGGGACGTCGGCCGTCCGCAGACCGTACACCGCCCGCAGGTACAGCTCGCGGCCGTCGGGGGAGAGCAGAAAGAACGCCGCCTGCCGGAAACCCGACAACTCGCCGCACAACCGCAGGTACTCTTCCAGCAGCCCCTGCAGCGTCGTGTGCCGCTGCGGCGCTTCGTCGGCTTCCAGCAGCAGCGCGACGTCGCGGTTGCGCCGGTCCAGCGACTCGGCGACGCCCACGGCGCGCGACACGAGCGTCGACACCAGCCGGCTCAGCTCGCAGACCGACATGAACGACCGGTCCTGGCCGGGGTCCTGCGGCAGTTCGATCTGCAGGCGGCCGATCGGCCCTTCGCTGTTGCGGATTTCCGAAATCCAGCAGGTTTCCGGCGAGCCGTTGTGCTCTGGCGGCTCGCCATGCGGTTGAAACACCATCGGCCAGCCGGTCGCGTCGGAGAACTCGCGGCCGACTTCCGCGATCCACGCCAGCCCGTCGTCGAGGCGCTTGGGGATGACGTCGTTGCCGATCATGGTGCGTCGTGAGTGGTGAGTGGTGAGTGGTGAGTGGTAAAGAACGCGAGCTGGGCCACTCACCACTCACCTCCGTCATTGATCGGACTGGCCGCTGTGCCGTCCCTTCCGCCTGCCAAAGATTGCGGGTGCTGCCGGTCGTGCGGCCTGGACGGGGCGGCGGTTGGGGTCGTGTGTCCAGAATTCAATTTTCCGCGAGCGGCTTGCAACCGGTAAAGCGCCAGTCACGGAAAATTGAATTCTGGACACACGACCCCTTCCATCTCACGTCGCGGCGACTTCCGGCGGGATCGCGGATGGTTCCGGCTCGAAGCGGTTCAGCACGGCACAGCCGCAGGAATCGCTCCAGACGTTGACCGACGTGCGGGCCATGTCGAGCACGCGGTCGACGGCGATGATCAGGCCGACGGCTTCCAGCGGCAGCCCGACCGCCTGCAGCACGATCGTCATCATCACCAGCCCCGCCGAGGGAATCCCCGCCGCCCCGACGCTGGCCAGCAGCGCCGTGACGGCGACGATGACCTGCTGGTCGAGAGAGAGTCCGCCGGTGTAGGCCTGCGCGATGAACAGCACGGCGACCGCTTCGTACAGCGCGGTGCCGTCCATGTTGACGGTCGCCCCCAGCGGCAGCACGAACGAGCTGATGCGGTTCGAGACGCCCGCCCGCTCTTCGACCGCGGTGATCGTCAGCGGCAGCGTGCCGTTCGACGACGCCGTCGAGAACGCCGTCAGCAGCGCGGGCGTCATCGCCTTGGCGTATTCCCACGGGGAGCGTTTCGCGACCAGCCACAGAATCAGCGGCAGCGTGACGACGGCGTGAAACAGCAGCGCCAACGCCACCGTGAGCATATACATCGCGAACGTCTTGAAGACTTCGATTCCCTGCGTGCAGGTCGCGAACAGCATGAAGGCCAGCACGCCGATGGGGGCGAAGCGGATGATGGCCTGCGTCATGTCCATCATCAGGTCGAAGCCGGCCTGGAAGAAGCCCCGCATCGTCTCGCCGCTCTTGCCGCCGACCCGGATGATGAACACCCCCACCAGAATGCTGAAGGTGATGATCGACAGAAACTCCCCCTCGGCGAGCGCCTGCACCGGGTTGGGGGGGATCATGCTGTTGATCAGATTCACGAAGATCGTCGTGAGCGACTGGTCCTGGGCGGCGGCGACTTCCTTCCCGCCGAACGGCAGGCTGACGCCGATGCCCGGCCGCACGAGGTTGACCATCGCGATTCCCGTCGTGATCGCCAGCAGGCTGGTGGCGACGTAATACAGCATTGTCTTGCCGAACATCGACCCGAGCCGGGCTGTGTTTCCCAGCCCCGCCACGCCTGTGACCAGCGAGGTGACGATCAGCGGCACGGTGATCATTCGCAGCAGCCGCAGGAACAGGTCGCCGATGAACTTCGCCCAGACCGACACGGTTCGGGCGGGAAGATCGGCGTACCAGTCGATGGCGTCTTCGCGCTGCGGCTTCCACTCGGGGTTTTCGGCGACGAGCTTGTCGAGCGTGGCGGCTTCGTAGGTGCTGACGGCCTTCCGCCCGTCTTGCAGCCGCACGTACCGCAGCGTGATCTTCTTCCCGTCTTCGGAAAGGTGCACGCGGCGTTCGGTGACGTCGATGTGCAAGACACCCGGTGTTTTTGAAACACCGGGTGTCTTCTCTTTGAAAACGTCGGCGAGTTCGGGGAACCGCTTCCGCAGCGCGGGGAGGTCGGCGAACTGCTCTTCGAATTTGCCGGGGCCGGTGACGCGAATCTTGCCGTCCGTCTTGGCGACGGTTATTCGCGCATCGGGCAGCTCCTGTTCGCGGGGATTGACCGCCAGCCCGACGGCTGCCCCCACGGCCATCGCGGCGAGAATCTGGTAGTGCAGCGGCCAGCGGAGCGGGTTGGTCATCGTTGGTGAGTGGTGAGTGGTAAGTGGTGAGTGGTGAGTGGTGAGTGGTGAGTGGTAAAGTGGTGAGTGGGATGAAGGATAAGAGATGAAGAATGAAAGATGAAGGATAAAGGATCAGGTTGAAAGATGAGGGAATGAATGCTCCGGCCGTCTGATCGCTGTCCTTCATCCTTCATCTCTCATCTCTCATCCGCGAAAAATGGACCTGTCCCCTTTTCGTCAATTGCGCCCGCCGAAAGCCGCTGCATGACGATCCGCATTGCCCTCAACCACGCCACGGCCTACGACTACGACCGCCTCGTGCAGCTCGGCCCGCAGGCCGTGCGGCTGCGGCCGGCGCCGCACTCGCGGACGCCGATCGAAAGCTATTCGCTGAAGATCGAGCCGGCCGGGCATTTCCTCAACTGGCAGCAGGACCTGCAGGGGAATTTCCTGGCCCGCGTCGTGTTCCCCAATCGGACGCGGCGGTTCCGCATCGAAGTTAACCTGATCGCCGACATGACGGGGATCAACCCGTTCGACTTCTTCGTCGAACCGCAGGCGGAAGAATTCCCGTTCGAGTACCAGCCGTCGCTGAGCAACGATATCCACCCCTACCTGCGGACCGAGCCGGTCGGCGAACGGCTGCGGGCGTATCTCGACGCCATCGACGTGGGCGACGCTGGCAGCGTCAGCTCGGACGCTGGCAGCTTCCGCCACGGGTCGAAATGCAAGACGGTCGATTTCCTCGTGGGCATCAATCAGCAGTTGCAGCGGGACGTGGCGTACCTCACCCGCATGGAGTCGGGCATTCAGACCTGCGAGGAAACGCTGGAGAGGAAGTCCGGCTCGTGCCGCGACTCGGCGTGGCTGCTGGTGCAGATTCTGCGGAACCTCGGTCTCGCCGCCCGGTTCGTTTCCGGCTACCTCGTGCAGTTGAAGGCCGACGTGAAACCGCTCGACGGCCCGTCCGGTCCAGAGGCCGACGTCACCGACCTGCATGCGTGGGCCGAGGTCTATCTGCCCGGCGCGGGGTGGATCGGTCTCGACCCCACATCGGGGCTGCTGTGCGGCGAAGGGCACATTCCGCTGGCGGCGACGCCCGATCCGACAAGCGCGTCTCCCATCACGGGGAGCGTCGAACCGTGCGAATGCGAGTTCCGCGTCTCGATCACCACCACGCGAATGCCCGAAGGCCGCGCGTTTCCCACCGCGAGCGCTGACGGCTGAACGCCGCGCCGCCCGGTTCTTCAAGATGGGACCCACGGGAGGTAGAATTGAAGAACGGTCGCGAATGACGAATGACGAAATCAGAATGACGAAAGACTGTCGAAGCACGAATGACGAATTCCACGTGCCGGCTCGACGTTCGTGCTTCGTCATTCGGATTTGATTCGTCATTCTGAGTTCGTCATTCGTCATTCCCGCGAATCATCTGCAACAGCACCTTGCATGACCACAATCGCCCCGGAGACTCCCGCCGCACCGCCCGCCTCGCTGTTCGGGGATTACCGGCCGCTGCCCGACTGCTACGACGAAATGGTGCTGCCGGACGGCACGCTGCGGCCACATTGGCGGGCGTTCGCGGCGAAGATGGACGCCGTCGGGCCGGACGAGATCGCCCGGCTGTGGGAACAGGGGCAGCGGCTGATCTACGACAACGGCGTGACGTTTTCGACCGTCGACGAAGCGGGACGGTCGACACGGCCGTGGCAGCTCGACGCGGTGCCGCTGCTGCTGGCCGCCGATGAATGGGAGACGCTGTCAGCCGGGCTCGAACAGCGGGCGCGGCTGCTGAACGCAATTCTGGTCGATCTGTACGGTCCGCAGGAATTGATTCAACGCCGCGTCTTGCCGCCGGAGTTTGTGTTCGCGAACCCCGGCTTCCTGCGGCCGCTGCATCAGATCAAGGTTCCTGAGAACAGGTTCCTGCATCAGTACGCCGTCGAGCTGGCGCGGGCGCCGGACGGGGGCTGGTGGGTCATCGGCGACCAGACCGGCTCACCGGGCGGGGCGGGGTACGCGCTGGAGAACCGCATCGTCACCTCGCGAATGCTGCCCGACGTGCTGCGGGAATGCCGGATCGAGCGGCTGGCGTCGTACTTCATCGCCCTGCGGGAATCGCTGCAGGAAGTCTCCCCGCGATACCGCGACAACCCGCGAATCGTGCTGCTGACCGTTCGTAGTGACCGGCTTCAGCCGGTCGACGGCGATGTGCGTCGCGCTCGACCGGCTGAAGCCGGTCACTACGAACCGTACTTCGAAGACGCCTACCTCGCGCGGTATCTCGGCTACACGCTGGTGGAAGGGGGCGATCTGGCCGTCCGCAACAACCAGGTGATGCTGAAGACGCTCGGCGGGCTGCTGCCGGTGGAAGTCATTTTGCGGCGGCCGCACGACGACGAATGCGACCCGGTGGAGCTTCGCGGCGATTCCCCCTTCGGCGTCGCGGGGCTGCTGGAAGTGATCCGGGCCGGCAACGTCGTGGTGGCCAACGCGCTGGGGAGCGGCATTCTCGAATCGCCGATGCTCCGCGCGTTCCTGCCGGCGCTGTGCCGCAATGTCCTCGGGGAAGAGCTGCGGATTCCTTCCGTCGCGACCTGGTGGTGCGGCGACGAGCCGGCGCGGAAGTACGTCCTGGAGCATCTCGATTCGCTCACCATCTGCCCGGCGTTCGACCCATCTCCAACGAAAGCGATGCGGCCGAAGTTGATGAGCAAGGACAAGCGGCAGACGCTAGTCGACGCGATTCGCCGCCGTCCCGCGGAGTTCGTCGGGCAGGAATCGGTGCGACGGTCGACGGCCCCCGTCTGGACCGGCGACGGGCTGCAACCGTGGCGGCTTTCACTGCGCACGTTTCTCGTAGCCAGCGGCGACGGTTACGCGACGATGCCGGGCGGCCTGATTCGCGTTCGTGAAGTTCGTAGTGACCGGCTTCAGCCGGTCGATGGCGGCACAAGTGGCACTCGACCGGCTGAAGCCGGTCACTACGAACGGGGCAACGAACTTCGCAGCCAGGACGCCTGGGTGCTGGCGAAAGGCCCGGTGCCGCACGTCAGCCTGTTGCGGCCGCCGGGGGAAGCGGTGAAACTCCGCCGGAGCGGGGCCGAACTCCCCAGCCGCGTCGCCGACAACCTCTTCTGGCTGGGGCGGTACGCCGAGCGGGCGGAGGGGTCGGCCCGGCTGTTGCGGTCGGTGCTGTCGCGGCTGACGGGGGAAACGGCGTTCGACGAACTGCCGGAATTGCCGGTGCTGCTGCGGTGCCTGGCGTCGCTGGGTCAACTGGAGCCGGGGTTCGTGGTGGAGGGGATTCGCGAGCAATTGCCGATGATCGACGACGCGCTGCCCGAGGCGGTGTTCAACGAGCAGGAAGAGCGGAGCCTGCGTTCGTCGATTATCCGCATGCGGAACATTGCCGCCCTGGTGCGGGACCGCGTTTCGCTCGACGTGTGGCGAATCGTCACCCGCATCGATCAGGACGTGAAGGGGGCGGTCCGCCGTCGCACCAGCGGCGACGTGCTGGACCTGGTGAATCAACTGGTGATCGATCTCTCGGCGTTCAGCGGACTGGTCGGCGAAAGCATGACCCGCACGCTCGGCTGGCGGTTCCTGGAGATCGGCCGCCGCATCGAGCGGACGCTGCACACCGCGGCTCTGCTCCGCGGCGCGGTCGTCGAGCAGGACTCGCCGGAGCCGGCGGTGCTGGAAGCCACGCTCGAAGTCGCCGACAGCCTGATGACGTACCGCTCGCGCTACCTGGCCCACTTCCAGATCGGCCCGCTGCTCGACCTGCTGCTGCTGGACGAAACGAACCCGCGCTCGGTCGGCTATCAGTTGGCCGCGCTGTACGACCACGTCTGCAACCTGCCATCCGACCCCGGCGACCCGGCCCGCGCCCCGCACGAACGGCTGGCGATGTCGCTGCTGCATTCGGTCCGCCTGGCCGACGTCGAACAACTCGCCGGCAGCCGCCCCAACACCCCCCGCGACCAACTCGACCGTCTGTTGCAGCGCATCACCGACCAGTCGCCGAAAGTCGCCGAAGCGATTTCGCACCGGTACCTGATTCACGCCGGAGCGCCGCGGCAATTTTCGGGGAGTTGAGAGTGAGTTGAGAGTTGAGAGTCAGAATCGGAAGATCGAAGTATTTGGTACGGAGTACGGAGTACGGAGTACGGAGTACGGAGTACGGAGTACGGAGTACGGAGTACAGATTACAGAGTTCGAATCCGACGTCTGCCGAACGAGTAGCCTCCATCCCGATCCTTGACCCCTCATCCTTCATCCCCCATCCTTCATCCCCCATCCGTCATCCCTCATCCTTCATCCCTTATCCTTCATCCCTCAACCATCAACCATCAACCATCAACCATAAACCACTCGTGAACTACCGCGTCACCCACACCACCACCTACACCTACGGCGACCCGGTCGCGGTGTGCCACAACCAGGTGCATCTGACGCCGCGGGAGGGGCGGCGGGTGAAGTGCCCGTCGCACCGGTTGACGATCCGGCCGACGCCGGCGCATGCCGTGCATCGCCGCGATTACTTCGGAAACCTCGTGCACTGGTTTTCGATCGAGGAGAACCACCGCCGGCTGACGATCACGGCGACGAGCCGGGTGCGGGTCTTTCCGCCGGAATACAGCGAAGACGCCCCGTCGCCGTCGTGGGAGGCGGTCCGCGATTCGCTTCGGGACGGGACGGCCGACAACTGGCTGGAGGCGGTGCAGTTCACGTTCGAGTCCGCGGCAATTCCCCTTTCGGACGAGTTGGCCGACTACGCCCGCCCCTCGTTTCCGCCCGGCCGGCCGATCCTGCAGGGCGTCCGCGAACTCACGAGCCGTCTCTACACCGATTTCGAATACGACCCCCGCGCGACCGAAGTGACGACGCCGACGCTGCAGGCGTTCGCGATGAAGCGCGGCGTCTGCCAGGATTTCGCCCACATCGAGATCGCCTGTCTGCGGTCTCTGGGTCTGGCGGCACGTTACGTCAGCGGGTATCTGCGAACGGTCGCCGCCCCCCGGGATGGATGCGGGGCGGCGGACCCATCCAGGCCCGCCCCGGGGGAAGTCCCGCTTGTCGGGGCCGACCAGTCGCACGCCTGGCTGTCGGTGTTCTGCGGCCCGCTGGGCTGGCTGGAGTTCGACCCCACCAACGACACGATGTGCTCGCTGGACCACATCATGCTCGCGTGGGGCCGCGAATACAGCGACGTCGCGCCGATTAAAGGCGTGTTCCTCGGCGGCGGTGCGCAGAGCCATACGGTGGCGGTTGACGTGCAGCCGCTGGAAGGGAAGAGGGACGAGGGAGATGAAGGATGAGAGATGAAGGATGAAGGATGAGGGATGCGGGATACCGGATCGGCGCAAACGGGATCCGTTATCTCTCATTTCGTGTCTCTCATCTGGTTCATCCAACGCCGCCGGTTGATCCCGAACGCGGGAACTGGCATTCTGTAGGAACCAATCTCACTGATCGCCGGCCGGTGGCAATTCCCATATCAGGGCCAACTCATGCCGAATCGAACACTGCGCCTGCCGATCATGGCCGCTGTGGGCATTCTCCTGACGGTGCCGTTCGGTGGGTCGTCGCGGGCGGATGACCCGCCGGCGAGGCCGCGGGTGAATACGGTCGGCGGGATGCTGGGCGTTCGGCCGTACATTGCCGGCAAGTGGGGCATCGTGGCGGTGGACGTCGTCAACCCGACCGGCCGCGATGTTACAGTCCTCGTGTCGTCTTCAATCAAGGGGACGCCGCACGATCAGTACGCCCGCCGGTACTGGGTCCCCGCCGGCGCGGTGCGACGCGGCTGGCAGCATCTCTACCTTCCTCAGGAACTCGGTGAGAATCCGAAATCGATCGAGGTCGAAAGCACCGCCTACGACCAGACGGACGGTGCGAACGTGCCCTTGTCGGACCGGAGTGGCAAGCGGCGACACAGCAATCTGCTGCCGGTCTCCGATCGGCCGACGACCACCGCCGCCATCGGGAACCTGCCCCGCTCTCGTTCCCAAGCTGGAGCTTGGGAACGAGATCGTAAGACGGATTGGCAATCCGTCCTACGCGAGGAAAAGGCGGCGGAAGACGCGGTCGAGGCCTGTGTCTTCAATCGTTTCATGAGCAAACGCACGGCGACGCTCGACCACGAATCGCTCCCGCCGACCGCCACGGCCCTCGACGGATTGCGGCACCTCGTGCTCTACAACGACCTGATCGCCGACGACGTCGCCGCGATGACCGCGGTCCGCCGCTGGCTGCAGAACGGGGGGCGGCTGTGGATCATGGTCGACCGGGTGAAGCAATCGACGGTCGAGCGGTTGCTGGGAGACGTCGTTCCTTACCAGACGGTGGACCGGGTCGAACTCTCGACAGTGCAACTCAAATCGGGGGACAAGGATCGCTGGGAAGAAGACGAACGACCGCGGGAATTCGAGCAGCCGATTCCGCTCGTCCGCGTGCTGGTTTCGGGAGTCGAGGTGCCGCACACCGTCGACGGCTGGCCGGCGTCGTTTCTGCAACGCTGTGGAAACGGCCGAATCATCTACACTACCTTGGGAATGCGGGCCTGGCTGCGGCCGGCGGGAGATTTAAGCCGCCGAACCGACGGGCCCAAGCCCGAGTTCCTTCCCCGGGAACCGTTGGAAAGGCTGACCAGCGAACTGTTCGGGTTTCCGACCCCGTCGCAATTGCGGCCGGAGCCGTTCGAAGAGTACCTCACGCAGCAGATCGGTTACGAGATCGTCGACCGCAATCTGGTGGTGCTCGTGCTGGGGGCGTTCTGCGCGGGGCTGCTGCTGACGGCGCTCTGGCTGCGCCGCGCCGGGCGGCTGGAACGCATGCGGTGGATCGGCCCCGGCTGGGCCGTCGCCGCCGCGGCCGTGCTCACCGGGATGGGCTCGCATTCGCGGCAGTCGGTGCCGGAAACCGTCGTCGTCGCCCAACTCGTGGAGGCGGCGGCGAATTCGGAAGAGGCCACCGCCCGCGGTTTGATCGCCGTCTACCGGCAGGACGGTTCGGAATCGACGGTCGGCATGGATCGCGGGGGATTGCTGCAGACCGATTTCGTCAAGCGGGCCGGGACGACGCGGCGGATGCTGTGGACCGACCTCGACGGCTGGCACTGGGACGACCTGCCGGTCCCTCCCGGCGTGCAGCAGACGCGGTTCCGCTTCGCGGCGAACATCGGCCGGCCGCTGAGGGCCAGCGCCCGCTTCGGGCCGGACGGCTTGAACGGAACGCTCGACACCGGCCCCTTTCGCGAACCGGCCGACGCGGTCGTGACGACGGCCACGCGACTGGCCGTCGGAGTCCGGCTCGGCGAGAACGGCACGTTCGTCTCGGGACCAGACCAGTCGTTGGCGCCGGGGGTGTTCGTCACGGGCGGGCTGCTCTCCGACGAGCAGCGCCGCCGGCAGGAAGTGTACCGCAAACTGTGGCGCACGAAGCAGAACGTTCCGGTGGTCGAACGTCCGACGCTGCTCGTCTGGACGCAGCCGATCGACATGGGATTTCAGATCAGCGGCGAGCAGCGTCGGGCGGGGTCGGCGCTATTGTCGATTCCGCTGCGGCTCGAACGAACCCCGCCGGCGACGCGGGTGCGGATTCCCGCCGCGTTTCTCCCCTACGAACGCGTCCTCGATCCGGACGGGCGAACGCTGACGGCCCGTTATCAGAATGCGAGACGGGAATGGGTCGAAGGGACCGGCCCGTCGCGAACCTGGCTGCGGGTCCAGCTTCCCCCCGAAGTGCGGCCGCTCGCGGTCGACCGCGCCGTCGTCAGGTTGCACTTCGAGGGTCCGCCCCGCAGGCTGGACGTCGCGGGAGCCGTCGACAAGAAGGCGGTCATCCTGGCCAGCGTCGAAAAACCGTCCGGGGAGGTCCGCATTCCGATTACGCGATCCGACGTTCTCCAGCTCGATCCGCGGGGGGGCCTGGTGCTGGGTCTGTTCGTGGGAGAAAACGAACAATCCAACGCGAAGCGCCTCGATACGACACGAACGGGCCCGCTGTGGCGAATCCAATACGTCCTCATCGACGTCGAAGGAACGACCACCGACGCGAAACCATGACCTTCGACCTTCCGACCTTCGACCTTCCGACCTTGAGACCTTCACCATGACATCCGCGGCGCCGGCGCTCGTCGTCGACAAGCTCACCAAGATGTACGGCCAATTCACCGCGCTGGATGCGGTGTCGTTCTCGCTCGACCGCGGACGAATTCTGGGGCTGATCGGTCCCAACGGCGCCGGCAAAACGACCGCGATCAAGATCCTCGTCGGGCTGGCCCGGCCCACCAGCGGGTCGGCCCACATCGCCGGTGTCGATTGCGCCAACGACTCGAAGAAGATCAAGCGGCTCGTGGGCTACATGCCGGACCGCTTCGGCTCCTTCGACAACATGCGGGTCCGCGAGTATCTCGATTTCTTCGGGGCGGCGTTCGGCATCGGCCGCCGGGCGCGGGCCAAACGCATCGCCGAGGTCCTCGAAACCACGAACGCCACTTACATGCAGGACCGCTACGTCGAGACGCTCAGCCACGGCATGCAGCAGCGGGTGGGCATCGCGCGCACGCTGCTGCACGACCCGCAGGTGTTGATTTTCGACGAGCCGGCCAACGGCCTCGACCCGCAGGCGCGAATCGAAATGCGGCACCTGCTGCTGCAACTGGCCGAGATGGGGAAGACGCTGCTCGTCACCAGCCACATTCTCCCGGAACTCTCCCGCATCTGCCATCAGGTGGCGATCCTCACCGACGGCAAGCTGCGGGCGTTCGGCACGCTGGACGACATCCTGCGGACCATCAGCCAGGAACGCATGATCGAAGTCCAGTTGGCCGCCGCCGAGAACCTGTCGACGGCGGAGAACGTCGTTCGCGAAGCCGTCGGGGAAGGGGGGGACGTTTCCGTCTCGCCCGCCGAGGCGGTCGTGCGGTTCCGGACGGGAATGACCGACGAGGAACTCGGCGAAGTGCTCGCGAAGCTCGTGCACGCCGAAGTGGGCGTGACGCAATTCCGCGAGCTGCAGACCAACCTGGAAGACGCCTTCCTGTCGGTGACGCAGGCGTCGGACTCGAACAACGGCCGCGAGGCCGCGAAGGCCCCCGAACCCACGCTGATGGCCGGCGCCCCCGCCGGAGGTTCGTGACGCGTTGAGACAACGCTTCGCTGATGAAGGATGAAGGATAAGAGATGAAGGACGAACCACAACCGCGCGCTGATCGATCGTCTCGTATCTCTCATCCCTCATCCTTCATCCTTCATCCCTCAACCCTCAACTCTCAACCCTCCAATGAGCCACCCCATCGTCCAGCGCGAATTGTTCTCCTTTCTGCGGACCCGCCGCGCGATCGCCCTGCAACTGGGGCTGGCGGTGGTGTTCGCGGTGCTGGTGATCCTGCACTGGCCGACCGACGCGCAGGTCGATCTTTCGGGGGCGCGGTCCCGCGACGTGTTCCGGGTGTTCGGCTACGGGTTGCTGGCGGCGCTGGTGCTGCTGGGGCCGATCTTCCCGGCGACGTCGATCGTCCGCGAACGGATTCAAGGCACGCTGCAACTGCTGCTGGGCTCGCCGATGTCCCCGGCGTCGATCTACTTTGGAAAGCTGTGCGGCATTCTGGGGCTGGTGCTGGTGCTGCTGGCGATGAGCGTCCCCGCCGCCGCCGCCTGCTACGCGATGGGAGGCATCTCGTTCACCGGCGATCTGCTGGCGATGTACGGGCTGCTGTCGCTGGTCATTCTGCAATACGCCGCCGTCGCCCTGCTGGTCAGCAGCTACGCGAACTCAACCGATTCGGCGGTGCGGATCACCTACGGCGTCGTGCTGGTGCTCTCGGTGATCGTTCTCGGCCCGCACCAGTTTCTGCAGGGGAGCGGGGGCATCCTCGCCGCCGCGGCCGGATGGTTGCGATGCGTCTCGCCGATCCCCGCGTTTCTGGAACTGCTCGGCCAGCGGGACGTCGGCTCGCAGGGGTTCGTGGCCGCCGGCAGCAACATCCTGCGCTACGTCGTGCTGGCGGTCGTCAGCACGGCGGGCGTCATGGTCTGGACGATCACCCGCCTCAATCAGAAGATGCTCGACCGGCCCCGCCCGCAGGGAAAGATCACCAACGAGCTCTCCTCATCGGAACGCCTCTTTCGCCGGCTGATGTTCCTGGTCGACCCCCGGCGGCGGTCGTGGGGCATCCCCTGGTTCGTCAATCCGGTGATGGTCAAGGAATTCCGCTGCCGCAAGTTCGGCCGCATGCACTGGCTGATCCGGCTGACGGCCGTCTGCGCAATCCTGTCACTCGGGTTGTCCTGGATGACGACGTCCGGAACCATCGGCTGGGACGTGGAAACGATCGGCGCGATCCTGGTCGTAATGCAGGTGGCCCTCATCGTGCTGGTGGCCCCCAGCCTCGCCGCGGGGTTGATCAGCTCCGAGCGCGAGAGCGGCGGCTGGGACCTGCTGCGGATGACGCCGCTGCGCACGCCCCGCATTCTCATCGGCAAGCTGGCCAGCGTCGCGTGGCCGCTGCTGCTGATCCTGCTGGCGACGCTGCCGGGGTACATCGTGCTGTACGCCGTGCAGCCGGCCGTCGACCCGAATGCCGGCCTCGAATCCAATTGGGACCTGCTGTCGACGATGTCCGTCGAGGCAGTCGAGAACGAGCAACTCCGCCAGGTGCTGGTGTGCCTGCTGCTGACGGCCTGCTTCGGCATGCTGCTCAGCGCGGCGGTCGGCAGCCTGTTCCGCCGCACGGCGACGGCCACGGTCACATCGTACTCGCTGCTGCTGCTGGTCTACGCGGGGACGATGCTGATCTGGCTGGGCCGCGATTTCCCCTTCAGCCACTCCACCGTCGAAGCCGCCCTGGTCGCCAACCCGATGGCCGCCGCGTTTGCGGCGATCGAAGTCGGCGGTTTCCAGAAATACAACCTGCTGCCGGCCAACTGGTGGTTCATGGGAATCGCCTCCGCCGCGCTGCTCGTCGTGCTCGTCGCCCGCACGTGGCGGTTGACGAGGCCGCTTTAGAGTTGAGAGTTGAGAGGAAGGCGGAAAGCGGAAGGCGGAAGGCGGACAGACATCATCACCACTCACCAGCCATCAACCATCTGGAACGATCGATGTTCGACACACCGTTGAATCGCCGCCACATCGCCTTGATGGCGTGGTCGCTGACTTGCGTGGCGAGCGCCCTTGTGGAAGCTGCCAGCTTCCGCGCGGACGCTGGCAGCGTCCGCCACGTGGGAACGGCGGCGGAATACGTTCCCATTGCGGCGCGGCTGCGGGACGTGAAGCCCGTCGTCGATTCGCCGATGTTCACCGACCCGGAACTCATCGTGCCCGACCCGCGGATCGTGTTTTCGCCGCAATTGAAGACATTGTGGCTGAAGGCGATCGCCCGGCCGGAAGCCGATCTGCAGCGGCAGGCGGCCGACGCCGTGTCCCGCGCGCAGCGGATGGGCATGAAGCGGCTGGCCGACTGCGTCCCCGCGCTGGTGGAGGTGCTCGATTCGCCCGACTCGCATCCGGTGGCGCGGCTGGCGGCGGCGCGGGCGCTGGCGATCCTCGACGCGCGGCAGACGGCCCCGTCGTTGTTCAAACATCTGGCCGCCGAAAGCCTCGCCTTCGCGCAGATCGCCGAGCCGGCCCTGGCGCGGTGGGACTACCGGCCGATGCGGAAGGTCTGGATCGACCGCCTTCCGGTCAGAGACACGCGGCGTGGCCTGCTGTCGCTGGCCATCCGCAGTCTCGCCGTCGTCAACGAAACCGGAGCGGCACCGAAGCTCGAGGAACTCGCCGCCGATTCGTCTGCTGCCCCGCAGATGCGGCTGGAAGCCGCCCGAGCGCTGGGCCGGTTACGGTCCAGCGGACTCTACGACCGGGCGTTTGCGTTGGCCGCCGACAAGTCGTCGCGTCATCTGATCGACCGGCTGGTGGCGGCGCATCTGTTGCGGCGGCACACCGGCGATCCGGTGCAGGCGCTCCTGCGAGAGCTGGCCCTCGACAGCGAGCCGTCGGTTTCCGCCGTCGCTCTGGAGCGGCTGCTATCCATCGACCCGTTGCTGATCCTGCCGATCGTCGACCGGCTGCTACCCCGCCGCGACGCCAATGTTCGTGTGCTGGCCGCCGCCGTGCTGGCCGCCCATCCGGTGGCGTCGTCGATCAAGACGCTGGGGCCGCTGCTGAACGACCCGCATCCGGGAAACCGGGCTTTTGTCCGCGAGTCGTTGCGGCGGTTCACGTCGAAGCCGAAGCTCGATCCGCTCGTCCGCGCCGAAGCCATGCGGGTGTTGCAGCTCGACGACTGGCGGGGGCAGGAGCAGTCTGCGTTGCTGCTGGGGCAGCTCGACCACAAGCCGGCGGCGAAGCGGCTGATCGTCTTGCTCGATTCGCGCCGGCCGGAAGTCATGCTGGCGACCGCCTGGGCGCTGCGGAAGTTGGCCATTCCCCAAACGCTCCCCGCGATGCTCGCCAAAGCCACGCGGGAAACGGTCGGCCGACGCAGAGCCGGGGGCAAGGGGAAGAAAGGCGGCGGACAGCCCCCCGATGGCACCAACGAACAAGTCGTGCAGTTGTTTCAGGCGTTCGGCCAGATGAAGTACGCCCCCGCCGCCCCACTGCTCCGGCAGTGCGTTCCCAAGGCGGCGCCGTTTCACCTCGACCAGCGCACGGCGGCCGTCTGGTCGCTGGGATTCATCGATCACGGTCGCGGAAAGGCGGAATTGGCCAGCCAACTCGCCGGGCGGCTCGCCGATGCGTTCGGCATGTTCCCGGAATTTGAGCCGGTCCGCAGAATGTCCGCCGTCTCGCTGGGCCGTCTGAAGGCGAAAGAGCAGCTCGCCACGTTGCGGCGGTTTTACAAAAACGACGGACCGGAAACCGCGGTCGGTCTGGGCTGCCGCTGGGCGATTCGCGAGATCACCGGTGAAACACTTCCCGGCCCGACGATTCGCAAGAGTTTTCAGACCCGCTGGTTCCTCATCCCCCTGGAAGAGCCGAAGGCCTCGAAGTAGGTCCGGACGGCCCGTCCGGACCTTGGCGGGCGGAACGCGAAGACGGGGACAGATCCATTTGTGGGGGATCGACTCCTTCGCTAAGGCAGCGGCGGGAAAATAATCTACCTGCGAAACCGCGTTTTGTGGTAGAAGTGGCGTTTGGGAGTTCCCCGTCAGTTTCAACAAGCACGCAGTC
>Ga0268386_10001253_pt1 | contig 17391 bp, 15 predicted proteins | sample RVTome_15_FD_200260 | JGI IMG/M metagenome (GOLD analysis project Ga0268386, IMG submission 200260) | Soil microbial communities from uranium-contaminated site in the Upper Colorado River Basin, Wyoming, United States - RVT150D86... ...
GTCCTCCCTGGCCGGCCTGCTCTCGGGCGCGTACAGCGTCGGGTACCTGAGGCGGAACGAGGCCCGCGGGCTCGTCTCGCCCTGGCGCCGGCGGGAGTTCGACGCCCTGGTCCCGCTGTACGTCTTCGCCATGCTCCTGGTCCCGGTCTCCAACAACCTCGGGATCCTGTGGATCGCGGTGGAGGTCACGACGCTCCTGTCCGTGTTCCTGGTCGCCTTCCACAACCGCGACACGTCGCTGGAGGCGGCCTGGAAGTTCCTGGTGCTGGGGAGCCTGGGCCTCGGGTTCGCGCTCCTGGGCACGGTGCTCCTGTTCGCGTCGGGCCGCGGTCTCCTCGGAGAAGGCATGGAAGGGCTGAACTGGACCCGCCTCGTCGCGCAGGCGGGACGGCTCCACCCGCTCACGCTGAAGCTCGGGGTGGTCTTCGCCCTTGTGGGCTACGGCACCAAGGCCGGACTCGCCCCGATGCACACCTGGAAGCCGGACGCCTACCGCGAGGCGCCGTCGCCGGCGGGGGTCCTGATGGCGGTCGGCATGCTCAACGGCGCGCTGTACTGCCTGCTCCGGGTCCACCTGATCGCCAAGGCCGCGCTCGGACCCGGATTTTCGGGCGGCCTGCTGCTGGCGCTGGGACTGCTCTCGGTGGCCGTGGCCACGCCGTTCGTCCTGGTCCAGTGGAACCTGAAGCGCCTGCTGGCCTACTCGAGCGTGGAGCACGTCGGCATCATGGCGGTCGGCTTCGGCCTCGGGACGGAGGCGGCCACGTTCGGCGCCCTGCTGCACATGACGTACCACTCCCTCGCGAAGCCGCTGTCGTTCTTCTCCGCGGGGACGCTCGCCCAGCTCCACGGGTCGTCGGACTTCGACGCGATCGGCGCGGGGACGCTGGGGCGGACGCCCGTGGCGAGCGCCCTGTTCCTGCTCGCCGCCGTGATCCTGACGGGGTCGCCGCCGTTCGGCCTGTTCTTCAGCGAGCTCACGATCCTCAGGGCCGGATTCGCCGGAGGGCACACCGTCGCCACCGGCGTGTTCCTGGCCTGCCTGGTGCTGCTGTTCTGCGGCTTCTTCTACCAGGCCGGCCGCCTCGTCCTCGGGGAAGGGGAGACGCCGGCTCGGCCGGCCGAGCCCGAGCGGCTCGACTTCGGTTCGGGGACCACCATCGTCGCCGCCACGCTGGCGGTGGTCTCCGCCTTCCATCTGCCCGGGGATCTCCTGGAACTGATCCACGCGGCCGTGCGCGTCATCGAGGGCGGACGATGACCGCCGTCCGGGACGCCCTCCGGGAGCGCCTGGCCCTCGCGGGGCTCGCCGAGGCGCGGCCGGGCGAGCTGGTCGCCGAGGTCGAACCAGCCCGGCTGCCGGATGCGACCGACCGGGCGACCGCCGCGGGCCTGCGCCTGGCGTCCCTGTTCGCGACGGACGATGGGGCGGAGCGGGGGCTCGCGGTCCACCACCTGTGGGCTTCGTCGGAGCCCCCCGCGTTCGTGCGCGTGTGGGCGCGCGTCCCCCGCAACTCGCCGCGCTTCCCCTCGATCTCGGCCAGGCACCCGGCCGCCAACTGGTTCGAGCGCGAGGTCATGGACTACTTCGGACCGATCCCGGAGGGCCACCCAAACCCCAACCGCGTGGCGCTCCACGACGACTGGCCCGAGGGCGTGTGGCCGCTCCGGAAGGAGTTCGACGAGCGCGCCGCGGTGCCGCGCGTGGGTGGACAGTTCCGCCCCTACCGGCCGGTCACCGGCGAGGGCGTGTTCCACTTCCCGGTGGGGCCCGTCCACGCGGGCATCATCGAGCCGGGGCACTTCCGGTTCGGCGTCGCGGGCGAGCCCGTCCTGTACCTGCAGCTACGGCTCTTCTACGTCCACAAGGGCATCGAGAAGCGGTTCGAGCGCCTGCCCTGGCGCCACGGCCTGTTCCTGGCGGAGTCCGTCTCCGGCGACACCGCCGTGGGCCACGCCCTGGCCTACGCCCACGCGATCGAGCGGCTGGCCGGCGTCGAGCCGCCGCCGCGAGCGCGCCACCTGCGCGTCGTGCTCCTGGAGCTCGAGCGCATCTACAACCACGTCTCGGACATCGGGGCCATCGCGACGGACGTCGCCTTCACCGTCCCGGCGAGCCGCGCGCAGGCGCTTCGCGAGGGCCTGGTTCGGATCCAGGAGCGGCTCTTCGGGTCGCGGCTCCTGCGCGGCACGGTCGCGCTGGGCGGCGTGAAGTGCGACCTCACGGTCGGCCGCCGGAAGGAGCTGCTCGGGCACCTCGAACGCCTGAAGCGCGAGCTCGACCGGGTGCTGGCGATCCTGATGAGCTCCGGCACCTTCACCGACCGTGTGGATGGCACCGGCACGCTGGCGACGGCCGTGGCGCGCGACCTCGGCGTGGTCGGCATCGCGGCCCGAGCCTCCGGCCTGGACCTCGACCTCAGGCGCGACCACCCCCACGACGCCTACGCGGGGCTCCGCTTCCAGGTCCCCGTCGAGGAGGGAGGGGACGTGCGCGCCCGTCTCGTGGTACGGGCTCGCGAGGTGGAGCAGTCCGTCTCGATCCTGGTGCAGGCGCTGGAGGGCCTGCCCGACGGACCCGTGATCGGTCCGCTGCCCGACGCGCTGCCGGGCGGCTCGTCCGCCCTCGGCTGGGCCGAGGGCTGGCGCGGAGAATGCCTCCACTGGGTGCGCACGGACGGCGAGGGCGACCTCGACCGGGTCAAGGTCACCGATCCCAGCTCACGGAACTGGCCGGCGCTGGTCCGGGCCGTCCCGGGCAACATCGTCCCGGACTTCCCGGTGATCAACAAGAGCTTCAACCTCTCGTACTCGGGCAACGACCGCTGAACGGAGGGCGCTGATCCATGTTCCGCCTCATCGCCGGGAGCATCGGCACGGGGATCCTCACCGAGCGGCATCCGTTCGCCGCCCGGCCTCCGTTCGGGTTTCCCGTCATCGACTTCGCCAGGTGCACCGCCTGCGACGTGTGCGCAGCCGCCTGCCCGTCGGGGGCGATCCACGCGTCCGCCCCGGCCGCGGACCAACGCAGGCTCTCGCTCCGGTACGGCGCCTGCATCCAGTGCCGGGAGTGCGTCGCCGCCTGTCCCGAGCAGGCGGTGTCCCCCGGCCGTGATTTCGAGATCGTCGCCTACACGCGCGACCAGCTCACCCATACGGCGGTGTTCGGCGTCGACGGCGCCGGCCGGGCGACCTTCCGCGGGATCGAGGCTCAGCCCGGCCCCGGGCTCCGGGAATCCGCTGCCCGCCTTCGCGAACGCATCCGCGGGCGGCTGGGCCGCTCGCTGAACGTCCGCCAGGTGGACGCGGGAAGCTGCAACGGCTGCGAGCTGGAGATCGCCGCCACGGCCAATCCCATCTTCGACCTGGAGCGCTTCGGGATCCAGTTCGTCGCCAGTCCCCGCCACGCCGACCTGCTGCTGGTGACCGGGCCGGTCACCAGGAACATGGAGACCCCGCTGCGCAAGACGTACGAAGCCACGCCGGAGCCGCGCGTCGTGGTCGCGGTCGGTGCGTGCGGCTGCAGCGGCGGCATCTTCGGCGAGGGCACCTACGCGGCGGTGGGCGGCGTCGACCGGGTCCTGCCCGTCGACGTCTACGTCCCGGGGTGCCCGCCCCGCCCCCAGGCGATCCTCGGGGGGCTGCTGGTGGCGATGGACGTGCGTGAGGCGCGCTCGAAACCCGACGGGCAGGCGACCTCGCCCGAGCCCGTCGTGGCGGGCGGGCCGGCACGGAGCCGCAATCTCGCCCTGGCGCTCACGCGAGGGGCCGAGGGCGGCTGACGCCCGGCGGTTTCCTTCGGATCCACCGCGCTCAGGGCCGGCCCCGCCCACTCCAGAAGAGGTACGCCGGGACTCCCAGGGCCACGAGGCCAAGGCCCGCCAGGGACTCGACCGGTCGCTCCACCAGGGTGTTCGCAACCATTGCCAGCGACGCGAGGATGAACGCCGCGGGCACCCAGGGGTAGCCCCAGGCGCGGTAGGGTCGCGCCGCCTCCGGGCGTGTGCGCCGAAGCACGAACACCGCGGCGCCGGTAAGCGTGTGGAACACGACCGCCGCGAACACGACGTAGGTGTAGAGCTGCGCGTACGTGCCCGTCAGCGTCAGGGCCACGGCCCACGCGCCCTGGGCCACGATGCTGGCCCCGGGCGTGCGGTGCCGGGCGTGCACCCGGGCCAGCGCCGGGAAGAACAGCCCGTCCTGCGCCATCGGCAGGTAGATCCGCGAGCAGCACAGGATCGTCGACGAGATGCAGCCGAACGTCGACACCAGCACGGCCGCGGACACCAGCCGCGCGCCGGCCGTTCCGAAGAGCGCGCCGGCCGCGGTCTCGCCGATGCGCCCCGTCGCCGCCATGGCCTCGAGCGGCAGCGCCCGGAGGTAGACGAGGTTCACGAGGAGGTAGAGGGAGACCACCGCGGCCGTCCCGAAAAGCAGCCCGCGCGGCAGGCTGCGCTCCGGGTCGCGCATCTCTCCGGCGGAGAACGTCAGGTTGTACCAGCCGTCGTAGGTCCACAGCACCGCGATCATCCCGACGCCGAGGGCGGGCAGCAGCGGTCCCGGAGGCAGCGGCGCAGCGAAGTCCGGCGACACCGGGGCGGGCGCCAGCAGGCCGGCGCCGGCCAGCGCCAGGATCGATCCCACCTTCACGACCGTCACCGCGTTCTGCACCCCGGCGCCCGCCTCCAGGCCCACGTAGTTGACCGCGCTCAGGAGGACTATGGCCAGGGCCCCCGCGAGCTGCCCTCCGCTCAGCGACAGCGTCCAGCTTCCGAGCGGCAGCGCCAGCAGCGTGTGGGAGGTCGAGAAGAACGGCACGAAGGCCCCGAGGTACTCCCCGAAGCCCACCGCCAGGGTGGCGATCCCGCCGGACATGATCACGAGGAACGCGGCCCAGCCGAACAGGAAACCCCACAGCGGACCGTAGGCTTCCTTCAGGAAGTGGTATTGGCCGCCGGCGCGAGGGAACATCGCCCCCAGCTCGGCGTAGGTGAGCGCTCCCGCCACGGTCAGGACGCCGCCCACGAGCCAGACCCCGAGCACCAGGCCCGGATGCGGCACGGCCCGCGCGACGTCGGCGGTGGTGATGAAGATCCCCGTCCCCAGCACCGACCCGATGGTGATCAGGGCCCCATCCCAGGCCCCGAGGCCGCGGACCAGGGCGGGTCCGGCGTCTCCGTCCCCGCCGGCCACGGGCGTCGCGGGAGACGGGCTGGCGGCGCTCATCGCTCCCGCGGATTCTATCCCCGCCTCGTCGATTCCAGGCTCGGCGCGCGGCACGGGGGGGCTCGGGTGGAGGCTCGTTCCGCACCCTGCTAGACTGCCCGCGCGATGAGCGAGGACATCCGGATCCGGCCCGCCCGCGAGAGGGCGGACTTCGAGTCGTGCGTGCTCCTGCAGCGCGCGGTCTGGGGACTGGCGGACATCGAGATCACCTCCGCGATCCAGCTCATCGCCACCACCTACGCGGGCGGCCTGCTGCAGCTCGCCGAGGCGCCCGACGGCGCGCCGGTGGGCTTCGCCTACGCGTTCCCGTCCCTGCGCGGCGGCGCCCCGCACCTGCACTCGGACATGCTGGCCGTGTTGCCGGAATACCAGGAGAGGGGCGTCGGCGTGCGGCTGAAGTGGGGGCAGCGCGACGAGGCCCTCGCCCGGGGGATCTCGCTCATCACCTGGACCTTCGACCCGATGCAGGCCCGCAACGCCAACCTGAGCCTCCGCCGGCTGGGGGCGGTGGCCCGGGAGTTCGTCGAGGACTTCTACGGGATCACCACCTCCTCGCTCCACCACGGGCTCCCGACCGATCGGCTGGCGGTGAGGTGGGAGCTGCACGCGCCCCAGGTCCAGGAGCGCGCGCAGCCGCGCGATCGCGCGCGCGCCGTGCCGGCCCCGGCGCTGCCGCGCGTCAACGACGTGAAGTGGCAGGCGGGCTGGCCGGTGTCCTCGGAGCCGCGCCTGGAGCTCGACGCGCCCGCCGTCCTGCTCGAGGTCCCGCCGGACTGGGACGTGCTCTCCCGCGCGGCGCCCCGCGTGGCCTCGGACTGGCACGACAAGGTCCGGCGCGCGCTCCGGACGTACCTGGGCCGGGGCTACGTCGCGGCGGACTTCGCCCCGACCGAGGAAGGCGGCCGCCGCCGGCCGTTCTACGTGCTCACGAAGGGCTGAAGGACTCGACCGCCGCCCCGGCGTCAGGCCAATCGAAGGGCTTCGGACGGCGATGCGTTGGGGCCAGCCAACCGAACCGGCCACCGCCGGGAGCCTCAGCGCGATGGCCGCAGGCGGTCGATCAGGCGCTCGAGCTCTCCGCGCATCGCCGAGGCCGACGGAGCCCGGTACCGCGCCCCGTGGCCCGGCAGCACCCAGACGAATCGGAAGTCCAGGAGCCGCTCCAGCGAGCGGAGCTGCACGGGCCAGGAGTACCAGCACACGTCCCGCGAGGCGTGCAGGCCCTGCCGCTCGTCCGACCACCACAGGTGGTCGCCGCTGAACAGGTACGTCTCACGGTAGAGCAGCGCGGCGCTCCCGCGGGTGTGCCCGGGCACCGGGATGGCCAGGAGGTCGTGCGCCAGCTCGACCGGCTCGCGGCCCTCGATCCGGCGCTCGACCTCGCGGGTGCCGGAAGTGACGTCGTCCGCGTGCAGGACACGTTCGCACCCGAAGCGGCGGCGGAACCGCCGGTGGTCGGCGACGTCGTCCCGGTGCGTCAGGAACATCCGGGACACGCCGCCGCGCTCGGCGATCCGCCGGAGCAGCGGCTCCGCGGCTCGCGGCGAGTCCACCAGCACGTTGCCCTCCGGCCGGCGTACCAGGTAGCTCGAGGCCCCGTACGAGGCGGCGGCGGCATAGCCGCAGAACTCCACCCCGCCCTCGATCGGCTCCGGGAAGGACGCCGCCGCCGACCTCACCCCCTCGCGGTCCGTGCTGCCGATCGAGGCCGTCGGGCAGGCCACCACCGCCATCAGGGCGCGGCGCCGGTCGCGCTCCGTGTCCGGCTGGGCCGCGACGAAGGACAGGCCACGCTGGTCCGAGCGCTCGAACACGCCGGGGGCCAGGTGGCGGCAGACCGCGCAGTCGATGCAGGAGTCGTCGACGTACAGGTCGCCGCTGGCGTTTTCCGGCAGCCGGGCTTCCAACCGCGCCATCCCTCCTTGATAGCATGCCCGGAGAGTCGGTGCCCGCTCGCCAGGGGCGACGCGGAGGAGGACGCTTGAGGCTCAGGGCGGCGATCGCGGTGGTCACGTCGCTCGTTCCCTCGCCGGCCTTTCCACAAGTGGCCTCGCTGGAGGTCGCCGTCCGGCGCTCGGACGTGCCCGTGCCCGGGGCCCGGGTTGCGCTGGGAGCGCCGGGGACCGAGCGGGTCGGCATCACCGGAGAAGGGGGGACGGTCCTGTTCCTCCACCTGCCGGGCGGCAAGTACCGGGTCTCGGCCGGGACGCCGCAGATGACGGGAGGGACGCACGAGATCGACGTGGTGCCGGGGCAGGAGCAGGCCGTGGTGCTGACGCTGGCCCCGGACGAGGGCCTGCGGCCGGTCCGGAGGCTGCCGGTCCCCGCGGAGCGGGTCTTCGGCAGGGAGGAGCTCCGCTCACACCCCCGGCCCGCCGACCCGTGGTCGATCCTCCGCGACGTGCCCGGGATCGTGCTCGACCGCGTGAGCGTGGGCGGCTCCGGGACCGCGCAGCAGTCGCTGCTGGTCTCCCGCGGCGACGCAGGCGGCGGCGCGGTCTGGACCCTCGACGGGCTCGACGTCACCGACCCCGCCGCCCTGGGGTCCCTGTCACTCTATCCCGATACGGAAGCCCTCGAGGCCGTCCAGGTCCGCACCAGGGCGCTCGACGTGCGCGCACGAACACCGGGAGCGCAGGTCGCGCTGCGGGTGCGCGAGCCCGCGCTCGGGCGTTCCGGCGCGGTGCACCTGCGGGGGACAGGCGGGCCGTTGCAGGCCGACAACCTGCCCGACGCGCTCCGGGGCCGGCCGTTCTTCCGCGACCGCACCGAAAGCAGCTTCGAGATGGGCGCCGAGCTGGGCGCACCCTTGCGGGACGGGAAGCTGTGGCTGTGGGCCGCAGCCTCACGCAACTCGCTGCGCCAGGAGGCGTTCACCGAGCACGGCGAGGCGCTCGCCACGAGCTCGCTCGCCGGAAAGGGCCGGCTGCTGCTGCCCGGCGGCAGCCTGTCCGTGCTGGCCGTGCGCAGCGAGAAGACCCATCGCGACCGGGACACGGCGCTGGGCGCGGCCCCGGAGGCCCGCTGGCGCCAGTCGGGAGCGACGCACGTCCTGGCGGTCGAGCACCAGCACACCCTGGGGAGCCTCTCGGTCCTGTCGAGGGCCGGCTACCTCGACGGTGGGTTCCGCCTCGATCCGGCGGGCGGACCGTCCGCCGACCCCTTCGAGGACTTCCGCGGGGTGTTCCGCGGGTCGTACTCCATCTTCGAGACGAGCCGCCCGCGGCTCCAGGCTGGAGTGGAGGCAGCCGCACGCCGGCGAGCGTTCGGCCTCGAGCACGACCTCCTCGCGGGCGCCTCGTACCGGCGCAGCTCGGTGACCACCCGCCAGCGCTGGCCGGGCAACGGCGTCCTGGCGCTCGAGCGGCAGACGGTGTTCTTCCGCGCCTTCCGCCTGACCGGGTTCGCGCTGCCGACCCGGGAGCAGCACGCCCGGTCGCTCCACGACCACCTCGAGGTGTACGTCCAGGACACCGCGCGCCGCGGCCGCCTCGGCGTCACACTCGGGCTCCGCCTCGACCGGCTGTCGGGACGCAACCTGGGTTCGTCGGTCCCGGCCAACCCGGTGTTCCCGGACCTCCTCCCGGCCGTGTCGTACGGCGGAGCGCCTTCCCGTCTCCGATGGCTCGACCTGCTGCCGCGGCTGCGGCTGAGCTGGGACCTGGTCCCCGACGGCAGCGCCGCCGTCGCGCTCGGGTACGCGGCCTATGGGGCTCCGCTGGGCTCGGGGGAGGTCGTCTTCGACAACCCGATCGGGCGGGAGGGGGCCTCGCTCAGCTACTACTGGAACGACCGCAACGGCGACCGGGCCGTCCAGCAGGGCGAGCTGGACACCGTACGGGGCCGGATCGGCGCCAGCGGGGTCGACCCGGAACAACCGGACGCGCTGGTGAGCCCCCACCAGGTCGATCCCGACCTGCGCTCCCCGCGCACGCACGAGCTGTCGGCGTCGGCCTCCCAGCGCCTGGGCGCGCTGGTCGTGCGGATGGACGGCTCATGGCGCCGGCAGGTCGGCGCGCTGTGGCGGCCCCTGCGGGGGCTCTCGCTCTCCGACTACGTCGCCCGCGGCGCCGTGCGCGGCCAGCTCTTCGGCGACGATTACGGCGTGACCTATTTCGCTCCCGCGTCGCTGTCCCGGATCGTCCCCGGCAACGGGCGTCTGCTCACCAACCGCGAGGGCTACCGGCAGGACGCGTTCTTCTTCGCCCTCGAGGTGGAAGGAACGCTCGGGACCCGTGTGCGCTACGGGGCCTGGACGGCGCTCACCGACTGGCGCGAGCGCTTCACCGACCCCGCCCGCTCGCTCCAGGACCCGACCCCGCTGGACGGAGACCCGCTCCAGGACCTCGGTGTCGTGGCCGTCCGGCCGGGCGGCCTCGGACGCGCAGACCTGTTCGTGAACTCCCGGTGGACGGCCGGGGGCTCGCTCCGAGCGCAGCTTCCCCTGGGCCTGGAGGGTGTCGCCCGGGTCCACGCGCGCGAGGGGTTCCCCATCCCCTACATCCAGGCGGCCAGCACCGGCGATCCCACCGCCGGCTCGAAGAACGTGCTCGTCGCGCCGCACCTGGACTCCTACCGGCTGCCCGCGGTCGTCCTCCTCGAGCTGAGGCTGGCCCGCGGGTTCCGCGTGGGACCGGGAGTCCTGACCGGCACCGTCGACGTCTTCAACGCCCTCAACCGCGGCACGTCCCTGCAGGTGGGGCGAGACGTCGAGCTGACCAGCCTGGGCCGGCCCCGGGAGATACTGCGCCCGCGGATGGCGCGCCTCGGCGTCGACTACCGCTTCTGAACTCGCGGTGCGACGACGAGGAGCCGCATTGTCCCTCCCCCTTAGCGTGGGGGTGGGACGGGAGGGGGCGGTCGATGAACGAGCGTCGCGTGATATGTTCTCCCGTCCGCCGGGGAAGGGGCGACGCCACTCGGCTCGCCCGCATCCAGGAACACCGACGATGAAGGGGATCATTCTCGCCGGCGGGTCCGGCACGCGCCTGTACCCGCTGACCCACGCGGTCAGCAAGCAGCTCGTGCCCGTCTACGACAAGCCGATGGTCTACTACCCCCTCTCGACGCTCATGCTCGCCGGCATCCGCGACGTGCTCGTGATCACCACGCCCCATGAGCAGGAGAGCTTCCGCCGGCTGCTCGAGGACGGCAGCCATCTCGGCATTCGCATCGCCTACGCGGCCCAGCCGCGTCCCGAAGGTCTGGCCCAGGCGTTCGTGATCGGCCGCGACTTCGTGGGCGGGGACCCGGTGGCCCTGGCCCTGGGCGACAACATCTTCTACGGCAACAACCTGGTCGACTACCTCCGGCGCGCGGTGGAGCGGAAGGCCGGCGCGACCGTGTTCGCCTACCGGGTGCGGGACGCCCAGCGCTACGGCGTCGTGGAGTTCGACTCCACCGGCAAGGCGGTCGGCCTGGAGGAGAAGCCCGCGCATCCCCGCTCGGCGTATGCCGTGACCGGGCTGTATTTCTACGACAACCGGGTCCTGGAGGTCGCCGCCGGCCTGCGGCCCTCGGCCCGGGGCGAGCTGGAGATCACGGAGGTCAACCGCGCGTACCTCGCCTGGGGCGAGCTGCAGGTGGAGACGCTGGGCCGCGGGATGGCCTGGCTGGACACCGGGACGCAGGAAGCCCTGCTGCAGGCCAGCAACTTCATCTATGCGATCGAGCAACGGCAGGGGCTGAAGGTGGCGTGCCCGGAGGAAGTCGCCTACAACATGGGCTACATCACCGGCGAGGACGTGCTGCGCCAGGCCGAAGCCATGCGCGGCAACGAGTACGGCCAGTACCTGCAGCGCCTGATCGACGACGGGACGCTCTAGCCGTGCGCTTCCTTCCGACCGAGCTGCCGAGCGTGCTGCTGGTGGAGCCCGACGTCCACCGGGACCGGCGCGGCTTCTTCCTGGAGACCTACCACCTCGCGAAGTACCGGGAGGGCGGCGTCGAGGGGACGTTCGTGCAGGACAACCACTCCCGCTCCGTGCGCGGCACGCTTCGCGGGCTGCACGCACAGGTCCGCCGCCCCCAGGGGAAGCTGGTGAGGGCCGCGGACGGCGAGATGTTCGACGTGGCGGTGGACATCCGCCGCGGCTCGCCCACGTTCGGGCGGTGGGTGGGCCATCGGCTGTCCGGGGAGAACTTCCTCCAGCTCTACGTCCCGCCGGGATTCGCCCACGGCTTCTGCGTGCTGAGCGAGACCGTCCACGTCGAGTACAAGTGCACCGGCTTCTACGACCCCGCGGACGAGATCACGGTGGCCTGGAACGACCCGGAGATCGGCATCGCCTGGCCCATCGCGGAGCCCACGCTCTCCGCCAAGGACGCGGCCGCCCCGCGGCTGGGCGAGGCCCTGGACCGCCTGCCCGTCTACGCGTCCTCCTGAGCGCCTCCGGTCCAGCTTTGCCGCCGGCGCTCCGCCATCGACGGGTCCTCGCCGGGCTGCGGCGCGAAGCGGCGCCCATGGCGCGCCTGTCGGCCCCGGTGGTCCTGGCGGAGCTGGGCTGGGTCTCCATGGGGATCGTGGACACGGTGATGGTGGGCCGTCTCGGCCCCGAGGCGATCGGGGCGGTGAGCCTCGGCGGCATCCTCTTCCTGACCGTCCTCGTCTTCGGCCTCGGGGTGCTCCTCGGGCTCGACCCGCTGGTCGCCCAGTCCTTCGGGGCGGGCAACCTCCGCGAGTGCCACCGCTGGCTGGTGAACGGGGTCTGGGTGAGCGTGGGGATGGCCCCGCTCCTCGTGGGCGCCGCCTGGCTGGGCGTGCCGCTGCTGGAGTCGTTCGGCGTCCACGAGGGCGTCAGGGCGCACGCGGTGCCCTACCTGGAGACGCTCCTGTGGAGCGCGCTGCCGCTGCTCGTCTACGGTTGCTTCCGCCGCTACCTCCAGGCCATGAGCCTGGTGGTGCCGGTGATGGCCGCCCTGGTCTCGGCGAACCTCGTCAACGCCGCCGCGAACTGGGTCCTCGTCTTCGGCCACCTGGGCGCGCCCGCGCTCGGCGTGGTGGGAGCCGGTTGGGCCACTTTCGCCGCCCGCGTCTACCTGGCCGCCGTTCTCGTCGCCTACGCGCTCTGGCACGATCGTCGCCACCGCACCGGCCTGCGCCGCGTGTCGCTCCGGCCCGAGCTCCCGCGTGTCGCCCGCCTGATGGCCGTCGGCGTGCCGGCCGCTGTGCAGATGACCCTCGAGGTGGGGGCGTTCGCGGTGGCCACCGGGCTCGCTGCCCGGCTCGCTCCGCAGGCCCTGGCCGCCCACCAGGTGGCGCTGGTGGTGGTGAGCACCACGTTCATGGTGCCGCTCGGCATCGCCTCGGCGGGAGCGGTCCGCGTGGGACAGGCCCTGGGACGGGGAGACCCGGATGGTGCCGCGACCTCCGGCTGGACGGCGATCGCCTTCGGCGGAGGCTTCATGGCCGTGGCGGGGCTCACGTTCGTCCTGGCGCCCGGGCCGATCGTCCGGACCTTCACCGCCGACGAAGGCGTCATCCGGGCAGGCGTGTCCCTGCTGCTGGTGGCCTCGTTCTTCCAGCTCTTCGACGGCGTCCAGGTCGCGGTCACGGGCGCGCTGAGGGGGGCGGGTGAGACCCGGATCCCCATGCTGGTCCATCTCGTCGCGTACTACGCGGTGGGCCTCCCGCTCGGCTACGTGCTGTGCTTCGAGGCGGGCTGGGGCGTGCGCGGCATCTGGACCGGGCTGTCGGCAGGACTGATCGGCTGCGGCGTGGTGCTCCTGCGCGTGTGGACCGGCCGGGTGCGCCGGTTCCGGGCCGAGCCGGCCCTGGCGGTCGTCGCCGCCTCGGCGGGCTAGCCCGGGTCCGCTCCGGTCCGGACCGGGAGCGCCGGATCGGCGCTCCACTCGCTCCAGGAGCCTGCGTAGAGGCGGCCCTCCATGCCCGCGAGGTGGAGCGCCAGGAGGTCGTGGCACGCCGTCACCCCCGAGCCGCAATAGACGACCGGCTCGGCGCGGTCGGCCCCGAGAGCCGCGTAGCGCGCGCGGAGCACCGCCGGAGGGAGGAAGACCGGGACCTCGCCGCCGGTCAGGTTCTCCGCGTAGGGGGCGCTCCGCGCGCCGGGGATGTGGCCGGCACGTGGGTCGATCGGCTCGCTCTCTCCCCGGTAGCGCTCCGGGGCGCGCGCGTCCAGGAGTAGAGCGGGCCGCTCCCGGGCCAGCTCGTCCTTGCCGACGACGCGGCCGGCACGCGCCCGCGGAACGAACGTCGCGGGCGGCGGCCTCGGCACCGTGGTCTCGAGGAGCCGCCCCTCGGCGCCCCACTTCACGATCCCGCCGTCCAGGACCGCGGCGTCCTCGTGACCATGGGACCGGAGCAGGAACCACAGCCGCGCCGCGGTGGCGCCCGCCTGGTCGTCGTAGGCGACCACGCGGATGCCCGTACCGATCCCGACGGCTCCGAGCACCCGCGCCACCTGGTCGGGCGAGGGCCAGGGATGCCGGCCGGTCGGCAGGCCGCGTCCCCCGCCCGGCGCCGAGAGGTCGCGATCGACGTCGGCGAACACCGCGCCGGGGATGTGCCCGGCGAGATAGGCGTCGAGGCCGCGGACCTGCGGGTCCAGGTACCAGCGCACGTCCACGACTCGCAGGTCGGGTTCCCCGAGACGCGTGGCCAGCCAGCCGGTGGAGACGAGCGCACCCGTCGCGTGGAGCCCCGACGGATGGACGGCGGTCACGGACGGCCGCGCGACCCGCCCCTGGCGAGGAGCTTCAGGCGATCCTCGAGCCCCGGCCGGCTGCGGCCGGCTTGCGCAGCGTGACCCGCCGGGCAACCGCGGGGTTCAGCCGCGCGAGCTCCTTGAAGAAGGTGTCGAAGTCGACCTTGCCGTCGCGAAGGAACTGGCTCACCTCTCGCGCGAACTCGGTGACCACGTCCGGACGGTTCGATGCCTCGCGGTGGACGACGGTGCGCTTGTGGAGGCGGCCCTCGCCGATGAGCTTCTTGACCAGGCTCACCCGCGAGTGGCTCCAGAGGCGATAGCCCTTGCGGTTGCGGGGCGGCTCGGGGATCTTGCTCGCGTACAGCCAGTTCAGCAGGGTCTGCTTGCTGACCTTCAGCTCGTGTGCGACCTCGAGGGTCGTGAGGTACTTCATGGTGTGGTGAGGACTCCCGGGGTTGCGCCGAGCCCCCACAAACGATTCTCACCCAAGCCCAGCGCCCAGTCAACGAACCTCGTTCGCAGCCGCATCGATGGCGGCTGGAATGCGCGTTACCGCACCGCGCGAGGGCGAGTGGGTTACGGCGTCAGCGCGAGAACGACACCCCGGCCCGCACGGTCGGGCCCTTGGCGAGGTTGCGTGCCCGGGCGGCCAGGTCGAGGTCGACCTGTAGCCCGAAGCCGCGGGCGAGCCCGACGATCACGGTGGGTCCGTACGCGATGTAGGTCACGCGGTCCCCCACGCCGCTGAACGTGCCGCGGGCTACGTCGGGGGCCTCGTGGCTGAAGGGCTCGACTCCGCGGACGTTCGCGGCCAGCGCGAAGCGCCGGTTGACCGAGACGCCGACCTGGCCACCGAAGACGAGGCCGTCGCGAAGACCGCCCCCGCGGTACTGGTACCCGGCCTCCAGGAACCCCCATCCCTTCCCCTCGAACAGCGACCGGCCGGCACCGATCACGCCTTCGCCCTCCCAGATCCCGCTGCCGGTGGGCAGCAGGCCCTGGGCGCGGGAGACGTCGCCGGTGGGCGCCTGGGCGACGGCGCGGGCCGCTAAGATCCACCCGCCCGCCTGTCCGAGCTGCGCCTGGATCCCGCCCTGAAGGTCGCCGAAGCCGGATTCGCGTCCCAGCTCGTCGGGCACGTCCTGGAGGTCCGAGGACCTCACCAGCGGGAGGTTGGTGAGCAGGGTGACGCGGCTCGAGACGCCGTACGCGACGTACAGGTAGACCTCGTCCTTCGTGAAGCGCGGGATGTCGAAGGAGGTCCCGTCGGGGGCGACCAGCTCGGTCGAGCGCAGGTGCCCGTAGCTGGCCTTCGAGTAGAAGTGTCCCTTTCCCGCCGGCCACGGACCCGCCTGGGCCGGCGCGGCCGAGGCGGCGACCACGGCGGCCAGGCAGGACGCGAGCCGCCGGCTCACCTGAGCGTGCCCACGCCGATCGGCACCCGGAACGGCCGGCACCACAGGATCACGTACTCGTACTGCGAGCCCTGGCCGGGCAGCTCGTAGGTCTGACGCCCGGTGGTCGACCTCATGTTCCCCAGGTTCAGGTCCCGGTTGTCGACCGTGTTCCGGCTGCGCGCGAGGTACACGTCGTTGTTCCCGCTGTCGATCCGGAAGTCCTCGCCCAGCTCGAGGACGTGCACGTCGCCGGTGCGGATGATCCGCGCGGTGCCGGAGGCGGAGTGGCCGTTGGCCCCCGAGATCGAGGCCGTCCGGACGACGGTCGGAGTGCCGCCCGGGGTAGGTGTTGGCGTGGGAGTCGGCGTCGCGCTGGGCGCCGGCGTGGGCGTCGCGGCAGGCGTGGGTGTCGCCGTGGGCGCCGGCGTGGTTGCGACCGGGGGAGCGGACGGAGACGAGGGCGAACCGCCGCCGGAGCAGCCGGCGGCCATGGCGGAACACGCGATCAGGACGGTGACGCGCATGAGACGAACCTCCAGCAGGCCGATACAGTGAGAGCAACGACCCCCCTGGCGCGGCTATTCCCCCGCGGCCGGGCCCGTGACAGAATCCTCCCTCCGGACAGGGCACGATGGTGGAATAGATCCGCTCCCGGCGCCGTTTCCACCGTGGAAGGGAGCGCCTTCAAGAGAGAGGCGTGGACCGCGAAGACCGATTCGAGGCGGATGCGCTCCCCCACATGAGGTCGCTCTTCGGGACCGCATATCGCATGACCGGAAACAGGCACGACGCCGAGGATCTCGTCCAGGAGACCTACCTCCGCGCCTACAGGGGATTCGACCGCTTCGAGCCGGGCACCGACATCCGCGCCTGGCTCTTCACCATCCTCTATCGGACGCGCACGGACGCGTTCCGGCGCAAGGGCCGCTCTCCCCGGACGGTCGAGCTCGCGGACGAGGGGGGACCCGCGGTGCCTCCGCCCCAGGACGCCCTGTCCGCCGAGGGCGATCTGTCCCGGGCGCTGTCGCGGATCCCGGAGACCTTCCGCGCTGCCGTGGTCCTGCGGGACGTGGAGGAGTTCAGCTACGACGAGATCGCGCGGATCCTGGGGATCCCGATCGGGACAGTGATGTCCCGGATCCATCGCGGACGGGGCCTCCTGCGCCAGGCCCTCACGGGGGCGGGCGGAGCGCAATGACCTGCGTCCCCGAGCGGGTCAGCGGCTTCGTCGACGGGGCGCTGGCCGCCTCCGAACGCGTCGAGCTCGAGGCCCACGTCGCCGCCTGCGGCGCCTGCGCGGAGCAGGCGGAGGCCGAACGCGAGATCCGCCGCCGCCTCGAGGCCCTGCCCTCCGTCGAGCTGCCGCCGGGGCTCGAGGCGCGGGTTCGCCGCCGCCTGCGCCGCCGCCGCTTCGGCGCGCTCCGCTGGGCGCTGCCGCTCGCCGCCAGCCTGGCGTTCTTGGTGCTCTGGGCCCGGGGTTCCCCGGCGGTCGTCGCCAGGGAGCTGGCGTTCGACCACGTCAAGTGCTTCCGGAAGGGCCGCGTGCCGGCGAAGGTGCTCACGAGCGACGCGCTCAGGGTCCGCGGCTGGTTCTCGGCCCAGGGCACCCGGATGCCCCTCCTCCCCGACGCCGCGGCGCGCCTGGAGGTCGTCGGGGCCCGGTACTGCCCGCTCCCCGACGGCTCGTTCGTCCCCCACGTCTACTACGTGGGCGACGGCGGGAGGCGGATCTCGCTGTTCGTCCTGGACCGCCGGGTCCGGCTCGCCGACGGCTACCGGACGACGTTTCTCGGAGAGACCGTGCACATGCTGCGGGCCGGAGGCCTCACGGTCGGCCTCGTCGGCGAGCACGCCGCCGACGTCGACGCGTTCCGCCGGCGTTTCGCCTCGACGACCGCTCTCCGCCTGTCGGAGTTGGCCCCGGCCCCACACGGCCACTGAAAGCCGATCGGCACGAAACCGGGACCGTCACAGCCCACGGAGCCTTCCCACCGCTCCCCCCCGCGTTCTTGACCCCTTCGCCGCCGCCCTGCTACGATGGGTTTCCCACCGTGGGGCTGTGGCGCAGCTGGGAGCGCGCGTGAATGGCATTCACGAGGTCA
>Ga0268386_10001254_pt1 | contig 17388 bp, 15 predicted proteins | sample RVTome_15_FD_200260 | JGI IMG/M metagenome (GOLD analysis project Ga0268386, IMG submission 200260) | Soil microbial communities from uranium-contaminated site in the Upper Colorado River Basin, Wyoming, United States - RVT150D86... ...
CGATGAGCGACGCCACGTGCTGGGCTCGCTGCAGCGCCTGCTCGATCTTGATCCAGCGGCGTGCGACGAGCTTCTCGAGCTCGCAGAACGGCACATTGACCGTTCCCACGACCTCTATCAATTCACCTCCGCGATCAACCGGTCGTATTCCCCCGAGGACAAGCAGCGTCTGCTCGAGGAACTGTGGCGGGTCGCGCACGCCGACGAGCGCCTGCACAAATACGAGGAGCACCTCATCCGCAGGATCGCGGACCTGCTTCACGTCCGGCATTCGGAGTTCATCGCGACCAAGCTTCGCAGCAACCGTCCGCGCTAGTCGCCCCGCGACGGGGAGCGGGTTCGTGCACCCGCTGTCGACATGACATAAGATCGCCCCGTGCCGCCAGGGCGGCAGTTGGCTTCGGGCTGCGCATAGCGGCGAACCGGTCTCAGAATGCCGGGTCTGCGCTTGCCGCCCAATCCCCCGTCGGATAGGGTTTTTCCGTAGCATGGACACGACCGCGCAGCTGCAGAAGATCGTGCTGCTGAACCCGAAGGGCGGTTCCGGCAAGTCGACGATCGCGACGAACCTGGCGGCTTACTACGCCTGGAAAGGCCTCAACACCGCGCTCATGGACACCGACCCGCAGGGGTCCGGGATGCGCTGGCTCAAGCTCCGTCCACGAAACCTGCCCCCGATCGCCGCGATCAACGGCTTCGAGCGGCCGATGGGCGTCACCCGCTCCTTTGCCCTGCGCACGCCTCCCGGTACCGAGCGACTGATCGTCGACACGCCCGCGGCGCTGCCCGCGCAGCAGATGCCCGAGGTCATCCGTGACGCAAGCGCCATCGTCGTACCCGTGCTGCCGTCGGACATCGACACGCATGCCGCCTCGCGCTGCATCGCGGAGCTGCTGCTGGTGGCGAAGGTGCACCGGTCCGAGCGGCGGCTCGTTATCGTGGCGAACCGCGCGCGACGATATACCAAGGCCTTCCAGGCGCTCATCCGTTTTCTGCAGAGCCTACGGATTCCGGTCGCCGCAGTGTTGCGTGATTCGCAGGCCTACGTGCGATCCGCCGAGTCGGGCGTCGGCATCCACGAGATGAAAGGCTCGCTCCTCAGGGACGATCTCGAGACGTGGAAGCCGCTGATCGAATGGCTCGAGCAGCGCAGCTTCTCGCTCGTTGCCACCGACGAGGCGCAGCCGCAGGTGCAGATAACGCCGCCGGCTCCGGCGGCTGAGACGATTCCCGTTCCAGCGTGATCGGGGCGACGCCCGCGGCGAAAGTCAGCGGTTCCGCGCCACCGGCCGGTGCGAAACCAAGTCGGCGCCGCCGGTGTGCAAGGCGGCGTCGTCTGCCACAGTAAAGGTCACTTCGTTCGGTCGGCCGTCCGCGTCGTTGGTACTACCGACCTGCACCAGGTAGGGCCGGTCGCGCGTCCACATCATGTACGTGTAGCGTGACTGCACCGAGCCTTCGTCGCGCTTGATCGAGTCGAAGTCACCAAACATCGTGCGGCTGCGGTTCACGACCGCGAGCAGCGAGGGAAGCGTGGGCTCCAAACGAGCGGTCACGCTGGCGAGCGTGCCGTCCGCACCAACCACGAAACATATCTCGCGCGTCTTGTGCTGCGCGGGCAGCTTGAGCAGCGACTGCTGGGTCTTCGCGCAGTAGCGCTGGCGACCCTGCTCGTCCTGGTCCCAGCGACCGCCCGGATATTTCGCCTCGATCGTCGCACGGCCGGCGTTCCAGGGGAGACCGAAGACTCCACCGCGGAACTGGTCGACGACCGCGCCTGCCACCGCGCTCTCGACCGTGAGCATCGCGAGCATCGCGAGCGCCGCGAGCGCAAAGCGAGTATCGAGCCGGCTCATGTGTCGCTCCAGAATCCTGCGCCAGCCGGAAGTCTAGGCACGACCGCTGCGGATGAGAGGGGGCTCTCCGGGAAACACGACGCAGCTCTCATTCGCCTGGGGGCCTCCGCACGAACGCGTCACGGGAATTCAAACGCCCGTCTGTGTCTGCTCCGTGAGGATGGCCGACTGCTCGATCGAAAGCAGGTCCTCCGGCGTGTCGAGATTGATGCTCGCGTTCGACATCGGAATACGTACCAGCTGGTCGATGTTGCGGCGGATCACCGGTCGCGGGTCGCGATCACCGCGCAGCTCCATCAGCCCGGGGTACGTCCAGCGGGGAAAAATGGCCGGCAGCCCGGGCGCGCCGTCGTACAAGGCCGCGGCGAGCAGGATCGGGTGGCGCTTCCAGGCGGCATAGAGATGCTTGAGGTCGTCGGCCGTCACCGCGACCTGGTCCGCGAGGAGCAGCAGCAGCCCGTCGCAGCGCGGAGGAGCGCTTTCGACGGCGACGCGAATCGAACTGGCAAGGCCTTCCTGCCAGTCCCGGTTGACCACCACGGACGCCGCCGATTGACGCAGCGCCGGCGCGATTTCGCGCGCGTGCGCGCCAATCACCACCGTGACAGAGCGTCCGGCGACGAAGGCGGCATTCGAAATCATCTGGTGCAGTACCGGCGAACCGCCGATGCGGACGAGCTGCTTGGGACTCCCAAAACGGGTGGACGCACCTGCCGCCAGGATCACGGCATGGAGTTCGGCGCCGGCGGTTTCCATGCGCATAGTTTGCCTGCTGCGCTGCAAGAAGCTAGAGTGAATTGCACTGCTTTTGGCGTGTCCCCGTCAGTTCGCGGTACGGTTCGTTGCCCCGATGAGCCGCCGTGCCGCGTGCACGGCCATACAGAGAGTCAGGGGTTTGGAAGCCTGGAAAGTCCACAAGTTCGGCGGCTCGAGCGTCGCCGATGCCATCTGCATGCGGCGCGTCGCCTCGATCATCGAGACGGATACGGCGCGCCGCCAGGCCGTCGTGCTGTCTGCATGCCGCGGCGTCACGGATGCGCTGCTCGATCTCGTTGGTCTGGCTGAGCGGCGCGACCCGGCGCTCGAGCCGCGTCTCGGCGAGCTCCGTGCGCGCCATGTGCAGCTCGCGCGCGAGCTGCTGCCTCCCGATGCCTGCGACGAATTCCTGGCTGGTCTCGATCAGGACTGCCACGACATCGACGGTATCCTGCGGACCGTGCGCACCGTGCGGGCGGCGTCGACGACGATGCGCGACCTGGTCGCGGGGTACGGTGAGATCTGGTCGACGCAGGTCTTCACACGGCTGTTGCAGGCCCGTGGCCGCGGCCACGGCACGCCCCTATGGCTCGATGCCCGGCAGGTGCTGCTGGTGGAGTGGGGGCCGCTCGGGCCCGGCGTGCGCTGGGAGCGCTCGCGCGCCAATCTGCTCGCCGCGATACCGCCGGAGTTCGAGGGAACCGTCATCGTCACGGGCTTCATCGCCACTGATACACAGGGCCTGCAGACCACCCTCGGTCGCAACGGCAGTGACTTCTCGGCGTCGATCTTCGGCTCGCTTCTCGACGCGGCGGAGATCGTGATCTGGACCGACGTCGACGGCGTGCTGTCCGCCGATCCGCGGCTCGTGCCTGAGGCCACCGTGATCGATGCCTTGTCGTACAACGAGGCCATGGAGCTCGCCTACTTCGGCGCCAAGGTCCTGCATCCGCAGACCATGGCGCCTGCGGTCCACAAGCGGATTCCGATCTGGATCCGCAACACCTTCGCGCCCGAGCGGGCGGGAACCGTGATCCGCGACGAGGTCGCGCCGCATCCGCTCGTGAAGGGCATCACGACCATCGACGGGGTCGCGCTCGCCAATCTCGAGGGTGCCGGGATGATCGGCGTCCCCGGCACGGCGCATCGGCTGTTCGGTGCGCTGCGCGAGGATGGAATCTCGGTGATCCTGATTTCGCAGGGCAGCTCGGAGCACTCGATCTGCTTCGCGGTTCCGGCGGCCGAGGCGCAGCGCGCCGAGCGCGTCGTGCGTCGCGCCTTCGACGCTGAACTGCGAGAGGGGCAGATCCAGAGTATCGAGATCGACCGCGGCTGCAGCATTCTCGCAGTGGTCGGCGACGGCATGGCCGGTGCGCACGGTGTGGCGGCCCAGGTGTTCAAGGCCCTGGGCTCCGCAGCGGTGAACGTACGTGCGATCGCACAGGGAGCCTCGGAGCGCAACATCTCGGTGGTGATCGACGGTCGAAGCAGCGCGCGTGCCCTGCGCGCGGTGCACGCCGGGTTCTACCTGTCGCCGCACACGGTATCCATAGGTTTGATCGGTCCTGGCCTGGTCGGCGCCGCGCTGCTCGACCAGATGGCCGGGCAGGTCGAGCGCCTGGGTCGCGAGCTCAACCTGGATCTTCGCGTACGCGGGATCGCCGGATCGAAACGCATGTCGCTCGCGCCTGGAGCGATCGCGCTGCCAGCCTGGCGGGCGGAATACGAAGCCGGCACGGACGCAGTGGACCTGGCCCGCTTCGCGGACCACGTGCACGCGTCGCACGTGCCTCACGCGGTCATCATCGATTGCAGCGCGAGCGCCGAGGTCGCGCAGCGGTATGCCGACTGGCTGGCGGCCGGCATCCACGTGGTCACACCGAACAAGAAGGCCAACAGCGCGCAGTACGGTTACTTCGAACGGCTGCGCGAGGCGCGGCAGAGAGGCAGTGCGCACTACTTGTACGAGGCGACGGTCGGCGCCGGCCTGCCGATCATCCAGACGCTGCGCGATCTGCGCGACACGGGTGACGAGATCCACCGAATCGAGGGAATCTTCTCCGGAACGCTCGCTTACCTCTTCAACACCTGGGATGGCAGCCAGCCGTTCTCCGCCGTGGTCCGCGCGGCGAAATCGATGGGGTACACCGAGCCCGACCCACGGGACGACTTGTCCGGCATGGATGTCGCGCGCAAGCTCATCATTCTCGGCCGCGAGATGGGTCTCAGGCTCGAGCTCTCGGACGTCGCGGTCGAAAGCCTCGTCCCGCCAGCGCTCGCCGGATGCACGGTGGACGAGTTTCTCGAGCGGCTTGGTGAGTTCGACGGTCGCATGCTGGACAGGCTGACCTCGGCGCGGCGTCAGGGCCAGGTGATGCGCTATGTCGGCTCGGTCGATGCCAGCGGGCGCGCGCAGGTGCGACTGGTGGAGCTTCCGGCCTCGCATCCATTCGCCAATATCGCGCTCACCGACAACATCGTGCGTTTCCAGACCGCGCGCTATGACCGCAACCCCCTCATCGTGCAGGGTCCTGGGGCCGGTCCGGCGGTCACCGCAGCGGGTGTGTTCGCGGATCTGCTCCGCATCTGCGCATATCTCGGAGCGAAACTGTGAGCACGGGCCGCGCCTCGGCGACGGCCTTCGCGCCGGCGAGCGTTGGCAACGTCGCAGTGGGGTTCGACGTGCTGGGTTTGAGCGTTGCGGCACTCGGTGATCGCGTGCGCGCCGTACGCCGTGATGAGCCGGGCGTTACGATCCGCTCGGTAACGGGTGTCGTGCAGGATCTGCCGCTTGTTGCGGAGCGCAACACCGCGGGTATGGCGGTGCTCGCCCTGCAACGCGGCCTCGGCTTGTCGTTCGGGTTCGATCTCGAGGTCGGGAAGGGGATTCCGCTCGGGTCCGGGCTCGGCGGTTCGGCTGCCTCCGCAGTGGCGGGAGTCGTCGCGGCCGCTGCGCTCGTGGAGCGTGCCGTCCCGATGACGGAGCTTCTCAAGTTCGCGATGCAGGGGGAGGCCGTGGCGAGCGGCGCGGTGCACGTCGACAACATTGCGCCGTCGTTGTACGGGGGGCTGGTGCTGACGGTCGGTATAGACAATCCTCACGTCAAGCAGATTCCGGTGCCCGATGGCGTGCGGTGCGTCGTCGTGCACCCGCACATGATGCTCGGCACCCGCGAAGCCCGCGCGATCCTGCGCAGGACGGTCGAGCTATCGGATGTAATCTGGCAGCAGGCCAATCTGGCGGGCTTCCTGGCCGGCTGTTACACCTCCGATCTGCCCCTGATCCGCGAATCGCTGCTCGACGTCATCATCGAGCCGCAGCGTCAGGCGCTGATCCCGGGGTTCGCCGACGTCAAATCGGCGGCGCTTGCGGCGGGAGCGCTCGGCTGCTCGATCTCCGGGGCAGGCCCCAGCGTCTTCGCCTGGGCTCTCGAGCCCGAGGCGCCGGCGGTACGCGCGGGGATGGTCGCCGCGTTCGCCCGGTACGGCCTCGCCACCGACAGCTGGCAGTCCGTGATCGAATCGGCGGGTGCGCGCGTGGTGGGGGAATGATGCTCTTCGAGAGCACGCGTGACGCATCGCATCGCGTGACGCTGGCAACCGCCCTGCGCGGTGGTCTCGCCGCGGATGGCGGGTTGTACGTGCCCGAACGGCTGCCTCCAGCGGAGCTCGAGGGGCTGCAGGGTGCCGAGACCCTTGCCGAGCTCGCGCTGCGAATGCTGGCTCCGTTTGCGGCTGGCGATGCGCTGGAAGCCGTGCTGAGTGAGGCAGCGTCGGACGCCTTCAGTTTTCCGGCGCCCGTGACCGACATCGGGAGCGATCGGCTTTCGGTGCTGGAGCTCTTTCACGGACCCACTGCCGCCTTCAAGGATTTCGGCGCGCGCTTTCTCGCCGCAGCGCTCGAGCGGCTGCCCCGGGAACCTGCCGCGCGTTTCACGGTGCTCGTGGCGACTTCCGGGGACACGGGCGGCGCGGTCGCGGCAGCGTTTCACGGCCGCCCCTGGGCCCAGGTGGTCGTGCTGTATCCGCGCGGTCTCGTGTCGGCGCGCCAGCAGCAGCAGCTCGCCTGCTGGGGCAACAACGTGAGGACCCTGTCCGTGGCGGGAACGTTCGACGACTGCCAGGATCTTGTCAAAGGCGCCTTTGCGGATCCGACGCTCGTGGAACGCCTGGGGCTGTCGTCGGCGAACAGCATCAACATCGGGCGCCTGCTGCCGCAGATGGTGTACTACGCCCAGGCGAGCCTCGTGCTCGCGGCCTGCGATCGGGCGCCGCCCAGCTTCATCATCCCGACCGGCAACCTCGGGAACGCGCTCGCATGCATCTGGGCGAGGGAGATGGGACTGCCAATCGGCGATATCGTGCTCGCGACGAACGCAAATCGTACCGTCGTCGACTACGTCGCAGCCGGGATCTGGCAACCGAGACCGAGCGTGGCTACGCTTGCGTCCGCGATGGACGTGGGCAATCCCAGCAACCTCGAACGCCTGCGTTGGCTCGACCCCGAACGCAAGTCGCTGCGCGGCCGGCTCGAGGCCTGGGCGGTCGGCGACGAGGAGATCCGCGACACCATCCGTCGCGACTGGCAGGAGCTCGGGCACGCGTGGTGCCCCCACACCGCCACGGCGGCCTGCCTGTACCGGCGCTTGCCGGCGGCCTGGCGCGGCGGGCGCTGGGTGATCGTCGCGACCGCGCATCCGGCGAAGTTCGACGAGATCGTCGAGCCACTGATCGGAGAAAAGCTACCAATACCCGATTCGCTTGCCGAGATCCTTGCACGGCGGCGGATTGAGCGGCAGATTGCTGCACGCCCGGAAGAACTACACCAAGCACTGCTGGAGTATCGGTGAATACGTTTGCTGGCTTGCCCGTCTGGCTCTGGGTTCTCTTTGCCGTCGCCGCCGTCGCCGCGCTGCTCTTCCTGGGCGTCAGGCAGCTTCGGCTGTTTCGCGCCCGCCGCGCGATAGACAACTTGATCGGGTCGGTCGCTTACGACGTGTTGAAGAACGTGCTGCTGCCCACGGGAACCGGCGAGCAGATCCACCTCAACTACCTGCTCCTTACGCAGCGCGGGTTGCTGGTGGTCGATCTGTTCGACGTGCCGGGCAAGGTATTTGCCGGCGAGAAAATGGAGCAATGGTCGGTATTCGGGCCCGACCGCCACTTCACGCTGAGCAATCCGCTCCCGCTCCTCTACGATCGTGTCGCTGCAGTGCGAGCTGTGGCGGGGGACGTGGCCGTCGATGGCCGCATCGTGTTCTCGATGCGCGGTGAGTTCCCAAAGGGCCGCCCCGACGCGGTGTTGCGGCTCGATGCGTTGCAGGACGAGTTCCCGGTCGTCGACCGCAGCGGCGGTGCGGCCGCCGCAGCGTTCGCGCCGATCTGGGAGCGCATCAAGCAGACCGCGCAGCCGAACCCGCTCGCGGGCTGACAGCCCCTCGAGGCAGCTCGCCTCGCCGGCGCCCCGGGCCGCGAGCCGGTGACCGGGCCGTGTGTACCAGGCCGCAGCAGCGCATTCGGTGCCGCACGCCTGCGTCGCGGGCACTCCTAGGCGATGACTCCTCGCCGTTTCCGGGCTACTACCACCGAGCTCGCGGCTGCGGAATCAGGCGCCGCGCTGAGCCTTCTCGCGAATCGCGTGATCGGCGAGCACGCGTGACACGCAGGCGGTCAGCCGGCGCGCGGTGGCGAGGTGCAGGAACTCATTGGGACCGTGCGCGTTGGAGTGAGGTCCGAGCACGCCGGTCACCAGGAACTGAGTCGACGGAAAGCGTTCGCCCAGCATGCCCATGAAGGGAATGCTGCCGCCGGTCCCCATGTACATCGCCTCCTTCCCGAAGTAGGCACGCGAGGCGTCGTGCATCGACCGCTCGAGCCAGGGCGCGACGGGCGGTGCTTCCCAGCCGCCCATCTCCGATTCGACGTCGAGCGTGACGCGCGCGCCGTGCGGCGGATCCCGCAACAGGGCGTTCCTCAACGCGTCGACGGCGACGGCAGGCGCGAGCGTGGGTGGCAGCCGCAACGAAAGCCGCAGCGCGGTGTAGGGCCGCAGCACGTTTCCCGCGTTGGCGAACTCAGGCATCCCTTCGGCCCCGGTGACGGAAAGGGTGGGACGCCACGTGTTGTTGAGCAGCAGCTCGAAGGGGTCGTTCGACACCGGGCGCAGTCCCGGCTGAAGCGGGAATTTTTCGTACACCGAGGTGCCGAGTACGGCCGCGGCGGCAGCGGCCTGCCGGCGCCGCTCGGCGGGAATCGGGGTGCTGAACTCGTCGAGCAGGAGCCCACCCGAGCTGGCGTCCTCGATGCGCGCCAGGAGCTCCCGCAGTACGCGAAAGCTCGACGGCACCACGCCGCTTGCGGTGCCCGAGTGCACGCCCTCGGTCAGCACGTCGACGCGCAGCCCTGCCACGAGGTTGCCGCGCAGGGACGTCGTGCACCAGAGCTGGTCGTAATTGCCGCATTCCGCGTCGAGACACACGACTAGGCTGGGCGAGCCGACCCGGTCGCCCAGGGCCGCGATGTGATGCTCCAGGTCGTAGCTGCCGCTTTCTTCGCACGCTTCGATCAGGATCACGCATCGCGCGTGGGGAATGCCCTGCTGCTCGAGCGCACGTATGGCGGCGAGTGAGGCGAAGAGGGCATAACCGTCGTCCGCACCGCCCCGGCCGTAAAGTCGTCCGTCGCGCAGCACGGGGGTCCACGGCGCAAGACCGTCGGACCAACCTGTGAACTCCGGCTGCTTGTCCAGGTGCCCGTAGAGGAGCACGGAGTCGCCGATCTGCCCCGGCACGTCGATCAACAGCACTGGCGTGCGACCGGGCAGCCGGTGCACGTCGATGCGCATGCCGGGCAGCGAATGCGCCTCCGCCCATCCGCGCATCACCTGCACGGCCTTTTCCATGTGCCCGTGGGCTTCCCAGTCGGGGTCGAACGCGGGCGACTTGTTCGGGATGCGGATGTAGTCCATCAGCGTCGTGACGATGGTTTCGTCCCAGCTCTGGTCGACCAGGGCCGCGGTCTGCTTTGCGTCCATATTTTGGTTTATCAAATAGTTAGGATGTGATCTTAAACTACCGAAGAAAGCAAATGCTCGCTTGCGGCAGGCGGAAAGCCAAAGAATCGGAGCGCATTCTGCGTCGTGGAGGTCGCCACCTCGACCGGAGATTCCCCTCGCGCGACGGCCACTGCGGCCAGCACGTGCGGTAGGAAACGCGGTTCATTACGCCGGCTGCGTGGCTTCGGATTCAAGTCGCGCGGCAACAGATAAGGTGCGTCCGTCTCGAGCAGCAGACGGTCGGCGGGTATGCGCCGCACGAGCTCGCGCAGATGCAGTCCGCGGCGCTCGTCGCAGATCCAGCCGGTGATGCCGATGTAAAGCCCGAGCTCCAGGCAGTCGTCGAGTTCCGCGGCATCGCCGGTAAAGCAGTGCGCCACGCCACCTGCGAGCTTGGGCCGGTACTCGCGCAGAATCTCAATGAACGGCTGCTGCGCGTCGCGCTGATGCAGGAAGACCGGCTTGCCGCTGCCGACTGCGAGCTCGAGCTGGCTGCGGAAGGCGCGCTCCTGGTCAGCATGCGGGGAAAGGTTGCGAAAGTAATCCAGACCGCATTCGCCGACCGCGCCCACCTCCGGCAGGGCGACGAGCTCGGCGAGCGCGGGCATGTCGGCATCGTGAAACTCACTCGCATGGTGCGGATGCACGCCCGCGGTCGCGCGCAGGAACTGCGGCCGCGCCCTCACCAGCTCGACCGCCGCGCGCGAACTCGCGAGCGTGCTGCCGGTGATTACCGCGAATCGGACACCGGCGTTCCAGGCGTCCGCCAGCACGCGGTCACGATCGCCGTCGAAACTGTCGTGTGCGAGGTTGAGCCCGATATCGGCGAGCACGAAGTCCATGGGGCTGGTCAGGCGGCGCGCAAGGCCTCCGTCACCGGCAGCCGCGCCGCGCGCAGCGCCGGGAACAGGCCGCCGACGAGGCCGATGCCGAGCGCCCACTTGAGCCCGTTCCAGAGAAGCTCGGGCGAGACCTTGAACTGGAACATCACCTGGCTGAAGTTCGATCCCAGCGTCGACACCGTGTAGCCGTTGAAGACGAGCCAGGCGATCGCGCCGCCGATCAAACCGCCGAGCAGGGCGAGCAGCATCGTCTCCAGCATGACGGCCACCACGACCGGCAGGCCGCGGAAGCCGATCGCGCGCATGGTGGCGATCTCGCGCGCGCGGCCCGCGACGGCGGCATACATCGTGTTGAGCGCGCCAAATACCGCCCCTACGCCCATGATCACGCCGATTACGATGCCCAGGATCTTGATGAACCGGGTGAGGTTCTCGGATTGCTTCGAGTAATAGTGACGGGTCGTCTCCACGTCGAGCTTGAGGCGCGGATCCGCAGCCATCGCCGCCTTGAGCTGGGTAAAGCCGTCCCTGCCGGCGAGCTTCGCGGTAACGGACTGATACGCGGTGCGGCGATAGGTGTTGCCCACGGTCTCGGCGTCGGCCCAGAGCTCGGAGTCGTGTGAATCGCCGGATGCAAAGGTGCCTACGATCGTCCAGAGCTGGTTTGCCAGGTCCACCTGCTTGCCGACGTCGAGGCCCACGTATTGCCGTTTGGCGCCCTGGCCGACGACGAGCTCACGCATTCCCGGGTTGAACTTGCGACCTTCGACGATGCGGATCTGCGGGCGCAGTTCCCAGCCGTTGGGACCAACGCCGCGCATCTGCGCGTTCGCATCGGTGCCGTCGGCCTTGGTCACCATGTTGACGACCTGCGAAAGCTCCGGCGACACCAGCGGCTGCCCGTCCGCGCCCCGGGCAATGCCTGCGAGACCGGTGATCAGCGGCACCTGGTCGCGGGTGATCACGGAGTTCGTCTCGGACTGCGAGCCCCCGCGCAGGATGATCGCGGTCTGTTCGTTGCCGGTGGAGGTGAGCGTCGACCTGAACCCTTCGCCCATCGCGAGCATTGCGACCAGTACGCCGACCACCCCGGCGATGCCGACCACGATGACCGCCGATGCGCCCCAGCGCTGCGGTAGGCTTGCTATGCCGATCTCCGCCGCGGCAAGCGCCAGGCGGCCGGGACGCGTGAACGCGAGCCACAGAGCCAGCGCCACCGTGAGTGCGAGGATGGCGTACCACGGCAGGAAGACCCAGGCCGCGAGCGCGGCGGTCAGCGTGAGCAGCACACCGAGCCTGGTCAGGCCTGACTTTATGCGGTTCATCACGCCTCCTCAGCGGCCGGCCAGTGCGTCGACGATGTTGAGCCGCATGGCGCGCAACGCGGGCAGCGCGCCGACGACCACACCTATTGCAACCATCAATCCGACGCCCAGTAGCCAAGTGGCGTTCGGGACAGTGCCCAGCTGGATGACCCCGCTGCTCGCAGCGCTGATCGCGGGCATCAGCACGGCCGCGATTCCGAGCCCGATCGCGCCGCCGAGCACGATCAGCAGGATCGCCTCCGCCAGCACCAGGCAGAGCACGCTGCGGTTGCTGAAGCCGATCGTCTTCAGCACGGCGAGCTCCGGGATCCGCTCACGCACCGCCTGCGCCATGGTGTTGCCGGTCAGCAGCAGCAGCGTGAAGAACACCGCGCTCATGATCGCGGTCACGATCAGCCCGATGTCGGCGAACTGCTTGAAGAACGCCTGGTTGAACGCCTGCTCGGTCTGGGTCTTCGTCTCGTGATCCGAGTTGTCGGAGAGCGCGTCGATCGCCCGCGCGACCTGCGTCGACTGGCTGGCATCGTTCAGATCGAGGACGAACCAGTGTACTTCGCCCTTGATGTAATCGTTGGCCTCGTCGAAATACTTCCAGTTGAACATCAGCTGCCGCTCTTCGCCCTGGCGCTTCTTGTCGGCTACCTTGAAGATGCCGACGAGCTTGAAGGTCCAGTTGTTGCTGCCCTTGGTGGGGAAAATCGTGGCCTGCAGCGGGATCGTGTCGCCGATCTTCCAGCCGAATTGCTTCGCGAGCGCTTCACCCACGATCGCACCCGTGCGCGTCGTGTTGAATGCCTCGAGCTGCTCGGGCGGGAGCACGTACTCCGGATAAAGCTCGATATAGCCCGGACCGATCGCAAAATTCGGGAAGAAGTTCTTCGGGTCCTGGTATATGCCGCCAAACCAGGTGGCATAGGAGACGTTTGAGACTCCGGGCGTCGATTCGATCTGGGTCTGCAGGCTGTAAGGTAACGACTGCGTGATCGACAGCTTCGAGGTGGTGATGAGCCGGTCGTAACCGTCGACGTTGGCGCTCGAGTTGAAGGCCACGCGCACGGAATCGAGCATCCCGAACAGCAGGAATGCCGCCACCACCGACAGCAACGTAAGCAGCGTGCGCGTCTTGCTGCGAAAGAGCGCAGCCCAGATCAGGTGCAGGTACTTCATGGTCAGGTCTCCTGCTCAGGCGGCGGTTCGGACCTGCTCGGCGAGCGTGCCCTTGTCGAGGTGCAACGTGTGCGTCGCGTACTCGGCGGCCTTGGGATCGTGGGTGACGATCATGATGGTCTTGCCGTGCTCGCGGTTGAGCTGCTGTAACAAGGTAAGGATTTCCTCCGCGGACTGCCGATCGAGGTCCCCGGTCGGCTCGTCGCAGATCAGAAGCGTGGGGTCCGAGACGATCGCGCGCGCGATGGCCACTCGTTGCTGCTGGCCGCCTGAGAGCTCCGAGGGGCGGTGCTTGGCGCGGTCCCCAAGACCCACCAGCTCGAGCGCGATTCCTGCATTGCGCTTGCGCTGGGCCGCCGACAGGCTGGTCAGCAGCAGCGGCAGCTCGACGTTCTTCTGCGCCGTCAGGGTCGGCATCAGGTTGTAGAACTGGAAAACGAAGCCGACGTTGTGGCTGCGCCATTGCGCGAGCTGCCCCCCGCTCATGCGATCGATGCGCTGGCTCGCGACTTCGATCTCGCCCGCGGTCGGCGAATCGAGCCCGCCGATCAGGTTGAGCAGGGTCGTCTTGCCCGATCCGGAAGGGCCCATCAAGGCGACGAAATCGCCCTTGTCGATGTCGAGCTCGATGCCGTGCAGCACGTCGATCGTCTCCGGGCCGCGTTGATAGGTCTTGTGGAGATTACGGAGCGAAACCAGCGTAGCCATCGTCATACCTCGATCAGAGCAGTGGCGGGTGCAGGTCCGTCAGTCGGTTGCGGCATCGTTGGCAGTCGCAGCGGCGATGCGCACGCGTTCGCCATCGGACAGGTCCTTGGGCGGATCCAGTACCACGGTGTCCCCGCCGGCGAGCCCGTCGAGCACCTCGCGGTCATCGCCGAGCTTTCGACCGAGCCTGAGTGCGCGTTGCGAGACCTTCTCGTCGGCGATGACGAAGGCGACATCCTTGCCGTCGCGCGAGGCGATCGCCGCGGCCGGCGCAAGCACGCCGGGCGCCTCGGCCACTGCCTCGGCAGGCCGCGCGGGCTCCAGGAAGCTCACGCGCACGCCCATGTCCGGCACGATGCGCGGGTCCTTGACCTTGAGCGCAATGCGCACCTTGACCGTCGCCTTGCCGCGATCGGCCGCCGGGATGATCGCAATCACCTCGGCCGGGATCTTCCAGTCCGGGTAGGCGTTGAGCGTCGCCTCGACCGGCATCTTGGGCTGCACGCGGCCGATGAACGCCTCACCGACCTCGACTTCGACTTCCAGCGAATCCATGTCGACGATCGTGCCGATGCCAGTGCGCGTAAAGCCGCCGCCCGCCGACAGCGGCGAGACGATCTCGCCCGGCTGCGCGGCCTTGGCGATCACCACCCCGGCAAAGGGCGCGCGAACGACGGTGTTGTCGACGTCCTGTTCGGTGATACGAAGCTGGCTCTGGGCGACCTGTGCGTTGCGCTCGGCCGTGGCGAGCTGCGCGCGCAGGGCGTCGCGCTGCGCGATCGCCTGGTCGTACTGCGACGTCGACACGAGCTTTTCGCGGACGAGACGGTCCATCCGCACCGCGTTCGCCTCCGCTTCGTTGAGCTGCGCCTGAACGCTGCCGATCTCGCTGCGCGCCGCTGCTACCTGCGAGGCCGCGAGGGCGCGCTGCGCATTGGCATCGACGGGATCGAGCGTAGCCATGATGTCGCCGGCTGCGACCTGCTGGCCTTCCTCGATCATCACCTCGAGCACCTTGCCGGTTACCTTCGACGACACGGTCGCCATGCGCCGCGCCACGACATAACCCGTGGCGTCGAGCACCGAGGCGTTGCCGCTGCCGCCGCCGATCGCCACGACCTGCGCCGTCTGCACCTCGACGGCATCGTCGCGCCCGAACAGCGCCCAGCCTGCGATTGCCAGCACGACCACGGCCGCGCCGATCGCGAGCGCGAGCCACAAGCGGCGCCGCGAAGAAGTCGGCGGTGGCGCGCCGCGATCGATACGCAGCTCTTTCAGCAGGTCCGCAGCCTGGTTCATCCGGTCAGGGGTGCTTGGAAAGTCGGCCAGTGTGCCCGCGGCGGCGTGAATTCGCCACCTCGCTGGTGACGGGTCTGGCTCGTTCCAGCATACTCAGTCTCGTCGAAGGTCAGCTGCCCGGACTCCGGGCGGCGAGCCCGCCCGGGTCGGCGGGTTTGAGGGAGCATAAGGGGATGGGACAACGCTGGGCCGGCGCCGTAGGCGCGAGCGCGCGATCGGCCCCTTTGCAATTCTCGCTGCTGTCCGCACGCGGCGCGCAGCCGGGCTGGGACGTCCGGATCAGCCGACGGGCGCGGCGCCTTTCGATGCGCGTCTTTCCGGGCGGCCGTGTCGAGGTGGTGGTTCCGCCAGGAGTCGGGATCCCGGCGATCGAGCGCTTCGTGGCGCGTCATCGCGACTGGGCGGAACGCCGCTCGCAGGAATTCGCGTTGGCGGCGCCGGGCGACGCGGAAGCGAGACCCGCGCGGGTGGAGCTTGCCGCGCTGGGACGGAGCTGGTCCATCGTCTACGAACAGGGCCGCGGGCGCCGCGTGCGCGAGTCCCAGTCGGGCGAGCTTCACGTCCGCGTGGTGGACCCCGCGGACCGGCTGCAGGTAAGCGCCGCTTTACTCCCCTGGCTCGGTGACCGCGCATACGAGCACCTGCCGCGGCTTCTCGCGACGGTTTCGTTCGAAACCGGCATCGACTACTGCCAGGTGCAGTTGCGCCGTCAGCGCACCCGCTGGGGCAGCTGCTCGGCCAACGGCGCGATCAGCATGAACGTCTGCCTCATGTTTCAACGCCCCGACGTCGCACGCTACCTGCTGGTACACGAGCTGTGTCATCGCCGGCACATGAATCACTCGCCGCGCTTCTGGGGCCTGGTGGAAGGCTTCGAGCCGCAGTGGCGCGCGCTCGACGCCGAGCTGCTGGCGGGCTGGCGGCGCGTGCCGGCCTGGGTGTTTCCGTGACTCGAGACCAGGAGCCCGGAGCAGGGGCGCTCGACGCTGAACGCGACAGTGTCTACTGGGATCTGGGTGAGTCGATCAGCTATGGGGAATACCTGCAGCTCGACCGCGTGCTGTCCGCCCAGCGCCCGCAGTCGTTTCATCACGACGAGATGCTTTTCATCGTCATTCACCAGGCCTCCGAGCTCTGGATGAAGCTCTGCATCCACGAGCTCACAGCCGCGATCGACCACGTGCGTCGTGACGTGCTCGGGCCCGCCTTCAAGATGCTCGCGCGGGTTGCCCGCGTGCAGGCGCAGCTGACGCAATCCTGGGACGTCCTCGCGACGATGACACCGTCGGACTACTCGGCGTTCCGCAACCAGCTCGGCAAGTCCTCCGGCTTTCAGTCGTACCAGTACCGGATGCTCGAGTTCCTGATCGGCAACAAGAACCCGCCGACCATCGAGGTCTATCGACGCGCGCCGGAGGTGTACGAGCGGCTCGAAAAGGCGCTGCGGACCCCCAGCCTCTATGACGAGAGTCTCCGGTTGCTGAGCCGCCGTGGCTACGAGGTTCCGGCGGAATACCTCGACCGCGACTGGAGTCAGCCGTATGTCGCGAGCAAGGGTGTGGCAGCGGCGTGGCTCGCCGTGTACCACAACGCCGAGGAGCACTGGGACCTGTACGAGCTTGCCGAGAAGCTGGTTGACCTCGATCACCAGTTCCAGCTCTGGCGCTTCAGCCACATGAAGACCGTCGAGCGGATCATCGGGTACAAGCGCGGCACCGGCGGCACGAGCGGCGTGTCCTACCTGTCGAAGCTGCTCGAGCTGCGCTTTTTCCCGGAGCTCTGGACCGTGCGCACGGCGATGTGAGACCGTGTCGTCATGACCGAACGGCTCCACAACGTCAACGTCCTGTCGAGCGAACTGCTGCCGACGCCCGAGGCGGTCAAGCAGGCGCTGCCGCTGCCGGCGGCGGCGGAGGAATTCGTGTACCGCAGCCGCGGCGTGCTGCGGCGCATTCTGGATCGCGAAGACCCGCGGCTCTTCGTCGTGGTGGGGCCCTGCTCGATCCACGACCCCGCTGCCGCGCGTGAGTACGCGCTCAGATTGCGGACGCTTGCCGAACGCGTGAGCCGCACGCTTTTCGTGCTGATGCGTGTCTACTTCGAAAAGCCGCGCACGACCATTGGCTGGAAGGGCCTGATCAACGACCCGGACATGGACGACTCCTTCCATATCGAGAAGGGGATCCACATCGCGCGCGCGTTGCTGCTGGAGCTGGCGGCGACCGGTGTTCCGGCCGCGACCGAGGCGCTCGACCCGATCATGCCGCAGTACCTGTCGGAGCTCATCACCTGGACGGCCATCGGAGCCCGCACCACGGAATCGCAGACTCATCGCGAAATGGCGAGCGGGCTTTCAACCCCCGTCGGCTTCAAGAACGGGA
>Ga0268386_10001255_pt1 | contig 17385 bp, 20 predicted proteins | sample RVTome_15_FD_200260 | JGI IMG/M metagenome (GOLD analysis project Ga0268386, IMG submission 200260) | Soil microbial communities from uranium-contaminated site in the Upper Colorado River Basin, Wyoming, United States - RVT150D86... ...
GGGCCCAATGACCGAGATGGTTGACACCGAATTGCATCTCGAACCCATCCTCGGTCTTGTCTTGCGGGGTCGCCATGAGCCCGGCGTTGTTCATCAAGATGTCGACAGCCCGGTGGGTCGACCGAATCTGGTCTGCGGCGCTTTCGATCGACGCCAGTGAGCCCAGATCGAGCTCGACGATCTCGAGTGACCCTTCGGGATAGGACCTCTCGATCTCCTCGACGGCGTCGCGCGCCTTGTCCTGGTTCCTGGCCGCCATCACGACATGGGCTCGTGCCCCCGCGAGGGCTCGCGCCGACTGGAGACCTAGCCCGCCATTGGCTCCGGTGACGACCGCCACCTTGCCTCGCAGATCCGGGATATCAGAGGTGGTCCAGGTCATCAACGACTCCCGATCGCTGTCATACGCGAACTTCGACGCCTAAGAGCCGCGGGTGTCCCGCAGGTCCTGACGGAGACGCTCCTGGACGACCGTGGCCGTGAGGTCGGATCGAGACCGCTCCACAAGCGATCGGGCCACGTCGGTGGTGCGACGCAAACCACTCGTCATGCCATCGGGATAGTCGATCTCGGCAAGGAGGTCGACTATTCGGTCCATCTCGTAGAGCAGCGCCTCGGCCTCATCGAGCCGCTCGGACCGAAGCAAGTCGAGCATGCGACGTCGGGCCTCCCCCACTGCCTCCCCCAAGCCGTGCAGGTAGGGCACCGGATCGATGCCGAGATCCTGGAAGCTTGGGAGTTCACGACCGAAGAAGATCGCCTGCGTGAGACGGGCCTCGGCGTACTCCTTGGCGGCGTCCTGAACCACTGAGTGACTCATCAGCTCCGGATTGTCGGTCAGGGCGCCGCTGATCGAGCCCAGACCATCACCGGCTTTCGCGATGAGAGCGTCGGCCTTCTCGTCCTCACCCCGATGCAGTGCCCTGATCGCATTTGCCGATGCACGGATCACATTCCGGGATTCGCCGATTGCGTGCTCCCTGGCGCCGAAACGGGCGTCGAGGATGGCCCGGACCTCGTTGACGAGGTCGTCACTCAATTGGCGATGACGCGGATCTGAGGCTCTTCCCACTCGGTGGGTCGCTCAGACACGTGTGTCACCTTGAGACGTTGCAGACGCCGCTGCTTCATCTCGTTGAGCATGGCGACATAGAGCACGATCAAAGACGTGAAGAACAGTCCGGCGAGCAGCCAGGCGAGTGAAGAGAGACGCCAGGCGGCCACGTAGCCAATGAGCGAGAATGCGACCAGCCCGGCCACGCTGTTGCGTCTTCGGATCCGGATCCGGTCCTTGTGGGCGGCCGCCAGGTCAGCTGCGGTGTGTTTCTGCACGTGAGCCATCGAGTGGGACCAGCGATCGAATTCCTCGGTCGAGCTGATCGATGCGGAAGAGCGATCCCCGAAGATGTGTGGGACCAGGTAGACGCCCCAGATCGCTGCGATCACCAGCAGTCCGATTATCAGCGGCGTTTCCAATGTGTGTTACTCCGTCCGAAGCAGAAGCGTAGTTAATGAACCTGCCATCAATCAACAACCTCGGCACGTTTCCATGACCCAGTCTTTCCCCCCGACTTCTCGAGGAGCCGGATCGAGTCGATAGTCACTCCCCGCTCAACACCCTTGACCATGTCATAGATGGTGAGCGCCGAAACCGAGACGGCAGTGAGAGCTTCCATCTCGACCCCGGTTTGGCCTGTGGTCGTGACCGTAGCGGTGATTCGGATCCCGTGCCCAACCGACGAGAGAGAGACCTCGATCCCGGTGAGGGGTATGGGATGACACAGGGGTATCAGCTCGGAGGTCTTCTTGGCGGCCATGATTCCCGCCGTCCTTGCCACCGCCGCCGCATCTCCTTTGGGAAGCTCACCCTCGAAGAACCGCTCGACGAGCTCATCGGGCATGGCAACCAGGGCTTCGGCGATCGCCACCCGACGGGTGATGTCCTTGTCGCCGACCTCGACCATGTGGACCTCCCCTGCTTCGTTCAGATGAGTCAGGTCGCCGTCATTCATGGGATCGGCCTCGACTCCACCGCTTTGAACATCTCCACGATCATCTCCGAACCCTCCTCGATGCGGGCAATTCCGACCGGGACGACCCCGAAAGCGTCGGCGCCGGCCAGACCCGAGAGGACATGCGAGCCCCGGCCACCGACCTGTCTAACCACGGGCGGGAGGGATTCATCGAGGGTCACCCGGATGAACTCCTCCTTGGCCGGGTCGGACTCAAAGGTCTCGCCGGCCACCGCTTGCATCCTGGGTCTGAGTAGCCGGTTGGCACCTTGCATGGCAAGCAGAGCCGGGCGAACGAATTGCTCAAAAGAGACGAACACCGAAACAGGGTTGCCCGGTAGCCCGAAGAAGGGGGTCCCGCCGATCACGCCGAAACCCTGTGGCTTGCCCGGCTTCATGGCGACCGGGAAAAACTCCACTCCGGCTTCTTCGATGAGGACCGCCTTCGTCACGTCGAACTCCCCCATGGAGACCCCGCCAGTGGTGACGATCGAATCGCCCTCCGCGGCTGCCTCCCCAAGGGCAGCCCGGAGCGAGTCGGCGTCGTCGGGGACGGTTCCCATGTCGAGTACGTCTGCACCGGCTTCGGAGACGGCGACGTTGAGCATCGGGCGATTCGAGTCCCGGATCATCCCGGGCATGAGCTCCTCGGACTCTGGTGCGACGAGCTCGTCACCGGTGGACATCAGGGCCACCCGCGGCCGGCGGCCGACGAGCGGTTGGGCGAGACCCAGGGTGGCCAGGGTCCCGATATGGGCAGCGGTGAGACGGGTGCCTCCCGTGAACACCACGCTGCCGCTCTGCACATCCCCTCCCGGGGATCGGACTGATGTCCCCGTTGGAGTCGCCACGGCGATCTCGACCTTCTCCCCGGTCTGAGTCGTGTCCTCGACCCGGACCACGGTGTCGGCACCGTCAGGCATCGCTGCGCCTGTCATGATCTTGATCGCCTGCCCGGATCCAACGCGCCGGGCCGCGACTTGTCCGGCGGCGACCTCCTCGATGACCTCGAGGGTGGCACCCGCCACGTCCACGTCGGAACCACGCACCGCATATCCGTCCATCGCCGAGTTGGGAAATGAAGGAACGTCATGTGGGGCGACGACGTCCTGGGCCAACACACGACCGACTGCCGAAGCGAGTGGCACATTCTCGGCTTCGAGCCGGCGCACCGTCGTCAAGATCAGACTGCGAACCTCCTCGACCGGTCTCATCAGGAACCGGGCGGACCGGACCCGAACTGGGCCTCTCCGAGGACCACCGAAGCGGCGAGCAAACCTTGCGGTGTGCCCACGTCGAGCAGATCGGTGTCGGCCACGAACCCACGTAGCCGGCCCCGCGCACCCAGTTCATTTATCGCATCCGTCAGTTGAATCTCCCCACCAACACCGGGTGGGGTCTTCTCCAGGATGCTGAACACTTCGGGGGTGAATAGATATCGCCCGACGAGACCCAGCCGCGATGGTGCCGCCGCCGCGCCCGGCTTCTCTACGGCGCCTGCCAGGTCTACATAGGAGCCCTCGACGTCTGACGAAGGGATGACCACCCCGTATTTGGAGAGAAACTCGTCGGTCAAGGTCCGCAGACACATGACGGAGACCTCCCCATCGCGGCTCCCTCGTGCCATCTCCTTCAACAGGGAGACACCGGGTCGCGTGATGTTGTCGGACAGAAGGCAGAAGAAGGGCCTGTCCCCAACCATTTCCTGAGCCTCGTACACCGCATGTCCCAGGCCGAGCGGCTCCTCCTGGACGACGGGCCGGACCCTGACATCCTCCAGCCCGGGCAGGGAACCCCCCAGCTTGAAGTGTTGGGCGATGAGATGTCCGGCATCGAGGTCAACCACCACGATCGCCTCTTTGGCCCCGGCTCTCGCTGCCTCCTCGACCGCGTACTGGACGGCGGGCCGGTCGACCACTGTGATCAACGCCTTGGGCACGACTCTCGTGGCCGGTCGCATCCTGGTTCCTCGCCCGGCAGCAGGAATGACCGCGACATCGATGCTCATGCGGACACCTTCTTCTCGCTTCCTTTGATGACCCGCCCCAGATTCGATCGGTGCCTCCAGACGATCAGGGTGATGGTCGCCACCAACCACACCAGGTCGAGCCCGGCCGCCCCCTGCCACAGCGCCAGCGGGATGGATAACCCGAGGACGACCATCGAGCTGATCGAGGCGGTCTTGGTGATCTGCACCAGGACGAGCCACGTGAGGAGGATCACCAGACCGACCAGAGGCATGGTGAAGAAGAGGACACCGAGCCCGGTGGCCACACCCTTGCCGCCCTTGAACCTGTGAAAGACCGGGTAGCAGTGCCCGACGACTGCAAAGAGACCGGCGAGGAAGGCCCAATGGATCATCGGGTCGGCTGCACCGGCCGCGATCATGCCCATGGCGGCGGCGATGACGCCTTTCAGGGTGTCGCCGACAAGGACCATCGCCGCCGGGAGCCTCCCAATGGAGCGGAGGACGTTCGACGTGCCGGGGTTGCCGCTGCCGACGTTGTGGATGTCCACTCCGTGCATCCGGGCGACGATCACCGCGAAGTCGATGCTCCCTACCACATAGGCAGCGACCAGCGCCAGGGCGATGGTCAGCGTCATCGCGGTGATCTTACGTTCTGGTGGAATGGAACAGTGAGGGTGCAGGTTCTAAAATCATGCGTCCTGCATAGCGAAACGAGCGGTCACCAATCTCATGCCTACTTACGAATACGTCTGCAAGGAGTGTGGAGACACCGTCGAGGTGTTCCAATCCTTCTCCGAGCGTCCCTTGAAGAAACACAAGACCTGCGGTGGCGAGCTGAAGAAGGTCTTCCACTCCCGTGGCATCGTCTTCAAGGGAAACGGCTTCTACGCGACAGATCGCAAGGGCTCGGGCACCACCAAGACGGCATCCGACGGCGACAGCGACCCCAAACCGAAGAAAGAGTCGAAAAAGGACAAGGCGCCGTCCCATGGGGCGGGGGTCGGCTCGAAGGAATCGAGCCGGGCTGCGGCCACAGCCGACGCTGACTGACGCCCCTCTTCTAACGGGCACCTACGACCCGTACCTTCGATCATGTGATCTGGTTTCAGCCAACCCCGTGGCTGCGTTGGGCCCTGGTCGTGATAGTTGCCCTGATCGCCGGGTATGTGGAACTCCGACCAGATCCGAATGTCGATCAGCCCTTCGCCACCACCTTCATTGGACCTGGCGAACCAATCGACGAGTCGAATACCGAGATGAGGCCGGTGCCCGCCGGGCTGATGGAGCCGGCCGCGGTCGGTGACATCGCCACCAGGCCAGTTCCGCGGGGAGCCCCGGTCCTGGCCACCGATGTCGGAGAGCCGGGCAGTGCGGTGCCGGTTGGATGGTGGGTAGTGGCGGTTGCATTGCCCGAGGGGGTCGAGTCCGGTGACCGGGTGCGGTTGGTCCTCTTGGACAGTGGCAGCGAGATCGACGGGGTCGTGGCCCATCCCGGAGTCGACGACCCATTCGCCGCGGCCGACGGAGGGGTCGCCGTCCCATCGGAGTCGTCGAGCGAGGTGGCCATAGCGGCCGCTAGCGGGCGACTCGCCGTCCTCGTGTCGACCGGCTGACCCGCACGACCACAACTACCGTGCCGGCGTGCTTGCCGCCGTCATCTGGGGTCTGGTCCAGGGCCTCACCGAGTTTCTACCCATCTCCTCGTCGGGGCACCTCGTGATCGTCCCGGCATGGCTCGACCACTTCGGCATGGACATCGAGCCACCGAGTTTGGCGGTGTCCGCCGTTCTACATCTGGGGACGCTCATCGCCGTACTCGTCTACTTCCGGACGGATGTGATGAGGGCCCTCCGGTTTCGCGACGACCCCGAAGGGAGGACGATTGCCCTCCTGGTCACGATTGGCACGATCCCGGCACTGGTGGGCTTGCCACTCAGGGACCGACTGGAGGACATCCAGGAGACTGTCGCCTGGGTGGGGGTGGCCCTGGTGGTCACCGGTCTGATCCTGGTGGTCGGGCAACGGATGGCGACGGGCGCGAGACGTCTGCCCGATGGTCGGGTCCCCGATGCCGTGGTCGTAGGCATCGCCCAGGCGTTCGCCCTGATACCGGGGATCTCCCGATCGGGGGTGACCATCACCGCGGGCAACGGTCGAGGGTTCCGGCCGACGGAGGCGGCCCGCCTCTCGTTCCTTCTTGGCATACCCGCCATCGCCGGTGCCGGGCTCATCTCACTGCCCGACCTGATCGACGCCGGGTCCTTCGACTTCGCGCTGGGGGTGGCGTTGATGGTGGCGGCGGTGTCTGGGTACGCGGCGATCGCGTTGTTGCTCGCCGCCCTGCGTCGGGTCGGGCTCCTTCCATTCGCCGCCTACTGCGTGGTGGTCGGCACGCTCACCATCGTCTTCCTCTGATGGGAGTGGGCCGTCGGGTCGGCGAGGACTGAGAGTCGGTTCGACGCTGCGATACTTCGATGGTGTCTGATACGAACGTGTTGGGGGGCGATCTCGAGCCTTGTAGCCTCGACCCGCTGACGGGTTGGTTTCGTGATGGGACTTGTCAGACCGCGCCGGACGACGTCGGAAGTCACACCATCTGCGCGGTGGTGACCCGGGAGTTTCTCGATCATCAGGCGACCATCGGCAACGACCTGACGACGCCCATGCCAATGTCCCGGTTCCCCGGCCTAGTGCCGGGTGACCGTTGGTGCGTGACGGCACGCAATTGGCTGAGAGCGCATGACGACGGGGCGGCGGCTCCGGTCGTCCTGGCTGCATGTCACCAGCGGGCTCTCGACATCGTCCCTCTCGAGGTGTTGCAGGAATACGCGGTCGACGTCCCCGACTTCCCGGAGGGCTTGGATTGACCTGTTCATCTCATCGAAGCTGCACGAAGTCGCGGTAGACGACACCGGGCGCAGGCTCGACGAAACGGGACGAGGATGGCGCCGGGCCGGACCGGGCCGGAGGAAGCGGGGGTTATTGGCTGTAGTTCGAGGACATCCGCATGGTCTCTGCGATGTGGACGTTGACCAGAGCAGGTAGACCCGAGGCGGCCGCCCGCTCCAGCGCCGGGCGGATCTCCTCGGGTTGGTCGACGAACTCTCCATAGCCTCCGAGACCCTTCACCATCTCGTGATAGGGGCGTACTCCGAGGTCGGTCGCCACCAGCCGGTCGGGGTAGGCCATGCGGTGGAAGGTCTTGATGTTCGACCAGACGCCGTCGTTGCCGATCACACCGATGATGGGCAGGCCGAGACGCACCATCGTGTCGTACTCCATCGCGTTGAAGCCGAAGCCGCCGTCACCGAACACGACCCCAACCAGCTTGTTGGGGAACACGCACTTGGCGGCGATGGCATAGGGCGCCCCGGTGCCCAGGGTCCCGAAAGGCCCGGGGTCGAGAACATGCCCGGCCGTGGAGACCTGCAGCCATCGGGCCGTCGTCGAGACGATGTCGCCACCGTCGACCGATACGACGGCATCAGAGCCGAAGAACTCAGATACCTCCTTGGCGAACCGATGGGGCGAGATAGGAGAGGAGTCGTCAGCGGCCAGCGCCAACGCCTCCTCGATCTTGGAAGCCTCGCCCTCCATGATCTCTTTCGTCCATACCGGTGTCTCGTGTCGACGCAGGTCGTCGCGGTCGACGAGCTGGGCGACGACGGTCATCGGGTCGGCCACCAACGCGATGTGAGCCGGACGGTTCCACCCCACCTTCGACGCGTCGGCGTCGACCTGGATCACCACGGCGTCCGACGAGATTTTCTCGCCGTAGGACGTGCGGAAATCCCAGTCCACGCCCAAGGCCAGCACGACGTCGGCCTCGCCCATCGCCCGGGAGCGGAGATGATTCCCAAGCAGTGGATGCCCGTAGGGCAGCGATCCGCGAGCCCGGCTGTTCACGAAGGTTGGGGCCTGCAAGAGATCCGCCAGGTCGGCAAGCGGGTTGTCCTGCCCCTGTCGCGCTCCAGCGCCGGCGAAGATCAGGGGACGCTCGGCCCGTTCGAGAGCTGCCACGACCTGTTGCAGACTGTCGTCGTCGATACCGAACCCCGACGACTGGCGGTACGCCTCGGGGAATCTGACCGCGGTCTCCTCGACCATGTCGAATTGGACGTCCAGGGGAACGTCGAGGAACACCGGGCCGCCTCTCCCCTCGAAGGCGTGGCGGGCCGCGGTGGAGACGTAGTCGGCGAGCCGATCGACCTGCCACGCCGTCGCCGCCCACTTCGTGATCGAATGGAACAGCCGGGTGTGGTCCATCTCCTGGAGGCCTCCCCTCAGCTCCTGTCGTATGAGATGGCGGCCGCCGATAACGAGCATCGGAGTGCTGCCGTGATAGGCAGTGGCGACACCGGTGATGGTGTCGGTGACTCCGGGCCCCGCGGTCACGGCTGCCACACCGAGACGGCCGGTCAACCGGGTGTACGCCTCGGCGGCATGTGCTGCGGCTTGCTCGTGACGCACGTCCACGATGCGGATCCCCTCCTGAACACATCCGTCGAGGATGGGGACGATGTGCCCTCCGGTGAGGGTGAACAGGGTGTCGACGCCCTCGGTCTTCAGCGCCCTGGCGATTATCTGGCCGCCGTGGATCTGCGCCATCCGATGAACCTATTGCAGGACGGCGTCCAAGCCCAAGTGAACTCCGGGCTCTAGCCCGTCCACGCCGCGGATGGCCACCAGCGCGCCGGCGGCAAAGGACTCATAGGAAGTGGAAAGGTGGGAGATCGAGAGGACCTCTCCAGGGTTGGACAACGCGACCTCTTGTTGTGCGATGACCCCGGGCAGACGCAGGGAATGGACCCTCACCCCCTGGACGTCGGCTCCACGCGCACCGGCAATGAGCTCCGTAGAGCCTTCGGCGGACTGCCCTCCCGCCTCGTGGATTCCCATTGCCGATGCCAGCGACGTCCCGCTGGGGGCGTCTGGCTTGGTGGCATGGTGGCGCTCGATGATCTCGACTGCGTCGAACTGACTCGCCGCCTCGCGGCCGAAGCGCATCATCAAGACCGCTCCGATGGAGAAGTTGGGAACCACGAGACATGGACGCTGAGAGCCCCACATGGACGACAGTTGGTCCAGTCGTTCAGGGGTGAACCCGGAGGTTCCTACCACTGCAGCCATCCCCGAGTCCCTCCAGGCCGCGAGGTTCTCGAACACCACATCCGGATGCGCGGTCTCGACGAGCACATCGGCTGAGACGTCGCCGGGATTGGTAGAGACCTCGAGGCCGGCAAACTCCTCACCGGGCCGGTTGGGGTTGTAGAGCGCGGTGAGTTGGAGGTCGTCGGCCATCGCCACGGCATCGATGATGGGGCCGGCGAGTCTCCCACCCGCACCGGAGACGGCGACTCTGATCACGCCTTGGCGAGGGCCGTGGTGAGCGCCTCCTCGAATACCTCGAGGGTCGTGGCCACATCCTCGTCGCTGTGTGCGGCGCACACGAACCACGGCTCCAGCGCGTCGGGGCAGGGCATGACACCCTTTTCGATCATCAGGAAACAGATCCTCTCGTACAGGTCGCTGTCGTGGCCGGCTGTGTCCCGAAATTCATGGAGCTCTCCCTCCCCGAGATAGATCGAGAACATCGAGGGGTGCCCAACCACCTTTGAACTCACGCTGTTCTCGGCGAGGATCGACTCGATCCCCTCCATGAGTGAGCGGCCAACCTTCTCGACACGAGCGAGTGGGGCCCCCGTCAGGAGCTGATCGATGGTCGCCTTGGCCGCAGCGACGGCGACGGCGTTCCCCGAGTAGGTGCCAGCCTGGCCGATCCTGCCCTGCTTCCAACCCTCTGCGAGATCACCCCGGGTGGCGATGGCCGCAACCGGGAAGCCGTTGCCCATCGCTTTGGCGTATGTGCCGATGTCCGGAGTCACTCCGAACACCTGATGAGCCCCACCAGTTGCTACGCGGAAGCCAGTCTTGACCTCATCGAAGATGAGTACGACGCCGTGTTCGTCACAGAGGCGGCGAATGCCTTGCAGAAAGCCGTCGGCCGGCATCATGCCGAAAGCATTGCCCAGTATCGGCTCGACGATGACAGCGGCGATGCGGGCGCCTTCGTCGGCGAAGACTCGCTGCACTGACTCGAGGTCGTTGAAGGGAAGTGTTCGTATGTAGGTGCGAATGGAGTCGGGGATCCCGGTGCTCGAGGGGAACGCGACCGGGGCTGCTCGCGTCCCGAGATCGGCGGGCGAGGCGCTCGCCGTGGAGAACATCACGTAGTCGTGGACACCGTGATACTGACCCTCGAACTTCACCACGAGGTCCCGGCCGGTGTGCCCGCGGGCGAGCCGAATGGCGTGCATCGTCGCCTCCGTCCCGGTGTTGGTGAAACGCATCCCATCGGCCCATTCGAGGGCGGTCATGACAGCCTCGGCGGCCTCGACCTCTCGCCTCTGTGTCATCGCGAAGCTGACACCGCCGGCAGCTGCTTCGGACACGGCGTCCACAACCTGCTGATCGCCGTGTCCCAAGATGACCGGCCCGAACCCCAACTGGTAGTCGATGTAGCGCTTGCCATCCATGTCGTAGAGATGGCCACCCTCCCCGTGGTCGATGACGATCGTGTCGTCGTCGCCCCAGTAGCGGAACTGGCTCGAGACGCCGTTGATCAGAGTGGACTGAGCACGATCGAACCACGCAGAAGTGTCATTGCCTTGCAGACCCATCATTCTCCTCAGATGACACGGAGACACTACAGGCTGTCCCACCGCATCCCGTGTGGTTCGGTAACGGCAAATCCCGGAGACGCTCGCACCTATCGGCAGATCGAATCCGCTCATCTTCGGTAACTTCTGAGTGATGGCCCAGGATCTCAAACTCTTCATTGCCGGTGAATGGACCGAAGGTACCGGTGACGACCACTATCAAGTCAGCTCACCGGTCACCGGCGAACACATCTACAACGTGCCCAAGGCATCGTCGGCCGACGTCGATCGCGCAGTGGCGGCTGCCCGGGAAGCCACCGAGGAGATGCGCCATTGGACGGCGTTCGAGCGAGCGGACCTTTGTCTTCGGATCTACGACCTGTGGCAGGAAAAGGTTGCGGACGTGGCACGGATCCTGACCATGGAACAGGGCAAGCCGTACACGGCGGAGGCAGTTGACGACATCGAGGAATCGGGTGACTACTTCCAGATCGCAGCCGAGGATGTGAAGCGTCTGTCCGGAGAGTTCATCCCCACCACGGAGCGCAATCGGAGGATGTTCACGGTGCACCGACCCGTAGGGGTATGGGCCGCGATCACACCGTGGAACTTCCCGGTGATGATCCCCATGGAGTACGTCGGGCCTGGCCTGGCGACCGGGAACTCGATCATCGTGAAGCCACCCGAGTTCACCTCGTGGGCGATCCTCGAGATGGCAAAGGTCTTCGAGGAGGCGGCAGTGCCCAAGGGCGCAATCTCGGTGATACCCGGAGGGGGTGATATCGGGGAGGCCTTGGTCACCCACGGCGGAATCGACGCCATCGGCTTCACCGGTTCTTCGGCCACCGGCGCCCGGATCGTCTCGCAGATGGGTCTAAAGAGGTCGATCATGGAGATGTCCGGCAACGGACCAACCATCGTCACCGCAGACGCGGACATCCAGAGAGCCGCCGAGGCGGCCGTCTACGGCGCCTACTACAACGCTGGGCAGGTGTGTGTCGCCACCGAGCGGCTCATCGTGCTCGACGAGGTCCATGACGAATTCGTCGAAGCCTCCATCAAGGCGGCCGACACGGTGCGGCTGGGAGACCCCTTCGACGACGGCACCAACATGGGGCCGCTGAACAACGAGCCCACCGCGGCCAAGATGGACCGGCACATGGCCGACGCCGTTGAGCGAGGAGCAGAGGTGCTGATGGGGGGCAAGCGAGCCACAGGTCATCCGACCGACCTCTACTACGAGTTCACCATCCTCGACCGCGTGCCCGAGGAGTCATTGGTCTCACAGGAGGAGTCGTTCGGCCCCGTCCTGCCGATTCTCTCTGCCCGCGACGACGAAGACGCGGTTGGTGTGGCCAACCGGACGAGACTCGGCCTGCAGGCCGCGGTATTCACAAATGACCTGACCAAGGCGTTCTACTACGCCGACCGGATCCGGTCGGGCACGGTCATCGTCAACGACTCGACGGACACCTGGGAGACATTCCAACCGTTCGGCGGGGCGGCCGGCACCGATACCGGGTGGGGTCGTCAACGCACCGAGGAGTTCACCGACCTGCAGACCATCGTCTTCAGCCTCCGCGAGGAGTAGAGCGGCGGATCGGGCCCGTTGACGTCACCCACTATTACGGGAGCCGGGACCGTCGTGCCGACCGAGTTCGGCAATGTCGAGTTCCCGTACGACTCGTTGGGATGGCTCGTCCCCAACCTGTATCCCCTCGACATTGCCTACTACGCCGAGTTTGCCCCACCACCGGGCGTTGTGGCACCCGACATCCCAGAGCTCGTGGCAGAGTCGCCCTGACTAGGGCCCCGTCTCTAGTCCATGGTGGCGGCCACCCCGGCGAAGCCTCCGGCGAATCCGCCGAGGAGGACGCCAGGGAGCAGAGCGGTGACGAAGGAGTCGCCCCAATCGAGGTCGGTGATGAACCACACCGCCACGGTGAGGCCCACGAGACAGACGGGAAACGCGATCGCCATACCGCGCACGATGGCTCGCCCCATTCGGGCGTCCGCAGATTCAGCGTTGTCATGTGCTTCAGACATCGGCCGACATCATGCCAGATCCTCGCCGGGAACAGGCTCGACCACAGGACGCGCCACCCGGTCGGCGGGAAGCCCCATCTTTCGAACCGCCCAGATGAAGGGCAGCTGAATCGCATAGAGCGCGCCGGCAACGACGTACCCGATGCCAAGCGAGTACACGTCGGCCACCCGACCGAGTGCGGGTTGGGCGACCACTCCCCCGGCACTCCCCATCAGCGAGGAGAAGGACAGGACGGTCGCCCGTTGCTGTGAAGGGATGAGCTCATTGATGTACGCCTGCTGCATGGGACCGGACACCGCCCGTCCCAGAGCCGTCACCGTCAGGAGAGCAGTGGCGACCCAGAATCCGATCGGGATCTCCAGCCATCCGGCGGCGCCCACACCCAGGAGGGCGAGGGCCGAGAAGAAGATCTGACCCAGGATGACCGTGGTCCGCGAGGTGACCCTCCTCCGCATCCAGATGACCGATGAACCACCGATCATCTGCGCCACAGCGAAAACCGCGGCCGCGATGCCGGACAGGTAGACGGCATCGGGGTCTCCAAAGAGCTCCAGCAGGTAGGGCTGGAAGGCATAGAAGACCCAGATGCCGACTCCCATGGAGAAGGGGGCAGCCAGCATGAAGAGGCGGACAGGCCGATTGCCCAACCCATGCTTCAACGAGGCCGTCACGATCGTCTTGACCTCCTCCCTGATGGACGCCCCCCGCACCGGGGTGTAGCCGATGTCCCGCATCCACAGCCAAGCCGCCACGATCACGAGGACCAACATCGCCGAGCGGATGATGTACGGCACGCCCAGGTTGATCTGGGCCAGGAACCCTCCTCCGATCGTGCCAAGCAGGGTTGCCGCGCCGGTGATCGCCTGGCCCTTGCCGAAGACGGAGTCGATCGCCCCTTCGAAGCCGGTGGCTTCGAGCGCGTCGACCAGCCAGGCTTCCGTGGCTCCCGAGAAGAACGTGAAGCCGAGCCCGATGAGTGCAGAGACCAACACCCACCACCCGATCCCCGCCTCCCAGTACCACAGGGCGAGGTAGGCCGTGGTGGTGACGAGCAGGGTGGCGGCTCCCAGGATGAACGAAGTGCGACGCCCCGCGGCGTCCGCCACGACGCCAGTGGGCACCTCGAAGATGACCATCCCTGCGGTGAAAGCGGCGTTGGCGACGAACGCCTCGGTGAGGCTCAGACCCGCATCGAGAAGGAACAGGGTGTTGATGCCCCAGATCAGGGAGGCGGCCAGGGTCTGCAGCAGGAGTAGGACCAGATACGTGCGTTGGACGCGTAGCGGCGTCTGAGCCAACGTCATGAAGTCCGGTTAGCGTACCGCCCCGATGTACACGCCCTACGAGAAGCGGAAGAACGAGATCCCGTTCGCATCGGCCGAGTACATCTCTTTCGCATCGCGCAACTCATTCCTCGGGTGTCCCGCGGTGACCATGGACGAGCTCGGAGACGGCGATGTGGTGATCCTGGGAGCACCATTCGATTGGGGCACCACTTACCGACCGGGCGCCAGGTTCGGCCCGGCGGCCATAAGGAATGCGGACTACGGCGCGATGGATGGCTATCGGCCGCACCTGCCAACCGGCATAGACCCATTCGAGACCCTGGGCGTCGTGGACATAGGTGACGTCTACGTCCGACCCGGCCTCCTGGAGGGCTCGATCGATCGGATCGCCGACGTCGTCGCCGACATCGCCTCCGCAGGCAAGATACCCATCATCCTCGGGGGCGACCACACCATCACCTGGCCTGATGCGCTCGGTGTCGCCAGAGCGCACGGTTTCGGCGAGATCGGGCTCGTGCACTTCGACGCCCACGCCGACACCGGGTTCGTCCAGAACGGTGGTCTGATCGGTCACGGAACACCGATGCGCCGTCTCGTCGAGTCGGGTGCTGTCCCCGGCCATCGGTTCGTCCAAATCGGGCTGCGTGGCTACTGGCCGGAGCCCGAGGTCGTGGAATGGATGCAGGAGAACAAGATGCGCTCCTACATGATGAACGAGATCGTCGCACGCGGACTCGACGCCGTGGTCGACGACGCAGTCGACTACTGCCTGTCCGGTGGAGCCAAAGGCGTGTTCATCTCGGTCGACATCGACGTCGTGGACCCGGGGCTGGCGCCAGGCACCGGGACTCCCGAGCCGGGCGGTCTCAACTCACGCGAGTTGCTCGACACGGTCAGGCGTCTCTCCAAGGATCTCGTGCTGCTGGGCGGGGACATCGTGGAGGTTTCACCGGCATATGACGGGCCCGGGGAGCAGACGGCCTACCTGGCGAACCGCGTCGTCCTGGAGATGCTCAACGGCATGGCCGAGCGCAAGCTGGCCACGAGTGGCCGTTAGAAGCTGAGCCTCTCCGCCCAGCGGGCGGTCACCCTCCTCCACACACGTCTCACCACTCGCCACAGCCAGATCGTGAGAGCCGTGGCGGCGACGACGAGGATGGCAACGACGACGATGGTGACCACCGGATAGCTCACCGCCAGCACGACGAGACCTGCCACTCCCACATCCTCGGCCAGGGAGAGGGCGACGTTGGAGAACGGCTCCGGCGAGGCGTTCACCGCCAGCCTGGTGCTCGCCTTGGCGGAGTGGGAGTCGAGGGCCAATGCTCCCGACACCAGAGCTCCCATCGCGGCACCGATGCTGCCGGAATCCCCGGCGATCACCGCACCCACCGCGGCGGCGCCGATTGGCCTGATGAAGGTGTGGATCGTGTCCCATAGACTGTCGAGGAAGGGAACTTTGTCGGCGAAGAACTCGACTACGTAGAGGACACCGGCCACCACCATCACGTCGACGCGGGTTAGCGCTTCGGGGATGTCGGCCCATCCCGACCGCCCCGCGATCCCCAGCATCAGTACAGCCAAATAGAGGTTCAGGCCCGCCGCCCAGCCGGCGCCACTGAGAAGGGCGATGGTCTCGGTCATCGATCGCGCTCCCAGACGATCAAGGTGGACCAGCCATCATCGGCGTCGTCGTCCATGTACCCCTCGAGCATTCCCCTCACCTCGAACCCCATCTTCAGCTGGAAGCTGAGAGTCGGGTCGCGAAACTCGCCGGCGACCACCCGATCGACGTACTCGGCGGCGCTCATCGAGCTCTTGTGCTCGAAGTACCCGGGGATGGAGCCCCCGGCGATCATGCCCCGCTTCCCGTCTCGTTCGATCAGGCCGAACCGGGCCTCGTAGAGCAGCCGGCCGATGCCCTTACCCCGGTGCTCGGGATGGACGCTGATGTCGGTCCCGTAATACCAGTCGCCATCCGGGTCGTGATTCCCGCACTGGTGCTCCCCTGATATCCCACCCAGCGTGTGCTGTGGGCTGGCGAAGTCGAAGTCCAGGTAGATACCAGCCCCTTGACCGACTGGCTCTCCGTCCTCCAAGGCGACGAAATAGCCCTCCGGGAACACTCCTGCGTATGCCCTGATGTCGTCTTCGGAGAGCAGGTCGTCCGGATTGGCCATCGGGAACGAGAGACGTTCGATGTCGGCGAGGCGCTCGGCCATGTCGGCCTCGAGGTTGACGATCTGGACTGTCAGAGTTGGAACGTCTCCCATGGGTGGTCTCCGGGGACGCCCCAGACGGCTCGCATCCTGCGGGCGGCAGGTTCGATCATCACCGCCCCACACGTCCCCACCTCGTGGGGCTCGCTGACCTTCCTCGAAATCGCGGGATTGGCGAAGAAGGCATCGAGGTCATCGGCACTCTCCTCGCCGATTGCCAGGCGGAGAACACTGTTCTCGACCCAGATCTGCTCCCTGGGGCCTTCCTCTGCAACGGTCTCGGCGTGGAGGCAGTTGTTGGCGTGCACCAGCGGTTTCCCGTTGGTGCGGGTTACCTGCTTCGTCCGCGGCATCGCCTCGATGGTCGCGCCTTCGCCTGTGGGACCCATCACGAAGAAATTGTGGCCTCCGGCGAGGTCGGCGTCGAGAACCACTTTGATCGCGTCGTCGAGGTCGCTCTGCTCGAGGGCCTTGCGAACCACGAACGGCCAGGTCACACCAGGTTTGCCCATCGATGTCAGGTTGTTGATCCCAACTGCGATCCCCGCCTCGTTCATCCCGATCTGCCCGAGACAGCCTGCCGTCGTCTGGATGAATGCGTCCGGACCGCTCAAGGGATCGATCTTGAGCATGAACACGAATTCGCCGGCCGAGGCGTGCATGTCCCAGGTCTGGGCGAAGACCCCGGTCTTCGGGTTGATGATGCCTGTGCAGTTGTGCTCCTCGGGTGCGGTGAGGACCTTGGTACGCACGACATCGACAAGGTCGGTGAACCCTCCGACGGCGACGGCCTCCTCGGCTGTGATGCCGGCAGCGCTTGCCATGGCCAGCATCTCCTCGTAGAGAGACTCCGAGAACCGTTCATGATGCACCAGGGTCTCGGCGGCAGTCGTGAGGATCAGGTCCCTGTCCGCAGTGCCACCACTCCAGGACTCCTGGGCGGTGAGGTCGATGCGATCGTCGGTGTACTTGCGGATCATCTCCGCACACGCGGAACCATGGGCCCTCCCCAGATCGGCCGGGTTGCCGTAGGCCTCGAGAACTCGAAGTGCTCCTCCGTGCATGGCCATAACGCTACAGGGAACCGTCTGATTGGTGGGACCCGTCCAAACCTCGAGCCCGAACGGGCGCTGAGCGAGGAGAAGAGGAATGAAACGAAGAATCGGCCTAGTGCTGGTGGGACTACTCGTCCT
>Ga0268386_10001256_pt1 | contig 17360 bp, 13 predicted proteins | sample RVTome_15_FD_200260 | JGI IMG/M metagenome (GOLD analysis project Ga0268386, IMG submission 200260) | Soil microbial communities from uranium-contaminated site in the Upper Colorado River Basin, Wyoming, United States - RVT150D86... ...
CAGCTCCCTGCTTACCTACAGCCTACAGCCTAGAGCCTACAGCCTTAGCCTTCAGCCTGAGCCTACAGCCTACGGCCTGACTCGCGGCCGCGCGGCCGCGAGCCTGACGATGAGCGGATCACTCGCCTCGCCCGAGTAGAGCTGCTCAACCTGAGCCGCCCGGCGTGCGAGCACGGCGCGCTGATTGATGTAACCCTTGTCCGTGATCTCGCCCGCATCGATCGAAGGGGCTTCAACCAGCAGCAACGCCCGGGTGGCGTATGTCGACGTGCCACCACCGTGGCGCGCCAGGGCCGCGAGACCCTCCGCGACGCGGCGCCGGACGGCGGGATGCGAGTACACGGCTGCGGCGGCCGCGTCACCGGGCAGCTCGTCACACAGCTCGCGGCACGCCGCTGTATTGGGAAAGATCAGGAATCCTACTTCGGATCGATCCGCACCCGCGATCACGATGTCCTGAGCGATCGGCGCGAGCGTTGCCACAGCGGCCACACGCAGCGCGCCGACATTCACCCAGGTGCCGCTGTCGAGCTTGAAGTCCTCGGCGACCCGGCCATCGAACTCGAGCCCGCGCTCTGGCGACTCCACGTCGACGAAGCGCACCGCATCGCCGATACAGTAATAGCCCTCCGCATCGAAGTGCCTCGCCGTGAGATCGGGCCGCCGCCAGTAGCCCGGCGTGACGTGAGGTCCCTTCACACGCACTTCGAGCTTGGACTGGCTCGGGACGAGCTTGAGCTCACAACCGGGCACGGGCAGGCCGATGACGCCCGAGCGCTCCGCCTGAAAGTGACAGCTGGTCGCAAGCGGTGCGGTCTCGGTCGAGCCCCACGCGGACACGAGGGCCACCGGTTCACCGAGCGTCGCGTGTGCGAGCTCACCGAGCGCAGCCCACAGATGCTGCGGCAGGGCAGCGGCCGCGTAGAAGATCACCTGCATGCGACTGAAGAAAGTGCGCCGCAGGTGATCGTCGGCTCGGAGCGCGCTGACGAGCATGTCATACCCGCGGGGCACGTTGAAATACACGGTCGGGGCGATCTCGCGGAGGTTAGCAAGCGTACCGTCGATGAGTCCCGGAGCCGGCCGACCTGCGTCGATGTAGAGCGTCCCCCCTGTGCGCAGGATCAGGTTGAAATTGTGATTGCTGCCGAACGTGTGGCTCCAGGGCAACCAGTCGACGACGACGGGCGGCGTACGGTCGGTGAACGGCCAGACCTGCGCGATCGCCTGCTGATTCGCACAGAGCATGCGGTGCGTATTGATGACCGCCTTCGGCGTACCGGTGGAACCGGACGTGAGCAACAGCTTCGCGACGGTATCCGGGGTGATGCCGAGATAGGCCTGCTCGACCGCCGCTTCGTCGGCGCACTCGAGCAGTGTGCTGAAGGGCAGCGTATGCAAGCCGGACGGGTCATCGCTTCCCGTGGCCGTCATGATGGGTACATCCCATCTGCGGCGCACCTGAGTGAGCGCCGGCCCGAATCGCCGCACGTCCGCTGCATAGATGAGCCCGGGCTCGAGCAGCTCGATGATCGCCTCGAGCTTGGTGTAATCGCGTGTCATCAGCGAATACGCGGGCGATACGAATGCGGCCGGCACTCCCACGTGCATCGCAGCGAGTGCGAGCAGTCCCGCATCGACCGAATTCTCGGACAGGATGGCGACGGTGCGTTCCGCGGACAGGTCGAGCCGCAGCAGATGCGCCGCGATACGCCGGACGCGTGCGAGCGCCTCGCCGTAAGTGACCCCCTGCCATCGGCCGTCCTCACCACGCTCGAGCAGGAAATCTTTCTCCGGCGCGGTGCGCCCCCAATGCTCGAGCCACTCACCTACGCAGCGCGCGCTCTCCCCCAGCGGGTCCGCCGACCGCATCAGGATACTGCCGTCGGTACGCCGCTCGAACTCGAGAGCGGGGGGTGCGAAGAGCAGATCGGGGCTGCGTTCGACGCGAGTCATGGGGCCTCGCTGATGGCGGGCGGTCCGGGATCGAGGCACGCAACTTCCTGCATGCCGCCTTCGACCGTGAGCGGCGCGGGCACCGGGCTCGAGGCTGCGCAGACCCAGCCCTGCGGCGTGAACACGATGTCACGCAGGTAGATGCCACGGGTCGGCAGCGGATAGGCGACGAAGCGCGCTTCGTCCGGCAGAAACCGGAACATGCGATCGGACATGTTCGCCGTGATCCACACTTCCTGGGTCTGCGGATGTACGCCCACCGCGTACGGAGCTTCGATCTCTCCAGGCGCGAGTGGCGGAATCGTATACCGTTCGTACCGCATCGTGCGCGTATCGAGCCTGACGAGCGCACCGTCACCGAAGCTCGGAATCCAGAGTGTACCGTCCTTCGCAAAGCGCATCCGTCGCGGCCCCCTGACAGGCGGCTCGAATACGCGCACCTCGAGCGACTCCGGATCGATGCGACCGATGCGGTTCGCCATCAGCGAGCTGTACCAGATGCTGCCGTCGCTCGGGTGCACGTCGATCCCATAGGGCATGAGCGCCGGCATCTGTGGCCGGTCCGTATCGGCAGGCAGATCGATCGTGCGCATTGCGTCGGTTTCGATGTCGAAGTAGCCGACCTGGTTCGAGACGCCCAGTGTGAACCAGACCCGTCCGTGCGCGTCGAAGCGCAAGGTGTGCGGATAGAGTGCCTTATCACCGATGTCGTGACCGGCGTACGCACGCCGCACTGGGTCGAACTCGCCGATCTGCCCGCTGACGGTGTCCGTGGTATAGAAATGGCCGTCCGGGCCGAGCTGCAGGCTGTGCGGGCCGCGAGCGACGGCCAGGCTGAACGGGTTCGGATCGCCGAAAAGCTCGAGGAATTTCCCGCCGACGGGAATGCCGCCGTCGGGGATCACGAACGTTTCGGTCGTACGACTCGACGGGTCGGTGATGTAAATGCGGTCGTTGCCCTGATCGACGGTATAGAAGCGCCCGTCGGCGCTCAGATACTCGACATCGTGTGCGATCACGCCCTGCGGCAGTTTCCACTCGAGGAAACGGGCACCTGAAACGAGCGGGTCGACGCGGTGCGTTTGCCGGGTGTCGACGGGCGTGCCATCGAACGCCTTCGAGAGCACGTCCACATAGCGCTCGATCCACTCGGGATCGGTGACGTTGTAGAAGCCGAGCATGCGCGTGAGCACCTGCGTCCAGCGCTCGCGCGACTTCGGCATGCGCGTGTACGCATTGCCGAGCTGGTGACACGTCAGGCACTCGATCTGAAACCACTCCTGCGCCTCGACGTCATCGAACTCTAGGCGCGAGAAGTGTGCGCTGGCCGAGAGACTGTCGGAGATCGCCTGCAATGAGGTGAGCGGGGCAAGCAGGAGATCCAGGCGGCTGTTCCTGCCGGCTCGCAACGCGAGCGCCTGTGTCGCGTCGGCGTAATACGCCTTGCGCGCCCGTACGGTGACGACGCCCGACTGCCGCGTTTCGAGGCGGAAGTTGCCGCCTGCGTCGCTGTACACGGTCTCGGCATAGAGACCATCGCTCGAGGTCACCGTGACGAGTGCACCCGCAAGCGCAGTGTCGGGTGCGCGCACACGGCCTTCGATGAGTGCCGTGGTGTCGGTTGCGCCGAGTGATGGTAAGAGCAGGACGAATGCGAGCATCGAAGCGGGCCTGAGGCGCATGAGCTACGGTTCCTCTGGAGGAAATGCAGGCAACGCGAACGCGATCACGTAGTCGCCTGGCGTGGTGCCGTAGAGCGCGTGTCCACCGGCCGCAAGCACGACGAACTGGCGCCCTTCGATCGAATAGGTCATCGGCGTCGCCTGGCCGCCCGCGGGCAGCGTGTGCTCCCAGAGCACTTCGCCGGTATCGGTGTCGAAGGCTCGAAACGTGTCGTCGAGCGTCGCCGCGATGAACACGAGCCCACCGGCGGTCGCAATCGCGCCGCCCGCGTGAGGTGTACCCAGCTTCGCAAAACCTGGCAGCGGCACGGGCGCCATGCTGGCAGCCGATCCCAGCGGTACCTGCCAGCGGATCGTACCGTTGACGAGATCGACAGCGTTCAACCGGCCCCACGGCGGCGGTGTGCACGGCACACCGAGTGGCGACGTCAGCAATTCGATGCGGGCTTCATAGGGGGTGCCGAGCTGCGGGATGGGAAGTCCCTCGTCGAGATCCATCTCGTGATAGAGCACCGTTGTTCGGCTATCGGTTCCATCGCGCGGAATCAGGCGGATCACGGTGGCGAAATGCGCGGTGCTCACGACCAGCAGATTGCGCTCCGGATCCCAGGCCCCTCCACCCCAGTTCGCTCCTCCGCCCGCCGAGGGGAGTTGCACGGTGCCCTCGAGGCTCGGCGGTGTGTAGATCCCGTCGTGACGGAGCGACTCGATCTTGCGGCGACAGAGCCAGCGATCGAGCGGCGTAAACCCCCATGCATCGTCAGGACCGAAGGTCTGCGCGACGAGCGGCGGCGGTGCGACAGGAAAAGGCTGAGTCGGCGCGAGTCTTTCGCCCGCGACTCCCTTCTGCGGCACAGGCCGTTCCTCGATCGGAAACAGCGGCTCGCCGGTAAGCCGATCGAACACGAAGACGAGACCCTGCTTCGTCAACTGCACCACCGCCGGAATGCGGCGACCGCTGCGCTCGAGTTCGATCAGCACCGGCTGAGCGGGCAGGTCGTAATCCCATACGTCGTGGTGCACGAGTTGCTGATGCCAGACGAGTGCGCCCGTTGAGCCGCGCAATGCAACGAGCGAATTTGCATAGCGATTGTCGCCCGGTCGCTCCCCACCGTAGAAATCGGGCCCTGGGCTCGTGGTGGGCAGAAGGAGGAGGTCACGCTCCGCATCCACGGCGATGGCCGACCACACGTTTGCATGGCCGGTGATCGCCGCCGCCTCGGGCGTCCAGCTCGCAGCGGCCGGATCTGTCGCGACTCGCGGAATCGGATCGAACTCCCAGCGCAGCGCTCCGGTTCGCAGATCGATCGCCCGAACCTTGCCACTCGGCGCGTCCCGACGGTAGCCATCAATGATCATGGAGCCGAAGACCGCGACGTCACCCACGATCGCAGGCGGTGAGCCGAACTGCATCTCGCCCCGAAAGATGAGCGGCTTGCCCGGATCGAACGCCACCTCGCCTTGGCGCCCGAAGTGCACGCACCGCGCACCAGTATGTGCATCAACCGCAAACACACGGAAATCCCAGGTGCCGTAGATGATGCGCCGCCGGCACAGATCCGACGTGGCGGCCGACGGGTCCAGCCATGACGCAACCCCGCGGCACTTCGGCATGACGGCGACACCCTCCACGTCGCCAGGATCAAATGTCCAGCGCTCCTCCCCTGTCATCGGATGAAGTGCGATCAGCCGTCCGAACGGTGTGCAGACGATCAGCAAGCCGTCGACGAGAATGGGCGTGTTTTCGAACGACTGCTTGGCGGTGAGCGCCGGCGGCCGCCGATCGAGCTCTCCCGTGCGGTATATCCATGCGATCTCGAGATTGCGGACGTTGTTCCGATCGATCTCGTCCAGGGGCGCGTAGCGCGTGCCCTCGGGCGTGCCGCCGTAGTGCTCCCATGCGGTCGCGAGACCCGGACTCGAGCAGGTGAGCACGGCCAGCACACCGAGCAATTCCCGGTGAAGATGTCCGTGCGCGCTCATGCCAGGAACGAGTCGTCTCTGAGACCGGTCCGACCGTGTTGCGCTCAGGGCGCGAGGATCGTCCGCAGCACGCGCTCGAAATTGCCGCCGAGAATCCCCCGGAGGTCGACGTCACTGAAGCCCCGTCGCACGAAAGCTTCGGCGATCGTGTAAATGCGCCGCACGTGCCGGAGCTCGGGCAGATCGAGCTTGCGCTGCTCTCCTTTGTTCCGCATGTACGATGGCAGCGGAATCTGATTCTCCGGCGGCAGCGTATCGAAGCCTTCGATCGGCGCCTCGAGTCCAATGCCGGCATGCCCGGGACCGACGAGATCGCAGATATGCGCGACATGATCGACGAGATGGTCCACGGTCGTCGGCTCTTCGGCCGTCAGCATCATCCTGAGGGGCATGATGCCCATGACACCGCCACGAGCGGCCAGTGCGCGGATGACCTCGTCACCCACGTTGCGCGGGTTCGCACAGAGCGCGAGGCAGTTGGCGTGCGACATCAGCACAGGTTGCGCCGAGGCATTGATGGCATTGAGGCGCGTACGGTCGTTGCAGTGCGACACGTCCACCGCCATGCGGACGGCGTTCATGCGCTCGACGATGGCGCGACCGAACGCGGTGAGTCCGCCGCCGTTCGGTTCGTCGACCGCTGTGCCGAGCCGGTTCTGTCCGAACGTCACGAGGATGCAGCAGCGCAGTCCCAGCTCGCAGAAGTACCGGACGTCGTCGGGAGTGCGGAAGCACTCCGCATGATGAGAGCCCAGCATCACACCGAGCTTACTGCTCGCGCGGATCCGGTCGAAGTCCTCGGGCTCGTCGATGCGCAGCAGACGGTCGGTGTGATCCGCGATGAATGCGTTCCAGCGGCTCATTGTCCGGAGCATGCCGAGGTGCATGTCCGGCTCCATCACGGCCGCCGGGTGCATGAAGGCCTTGATGCCGGAGGCCCTCCAGTCGTCGAAGTACTCCGCAGCAATGTGATCGGTCCCGAAGAGCAGCCGCGGCCGGCCGGGGCCGCCGGTACGCAAAACCTGCACGCTGTCGAATACGAAAGCGTCGTCCACGAGGCGCGCGGCGCGCACGGTCACCTCGTCGCTGGCTCGAGCCGTCATTGCCGCCACTGAACCCTCCTTCTTCTCGAATGTCAGCAACCTGTCAAAGCGGAGTCGGCATCAACGTGAGAGACCCTTCCGAGTCGAACAAGTCGACGCGCTTCCAGAGAATCCGGAATGCTTCGCCGTCGTCCTGAAGCGCATGGCGGACAGTCGCACAGAAGAGGCGGTAATCATCCCGCCCGAATTCCCGCCGCCGGAACTCGTGCATCACGAGCTTCGAACGCACGATCTTTGCCGCCTCGTCTTCGAGGGTGATATTCGAGATCAGTCTGCAGGCCGACGGGCGGGGCGATTCAGTATGGGCGGTCGGTTCGTAGAGCCGGCGGATCCTGAGCTCGAGTTCCGGCACGTTGTCATCGATGTACGAGGGCGTGTTCTTGCGGCGCGTTTCGCGCGCAGAGACTGGCATCCAGTAGTAGGCATCCGATCCGAAGAGCGCGAGCCACTCCTCGAAGCGTCCCTCGTCGAGCAGGTTCGCTTCGTGGTACAGAAAGCGCTCCGCGCGCGCGAGCCACCCGTTCACGGCAGCGCCTCCTCGAGGTGACGGCGCCACAGCTCGTACTGCTTGCGGATGTACTGCTCGCTCGTCGCCGGAATCCGGGTACCGGGGTCCGCACCGCCGGTCGATTCGAGACAGCGCTCGACGGACAGTCGCCCCCGTACGCCTTCACCGGACTGGAGGCGCTCGTAAATTTCCATGTCGTCGACGAGCACCGGCGAAGCCGGCGATCCCGACACGTAGTTGTACTCGAGTGCCTGAGCGAACACGGACTCGGGCGCGCCTTTCAGCCGGAAGACGTGCGCCTCGACCTCGGTCTCGTTCACGGCGATCGGACGCACGAGGCGCAAGGTCTGAAACCGCGAGTTCATCGTGACGCTCGGATAGACGAGCACCACATGCACGTCCGTCGACAGCACGCGTCTCGCACCCTCCTCGCCGTGCCGCTCGGCGAGCGCCGCAAAGTACGCATCTCGCGGAATTTCCCTGCCCGCGAGCGACACGAGCCCGGTGACGTAACTGTGACCGTAGTCGGTGATCACCGAGTCGAGCTGCTGAAAGGTCTTGAGGGGCATGGCCGGTGCAGCGGCGAGCAGTCTCTGCAGCGGATGCAGGCGATCGACGTCGCGTACTGCCTTCACCGCCGCCGCTGCGCTTGCGTGCGCAAAGAGCGGGTGCAGGATGTCGTTCAGGTTCTCGAAGATCACCTTCCAGTTCGCGCGCACACGGTAACGCAGTGGCGGATCGACCGGCTCGAGCTCACCCGAGGGCGAGCGATCGACGAAATCGTCGAACGCAAGCCGCGCCTGGCCAAGGAAACTCTCGAGGTCCGGGCCCTCGGCGGCGAGCCTGCCGAAGATGAAGCCGCGGTACAGTGCGACGCGGCCGATCGGCGCGAGGCCACGCTGCTCACGGGGAAAGGTGGCTCCGTATTCCTCGCGCAGCGGCATCGAACGCAGGCGTCCGTCGAGTTCATAGGACCAGGCGTGGTACGGGCAAACGAAGAGCTGGGTGCGGCCGGTACGGTGCGTGCACACTGCCGGGCCCCGATGGGCGCAGCGGTTGTGCAGCACGCGAACGACGCCCGCCTGATCGCGCACGACGATGAGCGGATAGCGCCCGATCCTGCCGAGGAAGAAGCTGCCGGCGTCCGGCACCTGGCATTCGTGCCCGAGCAATATCCACGCGCGCTCGAAGAGCCGCTCCATTTCGAGATCGAAGATGCCCGGATCGGAGTACGCGCGCGCATCGAGTTGCGCACCATCGAACAGGGCGGCCGGCGACAGGGATTGCACAGTCATCATGGCCCCGCTACTAGAACGTATAGCGCACGCTCGCGCCCCATTCGCGGGGCCGGCCATACTGGACCTCGTCGAGACCGATCGCACCGGCGCCGCCGACGCCGCCCGTAATGTAGTGCTCGTCACTGAGATTCATGCCGAACACGGCAAACTGCCAGCGGCCGTCCGCGCTTTGGTAAGCGACCCGCGCATTCACCAGACCGAAGCTGTCCTGGAAGAGCGCCGGACTGTTCGCGACGTCGTTGTAGAGCTCACTGCGCCAGGCATAGTCGGCGCGGAATGTGAGTGCACCGCGGCTGCCGAGCGGCACCCGGTACTGCGCACCGAAGTTCAGATCCCATTCGGGGGTCTTCGCAAACACGGTCGCGGACGTGACCGTGGCGTCGGGAGCGATCTCGGTAAACTCGGCGTCGACGTAGCCGATGCCGGCGATCAGGTCGAGCGCCTCGATCGGGCGCGCGTGAAGCTCGAGTTCGAACCCTTTGATCTCCGCTTCACCTGCGTTCTCGGTGATGATCGCCACGTTGCCGTCCGCGGTGGCGCGATTCGACGTGAGCTGAATGTCCGTGTAGTCGTTGAAGAACACGGCCGCATTCATGATCAGCCGTTGATCGAACCACTCGGACTTGAGGCCCAGCTCGTACGACCAGACGTACTCCGGATCGTAGGCGTCGACGGCCTCCCGATAAAACGGCCGGCCGTTGAAGCCGCCGCTGCGGAAGCCACGCGAGACGCTGAAGTAGGTCATCAGGTCGTTCGACGGACTGAAGGAGAGCCCGGCTTTGGGCGTGACGACGTCCCAGGAATCCTCGCGTCGCGTGCCCGGCGGGGCGATCACGAAGCCGCTGTTCACGCGGCCGTAGACGATGTCGTGGATCTTTTCCTCGTAGGTGTAGCGTGCGCCGAGCGTCAGGTTCCACTGCTCGGAGAGTGCGAAGGTGCCGTGTACGAAGGCCGAGTAGTTCGTGATGTCGATGTCGTTCGTGCCGGCGAAATCGAGGTCGAGGGGAATGTTGTTCGGATTGCCTGCACAGCCGAGCGGGCCCGGCGTGGGCAGCCCCGCGACGACGTCCGGCGGCGGACAAGGCGCGATGGGTCCCGTCGGACCGACCAGTACCGGCATCGCCTCGAGCGCCTGGAAGATGCCCGGCAGCACGTACGCAGCGGTCTCTTCGTAGGCGGACTCCTCGAAGTAATAGAGCCCGGTCAGCCATTCGAGTCGGCCGTCGAAACTCGAACCGAGCAGGTGAAACTCCTGGCTCAGTTGTTCCTGATCGAGATCGACGCGGTCGCTGCCGAGGATCCGCAGCGGGCTGCCGTCGCCGTCGTTGCTGAAGAGCGCATCCATGCTGCGGTAAGCGGTAATCGATCTCAGCGTGTACTCGCCCATCCGCCAGTCGATGGTGAGACCGGGTCCCCAGAGGTCGAGTTCGGCTCGATTGGGCCCGCTCCCATAGGTCGTGAAGTCACCGCTCGTCAAAAACGCCGGCGTGTAGGGCGTACCGGCGGGCACTCCGACGAATCCATTCCATAGAGCGAGCAGCGGCGCCGCCGGATTGATGTTCTTGATGTCGTCCGCAACCTGCGGTTCGCGTACCCGCGTGTAGTCGAAACTGAGGTTCGCGTCGATGTCCTCGTTGGGTGTCCAGCGCAATCGGATCCGTCCACTGGCACTGTCATCGGCGCTCTGCTCGCCGATCTGCGCACCGGAGGGGAAATCGAGACGCTTGCCGTACCCGTCACTGCGCTTGGTCGACACCGCCACTCTGGCAGCGAGCGTATCGCTCAGGGGTACGTTGATGTCGCCACGGAAATTCAGACGATCGTAGCTGCCCGTCATGACTTCGGCCGAGCCGCCGAACTCGTCCTGGACCGGCGCCGAAACGACGTTGACCGCGCCACCGATCGTATTCTTGCCGAAGAGCGTTCCCTGTGGGCCGCGCAGCACCTCGACACGCTCGATGTCGAGGAGATCGACGACTCCTCCCGTCGTGCGTCCGTAGTAAACACCATCGACGTAGATGCCGACGGCGGGATCGGCCGTGACGATGAAGTCCGTCTGCCCGATGCCGCGAATGAAGACGGCGGACACGAAGCTCGAGCGGCTGCTCTGAGTCGCGGTGCTGAAATCGAGGTTAGGCACGAAATTGCCGACGTCGGCAAGATTTGTCGCGAGCCGTTGGGTCAGGTCGGCGCCGCTCAGCGCCGTGACCGCGATCGGCGTCTCCTGGAGCGACTCCTCGCGGCGCTGCGCCGTGACGATGATCTCCTCGATGCGGCTCGCCCCTCCCTCGACCGGCGTCTGTGCGTTGGCCGACTCGACACTCGCGATGAGACTCGTCGCGAGCGCCAGCCCGGTCATGCCGGCCGCAATGCGTTCAGTGCCATCGGTTCCGACCATGGCAGCCCCCCGGTAATGTGAGTCGCTCGCAGGCAGGTGCGGCGACCTGTGACTCGGACGCTAGCAGCCGCTGGCGCGGCTGTAAGCTGACAGCTATGTCAGGGGAAGACCACTCGCACCCCGGGAGGCGTGCCGAGGAGATCAGCGCGGATCTTCAGAAGAGCGGCCCGAGCAGCCCGAGATAGGCGGCCTTGGAGACGGCCTGCATGCGGTTGGCGGCGCCGAGCTTGTCGCAGGCGTTACGCAGATGGAAGCGGACGGTGCTCGTCGACAGCGACAGGATGATTGCGGACTCCTCGAGCGTCTTGCCGATCGCGGCGAGCGAGAGGCAATCGAGTTCGCGCGCCGAGAGCGGCGCGGCCCGCTCGTCCGTGAGTGCGAGGTAGGGCAGAACATCGTGGTTGAAGCGGTGCGCGATTGCGAGCAGCGCGTCCTCGCAGACGCGGCCATTGCACCGCACCTGCTCGAGTGGGGCCCGCGTGCTGAATACGATGTAGCCGACTGCACCGCCGAGGGTCGAGTGCATCGGCACGGACAGGCCGCTGCGGATACCGGTCGTCTCGAAGCAGCGCGCGAACATCGATATCTGGGCGGTCGACGCGCTGTGGGGAAATTCGAGCACGAGCTTCGGGCGCGCGTCGTAACTCCACCAGACCGGCAGCGTCGTCGTCAGCGTCGCCTGATACACCGGATCGATGCGCCACATCTCCTGCTTGAGATAGGCCGTCTGCCACCAGCCTGGAGCCACCTTGGAATGCAGGCCGATGCAGGTGGGGCGACGCAAGGGTCCTTTGATGTCAGGCGGCCGCGGCGAATACAGGTACCCCGCCCCTTCGAAACCGAACTCCGCGGATCGCTCGTCGAGTTCGGCGAGTGCCTCCCCGATCTGCTTCGCATGGTTGCGACCCGTCGCGTTCTCGCAGTGCAGCGTCAGCATCGCGCACGACCACTCTTAAGTGCGGTGACGCCGCCAACATTGCACCGAGATGGCGGAAAAATCCACACGCCAAGGCGACCTCGTGCGCTCGCAACACTGACAGGCCTGTCAGTTGAGCCGCGGACGTGCCGCGGAGAAGCTAGCGCCGTCGCCGACTGGCCTGGAGTGACGATGGACATCGAGGGTGTGGGGTCGATCGTCACCGGTGGCGCCTCCGGAATGGGTTACGCCACCGCGCAATTGCTCGCGCGTGCCGGCGCCCGAGTCGCACTGCTCGACATAGACCGCGCGGGCGTCGAGCGCGCCGCAGCTGCGCTCGATGCGCATCCCTTCGTCTGCAACGTTGCAGACCCGCTCAGTACGGAGAAGGCCGTCAGCGCGGCGTCCGAGGCACTCGCGCCCGTGCGCATTCTCGTGACCTGCGCAGGCATCGGGCGGCTCGAGCCGATCGTGTGTCCCGCGGGCGATGGCACGCTCGCGCGGATGTGCGAAACGATTCAGGTGAACCTGATCGGCACGTTGAACGTCGTGCGGCTCGCCGTCAACGCGATGATCAACGAGGCGGCACTCGAAGACGGCACGCGTGGCGTCGTCGTCATGGTGGGATCCACCGCCGCGCACGATGGTCCGGCCGCGTCGGCGGCGTACTCAGCCTCGAAGGGCGGGATCGTCAGCATGACCGTGCCACTCGCCCGGGAGCTCGGCGATCACGGCATCCGCGTGAACACGGTGAGCCCGGGCATCGTCGCCACGCCGATGCTGGCGCATCTGCCGAAGCCGCTGCTCGAGGAGGTGCTGCGCCTCACGCCCTTTCCGAAACGCGCCGGGGACGTCACGGAGTTCGCCGAGCTCGTATTGCACATCTGCCGCAATGACTTCCTGAACGGGGCGGTGATTCGCCTTGACGGCGCCTGCCGCTCTCCCTACTACTCTCAGACGCTCTGATCGGCGTCCAGAGCGGCGGTCGAGAAATAGGGCATGCGATTCGCACCGTCGAGCCGGATCACCGAGCCGTTCAGGAACCGGTTGGCGCAGATGTGCAGGACGAGCGCAGCGAACTCTTCGGGACGTCCCATGCGTTTCGGAAGTGGCGTCATCGCCGGAATCGCAGCCAGTATCTCTGCGGGCGCATTCACGATCATTCCCGTATCGAATGCGCCCGGGCTTACGGTATTCACGCGGATGCCGTGATCGCCGAGCTCGCGGGCCAGCGCGAGCGTCATGCTGACGATGCCGCCTTTCGATGCGGTGTAGGCCGAGGAGGCCATCGGACCGTCAAACGCGGCTCCGGAAGCGACCATCACGATCACACCTCGCTCGCCCGCGTCGACCCGTGGCCGCGAGACGAGGTCGGCCACGGCGAGTTGCACCACCTGAAGTGTCCCGAGCAGATTGATGCGCACGGTCTCGGTCAGCGTCGCAAACGACACGGCCACGGGTCCGACCAGCGGTTCCATGCGCCCGATCCCCGCGCACGTGACGATCACCCGTAGCGGCCCGAGCGCATCGATGGCAGCGGCGATCGCGCGCTCGGCCTGGTCATCGTCCGCGAGATCGCACGCGATCGGGTAGCCACCGATCTCGCGAGCGACCGTCTCGACACCGCTTGCATTGACGTCGAGCAGCGCAACGGCGGCGCCCGCACCGGCCAGCGCCCGCGCGGTCGCCCGGCCCATCCCCGATGCTGCACCAGTCACGAGCGCGGCGGTTTGCTGCAGCTCCATGATTCGATTCCTATGGAAGTCCCACACCCGGCGCTGCGACGTCCATGAATTCGATCCGACCCCGCCGCGCGCCTGCTGCCTCGTCGGGACGCGGTGCCTCGCAGATGAAGAGCACGTCTCTCCTGGGCCCGCCGAGCATCGTGGCGAGCGGCATGATCGGCGTGGTGAACGACTCGAGCACGTCGCCGCCCTCGCGAACGCGCTGGACGCGCCCCTGCATAGGGGAGGCCACCCAGATGCAGCCCTCCGCATCGAGGCAGATGCCATCGGGGCCGAGACCATCGACCGCCGCCCAGAGGCGACGATTGAGGAGCGATCCGTCCTCTGCGACGTCGTACGCGCTAAGGCGATCGGCGAGCGACTCCGCGACGATCAGCGTGCGCCGATCCGGCGTGATGACCATCCCGTTCGGGCACGCGAGGTCGGGGTCCACGATGCGCGCCTCGCCGTCGGGTGTGACGAGTACGAGCGCAGCGGCCTTGAAGGGTGCGCCGCCGTGCACGTCGAAGCCCACCTCGCCAACATAGGCACGGCCCTCCTCGTCCACCACCATATCGTTCGTGAGAAATGAGGTGAGCGAGGCGAGCTCGGCGGCGGTAACGAGTTCCTCGCCCTCGAGCCTGAGGAGCCTGCGGCTCTGCATTGCTACCACGAGCATCCGCCCATCGGGCAACCAACCGAGCCCTGAGAGCCAATCGCTGTGTGTGGCTACCGTCGTCGCGCGGCCATCGAGGTCGACGTTCATCACGCAACCGGCGAGCATGTCCGAGAACCACAATCGGCCGGCGTGCCAGCGCGGACCCTCGGGAAAGACGAGGCCGTCCACCAGTACTTCGCGTCTGCGGTTCTGCGCCACTGTGTTTGAGTCCAGATCCGGCTGCGTCGGATTCTCGAGAGACGCAAGAACTGCGTCCACTGACACATGTGGCAGTGCGACCCGCAGCAAGGCTGAAGGCTGTAGGCAGTAGGCTGTAGGTAAGAAGTCCGCCGGGTACGCGCTGCCCAGGCGGCGACTCGGGACGCGGCAGCGATTCCGACCTACCGCCTACAGCCTAGCTAGCGCCTACAGCCTGACTCGCAGACGCGCAGCCGCGCGTCAGACCTTGTACGCCGACAACAGAATGCTCGTCTCAGTCTGGGCGATGCCGTCGATGCGGCGGATGCGATTCAGCACCTGCTCGAAGTCCGGCAAGCTTTGCGCGGCGAGTTCAGCGACCAGATCCCAGCGACCGTTCGTCGTGTAGAGCGCGGTCACGTTCGGATCGCCGCGCAGGGTCCGCAGGACCTTCTCTTCTTTCGCGCGGCTGCCCTCGACTGAGATGGTCATGAACGCGGCGACCCGCTGCGGCTCGGTCTCGGGCCGCAGCCGCACCGTGTAGCCCGCGATCGTGCCGTCTCGTTCGAGCCGGGCCATCCGGTTCTGCACGGTGCCGCGCGAGACACCGAGCGACTTTGCCAGCGAAGCCACGGTCGCCCGCGCGTTCGTGCGCAGAAGCCCGATCAATTGCCGGTCGACGTCGTCCATTTAGAGCTTCCAGGTCAATGTGCCAATTCTATCTGTCATTCTGACGAAAATAGCTGACTTATTGATCAGTTTGCTGACTTCCTGTTGGCCGCCCGGGCCGGGATGATGGCTCCTGCGCAACGGCTGCCGAGACGCCGCTGCACGACTGGGGACTTGGGGCTGGAGGCTGGAGGTCGGATCCCCGATCCGGACCCCGGATCCCCGATCCCGGATCCCCGACCCCCCACAGCATGTGGAGCCTCTGAAATGGTCGATTACATCGGCGTCGCCGACATCAAGCGACTGGTCCAGGCGATCGGCGCCGGGGAGTTCATCGAGCGGCTGGCGGGCGAGATCGAAGCCGATTACCGCCGCTGGGCCGAATTCGAAAAATCGGCACGGTTGGCGAGCCACTCGAACGTCGGCGTGATCGAGCTGATGCCGACGAGCGACGGCCGGCTCTATTCGTTCAAGTACGTGAATGGCCATCCGCAGAACACGGCGCACGGCCTGCTGACCGTGACTGCATTCGGTGTACTGGCGGACGTCGACACGGGGTATCCCTTGCTGTTGTCGGAGCTGACGGTCACCACGGCATTGCGAACCGCGGCGATGTCCGCCCTGGCCGCGCGCTGGATGGCGCGCAGTGACAGTCGAGTGATGGCCGTGATTGGCAACGGCGCACAAAGCGAATTCCAGGTCGTCGCATTCCGCCGGATGCTCGGGATCCGCGAGGTGCGCCTGTTCGACGTCGATCCGCAGGCGACCGCAAAGCTGGTCCGGAACCTCGACTCGATGCCGGACCTCGAAGGTCTGCGTGTTGTCCGTGCCGCCTCCGTCAGTGAGGCCTGCCGCGGTGCCGACGTCGTGACGACCGCCACTGCAGACAAACGCAACGCCGTGATCCTGACGCCGCCGATGATCGCTCCGGGCATGCATCTGAATGCCGTCGGCGGCGACTGTCCGGGCAAGACCGAGCTGCACCCCGATGTACTGCAGCTGCCCGATCTGCGCATCGTCGTCGAATACGAGCCGCAATCGCGGATCGAAGGCGAGGTGCAGCAGGTGCGGGCCGACTATCCGGTCATCGAGTTCTCGCGGATCGTCTCGAGCGAAGTCGCTGGCAGGGCTCACGCTCGCGAGATCACGCTGTTCGACTCCGTCGGGTTCGCACTCGAAGATTATTCGGCGCTGCGCTTCCTGCGTACGCTGCTCGATGAGAAGTACATCGAGCGGCGCCAGATTGATCTCGTGCCGCAGCTCGAGGACCCTAAAGACTTGTTCGGCGGCACGCTTGGCGGGGGACGCAGACGCGCTCGCCTGGCGATCGCGCAGTGAGGAATCCATGACGACCCGCGTTTCGCTGATCGGTGCGCCGACCGATGTGGGTGCCGGAATTCGGGGTGCCTCGATGGGTCCGGAGGCCCTGCGAGTGGCCGAGATCCAGATGATGCTCGAGTCCCAGGGACTCGACGTGCTCGACCGCGGCAACCTGGCCGGTCCCGGCAACCCGGATCGGCCGCCCGCGGGGGGCTATCGTCATCTGCAGGAAGTCGTCGCCTGGAACGAGGCGGTCCATGACGCCGTCTACCGGGAGCTCAACGAAGGGCGCCTACCGATCCTGCTCGGCGGCGATCACAGCCTGGCAGTCGGTTCGATCAGCGCAGTCGCTCGCCACTGTCGTGACACCGGCAAAGCGCTGCGGGTGTTGTGGCTCGATGCGCATGCCGACTTCAACACGAGCGCGCTGACTCCGAGCGGCAACATTCATGGCATGCCCGTCTCGTGTCTTTGCGGTACCGGTCCCCAGCCGCTCATAGAACTGGGGGGACGCACACCGGCGCTCGACCCGCACGCGATCTGCCAGATCGGCATCCGCAGCGTCGACCTCGGCGAAAAGCGTCTCGTGCACGAGGCCGGTCTCGAAGTCTTCGACATGCGCTTCATCGACGAAGTCGGCATGCGCCGCACGCTCGAGCTCGCACTCAAAGATCTCGATGCCGGCACGCATCTGCATGTGAGCTTCGATGTTGATTTCCTCGATCCCGAGATCGCCCCCGGGGTCGGCACGACCGTGGCGGGCGGGCCTTCGTATCGCGAAGCGCAGCTCTGCATGGAGATGATTGCGGACACGGGCCTGCTCGGCTCCCTCGATATCATGGAGCTGAACCCCGCGCTCGACATGCGCAACCGCACCGCACAGGTGGCGGTGGACCTCGTCGGCTCGCTGTTCGGCAAGAGCACTCTGATGCGCCGGCGGCCGGCAG
>Ga0268386_10001257_pt1 | contig 17357 bp, 12 predicted proteins | sample RVTome_15_FD_200260 | JGI IMG/M metagenome (GOLD analysis project Ga0268386, IMG submission 200260) | Soil microbial communities from uranium-contaminated site in the Upper Colorado River Basin, Wyoming, United States - RVT150D86... ...
CGGCCTTCGCGCGACTGTGCGCGTTATTTCTTGGCACCCCCCTCAGCGCCGCTGCGACTTCCGGAGCGAGAGACCGGTCAGGGCGCTCCCTGCCAGCAGCAGCGCGACGCCCACGAGCGGCTTCGGGTCCGGCATTGGCTGGGAGGGGTCGTCCACCAGGGGGGTCGCGAGCAGCGTGATGGTGTTCAGCGTCGCGTGCGCCAGGATCACCGGAGGCAGGGCGCCGGTCAGGAGCCGCAGCGCCCCGAAGCCCACGCCGACCGCGAAAGCGAACGGCACCCGGTACAGCACGGGCACGCCGGGTTGGGTGAAATCGAGGTGGATCAGGCCGAACAGGGCGGCGGAGCCGGCCACCGCTCCCGCCGGCCCGAGGGCCCTCAGGAAGGAGGGCAGGACGATCCCGCGGAAGAGCAGCTCCTCGCACAGGGCGGGGGCGAGCGCGATGGCGGCCACGGAGAACAGGGCATCGAAGGGGTCGGCGGGCCGAAGGGCTTCGTGGAGGCGGCGGAACGCCTCCAGGTACCCGGGAGGTGGCTGCCAGACGACGTATTGCAGCTCCAGGAGTCCCAGGCTCGCGGCCCACAGCGACGCCCCCGCCGCGATCGAGAGGATCACCCGGCGCCGGTCGACCCGGCCCAAGGCCAGCCCGTCGCGGAAGGGGATTCCGAAGCCCGCCAGCAGGATCAGGCCGGGGACGACGAGGGCGGCCTCCGAGACGATGAGCAGGGGCCGTAGCCCCACCAGCGGCGCCGCCACGCCTGCGCACGCGTACATGGCCACGAGGCCGAGGACGACAGCCACCGGACCCAGCGGCGCCGGCAGGGCCTGCCGGCAGCGAACGGACCCGGCTTCGTCCATGTCGCTGGCATTATCCCCTGGCGGGGTGTGGCAAGGGACGTCAGGCGCCCGCGGGGGCTCACCGGACGCTGCCACACTACGCCACGCCTGCGGCCTCGGCGGAGCCGCCAGGTTTGACGGCGTTTGGAACCGCCGCATAACATCGAGGCTTGCACCCGAATGCGACGAACGAAAGCGACGAGCGCGTGTCCGCGCGCGTTTCAGCGCCAGTGACGGAGCCGGCGCCGTCCGGCTGGGCTCCCCGCCGGGTGAGGGACCTGCCCGAGGAAGACCGCCCGCGCGAGCGGCTCGCGCGCCACGGGCCGGGCGCGCTCTCGAACCGCGAGCTGCTGAGCCTCCTCATCGGTACGGGCTCACGGAGCACGTCCTCGCTGGACGTCGCGGAGGCGCTCCTGGGCTCCGGGCTCCGTGGCCTCGCCGTCCGTTCCCTGGGCGAGCTCCAGGGGCAGCCCGGCTTGGGCGCGGCCAAGGCCACTCGCATCATGGCCGCGCTCGAGCTGGGGGCTCGCCTCGCGTCGGAAGGGCGCCTGGAGGCGCCGGTCTTCCGCACGCCGGAGGAGTCGGCCCGCTTCCTCCTCCCTCGCTACGCGGCGCGGCCGGTGGAGACTTTCGGGATCCTGGCGCTGGACGTGCGCCATCGCCTGAAGCGGGAGGTGGTCATCTCCGTCGGGTGCCTCACCTCCAGCCTCGTCCATCCCCGGGAGGTGTTCCAGGAGGCGGTGTCCTGCCGGGCGGCGGCCCTGATCCTCTTCCACAACCACCCATCGGGCGATCCGGAGCCGTCGGCGGAAGACGTCTCGCTGACGCGCCGGCTGGCCTCGGCCGGGACGCTGATGGGCATCGAGGTGCTCGACCACGTCATCCTCGGCGCCGGGCGCATCGTGAGCCTGAAGGAGCGCGGCGTCCTGTGAGCCGGGTGGCGTACTTCGACTGCGCGTCGGGGGCGTCGGGGGACATGGTCCTGGGCGCGGTGGTGGATCTCGGCCTTCCGCTGGACGAGCTGCGCTCGGAGCTGGGGCGGCTCCCCTTCTCGGGATACCGGCTGGAGTCGCGCAAGGTGCACCGGTCCGGGCTCCACGCCACCAAGGTGGACGTGATCGAGGATTCCGGGCCCCCTCACGCGCAGGCCCACCATGGCCACGGCCATCCTTCGCACCGGGGCCTGCGGGAGGTCCTCGGGATCATCGCCCGCAGCGGGCTCTCCGGCCGCGTGAAGGAGCGCGCGGAGGCGCTCTTCCGGCGGCTGGCCGAGGCGGAGGCCCAGGTCCATGGCGTGGCCCCCGAGGCGGTTCACTTCCACGAGGTGGGGGCGGTGGACTCGATCGTGGACCTGGTGGGGGGCGTGTTCGCCCTCGATTGGTTGCGTGCGGACCGCTTCTTCGCCTCGCCGCTGAACCTGGGCACGGGAACGGTCGCGATGTCCCACGGCACCTTCGCCGTTCCCGCTCCGGCCACCGCCGTGCTGGTGCAGGGCGTGCCGGTCTACGGCGCCGGAGAGGGCGAGCTGCTCACCCCGACCGGAGCCCTCCTGGTGACCTCCCACGCGGCCAGCTACGGGCCGCTGCCTCCGATCCGGCCGGAGGCGATCGGCCACGGCGCCGGCTCCCGCGACACACCCGGCCGTCCCAACGTGCTCCGCCTCATCGTAGGCGAAGAGGGCGCTTCGGAAGGCGGCGAGCGGATCCTGGTCCTGGAGGCGGAGCTGGACGACATGTCGCCGCAGCTCTGCGGGCCGCTGTTGGACCGGCTGCTGGCGAGCGGAGCGATGGACGTGTACTACACGCCCGTCCAGATGAAGAAGGGCCGCCCCGGGATCCTGGTGACGGTCCTCTGCGCCCCCGAGCGGCGCCAGGCCCTGGAGGAGGTCATGTTCGCCGAGAGCACGACGCTCGGGGTCCGCCGCCAGGAGTGGGAGCGGACGGTGCTCGCCCGGGAGGTGGTCCCCGTGGCCACTCGCTACGGCCCGATCGGCGTCAAGGTGGGCAGCCGCGGCGGGAGGGTCTTCAACGCGCAGCCGGAGTTCGCCGACTGCGAGCGGGCCGCGGACGCCGCTGGCGTGCCGGTCAAGGAGGTCTGGGCCGCGGCGCTCTCCGCGTTCCGGGCGGGGGAAGGAAAGGCCCAGGCGAGATGAGCAGCCCCAGGACCTACTTCGCTTCCACGCCGATCTACTACGTCAACGACGTCCCACACCCGGGGCACGCCTACACGACCATCGCCGCCGACGCCCTCACCCGGGCCCGCCGCCTGCAGGGGCATCGCGTCTTCTTCCTGACCGGCACCGACGAGCACGGGCAGAACATCGAGCGCATCGCGCGCGAGAAGGGAGTGCCGGAGCAGCAGTACTGCGACGGCATCGCCGCGGTCTTCCAGAAGCTCTGGGACCGGCTGGACATTCGCCACGACCGGTTCATCCGGACGACCGACGAGATCCACCGGCGCGGCGTCCTGAAGCTGTGGGACCGCCTGGTCTCGGCGCGGACCCCCGACGGCCGGGAGGCCGTCTACCGGGGCACCTACGCCGGGTGGTACTGCCCGCGCTGCGAGGCGTTCAAGGACGAGGGCGAGCTGAAACAGCCCGGCAACCTGTGTGCCGACCACGAGCGGTCCTGCGAGTGGACCGAGGAGGAGAACTTCTTCTTCCGGCTTTCGGCCTACGACAAATGGCTGCGCGAGTCGATCACCGGCGGCGCCATCCGGATCGATCCCGCCGGCCGCCGGTCGGAGGTCCTGGCCATGCTGGGCCAGGGCCTGCAGGACTTCAGCGTGACGCGGGCCCGGGTGAAGTGGGGGATCGCGGTGCCGGGCGAGCCGGGGCACGTCTTCTACGTCTGGCTGGACGCCCTCGCGAACTACATCACCGCCCTCGGTTTCGCCGACGACAACCCGTTCTACAAGACCTTCTGGGTAGGCGCCGACGAGCGGCTCCACCTCATCGGCAAGGAGATCATCCGCTTCCACTGCCTGGCCTGGCCGGCCATGCTCCAGGCCGCCGCTCTGCCGGTACCGAACCGCTTCTTCGCGCACGGGCACCTCACCAAGGAAGGGCGCAAGCTCAGCAAGACCACCGGCAACACCATCGATACCGACCGGCTGCTCGAGGTTTACGGGCCGGACGCAGTGCGCTACTTCCTCCTCCGCGAGGGCTCCTTCGGCCAGGACTGGGACTTCACCGACGACGCGTTCTTCAGGCGCTACAACAGCGACCTGGCCAACGACCTCGGCAACCTGGTGTCGCGGGCGCTCACGATGGTCGTCCGCTACTGCGGGGGACGCGTCCCCTCCCCGGCGCAGACTCCCGCCCGGCTGCTGCTGGCCGGCCGCGGCGGAGGCGCCGCTGCCGGTGTGTTCGAGCGCTACGAGGCCCTGGACTTCGCCGGCGCCCTGGCCGAGGCCTGGGACGCCGTGCGGGACCTGAACCAGCAGATCGTCAGGGCGTCGCCCTGGGAGATGGCCAAGGATCCGGCGCGCAAGGCAGAGCTGGAGTCGTTCCTCTACGCCCTGCTCGAGGAGATCCGGTGGGCGACCCTGACCGTGTTCCCGGTGATGCCGCAGGCCGCCTCGCGGGTCTTCCGGATGCTCGGGCAGGCCTCGAAGGAGCCAGGGCCGGACGACCTGTCGTGGGGCAGGCTCGTTCCCGGCTCGGCGCTGGGCGCGCTCGAGCCGCTGTTCCCGCGGCTGGAGCGGCCGGGAAAGCTGGCCGCCCCCGCCGGCGCCAAGGAGGTCCCAGTGTCCGAGCCCCCCGCGAGCCCTCCGGCGGAGACCACCCAGGCCGCCCCCCCGGACGCCGGGCGGGTCGACATCGCGGATTTCGCCCGGCTGGACCTGAGGGCCGGGGAGGTGAAGGCGGCCGAGAGGGTCCCCGGTTCGAAGAAGCTCCTGAAGCTCCAAGTGGACCTCGGGGACGAGACCCGGCAGGTAGTCGCGGGCATCGCGGAGGCCTACGCTCCGGAGGCTGTGCTGGGCCGGAAGGTCGTGCTGGTGGCCAACCTGAAGCCGGCGAAGCTGATGGGGATCGAGTCCAACGGCATGGTCCTGGCGGCGTCCATCGGCGGCCAGCCGATCCTCTGCACTTTCGACTCGGACGTCCCGCCGGGGACCAAGGTCAAGTAGCGGTTCGATCGGCCTGACTGGGTCGTACCGACCGGCCGTGGCCCGGGTGGTGCGGTAGCCCGGTGTGCTCGCCATTTGGAGTGTTGTCGACCGGCGCTACGGATCGGCCGGACCCTCGCTGGCTTGGCCGGTTCTTCGCCAGCGTTCTTCTTTTCGGAAGGCCTTCCGTCCGGATCCAGGCCATGGACGCACTCTCCTGGCACCGGCTGCCGCCCTTTCTCCCGCACTCACGACGGCGTAACCCGATCGGCAATCGTGCCGTGGATCGGGCGACAGACGCCCGAACACGAAACCGACCGGCCGTTCCGTCGTGCCCTCGCCCGCCCGCCCGGCGCTCGATGGCAGGCGCCTTGCTCTGCGCGCGGCAAGGTGTGCCGCATCCCGAGGAAAGGGGCTTGGTCGATGAAAGTGTTCGTGCGGGCCGGCGCCGTCGTCGTGCTGATCGGAGGGCTCGCGGCGCTCGCGCCGCGGGGGCCCGACCGCAGCGCTTCGTCCCTCATCGTACAGGGAGCCGACGCGGGATCCGCGGCGGCGCTGGTGCGCGCCGCGGGAGGGACCGTCACCCACGAGCTGGCGATCATCGACGCGGTGGGGGCGGAGCTGACGCCGCGGCAGACCGAGCGCCTGCGGGCGCTGGACGCCCGTGTGCGCGTGTACACGGACGGGGTGGTACGCGTTGCCCAGGCCGCCACCACCGCGACCCGCTGGGTTCGGGACGAGTTCGACCCCGTCTCCTACGGGAACAACCACGGGAGCCAGAGCTGGGCAGCCGAGTGGAAGGAGACCAACGACGACGGCTCGCCCTGGCAGTCCGAGGGCGTCGGGATCATGGACGACGGCGGCAGCAAGCGCGTCCGCATCGCCGCCAACGGGAAGGGCCTCTGGCGGATGGCGTCGCTGCCTTCCACGGCCACCAACGCGAGCCTGAGCTTCAAGTACCGACGGGCCAACCTCGAGTCCGGAGACTTCGTCTCCGTACAGGCGTCGTCCGACGGCGGGAAGAGCTGGAAGGAGGTCGGGAAGGTCCAGGGGTCGGGCAACGACGGCTCGTACCGGTCCGCGACCTACAACTTGACGCCGTATCGCTCCTCGTCCACCTCCGTGCGGTTCCTGGCGACGTTCAAGAGCAACGAATCGAAGTGGACGTGGCCCAACGACGCCGTCTTCGTCGACGACGTCCAGCTCACCTACGACGGTTTCCTACCGGGGACGAGCTACCCGGTCCTGGCCGGCGTCGAGGAGCTGCACGCGCAGGGGATCGACGGCACCGGCGTCGGGGTGGCCGTCCTCGACAGCGGGTACTGGCCGCACCCCCACCTGGACTCGGGCCGCGCCGGCTGGATGCGGATCATGGCGCAGTACGACGCGGTGCGGAACGTGGTCGAGGCCTCCTGGGGCGCCCTCCCGAAGAGCAACGACGGCAGCGGGCACGGCACCCACGTGACGAGCCTGATCGCCAGCCGCGGCCAGAACGCCCAGTCGCGGTTCTTCGGCGTCGCCCCCAACGCCCAGCTCGTCCCGGTGAAGGCCTTCGACACCCAGGGCGCGGGACGCTACGTGGACGTGATCCGCGGCATCGACTGGGTGGTCCGGAACCGGGAGACGTTCAACATCCGCGTGCTCAACTGCTCGTTCAGCGCCACGCCCCGGTCCCACTACTGGGACGACCCGCTGAACCAGGCGGTGATGCGCGCCTGGCAAGCGGGAATCGTGGTGGTCGCCTCCGCGGGCAACCGCGGCCCCGCTCCCATGACCATCGGCGTCCCCGGCAACGTGCCCTACGTGATCACGGTGGGCGCCATGTCCGACAACTTCACCGCCACCAGCCTGAGCGACGACTTCCTGGCCTCCTTCTCGTCGGCGGGACCCACGGTGGAGGGGTTCGTGAAGCCTGACCTGATCGCTCCCGGCGGCCACGCGTGGGGCCTCATGGCCACCTCTTCCCGGATCGCGCAACAGTACCCGCAGTTCCGAAACGACGGCGACTCGTTCTCGATGTCGGGGACCTCGCAGTCCGCCGGGGTCGTGAGCGGGGTCGTCGCCCTCATGATGCAGAAGCAGTGGCGCACGCCCGACGACGTCAAGTGCGGGCTCCTGGCCACCGCCCGCCCGGCGGTGAAGTCGGGCGGTGGACGGGCCTACAGCGTCTTCCAGCAGGGCGCGGGGCTCGTGGACGCGGTGGAGGCGGCGCTCAGCACCGAGAGGGGCTGCGCTAACCGCGGCATGGACGTGGCGCTCGACCTGTCCGGCGCCCGCCACTACGGCGGCCCCGCCAACCGAGACGCCGGCGGGAACTACTACCTCATGGGAATGTCGGGTAGCGGCTACTCGTGGAACGGCGGCTACTCGCGCGGCTCGGGCTACATCTGGAGCGACGGGTACATCTGGAACGACGGCTATGTGTGGAGCGACGGGTACCTGTGGGGCGACGGCTACGTCTGGAGCGACGGCTATATCTGGAACGACGGGTATCCCTGGAGCGACAGCCTGAAGGAGAGCGTGGCCATCAACGTCTGGGTGCCCCAGGAGTAGGCCTGCCGAAGGCGGCGCCTCGAGCCCTTCCATTCGCTCGGCAGGCTCAGGGGCGCCGCTGCCGTTCAGCGCGCGGACCGGCCGCCATTACCGCCGCCGGCGCCGCCCACGGTAAGTTACTCCACGGATGACAAGGCTCTTCTGGAGGGGCGCGGCCGGCCTCGCCGCCGCCGCCTGCCTCGGCTGCCCTGGCCCCCGCAAGGAAGTCACCTACGACCTCGCCGCCCGGCTGCCCGTGGCGGAGCGCTGGTCCGAGCGCGAGGTGCTGCTCTTCGGAACCCCCGCCGCCGAGCCCCATCAGGCCGAAGGCTTCCACCGCGAGGCGGGCGGAAGCGACGGCGACCCGTTCCAGTGGGCCCGGGGCGAGGCGGAGGTGTCCCTCGACTGGCCCGGTCCGGCCCCCCGCGCAGCCGTGGTGGACCTCGCCCCGTACCGCGGGGCGAAGGGCCAGACGGTCGAGGTGCGTCTCAACGGCCGGACCGTGGCCCGGCTCGTCCTGAACGACGGCCGGCACCGCTACCGCATCCCGCTCCCCGCGGACGCGCAGAGGAGCGGCGACAATCGCCTGCGGTTCGTCTTCGCCGCCACCGCCTCGCCGGCCGACGCGGACCAGGCCGACCCCGACCGGCGCCAGCTTTCGGCCGCCTTCTATTCCCTCGTGATCGGTTCCGAGAAGGACACCGCGCTCGAGGACCTGCTCGGACGCGACACCCCGCCCCCGTTCGCCGCAGTCCTCGCGGACGGGGTCCCCTCGATCGTTCAGGCCGGCTCCTCCGTGATCCGATACGCGCTCCGGTTGCCGGCGGGCGCCGAGCTGCGGTTCACCCCGGAGCTGCACCCGCTGGCCCGGGCCGCCGCCAGCCCCGGGTGGTTCCGCGTCACCCTCGAGACCCAGCCGGGCAACGAGAGGCCGCTGTGGAGCCGAACCGTGGAACCGGCCGGCCCGGCACCGAAGGAGGTGGCGGTCGACCTTCCCGGGCGGGCCGGTGACATCGTGCGCCTGGGCCTGCACGTGGCCGGTCCGCCGCGGGCCCGGTTCGCCTGGGCGGTGTGGAGGGCGCCCCGGGTGCTGGGCCGTGGGGCGGCGGATCCGCTCGAGGTCAGGGGCCCGGGAGCGGACCAGGGCCGCGCGGAAGCGCTCCGGCGCTCGCTCGGCGGATGCAACGTCCTGCTGTTGATTCTCGACGCCGCCCGCGCCATGCAGCTCGGCGCGTACGGCTACGACCGCCCCACCACGCCGGAGATCGACCGCATCGCGGCCGAGGGGATCGTGTTCGAGCGGGCGTTCACCCCCGCGGTCTACACCCTGGGGGCCATGTCGTCGGTCTGGACCTCGCAGCAGCCCGACCGGCACCACAGCGAGGTGTCCTTCTCGGAGCGTCTGCCGAAGGACCGCCTCACCCTCGCCGAGCTGCTCACCGCCCAGGGGATCGCCACGGTGGGCTTCGTGGCCAACGCGGTGGCCGGCTCGGGCTTCGGGTTCGATCGCGGCTTCGCGGAGTTCTACGAGCCCTTCAGGGAGCGTGGGAGCGGAGCCGAGGTCTTCCGCGACGTCGTCCCACCGTGGCTGAAGGCGAACAAATCCCGCCGCTTCTTCGCCTACGTGCACGTGCGCGAGCCGCACTTTCCCTACGACCCGGAGCCTCCGTTCGACACGCGGTTCGGGCCCGAGGGCCCCATCGCCAAGCAGCGCCGGCGAGAGGATGGATGGATCAAGGACATCAACCAGGGGCGGCGCCAGCCGTCGCCCGGCGAGATCGAGCACCTGGTGCGCCTCTACGACGGCAACCTGGCCTTCGCCGACCAGGAGGTAGGACGCCTCCGGATCGCCCTCGAGGCGGAAGGGCTCTGGGACCGGACGGTGGTGATCGTGGCCGCCGACCACGGCGAGGCCCTCTTCGAGCACGGATGGATCGGCCACAACGTCCAGCTCTACGAGCCGAGCATCCATATCCCCCTCATCGTGCGGCTCCCGGCCGGCAAGGGCCCGGCCGGCCTGCGCGTGCGCGGGCTCGCCGACCTCCTCGACCTGGCTCCCACGATCGCGGACGTCTTCGGCGTGCTGGGCCAGGGCGGCTCCGGCCGCGAGTTCCACGGACGCAGCCTGCTCGAGCTGGCGGCCGGGGGGGCGGGCAAGCCGGCGGTGCTCTCCCGCACCGTGTGGGATCGCCCGCGCTACGCCCTGCGCGACGAGCGTTTCAAGTTCCTCTACGACACCCGGACGGGCGAGCAGAGGCTCTTCGACCTCGAACAGGACCCTTCCGAGAAGCAGGACCGCCTGGGCGTCGACCCCCTGCGGGCCGCCTACTACCGGCAGGTCCTGCACCACTGGATCGCCCGGCTGGGCCGCCGCAAGGCAGCCGCACCCGCGGAGGCGCCGCGGCTCAGCCCGGACGTCTGCGAGAACCTGCGCTCGCTGGGGTACCTGTCGCCGGGGTGCGATCCATAGGCGGGCCGGGCCCGCTGTCTTGGGAACGACCTCGAGACGCATTCCAAGAGGCCGATCTCGCGCCCAGCCGGAGCGCCAGGCCGGGGCGGACCGGGGGGACGCATCCAGGGGTATCATCTCGCGAGGCACGTGATCGGAATCCGCGCGGCGCGAGCTTCGGGTTGCGGCTGAGGAGAGGAGAGCGATGCCCGACCGCAGCCGGATCCTCGTCGTCGACGACGAAGAAGTCATGAGGGAGCTGGTCAGCTCGATGCTCGAAAGCGAGGGCTACAGCGTCATCGCCGCCGGGGGCGGGGCACAAGCGCTCGAGACGATCGCCAAGGGCCGTCCCGACCTCGTCCTCCTCGATCTCAACATGCCCGGGGTGAGCGGGTGGGAAGTGATCGCCCGGCTGAACGACCAGCCTTCACCCCCGCCGATCGTCGCCATGTCCGGCATGGGCGTCGAGGAGCCGCCCGAGCTGCGCGGGCTCAGCGCTTTCGTGTACGGCTACCTGCCGAAGCCGTTCGGGGTGACGGAGCTCGTCCGCACCTGCGCCCGGGTGCTGGAGGCCACGCGCCGTCCTCCCAATCCCATCGGCCACGAGCGCCGCCGCGAGCCGCGGCGCAGCCTGCTCGTGCCGGCGACGCTCCTCTCCAGCGAGGGGACACCGGCCGCGGTCGGCCAGATCCTCAACCTCAGCACGGGCGGCGCGGAGTTCGACATTGGCGCCACGCTGCACCCGGGCACCGAGCTGAGGCTCTGCTTCGACATTCCGGGTGGTCACGGCCCGTTCCTCGTCACCGGCCGCGTGCAGTGGAAGAAGGACGGACGGCTGGGCTTGCAGTTCCTCGAGGTTCCGGAGGCCGATCGAGAGCGTCTCACCGAGCTTCTCGGCGGGCCCCACGGCGGCTAGGCGCGCGAGCCGATGCGCCGGCACACCTGGGCACTGGCGGCGCTCCTCATCGTCTTGCCGAGCGGCAGCGCGCTCGCCCTGGACCCGGCCAAGCGGATCACCCAGTACCCCCAGGCCGTCTGGACCGCGGACGACGGGCTTGCCCAGAACAACGCTCACGCCGTCGCCCAGGACGCCGAGGGGTATCTCTGGGTCGGCACCGAGTCCGGCCTGTCACGCTTCGACGGCCTGGACTTCACCCCGTTCCTCTCGAGCAACACCGAGGGCATCCTCAACAACTCCGTGTGGGTGATCAGCGTCTCCCGCTCCGGCGACCTGTTCGTCGGCACCGAGGGCGGTCTCGTCCATCGCACCCCCAAGCGCTTCCGCACGTACACGGCGGCGGACGGGCTGCCGGCCTCCCTCGTCTACGCGCTGTGCGAGGACGCACAGGGGGTCCTCTGGGTCGGCACGGCAAACGGGCTCGCCCGTTTCGCCGACGGGGCGTTCACCCGCGTCACGGACCCCGAGGCGCTCGGAAGCGACCGCATCCGCTCCTTGCTGGCCGCTCGAGACGGCAGCCTCTGGGTGGGCACCGACACCCGGGGCCTGTTCCGCCTCAAGGACGGCCGCTGGACCGCGTACACGACCAGGGACGGCCTGCCGGTCGACCGCATCTGGGTGGTGCGCGAGGACCGGGAGGGGGCGATCTGGGCCGGTACCTACGGCGGAGGCCTGGCCCGCTACCGCGACGGCGACTTCAGGACGTTCACCCCCGCCGACGGCCTGGCCAACCGGTTCGTGTACGCGATCGTCGAGGACCGGGACGGCAACCTGTGGGTCGGCACCGACCGCGGGCTCAGCAGACGGCGCGGCGAGGGCTTCGAGACGGCACGGCGCGAGGACGGCCTGGCCCACGACAAGGTGTGGTGCCTCCACGAGGACCGGGAGGGAAACCTCTGGATCGGCACCCGCGGGGGGGGGCTGCTGCGGCTCACGGACGCGCGCTTCACGACCTACGGCAGGCGGCAGGGCCTGCTCGGGGAGAACATCTTCTCGATCAGCGAGGCGCCGGACGGTGCCGTGTGGGGGGCGACCCTGGGCAGCGGCGGGGGCGTGGTGAGGCTCCGGGACGGCGAGGCGACGGCGTTCACGGATCGAGACGGCCTGGTCCAGGCCGACCGCATGTGGACCGTCCTGGCCGACAGTCGAGGCGACGTCTGGGCCGGCGGGGACGCGGGCCTGTTCCGCCTGGTCGCCGGCCGCTTCCGGCCCGAGCAGGACGTCCGCGACGTGCGCGCGCTCTACGAGGACAGCCGCGGCCGGCTCTGGGTCGGTACGTTCGGTCACGGGTTGGCGTGCCTGGACGACGGTCGCTTGACGACCTATACCAGCAAGGACGGGCTGCCGCACGACTCCGTGGTCGCCCTGCGGGAGGCGCCCGGCGGGGCGCTGTGGGTGGGGACCTGGGGCGGTGGGCTGGCGCGCTTCGAGGGCGGAGCCTTCGAGCCGCTGACGACGGCGCAGGGGCTCGTCAGCGACAGTGTGCGGGCGTTGTACGGCGACGCCCAGGGCACGCTGTGGGTCGGGACCACCGGCGGCCTGTCCCGCCTGCGGGACGGCCGTTTCACCGGCTACACCATGAAGCAGGGGCTCGACGACGACCTGATCTTCCAGATCTTCGAGGACGGGCGCGGCTCGTTCTGGTTCGGGTCGACCCGTGGCGTGTTCCAGGTGCCGCGGGAGGACCTCGAGGCCGTCGCGCGAGGAACTCTCGCCCGGGTGCGGACGACCGTGTACGGGACTGCCGACGGTCTCGCGGTCAGCTCGTGCACGGGCGCATCGACGCCCTCGGGGTGGAAGGGGCGGGACGGCCGGCTGTGGTTTCCGACCCAGGCGGGGATGGCCGTCGTCGATCCGGCGAAGCCGCTGACGAACACCGTCCCGCCTCCGGTGGTCGTCGAGCAGGTCGTCGTCGGCGGCCATGCCCAGCCGGCCGACGGGACGATTGCCGCTCCCTACGGCATGCGCGATATCCAGATCCGCTACACCGCCCTCTCGCTGCGCGCACCGGCGAAGCTGCGCTTCCGCTACCAGCTCGCTCCCTTCGACGCCGACTGGATCGATGCGGGCCCACGCCGGACCGCCTTCTACACGAACCTGCCCCCCGGCCGGTATCGGTTCAGGGTCGCAGCGGCCGGCGAGCCGGGCCGGTGGAACCAGAGCGACGGCGATCTGGAGCTCGTCCTGCCGCCCTTCTTCTACCAGACGACGTGGTTCCTGGCCGTCTGCGCGCTCGCCACCGCCGGCGTCGGGCCCACCATCTACGCCCTGCGCGTCCGGAGCCTCAAGCGGCGCGAGCGCCAGCTCCAGGTCCGCGTGGAGGAAGCGCTCGGCGAGGTCAAGGTGCTGAGCGGCCTGCTGCCGATCTGCGCGTCGTGCAAGAAGATTCGTGACGACGGCGGACACTGGAACCAGATGGAGGTCTACATCCGGGACCGCACCGAGGCCGACTTCAGCCACAGCCTGTGCCCCGACTGCGCGGCCCGGCTCTACCCGGGAATCAGGCTGGGGGGGGCCAAGCCCTGAGCCGCCTTGCCCGCGACCCCCGGGCTCCACTCCTGGTGTCTGCGTGCCCCTCGCACCAAACCGTCGTCTCGAAAGCCTAGAAGGGTCCCCTGATCGACTCCCACTGCCACATCGACATGCCGCAGTTCGACCACGACCGCGACGCGGTCGTGGCGCGGGCGCGTGAGGCGGGGGTCGAGACCATGCTGGTGGCGGGCGGCGTCGACGAGGAGGGCGGGCACCTGCGGGCGCTCCGCGTCGCGGAGAGCTTCGGGCTACCGGCGTCGGCCGGTGTGCACCCGCACGAGGCGCGGCTGGCCGACGAGGGCGTCTTCGACGAGCTGGCGGGGCTGGCGCGGGATCGGCGGATCGTGGCGATCGGCGAGGTCGGCCTGGACTTCCACTACGACCACTCCCCGCGGCCGGTCCAGCGGGAGGTGTTCCGGCGCCAGGTGAGGCTGGCGCGCGAGGTCGGCCTCCCCATCGTCGTCCATACCCGCGAGGCGGACGAAGAGACGGCGGCGCTGCTGGAGGAAGAGGGCGCCGGCGAGGCCGGCGGCGTGATCCACTGCTTTACCGGCGGCGGGGAGCTGGCCCGGACGGCGCTGGACCTCGGCTTCCTGATCTCGTTCTCCGGGATCGTGGCGTTCCCCCGCGCGGAGACGATCCAGGAGGTCGCGCGAACGGTGCCCTCCGACCGGCTCCTGGTCGAGACCGACGCGCCGTTCCTGGCACCACCGCCCCATCGGGGGAAGCGGAACGAGCCGGCGTTCGTGGTCGAGGTGGCCCGGAAGGTGGCTGCGCTCCGGGACGAGCCCTACGAGGCTGTCGCCCGCGCGGCCTCGGCCAACTTCAGGCGGCTGTTCCGGATCCCCTGACCTCGCGGGGCGTTCCGGTGCGCCGTCCCGGCGGCGACGGATGTTTGACAACGCCAGTCGAATCCGTCACCGTTAGCGGATACCGTTGGATTCTTAGCGCCGTGCCCAGGGCGCGCTCACCTGATTCCGAGGACCTTTGGCCGAGAGCTCGTTCGACGTCGTCAGCAGTGTGGACCTGCAAGAAGTGAAGAACGCCGTCGCCCAGGCCATGAAGGAGATCGTCACGCGCTTCGACCTGAAGGGGAGCCGATCGGATGTGGCCCTCGAGGGCGAGGGGCTGGAGCTGACCTCCTCCGACGAGTTCAAGCTCAAGGCCGTGCGCGACGTGCTGGAGGGGCGGCTGGTCAAGCGGAACGTGCCCTTGAAGGCCCTCAGCTTCGGGACGATCGAGAAGGCCTTCGGCGGTACCGTCCGCCAGAAGGTCGCTCTCCAGAAGGGCATCCCGTCCGACAAGGCGCGGGAGATCGTGAAGGTGATCAAGGGCACCAAGCTCAAGCTCCAGGCGTCCATCCAAGGCGATCAGGTGCGCGTCTCCGGCAAGAACAAGGACGACCTGCAGTCGGTGATCCGGCTCCTGAAGGAGACGGACCTTGGGATCGACATGCAGTTCACCAACTTCCGGTAGGTCCTGCTTGAGCGCGGCCAACCCTTCCAGCGGAGAACGGAGCGTCGCCGGGCTGAAGGACATCGTCCAGCTCATCGACGACGACCTCGTTAGGGTCGAGGAGCTGTTCGAGGAGCAGGTCCGGTCCGACGTCCGGCTGGTCGGCGAGATCGGGCGCTACATCCGCGAGGGCGGAGGGAAGCGGATCCGGCCCGCGCTGCTCCTGCTGGCTTGCCGGCTGTGCGGCTACCGGGGCGACCGCGCCATCCTCCTGGCCTCGGTGGTGGAGTTCATCCACACCGCGACCCTCCTTCACGACGACATCATCGACGAGGCCACCGTGAGGCGCGGGCGCCGCAGCGTGAACAGCCGCTGGGGCAACGACATCACCGTTCTCCTCGGCGACTTCCTGTACACCAAGTCGATGTCCATGGCGTTGTCCCAGGACAACCTGGAGATCCTGCGGCTGCTGTCCGACGTCACGCTGCGGATGATCGAAGGGGAGATCCTGGAGATCGAGCGCAACGGCGACCTGAAGGTCGCCGAGGACGACCACGTCGACATCATCCGGCGGAAGACGGCCGATCTGTTCTCGGCCTGCCTGAGGATCGGCGCCATCCTGGGCGCGGTGGGAGTGGAGCGCGAGGGCGCGCTCGCCCGCTACGGGCTGAACCTCGGGATCTGCTTCCAGATGGTGGACGACATCCTGGACTTCACCGCGGACGAGAAGGTCCTGGGCAAGCCCGTCGCCAACGACCTCCGGGAGGGCAAGCTGACGCTCCCGGTCATCTTCCTCCTCCGGCGTGCGGGTTCGCCGGGCCTGGAGTCGGTGACCACCGTCCTCGCCGACCGCGGCTTCGACCGCGTGCCGCGGGAGGAGATCGTGCGCCTGGCCCGCGAGCACGGGGCTCTGGAAGAGGCGCGGCTCCTGGCCGAGCGATATGCGGAGGCGGCACGCCGTGAGCTGCTCGCCTTCGACCGCTCCCCCTACCGCGAGGCCCTGGGCGCCCTGCCGGACTTCATCCTCGCCCGCGATCACTAGCCCAGTCTTGGCGGCCCGCCGTTCATCGCGCCGGTCGTACCTCCTCGAGGCCGCCCTCCTCGCCTTCATCGCGCTCGGGCTCCTCCTCGGGCCACGGCTGATCGACACGCGATCCGCCGTCCTCTGGACACGCCACTACGCGGCGCTCGAGCCGCCCTTCGACCGGCCGGCCGACACCGCCCGCCAGGCGGGACGGGCGGCGGCCCGCGCGGTCGACCGCGGCGCCCCGCTCCCATGGGCCCGAGAGGCCGTCCGCAACGCGCTCGATTGCGGGCGCACGCTGGCCGAGGCGCACCCCGCCGCGGCCCTCGTGCTCTACGGCGAGGTCCGGCCTGCCCTCGATCGCGCCCGCTCCTCGCGGCTGCGCGGAGTCGGCCTGGGATCGCTCGCGCAGGAGGTCCGCGGGCTCGAGGAGTCGGCCCGGTCCGCCGTCGCGCCGCTCCCACCGGCGCCGTGACCGGGGATCGGGAGCGGGCCGAGGAAAGGGCGCTAGGGCTCCGGGAGGAGATCCGCCGCCACGAGCGGCTCTACTACGCGCAGAACGCTCCCGAGATCTCCGACCAGGAGTACGACCGGCTCGAGCGGGAGCTGCGCGACCTCGAGGCCCGCTTCCCCGACCTCGTGACTCCCGACAGCCCGACGCAGCGGGTGGGCGAGCAGCCTTCGGACCAGTTCCCGCCCTTCGTGCACCGCGCCCCGATGCTGAGCCTCGACAACACCTACGGCGAGGAGGAGCTCCGGGAGTTCGAGGAGAGGATCTTCCGGCAGGTGGGCCGCCGGGAGATGGACTACGTGGCGGAGCTGAAGATCGACGGGTTGTCGATGGCCCTGCACTACGAGGGCGGCCGGCTGGTCCGGGGGGTGACCCGCGGCGACGGAGTGCGGGGCGACGACGTGACCCCGAACGTGCGCGCGATCCGGGCCGTCCCGCTGGTCCTGTCGGGGCCGGACGTGCCGGCGGAGCTGGAGGTCCGGGGCGAGGTGTTCCTGCCGCGCTCGCGCTTCGAGGCCATCAACCGCGAGCGGGAGGAGCGCGAGGAAGAGCCCTTCGCGAACCCGCGCAACGCCGCCGCCGGCACGATCAAGAACCTCGATCCGCGGATCGTGGCGTCCCGCGGCCTCGACACCTACGTCTACTCCGTCGCCCACGCCAGGGGCGTCCGGTTCCGGCGCCAGTGGGAGGCCCTCGAGGCGATGCGCCGGTGGGCGCTTCGCACCAACCCCACCTCCAGGCTGTGCCACGGGCTTGGCGAGGTGCTCGCGTACTGCGACGGGTGGCGCGGCCGGCGGAACGAGCTGGAATACGAGATCGACGGCGTCGTGGTCAAGGTCGACGACGTCCACCTCCAGCAGGAGCTGGGATTCACCGCGAAGTTCCCGCGCTGGGCGATCGCCTACAAGTACCCGGCCCGGCAGGCCTCCACGATGGTCAGGTCGATCGA
>Ga0268386_10001258_pt1 | contig 17352 bp, 14 predicted proteins | sample RVTome_15_FD_200260 | JGI IMG/M metagenome (GOLD analysis project Ga0268386, IMG submission 200260) | Soil microbial communities from uranium-contaminated site in the Upper Colorado River Basin, Wyoming, United States - RVT150D86... ...
CGAGTCGAACGTCCATCGAACACCGGCGGGCGATGGGCGACACCAAGACCGAGGCGATCCGTGCTCTCCGTCGTCGGATCAGCGACGAGGTCTTCCGTCGGATGCGCCACGATGACGCCGCTCGAGCCGCTCCGCGGGCACCGCTCGCGGCCGCGGCTTGACATAGGAGCTTCGCATGCCCAATTCGGAGCCTCACGCGGACGCAATCGCGCGCCTGTACGACCTCGATCTCAGCGAGGACCCAGGCGACGTCGGGCTGTACCGCGCGCTTGCGCGGCGGTCCGGTGGGCCGATCGTCGAGCTCGCCGTCGGCACGGGCCGGATCGCGGTCCCACTCGCCGAGGACGGACATCGCGTCGTGGGTGTCGACATCGATCGGGCGATGCTCGACCGCGCGCGAGCACGAATCGCTGGCGCGCATCCGGAGATCGCCGCACGAGTGCAGCTCGTGCAGGCGGATCTCGTTGATGCCGACAGCGATTCAGCGGTGGCCTCCGGCGGACCCTATGCCCTCGCGATCCTCGGGCTGAACTCGATCCTGCTGCTCGCGAGCGTCGCCGGCCAGCGCGGGGCGCTGGGGACGCTGGCGAGGCTGCTCGCCCCGGGCGGCCTGGCCGTCGTCGATGCCTGGCAGCCCAGCCCGGCGGACCTCGTGGCGTTCGACGGCCGTATCTCGCTCGAGTGGCAGCGCACAGACCCGGATACGGGCCGCGAGGTGACCAAGCAGCTCGCCGCCTGGTACGAGCACCTTCGGCGGCTCGTCACGCTCACGACGACCTTCGAGGAGGGCGCGCCGGGCGAGCCGCCCATGCGCTGGGTCCGGCAGGACGCGCTCCGCCTGATCTCGGCTGACGAGGTGGTCGCGTTCACCGAGGCGGCCGGGCTCGAGGTCGAGCAACTCGCCGGCGACTACGAGCTCGGACCGCTCGAACCGGGCGGCGACCGCGTGGTCCTCGTCGCGCGGAAGCCCGGCTGACCTCCGCTCTGGTTGGCCAGGTGACGACGGGCTGATCCGGAACGATCGGGAACGCGTGGTACCGTTCTTGGGATGGCATCGGCCGATCAGATTCGCCTGCTCCTCGTGGAGGACGTGCCCCAGGTCGCGCAGTATGTTCGCGGGCTCCTGAACGCCCAGAGCCAGGTCCGGCTGGTCGACATCGTGGCCGACGGCGAGCAGGTCGCGAGCCGCGTGTCGGAGCACCGCCCCGACGTCGTGATGGTCGACGCGCTGCTTCAGGGCCGGCTCCGCGGGATGCAAGTCGTGAAGCAGCTCCACGACGCCTTGGTCGGGATCCCCGTGATCGTGGTCACGGTTCCGCAGAACCCTGTGTCGGTCGACCCGGGCAAGGGCATCGACGACGTCTTGTCGATGCCATTCAACGGCTACGACCTGATGAGCAAGATCATGGGCGTGCACAAGGTGGCGATCGCTGCCTCGGAGGGCGGCCCATCGCGCCTCCTCGTCGTCTTCGCTCCGAAGGGCGGCGTGGGCAAGACGACGATCGCATTCAACGTCGCGGTTGCGGCGGCCGAGCTCGGCGCCCGCACCGCGCTCATCGACGGCAGCATCCAGTTCGGCGACCTCCGAGGCCTCCTGCGGGCCCCGCGCGACGCACCGTCGATGCTCGACCTGCCGACGGACCGCATCTCCGAGACGGACCTCGCCGACGTGCTCTGGCGCGGCCCCGCGGGCGTCGACATCCTGCTCGCGCCGCCGCGTATCGAGATGGCCGAGATGGTCCTCCTGCGCGACCTCGAGAAGACGATCTCATTGATGCGGCGGCTGTATGACCTCGTCATCGTCGATACCGGCGTCGGGCTCGACGAGCTGACGCTCGCCCTGCTCGACCAGGCGGACTCGATCCTCGAGATCGTCACCTACGACGCCACCACGATCCGGAACACGATCGCGATGGCCGAGACGTTCCAGAAGATCGGCTACCCGCCGAGCAAGGTCCAGTACATCGTCAACCGCGCCGACTCGTCCGCCGGCATCGACCCGGCCGACCTGCGGACGGCGCTCGGGCGCGAGCCCGAGTTCAAGGTCCGCTCCGAGGGGCCGGTCGTCGGGCCGGCGAGCAACCAGGGCGCCCCGTTCGTCACCACGAATCCGGGCGCCGGCGTGAGCCAGGACGTGCTCCAGATCGCTCGGTACCTCGTCAACCCGTCGGGCGCCACGGGCGGCGGCGAAGCCCGGAGCGCCCGAACCGGCGCGCGACCTGCGCTCGCCGTGGCGGGCTAGCCCGTCGCCGGCGGAGGAGCAGCGGCCGGGGTGACGGATCCGCGACCCATCGGCGTCTTCGATTCGGGCGTCGGCGGCCTCACCGTCCTGCGCGAGATCCTTCGGCGCACCCCTGGCGAATCGACGATCTACTTCGGCGACAACGCGCGCGCCCCGTACGGTGTCCGATCGGACGAGGAGGTGCGCGCCTACTCGACCGAGTCGATCGACGCGCTCGTCGAGCGCGACGTCAAGGCCGTCGTCGTCGCCTGCAACACGTCGACCGCGGTCGCGCTCGGCGACCTGCGCCGCCGGTACGACCTGCCGATCCTGGGCGTGATCCGGCCCGGCGCAACCTCGGCCGCGCTCGCGTCCCGAAACCGGCGCGTCGGCGTCATCGGAACGCCGGCGACGATCCGCTCGCACGCCTACTTCTCGGCGATCAAGGACGAGAACCCGGCGATCGAGGTCTACGAGCACGCGACGCCCACGTTCGTGCCGATGGTCGAGGCGGGCCTCCTGGCGGGGTCGGAGGTCGAGGCCGGGGTTCGCGACGCCCTCGCGCCGCTCCTCGGCGAGCGCGATGCCGTCGGTGAGTTCATCTTCCCGCTCCCGCCGTCCGCTCGGATCGACACGCTCCTCCTCGGGTGCACCCACTACCCGCTGCTCCGCGACGCGATCGCGACGGTGACGGGGGAGGGGATCGCGATCGTCGATTCCGCGTCGGCGACGGCGTCCGCGCTCGCCGAGCTGCTCTCGATCAACGCGCTCGATGCTCCCGCGGGCATCGCCACGCACACCCAGCTCACGACCGGTGACGTCGACGCGTTCCGCTCGATCGCCGAGCGGATGTTCGGCGAGACCTTCCCGGATGTCGCCGGCGTCGAGCTCGGCCAGCCTGCCTCAACGGTCGGCTCGTGAGCGCGCCGCGCGGCGAGAACCGGCGCTCCCGGTTCGGCACTTGGCGCGCGGATCGGCGCTGGCAGGCCGGGTTCCTGCTCGGATCGGCGATCGGCGCGGCGGCGACGGTGCTCGGCCGGCGGGCCGAGCGGGCTGCCCGACGGGGGCTCGTCGACTGGGGCACGGTGGAGCGAACCGCGATTCGGCGCGCCGACAAGGCGCCCGGCCGGCTCTCCGCACTCGAGCTCCGGGCCGCCGACGGCGCCTATCGCGAGTCGATGGCGCGCATCGTGCCGCGCCTCAGCGAGGCGCTCGGGACCCAGTTGCCGGGCGTCGTCGAGCGGGCGACGGTCGTCGACCGGGCCGGCTGGATCCGCGCGAACGTCGGCACGTTCCGACAGCTCATCTCGCGGATGGAGGACGAGCTTCTCGACCAGGTCGTGCCGGAGGGCGGCGGCCTGACGCGCGCGACGATGGCGCTCGCGAACCGGTGGGTGACGAGCCAGCAGCTCGGCTACCTGCTCGGGTTCATGGGCACGCGCGTGCTGGGCCAGTACGACCTCGCGATGCTCTCCGCGGAGGCCGAGGACGGCCGGCTCCTCTTCGTCGAGGAGAACGTCCGGAGCACGGCGCATGCCTTGGGCATCCCCGTCGCTCCATTCCGGACGTGGATCGCCCTGCACGAGACGACGCACGCCTTCGAGTTCGAGGCGCATCCCTGGCTGCGGCCCTACCTCGCCGAGCGGCTCGAGCGGCAGCTCAGCCTGTTCAGCGGCAGCGCCTCGACGCTCGGGCGAGACACGCTCCGGGCGATCGGTCGAGCGCTCCGCGGCGAGTCCGGCGGCGAGCACTGGATGGAGTCGCTCATGAGCGACGAGCAGAAGCGCCTGTTCCGCGAGACGCAGGCGGTCATGAGCCTGCTCGAGGGCTTCAGCGACTACATCATGGACGAGGTGGGGAGCGGGCTCGTGCCCGAGGTCGAGAAGATCTCCGCCCGGTTCCACGAGCGCCGCCAGCGGCGGTCCGGTTTCGAGCGCGCCGTCCTCCGGCTGACCGGCATGGACCTCAAGCTGGAGCAGTACGCGAAGGGTGAGCGGTTCGTGCGCGCCGTCGCGGAGGCGCGCGGCCGGCCCGCGCTGTCGCGCCTGTGGGACGGCCCGGCGACGCTCCCGACGCCCGAGGAGATCGCCGAGCCGGATCGCTGGATCGCGCGCGTGCTGGCGTGAGAACCACCGCCGGCCCGGGTCGCGGGTCGAACGGGGTGCCGCTCGCGATCGCGGTCAGCCCGATCCTCTCGGCGCGGGTGCGGCCCCGAGATCTGGAGCGGATCCAGGCCGCCGCCCCGGGCTCGCGGATCGTCAACCTCTCGGTCGAGGGGCTCGCCGACGGTCCCGTCGACGACGTCGAGGTCCTGCTCCGCGGCTGGCTCGTCGCCGAGGCGTTCGACCGCCTGCTCTCGCGCGCGCCACACCTGACCTGGGTCCACTCGGCGACGTCCGGCGTCGAGCGCGCCCTGACGCCCGCCGCGCTGGCCCGCGACGTGCTCGTCACCAACGCACGCGGCGTCTTCTCGCGCCCGATCGCGGAGCACGTTCTCCTCATGATCCTGGCGATCAGCCGGCACCTGCCGGAGCTGCTCGAGCTGCAGCGCGAGCGGACCTGGCAGCCGCTGGAGGGGCGCGAGCTCCGGGAGCTGACGATCGGCATCGTCGGCTACGGATCGCTCGGACGGTCCGTGGCGAGCCTCGCGTCCGCATTCGGCGCGCGGGTCATCGCGCTCCGCCGCCGCCCGACCGCGACCGACTCGGCTCGCGCGGGAGCGCCGGACGACGGTGACGAGTTCCCGTACGAGGCGACCATCGATCGGGTGCTCGGGCCGGATGGGCTCCACGAGCTGCTCAGCGAGTCGGACATCGTGGTCCTCGCGGCGCCCCTGACCGCGGAGACCGAGGGCATGATCGACGAGGCAGCCATCGCCGCGATGAAGCCGGAGTCGTGGCTGATCAACGTCGCGCGCGGCAGGTTGATCGACGATACGGCCCTGCTCCGCGCCCTTCGCGACCACCGCATCGGCGGCGCGGCGCTCGACACGTTCAGGGACGAGCCGCTGCCGCCATCGTCGCCGTACTGGGACCTGTCGAACGTGATCCTCACCCCGCACACGGCGTGGTCCTCGGCCCGCGTCCTCGACCGAAGCGTCGAGCTGTTCTGCGACAACCTCGTCCGGTTCAGCCGGGGCGAGCCCCTGCGCAACGTCGTCGACCCTGCGGCCGGCTACTAGCGGGCGCCGTGCAGATCGCGATCGTCGGGCTTGCTGCAGGCGGCAAGACCACCGTCTTCAACACGCTGACCCACGGCCACGCCGAGACCGGCGGCTACGGCGCGCTCACGCTGAACGTCGGCGTCGTGAAGGTGCCCGACGCCCGGCTCGCCCGGCTCGCCGAGATCTTCAAGCCGAAGAAGGTCGTCCACGCGGACGTCACGTACGTCGACCTGCCCGCGCCGCCGCCCTCGACCGAGGGCCACGTCGGGACCGAGGAGCTGCCCGCCGAGCACCTCGCCCGGCTCCGCGAATCCGACGCGCTGCTCCACGTCGTCCGGGCGTTCGACGACCCGTCCGTGCCGCACCCGGAGGGTTCGGTCGACCCGGCGCGCGACCTCGAACGGCTCGACCTCGAGTTCATCCTCGCCGACCTCTCGATGGTCGAGCGGCGGCTCGAACGGCTCGCGACCGGCGGCCGGCACGGCACCCCGGCCGAGCGCGAGGCGAACGATCGCGAGGAGACGGTCCTTCGGCGGCTCAAGGTCGAGCTCGAGGCGGGCCGGCCCATCCGCGACGCCGGCCTCTCGGATGACGAGGCGAAGACCGTCCGGGGGTTCCGATTCCTGACCGAGAAGCCGGTGCTCGTCCTGCTCAACGTCGGTGAGGCCGACCTCGCGACAGCGCCGGCGCTCGTCGACCGGATCGCGGGTTCGTATGCCCACGCGCATTCGATGGTCGACCACCTGTCTGCGAAGATCGAGATGGAGCTCGGCGAGCTCGACGCAGAGGACGCCGCGACGTTCATGGCCGAGCTGGGCATCGCCGAGTCCGGCCTCGAGCGGGTGATTCGCCTGTCCTACATGCTGCTCGGCCTCGTGTCCTTCCTGACGGCGGGGCCGGACGAGGTCCGGGCCTGGCCGATCCCCGACGGGTCGACGGCCGTCGACGCGGCCGGCACGATCCATACGGACCTGGCGAAGGGCTTCATCCGGGCCGAGACGGTCTCGTACGACGACCTCGTGGCACTCGGCTCGACGGCCGAGGCGCGCAAGGCCGGCAAGCTTCGGTCGGAGGGGAAGACCTATCGCGTCGCCGACGGCGACGTCATCGAGATCCTGTTCAGTCGCTGAGCTGGGCCGCGCGGCACCGGGATCCGGGGCTAGTTGCGCGTGTCGTCACCGTCGAAGTCGGCCACGACGGAGCGGAACTCGGCGGACTCCATGATCTCGTCGTCGATCGAGATCAGGCGGTTCTCCGTCTCGTCGGGCGAGACGTGGACGGATGCGGACAGGCGGGCGTCGGAGACGAACGTGAATTCGTGCTCGCGCTCGAGCTCCAGGGCGATGGCCTCGATGAGCGTATCTTCCTCGAACGTGTCCTTGACCTTGGCGCGGACCGCCTGCACCAGCTCGAAGAAGTCCTCCGGCTCGATCTGTTCGTCATGGACGAGGAGCAGGTCCGAGAAGACGTCGTCGTCGCCCTCGTGCAGCTCGTAGAAGTACAAGGAATGGCTCCGGGATGGGGGGAGATGGCCCCGCAGGATACACCGGGCCCACGTTCGAGCCCCTCGTGACGAAGCCGCCGAGCGTGCTCGTCGTCGGCGCGGCGTCGCGTGATGTCACGGCCGACGATCCCCGCGGCTGGCGGCTGGGTGGCGCCGTGACGTACGGCGCGCTCGCGCTCGGTCGTCTCGGGTTCCGGGTCCGGGCGCTGGTCGGCGCCGACGCCGCAGCGGCTTCGGCCCGCGAGCTCGATCTCCTGCGGGCTGCGGGCGTCGTCATCGCGCTCGCCGAGCTCGAATCCGGACCCGTGTTCGACAACGTCCTCCACCATTTCCTCGCGCCGGCGGATCGGATTCCAAGGGCGGCGCTACCTCCACACTGGACGTCGGGGCTCGACGCCGTCCTGATCGCGCCGGTTGCGGACGAGGTCGACGAAGCATGGGCAGCGCTGCCCAGCCCGATCGTCGGCCTCGGCTGGCAGGGGCTGCTGCGCGACCTCGTTCCGGGGCGCGAGGTTGCCCGGCGCCGGCCCGCTCCGAACCGCCTCGTGGAAGCGGCGTCGCTGGTCGGCGTGAGTCGCGAGGACCTCGCGCCCGGGACTGCGCCGGCCGACCTCCTCGAGCTGCTCGGGCCGGGGGCAACGCTGGCCGTGACCGACGGCGGGCGCGGCGGCACGATCCTCCGGAACACCGAGGGGGGCGAGACGGCGCTCGCACGGCCCTACCGGGCGATCCCATCCGATGGGATCGCGGACCCGACCGGCGCAGGCGACGTCTTCCTCGCGGCCTTGCTCGGGACGATGGTCCAGCCAGCGCTGCTCGACGGGCTGGACGATCCGACGACGCTCGCCGCCGCCGCGGCATCGCTCACGATCGAGGCGCCGGGCCTTCTCGGCGTGCCGGATCTGGCCGAGGTTCGGCGCCGCGCCGCGCGTGCCCCGAGCCGTGCCAGCCGCACGCCGAGCGCCGCCTCCAGCCGGGGCAACGGGCGCCCGAGCCACGCCTGACGCTCGACCAGCCGCAGCGCCGCGACCGCAGCCTCCAGCGCGCCGGGCAGGTCGCCGAGACGGTGCTCGCGCAGCTTCGCGACCTCGACCCACGCCAGGGCGCCGACGGTCCCACGGCTCGCGGTGAGACCGATCCACGCGGATTCCGCGTCGGCGTAGCGCGCGAGGCGGCGCAGGAGGCGCGCCCGCTCGGCGAGCATCCGTGATTCGGTCCACGGCGCGTCCCGCCGGCTCGACTCGGCCGCGTCCCAGCTGCCCCCGGTGGGGTAGCGCCCGGGGCGGCCGCCGAAGTCCGGTGCACGTCGGGGTGACCACCATGGGTCGTCGTCGCTGCGTGACTCGCGGACGGCAAGCCGAGCCCGCTCCGGCGGGACGATCCCGTCGTCGTGCTGCGGAATCCGCGATGGGGGTGACTCGGCGGCGAGCGCCGCGTCAAGGCAGTCGAGGGCCTCCTCGTGGCGGCCCTCGCTCTCGAACGCCCGGGCAAGCCCGGCGAGATCGCCCGGCGGCGCCTCTCGCCACCGCTCGCCGTCCGCATAGCCCCGATCGACGTGCACGAGCAGCCGCGCAAGGGAGCGCACGTCCTCGTCGTTGTGACGCACGACATCGACGAGCGGCCCGGGCTCGCCCCAGCGGAGGTAGTCGAGGTAGCGGCCGGGGATCTCCCACCCGGCAACGTCCGCGCCCCGTCGCAGCCCGAGCAGCTCCGACTCGACCGACGCCAGCCGCGCATCCGGCATCCGGTGGCGGAAGACCCGGCGAACGAGCGGCAGCAGGTCGAGATGACCCGCGTGCAACGGCGGGTTCGCGCGCGCCATCCGGTACCGTGCCACGAGGAGCGGCCAGTCGAAGCCCCGGCCGTTGTACGTCACGAGCCAGCCGCCGGACGGGATCCGCGCCGCCAGCTCGGCGAGCAGGGCCGGCTCGTCGGCATGATCGGGCAGCAGCAGCTGGACCTGCCGGAATCGGCTGCCCTCCCACCAGCCGAGCCCGACGAGGAACGCGAGCGTCCCCGCGGCCGTCGCGAGCCCGGTTGTCTCGGTATCAAGGCAGAGCAGGGGAGCGTCCGCGGGCGGCTGGCCCGGCAGCGTCGCCAGCCGCGATCGATCGACGGGCAGCAGCGTGCTCGGCGCCTCGACCCGAACGAATGCACCCCTTGGCGTCCGCACGAGCTCGCCATCGACCGCCGCTGCCAAGCGCTCGGCGCCGATGGACGAGGAGCGGCGCAGCTCGGGCAGGGCGGTTGCGCGCGACGCAAGTCCTGCCCGGAAGTTGGCGAACCTCCGCTCCAGCAGCGCCGAGCGGTCGCCTGCGAGGGTCACGCCACGCCCACTGAGCCGGCACCCGGGCCGTCAGGTCGGTCGAGCGCAAGGCGGGCGGGAGCAGGCTCGGCGAGCGTCCTTGAAGGTCCGGGAGCCGAGCCCGCGGACCGACCGACGCCGCGATCGGCCGGCATCACGGCCTGCCCGACGAGCACGGCGAGCAATCGCAGCGCGAGGTCCTTGCCGTTGACTTCGGGATCCAGTCGCGGCCCGGTGCAGGCCGGGCACCCGGCGTGGCAGGAGCATGCCTCGATCAGCGCCTTCGCCCCGACGACGAGCTCGTCGTGGCGCTTCCACAGGCGTTCCGACAGGCCGATACCGCCGGGGACGGCCTCGTACAGGTAGATCGTGGGCGCCTCGGAGTGCGGCGAGCGGACCTGGGTCACGAGGCCCAGGTCTCGCGGATCGACCATCAGCAGCACCGCCGCGACCGCCTGGATCGCCCGGCCTGCACCCAGGAGCGCCACGTCGAGGTCGTCCTTCCGCCAGCCTGCGAGGCCGTGATCCGCCCCGATCGCGGCGTTGCCGGGTCCGCTGGGCCGGCTCACGTACCCAGACGTACGCTCGCCGGCCCTGCTCCCCGGCGCCTTGCTCTCGAGACGGCTGACGGCCTCGGTCGCCCTCCCGTCGCCCTCAAACGTGAGCCAGTAGGCAGTCGTCTGCAGTTCGAGTTCAGGAAGATCGATCGGACCCCACCCGACGTTCTCGTCGGTGCCGAACTTGAGCTTCTTGAAGAGCGTCACGAGGCTCGCGACCATCACCTCGCCGTGGACCCGGCGCCCACCGGGCGCGTCGGCGGTCGCGAACACGTCCAGCGGCTTCAGCGTCACCGCGCGGTTGGCGTACGTGTAGTAGTCGACGTCCACGCGACGGACGTACGCCTTGCGCTCGCCCCAGTCGAGCTTGTCGACGTGGTACTGCACGCTCTCGTGGAGGTAGATCGCCTGGGTGTGGACGAGGACCTGGGCCGAGAACAGGTCCGTCTCGCCGATGACCCGGGGCCGATCCGGCGTCGTGTCGATGATCACGACGTTCTCGGGCGCGGCCGTCCGGAGGCTGACCTCCGAGGCCGGGAAGTTCTCCGAGCTCCAGTACCAGCGGCCGTCGCCGGCCTGCCGGACGTGCCCCGCCTCCGCGATGAACGCGAGGAGGTCGTCGACCGGCCCGGGGCCGAACACCTCGCCCGGCTCGAACGGCCGCTCGAACGTGGCGCACCGGAGGTGAGCGATCAGCACGTGCAGGTTGTCCGGGTCGATCCGAGCCTCTTCCGGCGAGCCCTCGAGGAGGAACTCCGGGTGGTGGATGACGTACTGGTCGACCGGCGAGCCCGACGCGACGAGGATCCCGACGCTGGGCTCGAGCCGCCGACCGGCCCGCCCGAGCTGCTGCCAGGTGCCTGTGACGGAGCCCGGATAGCCGGCGAGGACCGAGACGTCGAGGGCGCCGATGTCGACCCCGAGCTCGAGCGCATTCGTCGAGACGACGCCAAGGATCTCGCCGTCGCGCAGGCCTCGCTCGATCGCGCGGCGTTCCGTGGGGAGGTAGCCGCCGCGATAGCCGCGGATCCGAGATCGCGGCCCGAGGTTCTCGCGGAGGGCCTCGCGGATGCCGGTCAGGAGGATCTCGACCGCGACGCGCGCTCGCCCGAACACGATCGTCTGCCGTCCCGCCCGCATGAACGGCAGCGCCCAGCGCTGGGCATGGGTGAGCGCGGAGCCCCGCGCGCCCGTCGCCGGGTCGAGCAGCGGCGGATCCACGAGGAGGACGTGCTTGGCGCCCGCGGGCGCGCCGTTGCGATCGATGAGCCGGGGCGTGCGACCCGTGAGCTGCGCGGCGAGCTCGCCAGGGTTCCCGATCGTCGCGGACGAGCACACGATGATCGGGTTGGAGCCGTAGTGGGCGCACAGCCGGAGCAGGCGGCGCAGGACGTTCGCGACGTGGCAGCCGAACACGCCGCGATACGTGTGCAGCTCGTCGATGACGATGACCCGGACCTGCTCGAAGAGCTGGAACCACTTCGTGTGATGCGGGAGGATCGCGGAATGGAGCATGTCCGGGTTGGTCACCACGACCTGCCCGGCGGTGCGGATGGCCGACCGGATCGGGGCCGGCGTGTCGCCGTCGTACGTCGCCGCCGCGACCTGGAGCGAGCTCGACCGGGCGAGCTCCGCGAACTCCGCGACCTGGTCCTGGCCGAGCGCCTTCGTGGGGAACAGGAAGAGCGCCCGGGCGGAGGGATCCTCGGCCAGCGCCTGGAGGACCGGCAGCGCGTAGCACAGCGTCTTGCCTGAGGCGGTCGGGGTCACGACGACGACGTCCTCGCCGGCGTGGACCGCCTCGACCGCCTCCGCCTGGTGGCTGTACAGCGACGTGATTCCGCGGTCCTCGAGTCCGCGAACGATGCGCCGGTCCAGCCACGGGGGGAACGGTGCCGTGATCGCGTCCCGTTCGGGGAGGCGGGCGTGGTGCGTCACCGCGGCGGCGAGCGACGGCTCCTCGAGCAGCCGGTCGAGGACGGTCTCGGTCGCGGCCGGGGCGTAGGTGCGCACGCGTGCCCTCCGTTAGAACGGATGTTCGATGGCGGGAGTGTACCCACAGCGTCGAGCCGCGGCGTGCCACCTCCACTGTCACAGCACGATCACCCAAGGACCACGCCGAACCGCACTGGACCGCACAGGGCCGATTTGACAGGCCGAATCCGGCGTAGCTACGCTCGCCCGGCGATGCCAGCCCCCGAGCCGACTCGCCGACGACAGCCCCCCGACGGCTCGAGCGCCCGCGCCGGCCGTCGCGGCCAGGACGTGTCCGCGATCCCGACCTTCCTCCGGGAGGTCTCCCGGCCTCGCGTCAGCCGGCCCGCGAAGACGCCACCGGGCAAGGCGACCCTCCCGCGGCCCGCCACGCCGCCCGAGTCGCGCCCCGAGCCGGCGCCGCGTCGGCTCGATCCCGCCGCGCTGCCGATGCCGAGCCTCTCACGCCGGCGCGTCGTCACCGCAGCAGGCGTGCTCGTCGCGAGCCTGCTCGCGATCAGCTTCCTGCGCCAGGTCGGCGAGGCGACGGCAGCCTCGAATCGCGCCGCCGAGCTGCGCGCCGCGAACGCCGCCCTGCAGGCGGAGGTCGCGCAGCTTCAGCAGGACCTGACCCACGTCCAGGACCCCCGGTTCATCCAGATCGAGGGCCGGGCGTTCGGCCTCGGCGCCCGCGGCGAGGTCCCGTTTGCGCTCGCTGCCGGCGCCCCGGAGCTGGAGGCGGACGCACCCGGCTCGGCAGCAGTCCGCCTCGGCGCAGAGCCACTCGATCGCAGCCCGCTGGACGCCTGGCTGGAGGTGCTGTTCGGGAGCGGCGAGATCAGGCCGATCGAGACGCATTAGCCAACCTCCGTCCCCAGGGCCCTAGCCCGGCGAACCCCCGCGTCGTATCCTCGAATCTCGCCAGCGCGCCCGTCACGCGGACTCACGGAGGGCGTCAGGAGGAGGCGAGCACCCGCGGCTTCGCGGCGGAGGGAATCGCGTGCCGACGATCACCATTCCGATCGAGGATCTCGTGTTCGTCCTCGCCGCCCTGGTGGGCGGCGGGCTGTTGCTGATCACCGTCCTCCTCGACGACATCCTCGGCGGGATCCTCGAGTCGCTGAACATCGACTTCTCGATCGGTGGCGTCTCGCTCATGCCGCCGCTGCTCGCGTTCATCGCGATGTTCGGCGTCGGTGGGATCTTCGCGACGCAGGTCCTCGACCTCCACGGTGGCCCCGCGGCCGCCGTGGGCGTCGGGTTCGGCCTTGTCGGATTCGCCGTCGCGTATCTCCTGTTCCGGGCGTTGCGCCGGGCCGAGGGCGCCAAGCCCTATTCGATCGGCGATCTCGTCGGTCGCGAGGGCTCGGTCAGCGTGACGATCCCGACCGGCCGGCTCGGCACGGTCTACGTCCGCGCCGAGGGCCAGACCCACGAGCTCTCCGCGACCGCCGGCGAGGAGATCCCGAGCGGCACCCCGATCCGGGTCACCGGCACCGCGGGCATGGGCCTCGTCGTCGAACGCCTGGCCGCGCCAACCGTCGCGCCACCTCCAGCCACCCCGGCCCCTGAAGCCACGAAGGGAGACGCGCCCGATGCCTGACATCTTCGATTTCGTCGGGAGCGGCGTGATCCCGATCCTCCTGATCGTCGTCGTCCTCGTGCTCGTCGTGGCGTACATGGGCAGCCGCTACAAGGTCGCCGGGGCGAACGAGGCGCTGATCGTCAGTGGCCGCCGCGAGCGCGGACCCGAGGGGGCCGTTGGCCTCAAGGTCGTTCGGGGCCAGGGCGTGATCGTCCTGCCGCTGATCAACAAGGTCGGCCGGCTCCACCTCTCCGCCCGACAGATCAACGTCCAGCTGTCCGACGCGGTCACGAAGCAGGGCATCAAGGTCGCCGTGCAGGGCGTGGCCACGGTCAAGATCGGCAGCGACGAGGAGTCGATCCGGGCCGCAGCCGAGCGCTTCCTCGACCGCGAGGACCAGATCGACTCGATCGTCAAGAACGTCCTCGAGGGATCGCTCCGCTCGATCGTCGGCACCCTGACGGTCGAGGAGCTCAACTACGACCGGGCGAAGTTCCAGCAGGAGGTCCAGAGCGCGGCCCGCAGCGACCTCGCCACGTCCGGGCTCGGGATCGACAACTTCACGATCCAGGCGATCCGCGACGAGGTCGGCTACATGGACCTCATCGGCCAGCAGGAGACGGCGCGCCGCGAGCGCGACGCCCGAATGGCCAAGGCGACGGCCGACCAGGAGGCCGCCGTCCGGGAGGCGGAGGCGCAGCAGGTCAAGCTCAACGCCCAGCGGGACGTCTCGCTGCGCCAGGCCGAGGTCGAGGCGCTCACGCAGGCCGCCGAGGCGAAGGCCGCCCAGTCCGGACCGCTCGCCCAGGCCGAGGCGACCCAGGAGGTTGTCCGAAAGCAGACCGAGCTCGCGCAGCTCGAGGCCGATCGGAAGCAGAAGGAGCTCATCGCGTCCACGATCCGACCGGCGGAGGCCGACGCCGACGCGCAGGTGAAGCGGGCCGAGGGCGAGAAGCTGTCGCGGATCGCGGCTGCCCAGGCCGACGCCGAGCGCGTCCGCCTGGCGGGCCAGGCCGAGGCGAACATCCAGGTCATGAAGGGCGAGGCGAATGCCCGCGTCACCGAGGTCAACGCCGAGGCGACGGCCAAGCAGACCACGCTCGAGGGCAACGCCGAGGCGGGCATCGTCCTGTCGAAGGGCGAGGCCGAGGCCAAGGCGCTCGCGCTGCGCGCGGAGGCGTACCGCCAGTTCAACGAGGCGGCCGTGATCCAGACCGTCCTCTCGATGCTCCCGGAGATCGTCCGCGCCGCGGCCGAGCCGATGGGCCGGATCGACCAGCTCACGGTGCTCTCGAACGACGGCGCATCCGAGCTCGTGAAAAACACGACCCGAACCGTCACGGAGGCGAGCGCCACGGTGAAGGGCCTGACCGGCATCGACGTGCCGGCGCTGATCGGGAGCTCCATGGGCGCCCGGTTCGGTGGCAATGGCGCGCCGCCCCCGTCGAGCTCCGCGCCGAGCGGCGGTCCGAAGGGCGGCGGCTCCCGTGGTGGGACCGGCGGCTCCGGTGGCTCCGGCGGCGGCGAGCGCTCCCGCCCGACGTCCGCCCGGACGCGTCGCGAGGCTCCGGCGACCCGACCGGCCGTGTCGCAACCGACCGAGCCCGCGGCCGAGACGGCCGAGCGCGCCCAGGCCGAGGTGGGCGCGGCCATGGATGCCGCTGTATCCGCCGTCGGCCAGACCGCCGAGCGCGCGCGCGCGGCGGTCGATCGGGCGATCGGGCCGGCCACGCCGAGCAGCGCCGCCACGGGCGGCCGGTCGACGGCTCCGTCCCCGACATCGGTCGTCGGCGGCAAGACCCCCGAGACGACGCTCGACGAAGCTGCGCAGGCGCTCGCCGACGACCTGATGCGCATTCCGGGCATCCAGCGCTTCGGCGACATGCGCCTTGCCGACCTCGAGACGTCCGGCCCGCGCCCGCTGCGCACGATGTGGCGCATCGCGCGCGACCGGCTGCGGCGCGACTACGGCGACCTGACGATCGGCGAGATCATCGATCGGTACCGCGGCGGCGGAGGCGGCGTCTCGGCCGGCGCCTGATCGAGCGCGGCCAGGAGTGGTGACGGACGCCGGGGAGTTCGAGCGCGAGTTCGAGCGGATCCTCGAGCAGAACGAGCGCTTCGTCGAGGCCTTCGACCGCTCGGCGCTGACCGCCGCGCCGCTCACCGGGCTGGCGATCCTGACATGCATGGACGCCCGGATCGACGTCGAGGATGCACTCGGTCTGCGGGTCGGCGATGCGCACATCATCCGGAATGCCGGCGCGCTCGCGTCGGAGGATGCGATCCGCTCGCTCGTCGTCAGCCAGCAGGTCCTTGGCACGCGCGAGATCGTCGTGATCGCCCACACGGGGTGCGGCCTGGACGGCGCCGACGAGGCCGCGCTGCGCTCGCGCGTCGCCGACACCACGGGTTTCGAGACGGAGATGGCGTTCGGCTCGTTCGCCGAGCTGGACGACATGGTCCGCGAGCAGGTCGAGATCCTGCGCGACGAACCGGTCCTGCTGGACGTGCCGGTTCACGGCCTCATCTACGAGGTCGAGACCGGCCGCCTCCGGAAGGTAGTCTGAGGTCGTGAGCTACACCCGAGCCGAGGTCGCAGACCGCGCCGGGGTCGACCCGGCGTTCGTGGACCGCCTGTGCGAGCTGGGGCTCCTCACGGCCGCTCCGGATGGGTTCACCGAGGGTGACGTGCGGCGGGCCCGCATCCTGCAGTCGCTCAGCACGGCCGGCATGCCACTCGATGCGATCGGGGCGGGCGTGCGGCGGGGCATCGTGGACCTCGGGTTCGTCAACGACCCGGCGTATGCGCTGTTCACCGGCCTGACCGAGGAGACCTTTGCCGCCGCGGCCAACCGGACCGGCGTCCCATTCGAGGTCCTGTCCGCGATGCGCGAGGCGGCGGGCTCGCCGCCGCCACGTCCCGAAGACCGGCTCCGTGAGCTCGAGATGGAGGCCATCCCCGCCATCGAGCTCCAGATCCGCCACGGCATCCGACCGCAGGCCCTCGAACGCCTGCTTCGGGCGATGGGCGACAGCCTCCGCCGCATGGCCGATGTGGAGGCCGACATGTGGATGAGCGACGTCATGCAGCCACTCTTCGCCGCAGGCGCGAGCACCGCGGACATCGGACCCCAGACGGCCGCCTTCTCCAACGCCCTGCAGCCGCTGTCCGAGCGCCAGATCATCGCGCTCTACCACGGCCAGCAGTCGCACGCGTGGATGAAGAACTTCTTCGAGGGCTTCGAGGTCGCGCTCGCGCGGGCCGGGCTGTATGAAGCCGTGGAGCGGCCGCCCGCGATCTGCTTCCTCGACCTGTCCGGGTACACCCGGCTGACCGAGGAGCGGGGTGACGCCGCCGCGGCCGATCTCGCCGCCCGGCTCTCGCGGCTCGTCCAGAAGACCTCCGGCCAGCACGGCGGCAAGCCGGTCAAGTGGCTCGGCGACGGCGTGATGTTCCACTTCCGCGATCCAGGTCCAGGCGTCGTGGCCGCGCTCGAGATGGTCGACGGGGCCCGCGAGGCGGCGCTCCCGGCGGCGCACGTGGGACTGCACAGCGGACCCGTGCTCTTCCAGGAGGGCGACTACTTCGGCCGGACCGTGAACGTGGCCGCCAGGATCGCGGACTACGCTCGCCAGAACGAGGTTCTCGTCAGCGACGATGTCGTCGGCGCGTCCGGGAACGTGCCGGGCGTCGAGTTCGAGGCGATCGGGCCGGTGGAGCTGAAGGGCGTGACGGAGGTCGTTTCGCTCCACGTCGCCAGGCGGGCAACCACGTAGGCCCGCGGCTGTGTCTCGCCGGAGCGGCCGCGGGGCCGCGCTCGAACCTACCGGTCGGCCGCCGTGAGCTCGTCACCGAGCTCACGAACCGCCCGCGCCAGGCCGTCGACCTCGACAAGGGTGGTCCGCGGATTGATGTAGCAGGGCCGGATCGCGAGCTTGCCGCCGATGCGAGTCGTCGACGGCACGAGTGATGTCTCGGCACGGAGTCGCCGGGCGATCTCGATGTTGAGGTCGTCCAGCCCGGCGCCGTCGACGCCCGA
>Ga0268386_10001259_pt1 | contig 17337 bp, 12 predicted proteins | sample RVTome_15_FD_200260 | JGI IMG/M metagenome (GOLD analysis project Ga0268386, IMG submission 200260) | Soil microbial communities from uranium-contaminated site in the Upper Colorado River Basin, Wyoming, United States - RVT150D86... ...
GCACGCAGCGCCCGCAGGGTCGGATGCGCCGGCAGGAGATCCGCCGCTAAGCCCGTCGTCCGCACGCGCCTGGCCATGCGGCCGACTCGTGCACGGCCGGGGCCGTCCACCCGGGCGACTCCGGCCGTGGCGAGCGCTACCGTCGTCCCAGCAGCGTCGAGGCGGCGGCGACGATGGCGTCGGCGTCGATGCCGTAATGCCGATAGAGCTCGGGTCGGGTGCCCGACTGGCCGAAGTCGTCCACGCCGAGGGCCAGCTGGGGGACGCCGAGGGCGCCTCCCAGGAAGGCCAGCGCGTGCGAATGCCCGTCGAGCACCGACACGACCGGCACCTCCTCCTCGTCGGCGCCGACGAGCGTCTCGAGATAGGGCCGCGGCGCCCGCAGGCCGCGATACAGGCGGTCGGGGCTCGTGACGACGAAGACGCTGGCGGGCGCGCCGCGCTCGGTCAGCCGAGCAGCGGCGGTCACGGCCGCCGGCACGGTGACGCCGGTGGCGAACACGTGCACCGCCGTCTCGGCGCTCCACCCGGGCGCCGTCCGGGCGTCGATCAGCCGGTAGCCACCGGCCAGCACCGCCGCGCGATATTCGGCACTCGGCGCCGGCGCCAGGCGCTGATCCGCCGGCGCGGTGCTCAGCCTCAGATAGAGGCTCTCGCGGCGCTCGGCCACGGCGCGGAGCCCCGCCAGCAGGATCCACTCCACCTCGCGCGCGAACGCCGGCTCGTAGTACACGAGGTCAGGCAGCGTGATGCCGATGCCGGGGGTGATCACCGACTGGTGGGCGCCGCCTTCGGGCGCCAGACTGACGCCGGAGGGCGTGGCGGCCACGACGAAGCGCGCGCCGCAGTAGAGCGCGTGGTAGAGCGCGTCGAGCCCGCGGGTGATGAACGGGTCGTACAGCGTACCGACCGGGAGCAGGGTCGTGCCGGAGAGCTCGGCGGTCAACCCCAGCGCGGCCAGGAGCAGGAACAGGTCGTGCTCGGCAATGCCGAGCTCGACGTGCTGCCCGTCCGGTCCCTCCCGCCAGCGGAGCGCCTGCGCCACGTCGGCGAACACGTCGGGCCGCGCGGCCGGATAGTAGATGCCCTTGCGATTCATCCAGCCGGCGAGGTGTGTCGTGACCGCCACGTCGGCGGACACCGTCACGATCGCGTCGCCGGTCGGGAGCCGGCCCAGCGCGGCCAGCCCCCGGCCGAAGGCCTCCTGCGTCGACACCTGCTCGGCGTACGCCTCGTCGAGCGACTCCGGCACCACCGGCGCCGGCCGGCGCGGCGGCGGCGTGAACAGCGGGGGCAGCGCCCGGATGTGTTCGGCCTCCGGCGTGCCGGCCGCGAAACCCGCCCATTCCTCGCCCGGCGCGACGTCGAGGATGACGCGCAGCGCCTCGATCTGCGCGGAACTCGTCACCATCGTGTGATTCAGCGGATCGCCGGCGAAGGGCAGCCCCCAGCCCTTGATCGTGTGGGCCAGGATCACCGAGGGCCGGTCACCGACGCGACCGGCCGCCACGTAGGCCTCGCGGATCCGGGCCAGGTCGTGGCCCCCGACGTCGGCCACGAGCGCCGGGAGCGCCGCGTCGTCGACGTCGGCGAGCAGCCGGTCGAGCCCGCCGTCGATGTCGCCGCCCGGGGTCGTGATCAGCGCCTTGCGGAGCGCGCCAGCCGGCAGCCGCAGGAATCGCTGGTACTCGGCATTGGAGGCTTCCTCCAGACGCCCGCGCAGGCGCTCGCCGCCCGGTCGGGTGAAGCGCGCCTGCAGGCGGCGGCCCCACCGCAGCTCGTCGACACGCCAGCCGGCGGCGCTGAACATCGCGGCGAGCTGCCGCGGGCGGGCGTCGGGAGCAACCCGGTCGAGACTCTGGCGGTTGACGTCCACGATCCACAGCACGTTGCCGAGCCGGCCAACGACCTCCTCGCCGAGCGCCTCCCAGACGTTGCCCTCGTCCAGCTCGGCATCACCGACCATCACCACGAACCGTTCGGGCCGCGCGGCGGCGCCGTGGTCCAGGAGATATCGCGCGGCGAGGCCGCCGAACGTCGCAGCCACCGCGCCCAGGCCCATGGAGCCGGTCGAGAGGTCGACCACGCCGGGATTCTTGCGGCGGCTCGGATAGGCTTGCAGTCCGCCGAACGTCCGCAACCCCTGCAGCTCGGCCGCGCTCAAACGGCCGCGCAGGTACTGGACGGCGTAGAATGCCGGGGCGGCGTGGGCCTTGGTGGCGACCACGTCGCCGGGGCGCAGCGCGTCGAAGTACAGCGCGGTCAGCAGGCTCACGACCGACGCCGACGAGGCCTGGTGGCCGCCCACCTTCAGACCGTCGACGCTGGGGCGCGCGTTGGCCTGGTGGACCATCCAGGCAGAGAGCCAGAGCACGCGGCGCTGGATCCGGTCGAGGAGCTCGAGCGAGGCGCCCGCACCCATGCCCCGAAGTATACGGCGGCGGAACTCCGTGAAACGCCCCGTCACCACGCCGAGAGCGGGAGGCCAGGCAGAGGCTACGCGATCTCGATGAGGTTCCGCCCCGCCCGCTTCGCGGCGTAGAGCGCGCGATCCGCCGCCGGTACGAGGTCGTCGCTCCGCGTCACGTCCTCCGGCAACGCGGCGATCCCCACGCTGACCGTGAGCGGCCCGTGGCCGAAGCGGTGGTGCTCCACCACGGCCTTGATGCGCTGGGCGTACTTCACGCCGCCCGACTTGGGGGTGTTGACGAGCAGGACCGCGAATTCGTCGCCGCCGTAGCGGGTCACGATCGAGAAGCTCCGCGAGCTGGCGACGATGAGCTCCGCGGCCTCGCGCAGCGTGTCGTCGCCCGCGCGGTGCCCCAGCTCGTCGTTGATGCTCTTGAACCGGTCGAGGTCGAGCATGACCAGGGACAGCGGCTCGCCGAAGCGGGCGTGGCGCCGGGCCTCCTCCTCGAGCCGGAGCGCGAAGTAGCGCCGGTTGTAGACGCCGGTCAGCGGGTCCTTGAACGACAGATCCTCGAGCCGTGCGTTGCGGATGGCCACGGCCGCCTGGGAGGCGAGCGCCTGGACCAGCCCTTCCAGCTCGGCCGCGAACGGGACGATCTCGCCGGCCTCGTCTCGCGCGTTGAGGAGCTGCAGCACGCCGATCACGTCGCCCTTCGGCTCCTGCAGGGGCACCACCAGCACCGATCCCGCCGCCCGGGCGCGGACCATCGCCTCGAGCCGTGCGTCGACCCCAGGCGGCTCTGGAGCCGCGTGATACGCGTGGGGCAGGTTGACGAGCTGGCCATTCAGCGCGACGTAGCCGGCGAGGCTCGGCGTGGCGAGCCCCAGGGGCTCGGCGGTGCGCAGGTCGAGACCTCCGTCGTTGTGGGCGACCGCCAGGTGCAGCACATCACCGTCGCGCAGGAACAGGCTCCCCGTCTCGGCGTTCGTGAAGTGTCGGGCCTCGGCCACGATCCGCTCCAGCAGCCTGGACAGATCCCGCTCGCTCGTGAGCGCGATGCCGATGGCAATCAGCTGCTTGAGGCGCTCGGTGACACCGCGCGCGTTGCGTCGATCGGGGCCGGTCGCTGGGGCGCTCATGGTGGCTGGTCGCGATAGCGAGTGGTGTGCCACGCCGGATCCGACCTGTAAGCCCCTGCCGCGACGGGCGTTTGTGCGTCCGTCGCGCGACAGGGTACTCCCTGCCCGACCGGTTCTTTCATTACCACTTGGTTGCTTTCTTAACGGCCGGCTACAATCGACGAAGCCATGAACTCCGTTCTCGTGATCGACGACGAGCGCAACATCCGGTCGCTGGTCTCCCGCGTACTCGCCCAGGACAACATCGAGGTGCACGCCGCCGGCGCCGGCAGGGAGGGCCTCGAGCTGGCCGACCAGGTCGACCCCGATCTGGCGCTCGTGGACCTCCGCCTGCCCGACATCGACGGCATCCAGGTGCTGCGCGAGCTGCGTGCGCGCCATCCGCAGACGGCGGTCATCATGATCACGGCCTTCGGGCACATCGAGAGCGTGGTGGTGGCCATGAAGAACGGCGCCACCGACTACCTCGAGAAGCCCTTCCAGCACCTGGAGAAGCTGCGCATCTCGGTCACGCGCGCGCTGGAGGAGGTCAAGGCCCGCCGGGAGATCACGCGGTTGCAGGGCCTGCAGGAGGGCAAGTACCGCACGAACCAGATCGTCGGCGAGTCGGCCCCGACCCGCCGGCTGCGCGAGGTGATCACCCAGCTGGCCCAGAGCGAGGCCCACACGATCCTGGTGCAGGGCGAGAGCGGCACCGGCAAGGAGCTGGTCGCCCGCGGGCTGCACTACGAGAGCGCTCGGCGCAACTCCCCCTTCATGGAGGTCAACTGCGCGGCCATCACCGAGACCCTGTTCGAGAGTGAGCTCTTCGGCCACGAGAAGGGCGCGTTCACCGACGCCAAGAGCACCAAGAAGGGGCTGATGGAGCTCGCCGACGGCGGCACCCTGTTCCTGGACGAGGTCGGCGAGATACCGGTGGCCAGCCAGGCCAAGCTCCTGCGCTGCCTGCAGGAGCGCACCTTCAAGCGGGTCGGTGGCACCCGGGATCTCAAGGTGGACGTGCGGGTGATCGCGGCCACGAACCGCTCGCTCGAGACCATGGTCAAGGAGGGCAAGTTCCGGGAGGATCTCTTCTACCGGCTGAACGTGATCCCGCTCACGATCCCGCCGCTGCGGGACCGTCGGGAGGACATCCTGCCGCTGGCCCGCCACTTCCTGGCCGAGGCCAACAGCACCTTCCACAAGACGGTCAAGCGCCTGGCGACCGAGACGGAGACGCTGCTGCTCGCCTATGGCTGGCCCGGCAACGTGCGCGAGCTCAAGAACCTGATGGAGCGTCTCGTCATCCTGAGTACGGGGGACGCGATCGAGGCCGATCAGCTTCCGGTGCCGTTCGCGGCCACCACCGACGGAGTCGTGGCAGACGAGGTGTCGACCCAGCCCCGGACGCTCGATGCAATCGAGCGGGCCTACATCCTCAAGGTTCTGCGCCAGGTGAATGGCAACAAGAGCGAGGCCGCCAAGATCCTCGGCATCACCCGCCAGACCCTCCGGAAAAAGCTCACCGAACCCACGCCCTGAGGCTGGTCCGTTTCTGGCCGCTGTCATCGCCGGAAGGTAGGCCGCTGGATAGAAATTAGCCGGCCGCGCGGGTCAGACGGTGCGACCAACCGCCAAAAAGCTTTGGGGATCGTCCGGTTGTGGAGCACATTCGGCTTGGTACCCCATTTGCTTGGTAGGACGGCCGAGCCGAGCCGGGACCCCCCGGCGGTATCCGAGCCGAGGAGCCAAAAGCGATGAGAGCAGCTGTCAGGAAACTGCGGGTCGAGGATGTCGAAAAGTTGCAGGCCCTGGTAATCGAGAACTTCGACGCCATCGAGCCCGGACTCACGGTCCTCGACGCGCGCCTGCTGCTCGGGCACGCGACGATCGACGTCATCGGCGTCGACTCGGTCGGAGCACTCGTGCTCGGCAACGTCGGCTTCAGCGCCAACGAGGACATGCTGCTGAAGGCCGTCGAGGCTTACTCCTGGTGCCTGGAGTATCCGGGGGCCCTCGTGCGGCTCTACCCGAGCTGCCAGCTGTCCGAGGACAGACCTCCCCGCCTGCTCTTCGTCGTCGAGCGCATGCCCGACGCGTTCCATCGCAAGATCAAGCAGCTCGGCTTCCCGGAGGTCGACTGCGTGGAGTTCCGTCACCTGGAGTTCGACAGTGTCCCGGCCGTGTACTTCGAGTCGCTCCTGCGCCTGCGCCGGGGAGTCGCGCCGCCGGCGACGATGTCGCCCTCGGATGCTCCGGGAGCGACCGAGAACGTGATCACGCTGGGCGGGGGGGCCGTACGGGCGAGCGGGGCGAGGCCGCGGGTCGGCCAGGCGAGCGCCGAGGTTTCGGCCGCCACCCCACGCGCCGCTGACCGCCTCCTGTCGTCGCGGGAGCCCGCAGGGGTGGTGAGCATGGTGAGCCGCCAGGCGGCCGCTCCTGCGCCGCGGGTCGAGCGCCCGCGGGCGGCCGCACCCGTGGTGCTGCACGAGCCGCAGCCGCTGATCGTGGAGGCCGACGTCGACACCCTCGCAGCACCGGAGACCCTCGCAGCACCGGAGCTCGTGCCGGTCGCGACGCTGCCCGAGGTCGTCGCCACGCCCGAACCCCAGATGGTCCCGGAGCCGGTCGCGCCGCCTCTGATCCCAGCCGTCTGCGAGCCGCCGCTCCGTCCCGCGGCCATGCACACCGTGCCCTCGATGGTGCCGCCGCACGTGCCGGTGGCCGCGCAGGACCCCGAGCGCGTGTCCTTCAAGGACCTGGCCGACTCGCTCCTCGGCGCGATGACCGCGACCCAGGAAGCGCTTGCCCACACGGCCGGCGACGCCGGCACCGTGATCCCCGTGGCGCCAGTGGCGAGCGAGCCGATCGTCATGCCGCCCGCGCTGGATCTCAACCTGGAGCCCGGCAAGGTCGTCGAGCCGGTGGCCGAGCCGCAGCCGGTGGTGACGCCGGCGGGGATCGAGCAGGTCGTCGAGCCGGCGACCACGCCCGCGATGCCTCAGGGCTTCGAGGGCCTGAAGTTCCCGAACGACGGCGTACTGACACGGCAGTGGATGGAGTTCCTCAGCCAGATGTCGACCACGAAGTAGGGGGACAGCCGGCATGCCCGTGGCTCCGACGATCGCCGCCGCTCCCGAGGTCCTGCGCGTTCTCGTCGTCGACGACAACGCCTCGCTCCTGCGCTTCCTCGTCTCGGCCTTCTCGGCCAACGGATGCACGGTGACGCAGGCGGCCGCCGCCGAGCAGGCGCTGGCGCTGATCACGGAGCACTCGTTCGATCTCGTGGTCTCCGACATCAAGATGCCCGGCCTCTCGGGACTGGATCTGCTCCGGGCGGTGAAGGGCAAGCTGCCGGGAACGCCGGTGGTCCTCATCACTGGCAACCCGTCCGTCAACTCCGCCGTGTTCGGTCTTCGCCACGGGGCGTACGACTACCTGCCCAAGCCGTTCTCCATCCGCGAGGTCCAGGAGCTGCTGGCCCGCATCCGCACTGACCGTCGAAAGTGGGACGGCCAGGTGCCCCTACCGGCCGGCCTCACCGAGGAACTGTCGCGCCGGCAGTCGGGCGTGGAGGTGATGTTCCGTATCGGCGACCTGGCCCTGAAGGGGCTGGAGACACCGTCCTTCATGGACGAGGTGCTGGACCTGGTCGGCCAGAGCATCAAGAGCGACGCGGCGCTGGTGCTCCTCCGCGACGAGCAGGGCGTGTTCACCTGCTGCCAGCAGGGCGCGGCCCCGCTGGTGACGCGGCTGCTGACGTCGCTACAGCGCTCCTTCGAGGAGAGCGCCCGCGCCAGCAGCCGCGAGACCTTCGGCGTCGCCACCAGCGGCGAGCCGCTCGAGTCGATCGCCGCCGTCATCCCCGGCGTGGGCCTGTCGATGGGCATCATGTGCCTCGCCCGCGAGGCCGCCGCCGGTGGCTTCCTGCCCGACGAGCGCGACATGTTGCTCGGCTACGCCCGGACCACCGCGGTGGCGCTCCAGAAGCTGATCCTGCGGGAGACCGTCGAGCGCAACCTCGTCGACACGATCACCGCGTTCGTCAACGCCATCGAGTCCAAGGACCGCTACCTCAAGGGTCATTCGGCCCGGGTGGCGCTGCACACGACCGAGATCGCCCAGGCCCTGGGCATGGCCCCGGAGATGGTGGCGATCGTGCGGCGCGGCGCCATGCTGCACGACCTGGGCAAGCTGTCGATCATGGACACGATCCTGAGGAAGCCGGAGCGCCTCACGGCCGAGGAGTTCACGATCATCAAGAGTCATCCGATGGTCGGCGCCAAGATCCTCGAGCCGCTGCGCTTCCTGGCCCGCGAGACCTGCGCGGTGCGCCACCACCACGAGCGCTGGGACGGGACCGGCTACCCGGACGGCCTGGGTGGCGAGGACATCCCGATGGCAGCCCGCGTGGTGACCGTGGCCGACGTCTTCGATGCGATCACCTCGAACCGGCCCTACCGCACGGCGCTGGCCCTCGAGGAGGCGCGCGAGGAGATCGGGCGGGGCAGCGGCTCGCACTTCGATCCGGCCGTGGTGGAGGCGTTTCTACGGGTTCCCCGCGAACGGCTGGACGAGATCCACCGCGACTACGAGAATCTCACGAGCGACGGCGCGCCCGCGCCGGGCCCGGCGAATTGACCCCCGCCAAGAAGAAGATCCTCATCGTCGACGACGCCGGACCGGTGGTCGTCCTGTGCGTCAACGTCCTGCAGTCCTTGGGCTATACCGTCAAGGGCGCCAACCGCGGCGAGACCGCCCTGGAGCTGATGCGCAAAGAGCCGTTCGACCTCATGGTGCTCGACTACAAGATGCCGGGGATGACCGGGTTCGAGGTCTTTCAGCAGGCCCGCGCGCTGCACCCCGGGATGGCCGTCGTGCTGGTGACGGGCCATGGCACCGCCGAGATCATCAACGAAGCGAACCGTATCGGCTTCGACGCCATCCTGCTCAAGCCCTTCACGTCCGACGAGCTGCGCGGGACCGTCGAGAAGGTCCTGGCGGACAGTACGCCGTGACGCGATGGTCGCCATGGCCGGCCCCCTGAGGCAGCTGGCCACAGGGGTGCGCTGGGCCATCGACCGCGCCCTTGCGGTGGGGTACGGGCTCGTCTACGACTATATCTTCGATCGGTTCGGCCCGTACCGCGCGCTTCAGCAGGAGGTCCTGGACGTCGTGCGGGCGGCCGCCGACGGCAAGAGCTTGCGGGACGTCCGGGTCCTGGACATCGGCTGTGGCCCGGGTAATTTCTCGTTGCTCCTTGCCAACACGGGCTTCTCGGTCATCGGCGTCGACGCCTACGAACCGCTCGTGACACTGGCGCAGGAGAAGCGGCGCTCGCAGCACCTGCCCAACCTGGCCTTCCGGTACGTGAACGTCGCGCACACGCCCGCGTTCCCGGCCGCGCACTTCGACCAGATCCTGAACGTGCACTTCCTCTACGCGCATCCGGACCCAGACGCGATCCTCCGTGAGGCCGCGCGTCTGCTGATGCCGGGCGGCCACGGCGTCTTCGTCAATCTCACCCGCCGCGTGTGGGTGTGCCCCACGTTCCGTCGGCTGCGCCAGGAGGTGGGCTGGAGGACGGCGCTGAACAGCCTGGTCTGGACGCTGCCGAACGCGCTGTTCGAAAGTCTGCGCTCCCGCGATACCGGCCCGCACTACTGGAGCGAGGCGCAGTTCGCCGAGCGCCTCGGGGCCGCCGGATTCGAGGTCCTCGAGCTGCGCCGTACCTTCCTCGAAGGCGCCAGCCTCCTGGCGTGGGTCCGTAAGCCCGCCTGAGGCAGAGGATTCTGATCAATTCCTCACCGAGCGCCTGGCCGACCGGCCAGAAATCATTCAGGATCGGCGTTTTACCGAGGGCACTGAATCGTGAAATGCGCCCGGAATCGAGGCCTTGCGGGCCTGGCCTCCTCCTTGCTGGAACGAGCCTCGCCAGGAGCGGAGAAGGACCCGACGGATCAACCTTCAACCGTCATCTCTGGTCGACGACTTGGGCCTCGCCGGAGACGACGCCGGACGAGAGGGTGAGGAGATGACAATGGGTACGCGGATCAGGCCGGCAAGGGCCGTAGGGGCAACGCTGCTCGCGCTCCTGGCGCTCGCGCCCGGCGCGGCGGCGGCCGACTCTGCTCAGTTCCTCGTGACCGGGCCGATCGTAGGAATCGACGCCGGCGACGTGAAGGCGGCCGGCAAGAGCGGCCGGTTCGTCGTGAAGAACCGTCAGGTGACGGGAACCCTGTACGGAGTCGTCGCCGATGAGCAGCTCGCGGGCACGCCCTTCACGTTCACCTTCGGCACGAACGTCCCCCTCATGACCCAGTCCGGCAACCTGCACGGTGTGCTGTCATTCGGGCCGTACGAAGCGCGCGTCGCGGCCAAAAGCGAGATCGGGCTGACGTCGCTCTCGTGCGAGGTTGCCGACGGCGTCACCTGCATTCCGACACCAGCCGGCAACTTCGTGCCCGGCCTCATCATCGACGGGGTGACGGCGTTCACGCATGGCACCACTGGTCATGGCACCGCGAGCGCGTGGCTGATTCCGATGATCGACCCCGCGACCGGACACGTTATCGGCGTCATCGCCGGCCAGCTGACACTCAGCTCCCCGTAGATGCGCACGCGAGAAACGGCGGCGGCAGGTGGACGGGCGCGAAAGCGCCACGAGCAGAGCGGTCGGCACAGCGTGTCACCGTCGCCTTCATCGCTCTGGTCGGAGGAACCCAGGAGGACGTGAGCGCGTTGACGGAGCCCATGCCCGAGGCATGGTCCGGCCCCCAGGAATCCCGCGGGGTCGTCGTGGCTCGCGGGGTGCGCGTCTACCTGCGCACGCTGACGCCGGCGGACCTCGACCACCTCTCCGTCTGGGTGGACGATCCGTTCCTGGAGCGCATGGTCGGCAGCGAGTTCTTGCAGGCGTACAAGCACGTCTGGGACAAGTCTCCGGCCTTCTTCGAGGCGGTGCTCACCGACCCCACCCAGGTCGTGCTGGTCATCGAGGCCTGCCGGGGCTGGACCAAACCGGTGGGGGTGGCACGGCTGTTCAACATCCACCTGCTGGAGGGGTACGCGTTCCTGGAGACCATCATCACCGACCGCCGCGCAATGAGGCGGGGTTTCGGGGTTGAAGCAGGTAAACTCATTTCCTATTATGGGGTGGACGTTCTCGGCCTCCGGCGGCTCGAAGCCAAGGTGTACGAATACAACACCCTGAGCATGAACTCGCTGCGGCGCAACGGCTTCCGCCAGGAGGGCGTGCTGCGGCAGGCCGGCTTCGACGGCGAGCGGTACTGGGATGTGGTGATCTTCGGGATCCTCAAGGAAGAGATCGAAGCCCAGCGCAAGAAGGACAAGGTCCACCTTCCTCTCGAAGCGCCCGAGGGGAACGGGCGTGAGCCCTCATAGTCTCCTCCCCCTCGTCGCGTTCGTCCTCAACATCTCCCTGGCCGGGCTCTCGCTGCTCCGCAACCCGGGGAGCCGGCTCAACCGGGTCTTTGCCTACTTCGCCTCCGGGATGGCGCTCTGGAACTTCGGCGTCTTCCTGCTGCGAACGAGCCCCGACGAGTGGACGGCGTACTTCGTCGAGATCATCATCCACGTCGGCGTCATCGCGCTGCCGGCCTTCTACTACCACTTCGTCCTCATCTTCCTCGACAGCACGACCCGCCACCGGCCGTCGCTGGTCCTGGCCTATCTCCTCGCCTTCATCTACGAGCTGATCAACCTGTCCGGCTCGTCGCTGTTCATGAGCGGCGTGAAGGCCACACACTGGGGCTGGGCGCCGGCCACCGGGCCGCTCTACCTGCCCTACCTGGTGGTCTTCAACGGCTTCATGATCTACGGCGTGGTACTGCTGGTGCGGGCCCACCGGGGCATCGAATCCAGCTTCCGCCGCAACCGCGCCACGCTGATCATGCTGGGCACCCTGGTGAGCCTGGCCGGTGGCTGGGTCGACTTCGCGCGCTTCATCCTCAGCCGATACGTGCCGGCCGCCGACTACGTGTACCCGGTCGGCATCCCGGCGAACATGATCTTCGCCCTCATGCTGGGCACCTCCATCGTCCGCTACCGTCTGTTCGCGGTCACGGTGGCCGTGAAGAAGACGGCCGTCTACGGCCTGGTCGGCACGGTGCTGACCCTCATCCTCGTCGGGGTCACCAAGGTCATCGAGGACTACTTCCAGCTGCGGGGAGCCAGTGCCGTCTGGCTGATCATTCCGATGGGCGCCATGGTGACCGTGCTGATGTCGCCGGTCGGACAGGCCCTGGACGACCGCATCCAGCGCCTGGTGTTCAGCAAGCGGCAGGGGTGCTACGAGACCCTGCTCCACCTGAGCAAGCGGATGAGCTCGATCCTGAACTTCAACGAGCTGGTCGACACCCTGGTCCAGGGCCTGGTGCAGGGCATCCCCGCCACCGGCGCCACGCTGATGATCCACGACCCGGCCACCGGCGCCTTCTTGAACTATCGCGAGGACACCACCGTGGAGGAGGGCGCCGGGCTGGAGTCGATCCGGGCCGACAGCCCGATCGCCCAGTGGCTGAGTAGCGCCGAGGGGCTGTTGGTCAAGGAAGAGGTCAAGCTCAACCCGCTCATCGCGCGCCACTTCGAGACCGCCGAGGGCGAGCTGGAGGCGATCAAGGCCGCGCTGATCGTGCCGCTCAAGGTGGAGAACAAGCTCAACGGCATCCTGCTGCTCGGCGAGAAGCTGTCGGGTGATATCTACGACGATCGGGAGCTCGACATGCTCATGCTGCTGGCCACCCAGGCCGCCATCTCGCTGGAGAACGCCCGGCTGTACGAGGGCCTGGCCACCTCGAACGCCCGGCTGCTCGAGGCCAGCCGCCTCAAGTCACAATTTCTGGCCAACATGTCGCACGAGCTTCGCACGCCGCTGAACTCGATCATCGGCTTCTCGAAGGTGCTCCTCAACCGCCTGGACGGCGACCTCACCGATCGGCAGGACGCCTACGTCCGCTCGGTGCACAACTCCAGCCGTCACCTGCTGGAGCTGATCAACAGCATCCTGGACTTCTCGCGCATCGAGGCGGGCAAGTTCGAGATGCGGCCGGAAGTGGTCGACCTCCACGACGTGGTCGAGGAGTGCATCGAGTCCTCGATGCCGCTGGTGCGCGACAAGCGCGTGAAGCTCGAGAAGGACGTGCCCGTGGAGCTGCCGCCGGTGTACGCCGACCGCATGCGGGTCAAGCAGGTTCTGCTCAACCTGCTCTCCAACGCCATCAAGTTCACCCACAGCGGGCGGGTCCTGGTGCAGATCCGCCGGGAGCCGGATGTGCTGCACGTGTCGGTCGCCGACACCGGCATCGGCATCTCCCCCGGCGACCTCCAGCGCCTGTTCGAGCCCTTCCAGCGTCTCGACAACCCGCTCGCCCAGCAGGCCGACGGCACCGGCCTCGGCCTGGCCATCAGCAAGAAGTTCATCGAGCTGCATCGCGGCCGCATCTGGGCGGAGAGCCGCGAAAGCCAGGGCTCGACGTTTCACTTCACCCTGCCGCTGACTGCGGCGCCCGCGTAAAGGATCCCCATGCCCGCTCCGATCATCCGCCGCGACGGGAAGAAGGCCAAGATCCTCTACGTCGAGGACAACCGCGAGAACCGCATGCTGGTGCGCGCCATCCTCGAGGCCGACGGCTACACGATCGTCGATGCCGAGGACGGCCTGTCCGGCGTCGAGGCGGCGGTGCGTGAGGAGCCGGCCCTGATCCTGCTCGACGTCAACCTGCCCGGCATCGACGGCTACGAGGTCGTGGCCGTGCTGAAGTCGTTTCCGGCCCTGGCCAACACGCCCGTCGTGGCACTGACGGCCTACGCGATGGAGGGCGACCGTCAACGCACCCTGGTGGCCGGCTGCGACGGCTACATCCAGAAGCCCATCGACGTCGACGCCTTCCCTCGCCAGGTGGAGGAGTTCCTGCACGGCAAGCGCGAGCACGTCGAGGCGCGCGAGGAGGGCACCTACCTCCGCGAGCTCAATCAGCGGCTGGTGCACCGGCTCGTCAATCAGGTGGAGGAGCTCAAGCGGCTCAACCAGCACTTCGTCCGCCGTGCCACCCAGCTGGCCGACCTGCACCGGGCCGTGCAGGACATCACCTCCGAGGTCGGCACGCGCGCGATGCTGGATCGGTTGCTGCCCGCGCTGTCCCGCGCGCTCGGGACCCGGAGCCTCTCCGTCGATCTGCCGGAGTCGGACGTCACGGTGGCGGTGAGCGGCGAGACCGCCGAGCGGCCGCGCAGCGTGCTGGCCGGGACCGGCCTCACCGCCGGCGAGGACTGGAGGGAAGTGGCCTGGACGCTGCCGCTCGCGGTGCGAGGCCGGCCGCTCGGCGTGATGACGGCGCGCCAGGTGCTGCCGCCCGGCGCCAAGGCCGACGAGGAGCAGCTGCTGAACATCGTGGCCAACCAGGTCGCCATCGCGGTGGAGAACGCCCGTCTGTACGGCGGCGCCGCCCAGCGCGCAGCCGAGCAGCAGAGCCTCGTCGAGGCCGGCCACCTGCTGGCCTCCTCGCTGCGGCTGACCGACGTGTTGCAGCGCTTCACCGAGCTGGTGCGGTCACGCATCAACCTCGATGTCGTCCGCATCTGGCTGCACGAGGGCCCCGGCGTGTACCGGCTGCACGCCCAGGCCGGACTGGCCGAGCAGCCCGGCGACGGACGCGGCCACTTCGAGCCCGGGCAGGGCATCGTCGGCTGGGTGATGGAGCACCTGGCACCGCTGGTGGTCGCTGACCTGCCGGTCGACCCGCGGCTGAAGGCGCGCGAGTGGGCGAAGGCCGAAGGCCTGATGTCGCTGGTGGCGGTCCCCCTGCTCCTCGAGGACGCGCCCCTGGGCGTGCTGGTGGCCTATTCCCGCCAGCACCGCGAGTTCGCGAGCGACGAGATCGCGCTGGTGGAGGCGCTGGCGACCTCGGCGGCGGTGGCCATCCGCAACGCCCGCCTGTACGAGGAGACGCAGCGGCGCCTGCGTTACAACGAGACGCTGGTGTCGGTGAGCCAGGCCCTCGGCTCAACGCTCGACCTCACGGACATCCTGCGCCGCGCGACCCGGGAGATGGTGCGCGCCCTGGGGGGTGACATGGGCGTGGCCTGGCTGCTCACGCCCGATCGCGCGCGCTTCGCGCCGGTGGTCGGCTACCACATCCCGAAGGACGTGCTCGGCGCCACGGCCGCCTCGAGCCTCCCGCTCGAGGATCCGATCATCAAGGCCCTGAAAGCGGCCAAAGGACCGATCGCCGCCTCCGACAGCCAGACCGAGGCCTGGAGCGGCATGGCCGCGGCGCGCCTCGTCGCGCACAAGTCGATGCTGATCCAGCCGATCTTCTGGAAGGACGAGCTGATCGGGGGCTTCTCGATCCTCTGGCTCCACGAGCCGCATCGCTTCAGTCCCGACGAGCTGCGGCTGGCCGAGGGCATCGCGCTCCAGGGCGCCCTGGCCATCGAGAACTCCCGGCTCTACCAGGGCGTCAAGCAGCAGATGGCCGAGCTCGAGCAGACCCAGGCGCAGCTCGTGCAGTCCACGAAGCTGGCCGCCATCGGGGAGCTGGCCGCGAACATCGCCCACGAGATCAACAACCCGCTCACGACCGTGCTCGGCTTCGCGTCGTTCATCGCCGAGCGGCTGCCGGCCGACGATCCCACGCGCGAGGAGCTGGGCCTCATCCAGGAGGAAGCCTCGCGGGCCCGGGACATCGTGCGCGACCTCCTGCAATTCAGTCGGCAGCGCGACTTCATGCCGGAGCCCTCGGACGTGAACGTGGTCCTGGAGCAGGTGGTGGGGATGGTCCGGCGCCAGGGGGGCCTCAACACCGTCACGGTGAGCGAGGCGTACGCGGCCGACCTGCCGATGGTCGAGATGGACGTTCCGCGCATCAAGCAGGTGTTCCTCAACATCATCAACAACGCCATCTACGCGATGAAGGACGGCGGCGCGCTCACCATCCGGACCGCGCTCGACGGGGACACGCTACGCATCGCGTTCGAGGATGCCGGCCCCGGCATCCCGGCCGAGGTCCTCGGCCGGATCTTCGATCCGTTCTTCACGACCAAGCCGGAGGTGAGCGGAACAGGCCTGGGGTTGTCGGTCAGCCTCGGGATCGTGCAGAGTCACGGGGGCACGATCGACGTGACGAGCGCGGTGGGCGCCGGCACGACCTTCACCGTCACCCTGCCGATCACGCACGACGCCGGCGGATCGCCGGCAGACGCCTAGTCTAGTTGGCCGGGGGGCCTCGGACGGCCTCCAGTCCCCCCGGACGGCTCGGGCCACCCGGCGGAGCCCGGGCCCCTCGATACTCCGACGGTCCTGTTCAGAGCCCGGAGGCCACCTTGGCGGCACCCAGCAGGGGCGCGCGGGGGTTCAAGGCAACGCGGATCGGTATGGCCTCCATGATCGCGGCCAGCCGGCCCTTGTCGCGGAAGGCCGACACGAAGGCCCCGGTGGTGAGCCGGGGCAGGATGCGCGGCGCGATACCACCGCCCACGAAGACGCCGCCCACCGCCATCGCCTTGAGGGCGAGGTTGCCCGCCTCGGCGCCGTAGACCGCCACGAAGATGTCGAGGGCCTTGGCGCTGATCGGATCGCGGCCGGCCAGCGCCATCTCGGTGATGACCGCGCTCGGGTCGCCGGTCCGCATCCGCTCGGCGACCTCGGCGGACTCCCCGGCCCAGCCGGTGTCGCGCAGGAACCGGTAGACGTTGAAGAGACCTGGACCCGACAGGATCCGCTCCAGCGAGACCCGGCCGAACTCCTTGCGGAGGAAGCGCAGCAGATCCTCCTCGACGTCGTCTCGGGGCGCGAAGTCGGCGTGACCGCCTTCGCTGGCGATCACGATCCGGCGCTCGCCGTCGTGCACGACGAGCGCCTCGCCCAGACCGGTGCCGGCGGCGATCAGGGCCATGTGCCCGCGCCGCGGGACCCCGGGCTGGAGCACGTGCAGCTCCCCCTCCGGCAGGCCGAGCACGCCGTGCGCGGCGACTTCCAGATCGTTGAGCAGCTTCACCCGTGCGGCGGGAATCGACGTGACGAGCGCGCGCTCGTCGATGACCCAGGGCAGGTTGGTCGCCACGCTGCGCCCGTCCACGACCGGCCCGGCCACGCCCAGGCACACGGCGTCGATCGATGGCCGCGGGCCGGCGGCGAGGAATCGCTCGATGGCGGCCTCGAGCGAGGCGAAGTGACGACTGGGCAGCGTGTCCTCGCGGAGGAGCACCGGACCGCGCTCGGACCTGTCGAAGAGCGCGAGCGCGGTCTTGGTGCCGCCGATGTCCCCCGCGAGCACGCTCACTTCTGGGTGCCGGCGTAGATGCCCATGACGGTCCCGAGGAACTTCAGCGCCTCGGGCTTCTTCCGCTGAAAGGAATTGCGGCCGATGATCGAGCCGAACCCGCCGCCGTCGCGGATGGCCCGGACCTCGTCGAACACCTGATCGTCTCCGGTGGCCGGGCCGCCCGAGAAGATGACCACGCGGCGGCCGTTGAAGGTGGACTGCACCACGTGGCGCACCCGTTCGGCCAGGGTCGACACCGGCACGCCGGTGCTCTCGTAGACCTTCTTGGCCGCGGCCTGCTCCAGATGGGCGGAGGGCAGCTTCACCTTGACGACGTGGGCGCCCAGCTGGGCCGCGATGTGGGCGGCATAGGCGGTCACGTCGATGCCGGTCTCGCCGTCCTTGGAGAGCCCGGAGCCGCGGGGGTACGACCACACCACCACCACCAGCCCGCTGGCCTTGGCCTCCTCGGCGAGCTCGCGGAGCCGGGAGTACATGTCGAGGCGGTGAGTCGACCCCGGGTAGA